>Ga0326726_10000350_pt1 | contig 43795 bp, 36 predicted proteins | sample MHFenrmetagenome_2_FD_207603 | JGI IMG/M metagenome (GOLD analysis project Ga0326726, IMG submission 207603) | Lab enriched peat soil microbial communities from Michigan Hollow, Ithaca, NY, United States - MHF15MN | ecosystem: Environmental > Terrestrial > Soil > Wetlands > Peat | place: USA... | reverse complement strand
CCAAGGCGCGCGCAAACGCTCCGCAGGTAACCCAGGTCCCTGAGATTGGCGGCGTCGAGGCCGGAATTGTTCTCGAGAATCGCGCCCTCGACCGACAAGCGCCTGAATGGCGGGGCGAAATCGAACGACTTGCCCTGGTATTCGACTTTCCGTGCGCCGATCACGGCGTCGGCAATGCCGCGGAACATGCGCTCGACCAGGTCCATGAAGTCGTGATAGTCGGCGTACGCCTGGTAGAGCTCGAGCATCGTGAACTCGGGATTGTGCTGCGTCGACAAGCCCTCGTTACGGAAATTGCGGTTGATTTCATAGACTCGCTCGAAGCCGCCGACGAGTAGGCGCTTCAGGTACAGCTCCGGCGCGACTCTCAGGTACATGTCGAGATCGAGCGCGTTGTGATGCGTGACAAAGGGCCGCGCCGCGGCGCCGCCCGGAATCACCTGCATCATCGGCGTTTCGACTTCCATGAAGCCGAGCGTGTCGAGAAAGTCGCGCAGGTGACGCACGATCATGGTGCGCGTGCGAAACACCGCGCGGCTCTCGGCGCTCACAATCAGATCGACGTAGCGCTGACGGTAACGCGTTTCGGTATCGCTCAAGCCATGCCACTTGTCGGGCAAGGGGCGGAGCGATTTCACAAGGAGCCGCAGCTTCTCCACGCGGACCGACAACTCGCCCGCTTTCGTGCGAAACAGCAGGCCTTCGGCGCCGACGATGTCGCCGATGTCCCAGGTCTTGAAGTCCTCATAGAGGGCGGCAAGCGCGCCTTGATGCACGAAGAGCTGAATTTTGCCGCTGCCATCGGAGATATCGACGAAGCTCACTTTCCCCTGTCCGCGCTTCGAGAGCATGCGTCCGGCGACTTTCACCGGTGTTGGATTCTGTTCCAGCCATTCGGCGTTCTTTTCATCGAACGCGGTGCGCAGCTCACCTGCGAGCACGTCGCGGCGGAAGTCGTTGGGAAATGCGTTGCCCGTCGCGCGGATGCGCGCGAGTTTCGCGCGACGCTCTGCGATGAGCTGGTGTTCGTCGAGTTTTGGCTGTTCGTCGGACATATTCGTGTGTTCGGCCCCCTCACCCTACCCTCCCCCCGGAGACGGAGGAGAGGGGCGTAGTGTCAGAGACCCTGTTTCAGGCTTGCCTTCAGGAACTGATCGAGGTCGCCGTCGAGCACCGCCGGGGTGTTGCCGACCTCAACGCCCGTGCGCAGATCCTTGATGCGCGATTGATCGAGCACGTAGGAGCGGATCTGATGCCCCCAGCTGACGTCCGACTTCGAATCCTCGAGTACCTTGGCCGCGGCATTCCGCTTGTTCACTTCGAGCTCGTACAGCTTCGCTTTCAGCATTTTCATCGCGGTCGCGCGGTTCTTGTGCTGGCTGCGCTCATTCTGACATGCAACGACGATTCCCGAGGGCAGATGCCGGATACGCACCGCCGACTCCGTCTTGTTGACATGCTGGCCGCCCGCGCCGCTCGAGCGATAAACGTCCATCTCGAGGTCCGCCGGATTGATCTCGATGTTGATGTCGTCGTCGACTTCGGGCGATACGAACACCGATGCAAAGGACGTATGCCGGCGATTGCCTGAATCGAAAGGGGACTTGCGCACCAGGCGGTGCACGCCGGTCTCGGTGCGTAGCCACCCGTATGCGTAGTCACCCATGATCTCGATGGTCGCGCTCTTCATGCCGGCGACTTCGCCCGCGCTGGAGTCGATGACCTCGGCCCGAAAGCCATGCGAGTCAGCCCATTTGAGATACATGCGCAACAGCATCTGCGCCCAGTCCTGCGCCTCGGTGCCACCCGCGCCCGCCTGGATGTCGAGGAAAGCATTGTGGGCATCCATTTCGCCCGGAAACATGCGCGCGAATTCGAGCGTGTTGGTCGTCGCCTCGAGCGGCGCGAGATCCTTTTCGACCGCAGCCAGCGTGCCTGCGTCGTTTTCCGCGGCGGCCATTTCGACGAGCGCCGACGCATCGGCGAGACCGCTGCTCAGACGATCGAGCTGGTCGACTACCTGCTCGAGCCGTGCGCGTTCGCGACCGAACTCCTGCGCCTTGTCGGGCAGGCTCCAGATCGCCGGATCCTCGAGTTCGCGGCGGACTTCATCGAGCCGCTCTTTCTTGTTGTCGTACTCAAAGGTACCTCCTGAGAGCCGCGGCCCGCTCTTCGAGGTCCTTCAAATTGCGCTTCAATTGCGTGATTTCCATGGCCGTCAATCTTAACAGAGTTGCTCGACCACGAGCTGCAGCCGCTCTAGCCCCAAGTATTCGTTGACGTCGAGCCGATACGCGAGCTGCAGGACTTCGGCGCTGCGCGGAATCGACTCCCGCCCGTGCCGGACGAAGTTGAAAGCGATGGCGTCGAGCACCGGTGTGTCGCCGCCGCTTCTCAGCTTGAGTTTCAGGTGCCGCTCACCGACCGTGCGCGCTTCCAGCACGGCGAATTCGCCGTCGAAGACCGGTTCTGGAAATCCCTGGCCCCAGGGGCCACCGTCACGCAGCGTGTGCGCCGTAGCGAGCGTGATCTCACCCGGTGCCAGCGCGCCGTCGCTCGCCACGATCCCTTCCGTGTCCTCGCGATTCATGTGCCGCGCGACCTCCGTGGCAAAGAGCGCGCGAAACTCCTCGAGGCGTTCGCGATGCAGAGTCAATCCCGCCGCCATGGCATGACCGCCAAATTTCTCGAGCAGTCCCGGCTGGCGTTTGGCGACGGCATCCAGAACATCGCGCATGTGCACGCCGGGAACCGAGCGCGCCGACCCTCGCAGCCAAGGCTCCTCGGCAGGCGCAAACGCGATCACCGGCCGATGCAGTCTTTCCTTGGCCCGAGCGGCGACGAGACCGACGACTCCCTGATGCCAGTCGGCATCGAAGAGGCACAGGCCGAGCGCGAGATCGTCGGTATCGAGCTGCATGCGCTGAACGATTGCCGCGGCGTTTTCATTCATGCGCTGCTCGATGGCACGCCGTTCCGTGTTGAGTTGCCCGAGCTGCATGGCAAGCAGGCGCGCATGGGCCGGATCGTCCGCGAGCAGGCACTCGATGCCGAGCGACATGTCATCGAGACGACCCGCGGCGTTCAAGCGCGGCCCCGCTGCAAAGCCGAGATCGGAGGCGACCACCCGCTCGAGGCGCCGGCCGCCCTCGGCGAGAAGCGCCTGAATGCCGGCAACGCAGCGCCCCGCACGAATGCGCTTGAGACCCTGCGCAACCAGAATGCGGTTGTTGCGATCGAATGGCACGACGTCGGCCACCGTACCCAGGGCGACGAGATCAAGAAGATCCGCCGGCGAGGGCAGAATCGCGCCGGCGCGCTCGTCGGCAAGCCGCCGTGTCAGCGCAGCCAGAACATAGAAAGCCACGCCGACACCGGCGAGCGCCTTGCTTGGAAACCGGGCACCCGCGAGATTCGGATTGCAGATCGCATTGGCCTCGGGCAGCGTCGCGCCGGGCAGATGGTGATCGGTGATCAGGACATCGATGCCACGCCCGCGCGCCGCGGCGACGCCCGCGTCGCTCGACATGCCGTTGTCGACCGTGATGATGAGTTGCGGCGCGCGCTCGGCCGCGAGCGCGACGATTTCCGGCGTCAACCCATAGCCGAAGCGAAAGCGGTCCGGCACGAGATAGCCGACCTCGGCGAATCCGAGCCGGCGCAGGCCGCGGACGAGCAGCGCGGTGCTCGTGGCACCGTCGGCGTCGAAGTCGCCGATGACAAGAACGCGGCGTTGGCGCGCGCGCGCGTCGACCAGCAGATCGACGGCCGCTGCGATGCCGTCGAGCGAGCTCACGGGCAGGAGTTCCCGCAGGTCGAGATTGAGTTCGTCGGTGGACCCGATGCCGCGCGCCGCGTACACACGCAGGAGCACGGGATCGAGATTTCCGGCGAGCGTGCCGTTCATCGCGCGCCGCACGATCTTCGAACGTGACCGCTGGCTCTGCATCATCGCGATTGCGCCCAATGCCGCGGCGCGCGCCAGAAGCGCCAACGCTGCGCGCGCGTCACGCGGCTCAGTACGCCATTGAGATTGACCGCGAGGCTGCGCAGGGCACCGCGCTCGAGCGCAGCCCACGCGGGCGCCAGCCAGTCCCGCTCGAGTCGCTCGAGCGGCTGATCCGGGAATTGCAGACGCAGCTGCTCAAGTGAGACCGTGACGAGCAGATGCCCGGCATCGAGTTTCGACGCTGCAGCGAAGTCTTCAGGCGCTGCCACCGACTCGCGTCCCGCGAGCTGCCACAACCCGCGCACCAGTGGCTCGTTGCTCGCGGCGAGGGGCAGCGTCTGACCGGCAAGCTGGGGCCACACGCCGCCGCCGCCCCACAGCCACAACGCATTGAACGGCGCGCGCGCTTCTCCGACCGCATGCAGCCACATTTGAATCTCGGTCATCACCCGGCGTAAGTAGGGTCCATCGTATCCGGACGGCAGATCGCCGGCGACATCGCGCCCGAGCACGCGGCCAGGCTCGACTCCGGTGGCTGCGAGCTCACGCGGGAATTCCACAAACCAATGCATGCCCGCCACGCAATGAAGCTTGAGATTCGAGCTCTGGAATTCGCGATTGAAGGCCGTTACGAGTTCCGCCTGGGCAGAGGATGCCGGCACGCCGATCTGGTCAAGACGCACGTGATCGAGGGTCACTCCAAGCCTGACGGGCGTTGCACACCAGACTCTCGATGAGCGCTCACCTGTTGCGCCAAACCAGGCAATCTCAGCGGCTGCCAGTGGCGGGGTTACTGCCGCGTCCACGCCGCGGGTCATGAGGACCGCGTCCCACCAATCGGTGCTCGCGCCGTGCGCCGCGCCGCGCGCAAGGACACGTTCGGCAGCGGGCAGGCGCGGGACAGCCGCGAGCGCGGCGGCGTCGAGGCCCGGCGGCGCGTGAAGATCCGTGACAATGAGGGTCAGAGCGTGCAACGGTTCAGAGCGCGCCTAGGATGCGGTCGATCGGGTATCTTTGGGGGATGCGATTTACGATGGACACGGTCAGCAGCCTCAATTTCGTGCGCGCGTATTCCGCGAGCGAAGTCGTCGTCGGCGAACGCGTTGTGCGCTCGAGTCTGATCGTCACGGCCAACGCGCTGATTCTCGACTGGCCCCCCTGTTCGGTCGCGGAACTCAACGAGGATCATCTCATCCCGGTATTCGCCCTCGGGGCGGAGGTCGTACTCCTCGGAACGGGCGCGCGGCAGACGTTTCCCGCGCCGCGCATTCTAGCCGCGGCAGCGCGTGCCGGGGTCGGTCTTGAAGTCATGGATACGCCGGCGGCTTGCCGCACCTACAACGTGTTGCTGCAGGAGGAGCGCCGCGTGGCGGCGGCTCTGATGATCGGGAAGGTTTAGCGCCCTGGCCTGGCTGTCACAGCCAGGGCACCGGAAGAAGACACGGGAATAGAAGAGTTCTGATCAACCAACCAATCGTTCGAAGCTGACAGACTTCAAAGATTGCCGTCGCTTGTTCTTGTTGTTGTCGCTGTTCTTCTTCTCGTTCTTTACTGACTCTCCCCTGCTTTCCCGTGTCTTCATCCGGTGCCCCGCAGCGCCTGGGTGCCGGAACATCAAACCATAGCGCGCCGCCACCACGCAACCGTCTCACGGGCTGCGCTGCGGCAGGTACGCCGCGGGATCGACAGGCTTGCCGTCCAGGCGGATTTCAAAGTAAAGCGCCGGCTGCTGACCGGGTCCGAGGCCCATCTCGGCGATCGACTGGCCTCTGGTCACTTGCTGTCCTTCCGTCACGAGCACGGCCTGGTTGTGGCCGTAGGCGCTCAGAAGACTATTACTGTGCTTGACGATCACGAGATGTCCATAACTGCGCAGCGCCGTGCCGGTGTACACAACCCGGCCCGCGGCTGCTGCCCGCACAGGATCACCCAGGCGGCCGAGGATGCGCAGCCCCGAGCCGCCGGTGGGCTGACGCACGGGCCCGATGACTTTGCCGCTCGCCGGCCAATCGAAGCGAACCACCGGTTCATCTGCCGGCGGGCTTGCACGCGGCGTTGACGCTTGCGGGCGGCGCGATGGCATAGCGGCCACCGCCGGGGCCGAGCCGTCCGGGGAAACCTTCAAGACCTGGCCGACTGCAATGCGATAGCTCGTCAGGTGATTCCAACGCGCGAGATCGCGGTAGTCGAGGTCATAGCGCCAGGCGATGGCGTACACCGTATCGCCTGGCTGCACGACGTAGGTGAGGCCCTCCGTCGCCACAAACGGCTTCCCGCAAGCCGCGAGCAGCGCCGCCATGACCGTCAGCAGAGCACAGGCAATGAGCGACCGCATGGCTTGTCGAGCACGACGACGCCGGATCACGCGGTCGGCACCGCCCCTTTGATGAGTGGCACGAAAGCGACCGCGCCCAGCCGCTCCCGTTGCAGTCCATTCTCGCGCCGCGTGATGCGCCACAGTTCCTGCTCACCTTCGGCCCCGACCGGCACGACGAGCCGACCGCCCGGCGCCAGCTGCTGGGTCAACGCCTCGGGGACGGCGTGCGGCGCGGCCGCCACGAGAATCCCGTCAAAAGGTGCGTGGGCGGCCCAGCCCTGCGAGCCATCGCCGTGACGGAAGCGCACGTTCTTGACGCCCAGCTGCTTCAAGCGTTCCTTGGCGCGCTCCAGGAGCGGCGCAACACGTTCAATGGTGTAAAGCTTCTCGACAAGTGGCGCCAGCACTGCCGTCTGATAACCGCAGCCCGTGCCGACCTCGAGCACATTGAAGAGCGGGCCCGCTTCGAGCAGCGCAGCGGTCATGCGCGCGACGATCAAAGGCTGGGAAATCGTCTGCCCGAAACCGATCGGCAGCGCCGTGTCCTCGTAGGCGCGGCTCGCGAGCGCTTCGTCGACGAAGAGGTGCCGCGGAACGCTGCGAATCTGATCGAGTACGGTGGGATCGCGCACGCCCTGATCCTTCAACCGCTGCACCAGTCGCTCGCGTGTGCGCGCGGAGGTCATGCCGATGCCTTCGACGCGCTGATTGCTCATGCAACATCTCCCAGCCAGGCGCCGATGTCGCCAAGCGCTGGGTGCCGCGTGAGATCGAGCTGCAAGGGCGTGACCGATACATAGCCCTGCGCGATTGCGTCGAAGTCGGTTCCGGGCCCGGCGTCCTGCTGGGGTCCCGCCGGCCCCACCCAATACACAGTCCGGCCTTTGGGATCCTTCGACTTCACGACGCGCTCGGCGCGATGACGATAGCCGAGCCGCGTGGCCAGCGTGCCGCGCAACTCCGCGTATGGCCGGTCGGGAATATTGACGTTCAGGATCATCGTTGGATCGAGGGGCCGGCGCAGCACGCGCGCGACCAGTTCGCTCGCAACGCGCGCCGCCGTATCGAAATGGTGCGGGCTGTGAGCCGTCGTGCAGAGCGAAAGGGCAATCGCGGGCAGACCCAGGAATCGACCTTCCATCGCCGCGGCGACCGTGCCGGAATAGAGCACGTCGTCGCCGAGGTTCGGGCCATCATTGATGCCCGATACCACCATGTCGTGCTCGAACTCGAAGAGCCCGGAGATCGCGAGGTGCACGCAATCGGTCGGCGTGCCGGTGACATAGTAAGTATTCGGCTCAGCCTGCGTGACTCTGAGCGGTACATCGAGCGTCAATGAATTGCTCGCGCCGCTGCGATTGCGGTCGGGCGCGACGACGGTGATTTCGCCATGAGCCGTAAGGGCGGCGGCCAGCGTGCGCAACCCATCAGCGCGATAACCGTCATCGTTCGATACAAGAATCTTCACAAGGGAGGCGTCTGGCTGGCGGCTCGGACGGCGCACACTATACTCGAAATCCGACCCGACCAACTCGAGCAAAGGCCGGACCCGGTGGCGAACCAGGCCCCAAGAAAATTCACGCGCAAGGCGCCCGTCACGCAACCCGTGTCGAGCGCAGACGCCGAACTCTTCCGCGCAGCCGTACGCGATGCCGTGCCGCTCAAGCGCGCCCGCCGCCACGCGGCTCCGCGCCCGAAGCCGCCACCGCGCGCGCGCTTCACACGCGCCGATGAAGCGCTGGTGCTGGAAGAGAGCCTGCGGCTCACGCCGGGTGAGCTCGCCGTCGAGACCGGCGATGAACTGAGCTATCGCCGCGCAGGCGCAAGCGACAAGCTCGTACGGCAATTGCGACGCGGCGCCTTCCGCGTTGATCGCGAGCTCGACCTGCACGGACTGAACCTGAGCGCAGCACACTCCGCGCTCAGCGACTTCCTGGGCGTATCGCTGGCACAGCACGCGCGTTGCGTTCGCATCATCCATGGCAAGGGGCGCCGCTCCGGTCCACGCGGACCGGTGCTGAAAGACATGGTGAGCAAGGTTCTGCGCAAGACCAACGCGGTGATTGCATTCGCGTCCGCGCGTCCGATGGACGGTGGCACCGGCGCGCTCTATGTGCTGCTGACGCGCTAGCTTCCCCCTCACCCTAACCCTCTCCCCTTGAAAGGGGAGAGGGAAGAGATGGGAGGGGGAATTACTTTTTCAGCCGCGCCACCATCGCCCGCAACGCCGCCTGCGTCTCGGGCTCGAACCAGTGACGCTCAAGCGGGTCCTCGACTTCGACGCCGGCCGTGCGCACGATCTCGATCAGATCGGCGCGCGCGAGCGCACGCGTGGCGGCAAGCGCGGCCGCGGGCAGACGCGCGAGGTTCTGCGCCCAGGCGATCGCGCGATCCACGACCTCCTCCGGCGCCGCCAATTCATCGACCAGGCCGATCGCGAGCGCTTCATCCGGCGTCAGCATGCGGGCTGAGGCAAGGAGGAGCTCCGCGCGCCGCGCGCCGACCACGCGCCGCAGGACGCCGTAGATCACCGGACCCGGGTGGATGCCGACCGCAACTTCGTTGAGTCCGATCTTGAAAGCGCCTTGCGCCATGACGCGATAGTCGCAATACATCGCGAGCACCGCGCCGCCGGCCGGACTATGACCCGTGATCGCGCACGCAATCGGAAGCGGGCAGCTGGCGAGCTGCCGCTGCACGTCGAAAAAGAGCCGCCAGAACACGTGCATCTCAGCCGGGTTCTTGGCAAGGAGCGACGGCACATCGAGCCCCGCGGAAAACATACCCGGGCGCCCCGACACGACCAGCGCGCGCGCCGGGCCGCGTGTGGCTGCGGCCAGCGCGTCCCGAATTGCCGCGAGCATCGCATCGTTGAAAGCGTTGACCGGTGGGCGCGCCAGCCTGATCTCGAGGACGTCACCGATGCTGCGGGTTTCTATCATGACGAACTCCTGGTGCGCGTCAGCACGACAACGGCGTGAGCCGCGAAGCCTTCACCCCGGCCGATGGCTCCGAGGCCTTCCATGCTGGTCGCTTTGATGTTCACGCGGGTCACCGGAATGTTGAGGTCGGCGGCAAGATTCGCGCGCATCGCGGACTTGTGCGCGAGCACTCGCGGTGCTTCCGCGATCACGCTGACATCGGCATTTGAGACGCTGTAGCCGCGTTTCGCGAGTTCGCCAGCGACCTGGCGCAGGAACCCGCGGCTGTCCGCGCCACGATAGGTCGGATCGTTCGGCGGAAACCACTCGCCAATATCGCCAAGACCGGCCGCGCCGAGCAGGGCATCGCAGAGCGCATGAACTACGACATCGCCGTCGGAATGTGCGAGCACACCCCGCTCATGAGGAATGCGCACACCGCCAAGCACCACGTGATCGCCCCGGGTGAACGCATGCACGTCATAGCCGTGTCCCATCAATACCGCGGGTGCGGCCCCGGCGCCAAGAATGGCCTCGGCCATCGCGAGGTCATCAGGTCGCGTGATCTTGATGTTGGATGCCGAGCCCGCGATGAGTCGTGGCTTGAAGCCGGCGCGTTCGATCGCCGCGGCGTCGTCGGTGACATCGAGTCCCGCACCGAGCGCGGCATCGAGCGCCGCGCGCAGCAGGCCAAAGCGAAACATTTGCGGCGTGAGTGCGCGCCACAGGCCACCGCGGTCGACCGTGCGTTCGATGTGGCCCGATCCGGAGTCCTGCTTGACGGTATCGCCGATCGGGGCCGCGAGAATGCCGCCGACCGGATCATCCTTGAGTTCACGCATGAGGCGCTCGAGATCCAGGGCGGGCAGACAGGGCCGGGCGGCGTCGTGGACGAGCACCCAGTCGTCGTCGGAAGCGCTGGCAGCGAGCGCTGCGAGTCCATTGCGGACGGATTGCGCGCGCACCGCCCCGCCCTCGGCACTTCGGACCCTGGGCTGGAGCCGTTCGACCAGCGCGTGTCCCTGGGTGTCATGCGCTGCGAGCACCAGCACGATCACGGAAATGTCAGGCGCGGCGATGAGTGGCGCAAGAGCAGCTTCGAGCACCGTCGTGCTGCCGAGTGCCGCAAACTGCTTCGGCACCTCGCCACCGAAACGCACACCGCCGCCTGCGGCCGGCACCACGGCCCAGTAGCGGACAGACGCTGCGTTCATTGTGCGGCGGCGGTAGTGGCTGCCGGATGGACCGGCGCGGGAGCAGCCGGGTCGCGCGGCACGACCTGGTAGAAGGTTTCGTTCGACCGGATCATGCCGAGCTCGCTGCGCGCGCGCTCCTCGACGGCGGATAAACCCTGCTTGAGATCGCGCACTTCCGCGGCGAGCTGCGCGTTACGCTCGCCGAGCCCGTGATTCTCGGTGCGCTGCGCGGCGACTTCCTTGTTGAGGCGCCAGATTTCGCTCGCCCCGCTGTCGGAGATCCACAGGCGATATTGCAGCCCCAGAAGCACGATCAGAAGAATGGCGGCAAGCAGCTTCATGCGTCGGAAATCGTACTCTGAAATATTAGTGTGGACAATAGCTTACCGGGTTCTTCTGACGAGTCAGGCGAGCTTCACGGCGAAGGCATCGCGGCCCGCGTAGCGCGCTTGCGGACCGAGTTCGGCTTCGATGCGCAGGAGCTGGTTGTATTTCGCAACGCGATCCGAGCGCGACATCGAGCCCGTCTTGATCTGCGTGGCGGACGTCGCAACCGCGATGTCGGCGATCGTGCTGTCTTCCGTCTCGCCGGAGCGATGCGAAACCACGGAGGCGTATTTCGCCTTGGACGCCATCGTGATGGCTGCAAGCGTCTCGGTGAGAGTGCCGATCTGATTCGGCTTGATGAGGATCGCATTGGCGATCTTGCGCTCGATGCCTTGCGCGAAAATCCTTGTGTTGGTGACGAAGATATCGTCACCGACAAGCTGGATGCGCGCACCGAGTTTCTTCGTGAGCCCCGCCCAGCCGTCCCAGTCGCCCTCGCTCATGCCGTCTTCAATCGTGATGATCGGATACTTGGCGGCGAGTCCCGCGAGGTAGTCCGCGAACTCGATCGGCGTGAAGCGGCGATTCTCCGATTCAAGCATGTAGTGGCCGTTCGAGAAGAACTCCGAACTCGCGACATCAATCCCAAGATAGATGTCGCGCCCTGCCTTGTAGCCCGCCCGATCGATCGCTTCGAGTATGGTCTCGAGGGCCGATTCGTTCGACGGCAGGTCGGGCGCGAAACCGCCCTCGTCGCCCACTGAGGTATTGAGCTTCTTGCCGTGCAGAACTTTCTTGAGCGTATGAAAGATCTCGGCGCCGTAGCGCACGGCCTCGGCGAGCGTGGGCGCGCCGACGGGGAGAATCATGAACTCCTGAATGTCGACGCTGTTATCCGCGTGCGCGCCGCCATTGATGATGTTCATCATCGGCACGGGCATGGTCAGCACGCCGTCGCCGCCGAGCGCGCGATACAGGGGAATGCGCCGATCGCGAGCCGCGGCATGAGCCGCGGCCAGCGAGATCGCAAGCAGTGCATTGGCTCCGAGGCGCGCCTTGTTGTCACTCCCGTCAAGCTCGATCATGCGCGCGTCGAGCGCCGCCTGGTCCAGTGCATCGCGTCCGAGGAGCGCCGCGCGCAGTGGACCGTTGATATTGGCAACTGCCTTCTGCACGCCCTTGCCTAGATAGCGCTTCGGGTCGCCGTCGCGCAGTTCCACAGCCTCGCGTGATCCGGTCGAAGCGCCCGAGGGCACGGCCGCGCGGCCGAGCACACCGGAATCGAGCATGACGTCCGCCTCAACGGTTGGGTTACCACGTGAATCGATGATCTCGCGGCCGCGGATGTCAGAAATCTTGGTCACAACAACGACTCCTCGAAGGGTTTTGATTTCACAGCCGCATCGAGCGTCTTGAGCGTCGCGAGGAGCGACTCCATGCGATCGAGTGGCCAGGCATTGGGCCCGTCCGACAACGCTTCCGCGGGTCGTGGATGAGTTTCCATGAACAGGCCGCTGATCCCGGCGGCGACGGCTGCGCGTGCGAGCACGGGAATGAATTCGCGCTGCCCACCCGAAGTCTTTCCCTGCCCGCCGGGCAGTTGCACGGAGTGGGTAGCGTCGAACACCACGGGACAACCGGTGGAACGCATCACGGACAACGCACGCATGTCGGAGACGAGATTGTTGTAGCCGAAGGAAAAGCCGCGTTCGCAAACCATGATTGAGGAATTACCCGTCGAGCGCGCCTTGTCGACGACGTTGTGCATTTCCCAGGGCGAGAGGAACTGGCCCTTCTTGATGTTGACGGGCTTGCCCTGCGAGCAAACGTTCACGATGAAATTGGTCTGGCGGCAAAGAAACGCCGGCGTCTGCAGGACATCGACCACGGCCGCAACTTCGGCGAGCGGCGTGTCCTCATGAACGTCGGTGAGCACCGGCAGCCCGGTCACTTTTTTCACGCGCTCGAGCGCCTTGAGCCCGCCTGCCAGGCCCGGTCCGCGAAAGCTCGCGCGCGAAGAACGATTCGCCTTGTCGAACGATGCCTTGAAGATGAGCGGCACTGAGAGGCGCGTGCAGATGTCTTTGAGGCGCTCCGCCACTTCCAGAACGAGCGCCTCACTCTCGATGACGCAGGGTCCGGCGATCAGGAAGAGCGGGCGATCCGGCCCGACCGCGTGACCGCAGACCTTCATGGACCCTTCGGACCCGGCCAATCAGGCGCTCGCCGCAGCGGGCAGCTGCGACGCACGGCAATTGCGCGCGGCGCGCACAAAGCCGGCGAACAGCGGATGTCCGTCGCGCGGCGTCGAGGTGAACTCCGGATGGAACTGGCTCGCGACGAACCACGGATGCCCCGGCAGCTCGATCATTTCGACGAGGCCGTCCGCCGAAAACCCGGAGAACCGCATGCCGGCGCGCGTCAGCTCATCGAGATAGCGATTGTTGAACTCGTAACGATGCCGGTGGCGCTCCATGATCGTGTCGCGGCCGTAGGTCATGTGCGCGAGGGAGCCCGGATTCAGGCGAATCTCCTGCGCGCCGAGGCGCATGGTGCCGCCCTTGGCAGCTGTCTCATCGCGTAGCTGCACGCCACGAGCGCTGTCGTCCCACTCGGTGATGAGCGCAACCACCGGATGCGGCGACTCGCGATTGAATTCGGTGCTGTTCGCGCCCTTCAGGCCACAGACATTGCGCGCAAATTCGATGACGGCGAGCTGCATGCCGAGGCACAGACCGAGATACGGGATGCGATGCTCACGGGCGTAGCGAATCGCTTCGATCTTGCCCTCGATGCCCCGCTCCCCGAATCCACCCGGAACCAGGATCGCGTCCATGCCACGCAGGCAATCCGTGCCCTGCGCCTCGATGTCGGTCGATTCGATGTAGTGAACCTTGACGCGCGTGCGCGTGCGGAGCGACGCGTGCGACAGCGCTTCATTGAGCGAGATGTACGAATCACGGATCTGGACGTACTTGCCGACCATGGCGACGTTCACGGTCGCTTCCGGATTCGCCTTGGCGGCAACCACCTGACGCCACTCGGCGAGGTCGGTCGACGGCACGTCGAGCCGCAACCGATCGACCACGAAGTCGTCGAGCCCCTGCTCGTGCAGCCACAGCGGAATCTTGTAGATGTCATCGCAATCGATGGCGGAGATGACGGCGCGCTCTTCCACGTTGGTGAAGAGCGCGATCTTGCGGCGCTGCTCGTCCGGCAGCGAAACCGTCGAACGGCAGAGCAGAATATCGGGCTGAATGCCGATCGAGCGCAATTCCTTGACGGAGTGCTGGGTCGGCTTCGTCTTGATCTCACCCGACGTGCCGAGCACCGGCACGAGCGTCAGGTGCATGAAGACCACGTTGTTGCGCCCGAGCTCAACGCCCATCTGGCGAATCGCCTCGAGAAAGGGCAGCGACTCGATGTCGCCGACCGTGCCGCCGATTTCGACCATGCAGACGTCCGCGCCGCCCGCGCCGAGCTTGATCGAACGCTTGATCTCATCGGTGATGTGCGGAATGACCTGGACCGTGGCGCCCAGATAATCGCCGCGGCGTTCCTTGGCGATCACGCGCTCGTAGATGCGCCCGGTCGTGAAATTGCTGTTGCGCCCCGTGACGGTGTGTACAAAGCGCTCGTAGTGCCCTAGATCGAGGTCCGCCTCGGTGCCGTCGGTGGTGACGTACACCTCGCCGTGCTGGAACGGGCTCATCGTGCCCGGATCGACGTTGATGTACGGATCGAGCTTGACCATCGAGATCTTGAGGCCGCGCGACTCGAGTATGGCGCCGAGCGATGCCGACGCGATGCCCTTGCCAAGCGAGGAAACGACACCGCCGGTCACGAAAACGTATCGAGTCATGAGTGAGTTCCCGTCGCGAGGTGGTGAAACGATTTGGGGCCAGGTTCGCGCACCGGCCCCAACGATTCGACGGGCGATCAGACTAACAGAAGTGCACTTTGCTCGCCACCCGATCGACGGGAAAAAGGGGTCAGATTTACTTTTCCCGTTCGACGGTTTCGTCGGAGTCAGTCAGCGGAGGGGCCATGTCTGCGCCCGGCTCCAGCGTTCAAACGCAACGTGCCTTAGACGGCCTGCCCGCAAACACCGCCAGACCGGGCTTGCCAGACCCCATCCGCTGCCCGCCTCCGCCGAAACTCGCGACGGCGTTCGACGCTGCACTCCGCGGGAAAATAAATCTGACCCCTTTTCGCTCAAAAGAGCTCCGGCCGCCCTTGCCACTCGATGTGCACCGCAGGTTCGTCGCCCTCAGGCTGGTACTTCGCGTCGGTCCAAAGATCGCCAACGGCCACAAGATCGCGGCCCGCGTACAGGAGCGGAATGTGGGGCCGTGCCCAAGGTACGACGCCGTGCTCCTGATGGAGATTACGGAGCGTTCGCTTGCGTGCGCCGGCCGCGGGTCGGAGCGAAGCGCCGGACGCCTCGCCGCGTACGTCGAGCGATGCAGGTAGCCGTGTGCGCGCGAGGGTCGCGACACCGCGGCCCTCCACCAAATTGAGCGATCCGAGCCCGGCGCCAAGATTGAGCGCGCCGCTCGACCACGTCCAGGATCGCGGCTCCAGCGCCGGCAACTCATACGACTCCGCGAGATACAACCGGCCGCGGTATCGTCGAACATCGGCACCCGGCCAGCGCAGGCGCGGTACAGCGTCTTTGGGCGCGCGCGTCATCACCGACAGCAGTCGCTCGAGATTATCGGCTGAGGGGAGCGGCCGGCCCGCTCCGCGAATCCAATAGCGCAGCAGATTGAGCGACCGTGCCCGCCCGAGGCCGGCGAGCGACGCTAGTTCGAGCCGATCGCCGTCCCGTGCATGCACCCAATCGCGCTCCGCGAGCTCATCGAGCAGCTCCTGGGCATCAGCCATGTGGCGCGCCGTGCGCGATACATTTGCCGCGATGCCGGGCCAGCGCTTGCGGAGCGTCGGAATGACCGACGTTCTGAGGAAGCCACGCTCAAAGCGCGGGTCGGCATTCATTGGATCCTCGATCCATTCGAGCTTGCGGGCACGCGCGTAGGCGAGCAGCGCAGCGCGCGTCACGCCTAGCAGCGGTCGAACGTGCCGGCCCGCACCGAACGCGGCATTTGCCGGCATGGCGGCAAGGCCCGGGACGCCCGCCCCACGCGCGAGCTGCAGGAGCACGGTCTCGAGCTGATCGTCCTGGTGGTGCGCGGTGAGCAGAATCTCATCGGGCCGCAGCTTTTCCCGAAACACGGCGTAGCGTGCGGCGCGCGCGGCCGCTTCGACCGACTCGCCGCTATCGACGTCGACTGCAATGCGCTCGACCTCACATGCGACGCCGAGATCGAGAGCACTCTGCCGGGCTTTCGTTGCCCAGTTAGCGGATGACTCCTGCAGACCATGATCCACATGGATGGCGCGGAGCCTGAGCTTGGGTGCGTCGCGGCTGAGTTCGGCGAGCGCATCTAGCAGTGCCATCGAATCCACGCCGCCGCTGAATGCCACGCAGAAGCTGCGAGCGAGCGGTTCGGTGAATTCCTTCTCGAGGAGGGAACGCAGCAGCGCTGCCGAATAAGTCACGGCGCGCCGGCCTTGATTCGAATCAGGTTTCGGTGAACACGCCGAAGGACCGCAAGCGTTCGGCGCGGGCCGCGACGATCTCGGCGACCGGCTTCGCCTCGAGTTCCTTCAGGTGGCGCTGCAAGGCGGCCTTCAGCGACTCCGCCGTGGTATTCGAATCACGATGCGCACCGCCGAGCGGTTCGCGGATCACCTCATCGACGAGGCCGAGCCGCGAGAGGCGCTCCGCCGTGATGCCCATCGCGTCGGCGGCGATTTCGCGCTTGTCGGCGCTGTGCCAGAGAATCGACGCGCAGCCCTCCGGCGAGATCACCGAGTAGACGCTGTACTGGAGCATGAGCAGGCGATCGCACACGCCAATCGCAAGCGCCCCACCGGATCCACCCTCGCCGATGACGACGCTGACGATGGGAGCCGCGAGCGCCGACATCTCGAAGAGATTCCGCGCGATCGCTTCGCTCTGCCCGCGCTCCTCCGAGCCGACGCCCGGATACGCGCCAGGCGTGTCGATGAGCGTGATGAGCGGCAGATTGAATTTCTCCGCCATCTTCATGAGCCTGAGTGCCTTGCGATACCCCTCGGGCTTCGGCATGCCGTAGTTGCGGCGCACGCGTTCCTTGGTATCCCGGCCTTTCTGGTGGCCGATCAGCATGACGGGGCGGCCGTCGAGGCGCGCCGGTCCGCCGACGATCGCAAGGTCATCCGAATACATGCGATCGCCGTGCAACTCCTGGAAATCAGTGAACACGAGCCCGATGTAGTCGAGCGCGTAGGGTCGCTGCGGATGGCGCGCGAGCTGGGTGATCTGCCAGGGGGTGAGGTTCGAGAAGATGCTCTGCGTCAGCGCACGGCTTTTGGCGCGCAGCCGGTTGATCTCCTCCTGGATATTGATCTCGCCGTCGTTGCCGACGTACTTCAATTCATCGATCTTGGCCTCGAGCTCGGCGATCGGCTGCTCGAAGTCGAGGAAATTCAGGTCCATGCGCTCACCGTGCAGACAGTTGGGGCGAAGGTAGCCGGGATTGCGCTGCCGGGCAACCGAGCGACGGGAAAAGGGGTCAGGCCTATTTTGGCACTGCAGTTTTCGCGCTCAGCCTTGCTCGCTCGCCGTAGCCTCACTTCCCGGCGCTCTTTGTCCATAGGACAGGCGCCAGCTCTCGCGGCCCACGAGGCGGGTCAGGCGTTCGAGGAATTCACGCGTGGGCCTGAGCGCCCACTCAGGTCCAAGCGTGAGCAGTGCCTGCGCCTGATCGTTCGTGTAGTGCAGAACGACGTTGCAGCCGCCGGGCTTGCGCACCGGCTTGATCAGATCCTCGAGACGCAAAATAAATTCCGCGCCGTTCGCTGCGGCCGGAATTCGGACATGAATGCGCCGCGCCTGCTGCTCGCGCACGAGATTCATGTCCTGGAGCTTGCGTGCAGCGAGGCGCCAGCCCTCGATGAAATCGTCGTAGCGCAGATTCCCGTCGATGAGCAGGATCGCGTCCTTCACGATGAGCTCACGATGCGCCTGCAGCACATCGTCAAACAGCGTCACTTCCATGCGGGCCGAGCGGTCATCGAGAATGAGGCTCACACGATTGGAGCGACGCCGGACTTCGAGCACGAGCCCCGCTACCGTAACTGTATTGGTGTTGGCGCCGTGCCAACCACGTTCACTCTGCGCGGGTGGGCGTTCCGCAGCGATATCGGCAAGACGGCCGTGCGTGAGTCCACTCAACTCCGCTTCGAACTCGGTGAACGGATGGCCCGTGAGAAAGAGGCCCAGCGTCTCGCGCTCGCCGGCGAGTCGAACGGCAGGCGGCCAATCCTCGAGTTCTGGTGCTGTGATCTTTGTGCTACGTGGAGTTACGCCTGTCGCAAGTCCGAAGAGATCGACCTGACCCGCATCGAGCGCGCGGGTCGCCTGCTCGCCCATCTGCATTGCCGCGGGCAAGCGCGCCATCAGCGTTGCGCGATTCGCGCCGAGCCCGTCGCAGCAGCCCGAGCGGATCAATGCTTCGAGCACGCGGCGATTGATCTTCTGCAGATCGAGCCGGCGGCAAAGATCCTCGATACTGGTGAACGGTCCGCCGCGCTCGCGCTCCATGACCAGGGAATCGACCGCCGCTTCACCCACGCCTTTGATCGCGCCGAGTCCGTAACGGATTTTGCGTTCGCCCGAAACAGTAAACTGGTGCGAGGAGTGATTCACGTCGGGCGGCTCGACCTCGAGTTCAATTGCCGCGCACTCATCGATAAGGGTCACCACTTTGTCGGTCTTGTCCATGTCGGACGAGAGCACCGCCGCCATGAACGCGGCGGGATAGTGCGCCTTCAGCCACGCTGTCTGATACGAGAGCAAGGCGTAGGCCGCGGAATGCGACTTGTTGAATCCGTAGCCCGCGAATTTTTCCATGAGATCGAAGATGTGCGCGGCCTGGCGTTCTGGAACGCCACGCGCAACGGCACCGCCGACGAAGATCGAGCGCTGCTGCGCCATCTCCTCCGCTTTTTTCTTGCCCATCGCGCGCCTCAGGAGATCGGCGCCGCCGAGCGTGTAGCCGGCGAGCACCTGCGCGATCTGCATCACCTGCTCCTGATAGAGGATGACGCCATAGGTCGGCTTCATGATCGACTCGAGGCTCGGGTGCAGATAATCCGTACGCGTGCCCGCGCGTCCGTGCTTGCGGTCCATGAAGTCATCGACCATGCCCGATTGCAGGGGACCGGGGCGGAAAAGCGCGACCAGCGCGATGACGTCCTCGAAGCGATCGGGCTGCAGGCGCCGGATGAGATCCTTCATGCCGCGTGACTCGAGCTGAAACACCGCTGTGGTACGGCAGCTCTTCAGGAGCGCGAAGGCCTTGGGATCGTCCATCGGGATCGCGTTGAGATCGAGGGCGGGCTCGCCTGCCGCGGCGCGCGCGGCGTTGATGGTCTTGACGGTCCAGTCGATGATGGTGAGCGTACGCAGCCCGAGGAAATCGAACTTGACGAGCCCCGCCGCTTCCACGTCGTCCTTGTCGAATTGGGTGACGACGTTGCTGCTGCCCTCTTCCGCGTAGAGCGGCGCGAAGTCCGTGAGCACCGACGGCGCGATCACGACGCCACCGGCATGCGTGCCGGCATTGCGCACGAGGCCCTCGAGGGAACGCGCGAGATCGATGAGCGTGCGCACCTCGTCGTCGCTCTTGTAGAGGCGCTTGAGTTCTTCTTCCTTCTCGAGCGCTGCGTCGAGCGTGATGCCGAGCTCGAAGGGAATCAGCTTCGCGATCCGATCGACATAGCCGTAGTTGTGGCCGAGCACGCGGCCGACGTCGCGGACAACCGCCTTGGCCGCGAGACTGCCGTAGGTAATGATCTGGGAGACGCGGTCGCGGCCGTATTTATCGGCGACGTACGCGATCACGCGGTCGCGCCCGTCCATGCAGAAGTCGACGTCGAAGTCGGGCATCGACACGCGTTCGGGATTCAGGAACCTCTCGAACAGGAGGTCGTAGGCGAGCGGATCGAGATCCGTGATGCCGAGGGCGTACGCGACGAGCGAGCCAGCCCCGGAGCCGCGGCCCGGACCGACGGGAATATCGTGCTCGCGCGACCAGCGGATGAAATCCGCCACGATGAGGAAGTAGCCCGCAAAGCCCATCTGGCAGATGCAATCGAGCTCGCTCGCCAGTCGCTCCGCGTAGAACTCGGGCGTCCCAACCCTCTTGGCGCCCAATTGCTCGAGCCGCAGGCGCAAACCGCGCGCGGACTCATCGCGCAGATACTGATTCTCATCGCCGCCGCCCGGCACCGGGAATTTCGGCAGGCGCGCCTCGCCGAGCTTGATGTCAAGGCTGCAGCGCTGCGCAATCTCCACCGAATTCTCGAGCGCCTCGGGCAGATCCTTGAACACTTCCGCCATCTCCGCGGGACTCCTCAAGTATTGCTGCTCGCTGTAGCGGCGTGGGCGGCTCGGATCCGCCAGGAGGCTCCCGCCGTGAATACAGACGCGCGCTTCGTGCGCCTCAAAATCCTCGCGCCGCAGGAACCGCACATCGTTGGTCGCAACCACCGGAGCATTGAGCAATGCGCCGAGGCGCAAGACCGCCTGCAGGTGCTCCTCTTCGTGGGTGCGACCGGTCCGCGTCACTTCGAGATAGAAGCGATCCGGAAAGAGATCAAGCCAGGTGCGCAACGCCGCCTCTGCTTCCGCGTCGCGCCGCCCGGTGAGCGCGCGGCCGATATCGCCGTCGCGGCCGCCTGACAAGGCGATGAGGCCGCCGACGGTCTTCGGCGTAAGCCAGGCGCGCTCGAGTTGCGGCAGTCCGCGGCGCTGCCCCTCGAGGTACGAGCGGCTGACGAGGCGCGTCAGGTTCTGATAACCCTCGAGATTCTGGCACAGGAGCACCAGCCGCGAAGGCTCCACGCGGTCGCCCGGTTCGTTCAGGAGCGCGTCGACGCCCACAATCGGCTTGATGCCGTGCTTCTGCGCAGCCTTGTAGAACTTCACCATCGCAAAGAGATTGCTCTGGTCGGTGAGCGCGACCGCTGGCATCCCCGCGGCTGCGACCGCTGCCATCAAGTCGTCGACCCGCACCACGCTGTCGACCAGCGAGTATTCGGTATGCAGGCGCAGATGTACGAAGTTGGCCATGGCCACCGGAGGTTAAGGGACGGACTATGGACTGCGCGAGGGTGTGCCGGAAGCGACCAGACGCCGGTCAACCACCACGAGGCTCTCTCCCCGCCGGACCGCTTCCGTTGCGCATCTTACCGGCTCGAAGCTCGATCGGTGCAGGGGGCATGGGCCAACCGCAGCGAGAGCCCGCAGATGTTCCGGCGTCGCGTACCCCACGTGCGAGCGGAAGCCATACTGAGGATAAATCTCATCAAAGCGGTGCATCAACCGGTCGCGAAAGGTCTTCGCCAGGATTGACGCAGCGCTGATGGCCCCTCCCTGGCCGTCGCCGCGCACGATCGCCTCGCCGGTCACGGCAAAACCGAGCCCGCTCAACGACGGACAGTGATCTCCGTCCACCTGAACGTGCGTGGGCACAAGCGAGAGCCCGAGGAGCGCCCGTCGCATCGCGAGCAGGGTCGCTCCCAGAATGTTGAGCGTGTCGATCTCTTCTACGTCCGCCCAGCCGATCGCACAGGCCAGCGCCCGACTGCGGATTTGCGGCTCGAGCCGGTTGCGCTCGTCGACCGACAGTAATTTCGAGTCGTTCAAGCCTGCGATCGGATCCGACTTGCGCAGGATGACCGCGGCTGCCACCACGGGGCCAGCCAGCGGTCCGCGGCCGGCTTCATCGACCCCCGCGACGAGCGTCGCTCGAGGTTTCGACAGCTTCGTTCGGGTCATCGAGCGCTTCATTGCGTCGCCCCGAGGAGCGCCAGCACCGCGTCTGCGGCGCGTTCGCTGGCGCCGCGCTGCAGAGTCACATGAATCTCATGGAAAACGCGCGTGAGCTCCGCGAGCCGCCGCGCATCGTCGAGGAAGGCCAGCAGCTCCGTGCCGAGCCGCTCGGGCGTGACCTCGGAACCGTAGAGCTCCGGAACGATGCGTCGACCGGCAAGCAGATTCGGCTGCGCGAAGAACGGTGCCTTCATGAGCCCCAGACGCTTGAGGAAAAAACTCGTGAGCCCGCCCAATCGATACGCGACCACCATCGGTCGTCCGCTCAACGTGGTCTCGAGCGTTGCGGTGCCCGACGCGACGAGTGCGATGTCGCAAGCAGCGAGCGCGCGCTGCGCCTCACCGTCGATGAGTTTCACGGGTACAGCGGCTGCGGCGCGCCGCAGCGCCGCCGCAAACATCTCGCGCACGACTATATTGGCCATGGGCGCAACGAATTGCAGCGCGGGCCGGCGCTCCTTCAGCCACAAGACCGTCGCCGCGAAGTCATCTCCCAGGCGCTCCACTTCGCCGCGCCTGCTTCCCGGCAGCACGGCCACGACCTGCGCCCCCGGGTCGAAGCCGAGCCGCTCGCGCGCCCCATTCCGATCGACCGTCAGCGGAATCTGATCCGCGAGTGGATGTCCGACGAATTCGGCACGGATGGCATGATCGCGATAGAACTGCTGCTCGAATGGCAGCAGACACAGCACCAGATCGACGGCGTGCGCGATCCCGGTGACCCGTCCCTGCCGCCACGCCCAGACCTGCGGACTCACGTACTGCACGGTGCGCAGGCCGGCGCTCTTGAGCTGACGCGCGAGTCCCAGATTGAATTCCGGTGCGTCGATGCCGATGAAGACGTCCGGCCGCGCCGCGAGCAGCCGCGCCCGCACTTCGCGGCGCAAGCGCAATAGTCCCGGCAGCGAGCCCAGAATCTCAAAGAGTCCCATGACCGCGAGCCGCTCCGACGGCTGCCACACCTCACAGCCCGCCGCCGCCATCTTCGGACCGGCGACGCCGAAGAACTGCGCATCCGGCCGCCGCTTTTTCAGCGCTTCGATGAGCCCGGCGCCCAACGTATCGCCCGAGGCCTCCCCCGCCACAACTCCCACCCTGAGCGGCGCAGCTGTCACATTGCGCCTGGAGAAGTTGCCGCATGCCGTCGCTGAACGGAGACCGCGCAGGCCTGGCCGGGGAGGTCTTTTCGGGATCGTAAAAAACAGGACGTTTTTTCCGAAGCCTCCAGGGACGGATTCACGGCGGTCCCGAAAAGACCTCCCCGGTCAGGCCTGCGAGAAATAACCGCCCGGATCACCACGACGACACTCTAGCGAATGAGACTGCGTGTGATGGTGGGGATGAAATCGACGAACGGCTGGACCTCGGGCGCTGTGCGCGCCATCTCGGCGAGCTTCTTCGCGGCATCCTCCAGCTTCAGGTCCGAGCGATAAAGCACTTTGTACGCGCGCCTGATGTTAAGGATCTGTTCGGGCGTGAAGCCGCGGCGCTTCAAGCCCTCGGCGTTGATGCTGTGCGGTTCCGCCGGCTGGCCGGAGACCATCAGGTACGGCGGCACGTCGCGCGTCACCGCGGCGTTGTTCGCGAGAAAGCAATGCGCGCCGACCTTGCAGAACTGATGGATGCCGGAGAAACCACCCATGATCACCCAGTCGCCGAGTTCCACATGGCCGCCGAGCGTCGCGAAATTCGCGAGCACCACCTTGTCGCCGACGATGCAGTCGTGCGCGACGTGCGTGTACGCCATGAAGAGATTGTCGTTGCCGACGCGCGTGACGCCGTGACCCTGAACGGTGCCGCGATGCATGGTCGTGAATTCGCGGATCTGATTGCGATCGCCGATCTCGAGGCGCGTCGGCTCCCCCTGGTACTTCTTGTCCTGCGGCGCATCGCCGAGCGATGAAAACTGAAAGATGTGGCAGTCGCTGCCGATGGTCGTCGGCCCGCGGATGACGACATGCGGTCCGATGCGGGTGCGCGCGCCAATCGTGACGTTCGCACCGACGACAGCAAACGGGCCGACCTCGACGTCCGCCCCAAGCTTCGCGGTCGGATCGATGACGGCGCGCGGATCGATCATTCAGTGACTCCGGGCGCCACCATCATCTCGGCCGAGGCCACTTCCTTGCCGTCGACTTCGGCAACGGTGGCGAATCTCCAGATGCCCCGCACCTGACGCTCGAGCGTTGCCTTGAGAATCAATTGATCGCCCGGCTCGACGGGCTTGCGAAAGCGCGCCTTGTCGATGCCGACGAAATAGAAGCGCGTATTTTCGTTGGGCACGATATTGGCGGTGCGAAACGCAAGAATGCCGGCGGCCTGCGCCAGCGCCTCGATGACCATCACGCCGGGCATGACCGGCCGATGCGGAAAGTGGCCGGCGAAGAAATGTTCGTTGTAGGTGACGTTCTTGAGCGCGCGAATGCTCTTGCCGGGCTCGTATTCGAGCACGCGATCCACGAGCAGAAAGGGATAACGGTGCGGAAGCTGGCGCAGCACATCGTTGATATCGAGAGTCTTGCCAAAGGTCTTGTCGCCCGGCGCTCGTGGGTCAGTCATCGCTGTCCTTCTCGTTATCGTCTGGGTCGTCCGTTAGGGGCTCGAATGCGAGCGACTGCCCCGCGGCGCCGCCTTGCATGCTGCGACGATACCACTCGTCGAGGTGGCGGAAGCGGGCGGCGTTGCGTCGGAAGCGCCGCACTTCCTGCGCCGGCAGCGCGCTCGAATACATGCCCGGTCGCGTGAGCGAGCGGCTGACGAGCGTGAGGCCCGCGACGACGACGCCGTCCGCTATGGTGAGGTGCCCGGCGATTCCCGCCTGGCCGCCGATGAGGCAGCGCTTGCCGATGGTCGTGCTGCCGGAAATACCGACACAGCCGGCGATCGCCGTATGCGCGCCGATGCGAACGTTGTGGCCGATCTGAATCTGATTATCGAGCTTGACGCCCTCTTCGATCACGGTGTCCTCGATCGCGCCGCGATCGATGGTCGTGTTGGCGCCTATCTCGACGTCGTCGCCGATGCTGACGCCGCCGATCTGCGGTACTTTTACCCAGCTGCCGGCGTCGCTCGCAAAGCCGAAGCCATCGGCGCCGATGACAACTCCCGGATGCATCAGCACGCGTCTGCCGATGCGAACACCGCGGCACACGGTCACCCGGGCCACCAGCCGTGAATCATCGCCCAGCTCCGACCCCGCCTGCAGCACACAGCCTGGTCCGATCGTCGCGCGTTCGCCCACCCGGACGCCCGATTCGAGCACGACCAGCGGCCCGATGCTGGCGCTCGCCGCGATCGTGCAGCCCGCCCCGATCACGGCGGACGGATGGACGCCAGGACTCGCCGTGACAGCCGGATGCAGAAGATTCGCGATGCGCGCGTAGAGCGCGTACGGATTGTCGGCCAGCAATGCAGCCGCCGGACATTCCTCCGCGAAGCGCGCTTCAAGGATGACGGCGCTCGCGCGCGTTGTCTTGAGGAACCGGCGGTAGCGCGCATTCGCGAGGAACGCTACCGCGCCCGCTTGCGCACCTTCGAGGGTCGCCACCGAATCGACACCGATGTCGGGATCGCCGCGCAGGCGGCATCCGAAGCGTACCGCGAGCTCGCCGAGCCGCACGGTCATGGCAGGAGCAACTCCCCTGTAACGTGAAAGTGCACCCGGCGCGAGGGCCGCGCCGGGTGCCATCCGCTAGTTCGTCTTGCCGGCCGGCTTCGTAACGGGCGCTGGAGCTGCCGGTGCGGCGGCGGCTGGACCGGGCTTGAACTTCGCCTGCAGCTGATTCAGCACAGCCGCGGTGATATCGAGCGAATCCTTGTAGTCGAGCACGCCGCCCTGCAGGCCCCCTGTCAAAACGAGATCGAAACCATTGGCGCGCGAGTACGTCTTGATCTCATCGAAGATCACCTTGTTGACGCGCTGCCCCTCGGCACGCTGCTTGGCCTGGGCGTCGTCGCGGAACTCCTGCGCGCGGCGCTCGAGCTCGCGCTGCGCGTCGCGCAGATCCTTTTCCTGCTTGTCACGCTCGGATTCCGACATCGCGACGCTGTCGCGCTGATATTTCTCGAGCCGCGCCTTCAATTCGCGATCGCGGTTCTCGAGTTCGCGCTGCTGCGGACCGAATTCGCTTTCGATGTTGATCTGCGCGGCCTTGGCTTGCGGCGAATCGGTGAGGAGCCGACCGATGTCCACCACGCCAATCTTCAGATCCGCCGCATTGGCCGGTATGGCCATTGCACCCGCGAGGCCAAGTGCTGCCGCCCAAAGGAAAGTTCGTGACATTGAGTTGATCCTTAGAAAGCCTGTCCAACCGAGAACTGGAAGCCCTCGACCTCGTCCGGGTAGGCATGCGGGTCGGTCTTCACCTTGTACGCATTGAGCGGTATCGCGTAGCTGAAGCGGAACACGCCAAGGGGCGCGAGCCACTGCACGGCAATACCGGTCGAGCGCTTCAATTTATCATAACTGAAGCCGTAATCGGCTTCAGCCCGGACCGGATTGCCGCTCGCATCGACCTGGCCCAGGTAGGGCCCCTGGAACTTGACGTTGCCCGTCGAGAAGACGTTGCCAATGTCGTAAAACCAAGCGACGCGCGCCTGCGAACGCCATTTTTCCGGGACCGGGAACAGCAGTTCGAAGCGTGTGACGACGCGCAGGTTCCCGCCATAAGGGTTGCCGAAGTTGTCTTTCGGTCCCAGGCGGCTCTCTTTGTAGCCGCGCACGGTGTCGGGACCACCGGCAAAGTACTGCCTGTACGGAGGCAGCGCCGTGGTTGAACCAAGGGCGTCGCCATAGTCGACCTGCCCATTTACCGAAAAGGTGAAGCGCTTGCCGAGTTTGAAGAACTGCAGGTAGTCGTAGTTCGCCGTGAAGTACTGCACGTTGCCGATTGGCAGGGCGTAGCTCATGGACAGCGAGTGGCGCACGCCGCGGTCCGGAAACAGCGTTCGATTGCGAGTGTCGTACGCCCAGCCCGCGGTCAGCTCCGCGGTACTGAAACGCGTGCCGTAGATCGTGAAGTCATCGACACCGTCGCCATTCTGGTCGACCGGCCGGGCATAGGTTTCGCCGTTCTGGCGCACCCAGTCGCGCGCTTCGTTGGCGCTCGCATCGCTCGTGATGAGCTGCGAGTCCTGCAGCGCTACGCCGAAATGGACGCCCTGATATTCGCTGATCGGATAGCCGTAGTCGGCGGCGAGCGTGAGCGACTTGGTCGAGAAATCCGACGACGCCGACACGAACTGCGTGATATTGCGGTAAGTCAGCGAGAGCGTGCGCGCTATGCCGTCGATCGAACGGTACGGATCGGTCTGCGAAAAACTGTAGACCTTGGAGTACCTGCCGGAATTGACCTCGACGGCGATGCGTTGACCGGTGCCGAGGAAATTACTGTGCACGAAATTGCCGTTCAGGATGATCGACTGCGACTGCGAGTAGCCGATGCCGCCGCCGAACTGGCCCGGGAGCCCCTCTTTGATCGTGAAATCCACGTCAACGAGGTCGGGCGTGCCCGCCACGGGATTCGTTTCGTACTCCACCTTCTCAATGAAGGGCAGACGCTGCAGCCGCTCCTTCGAGCGCTCGAGCGCCGCATTCGCGAGCCATCCGCCTTCGAGCTGGCGCATCTCCCGTCGCATCACGACATCGTTGATGCCGGTCGTGCCATGGAAATTGATATGGCGCACATAGGCACGATTGCCGGGGTCGACGAAGAAAGTCACGGAGACCTGCTTGGTCTCATCGTTCGCCGTGGTCACGGGCTCGATCTTGGCGAACGCGTAGCCGTCTTCGCCGAGCCGGTATGAAATGAGATCCTGCGTCGAAGTGAGGAGCTTGCGCGAGAAAGTCTGGCCCGGCGCGACCAGGAGCAGGCCCTTCAGGATCGACTCCGGCACCACCATGTTGCCCGCGAGCTTCACCTCGCTCACCTTGTAGACGTCGCCCTCGACGACCGGAATCGTGATGAAGATGTCGTCCTTCTCGGGAGCGATCGTGACCTGCGGATTGTCGATGCGGAAGTTCGCGTAGCCGCGGTCCATGTAGAAGGAGCGCAGCTTTTCGATATCTCCCTGCAGCGATTCGCGCGAATAACGGTCGTCCTGCTTGTACCAGGAGAGCCAGTTCGGCGTCTTCAGCGCGAACTGTGCAAGCAGTTCCTTCTCCTTGAATTTCGTCGCGCCGACAATGTTGATCCCGCGGATCTTCGCGCGGTCGCCTTCCTTGATGTTGATCTCGATCTTCACGCGATTGCCCGGCGTTTCCTCGACCTTGGTATCGATGCGCACGCCATACTTGCCGCGGCTGAAATACTGATCGGTGAGGTATTGCTTGACGTCTTCGAGCGTCGAGCGGTCAAAGGTCTTGCCGACTGCAAGGCCGACACCACGCATCGACTTCTGCAGATCTTCGGTCTTGATGTCCTTGTTGCCCTTGATATCGAAGCTCTCGATCGACGGGCGTTCGAGCACGACCACCACGAGCGTCGCGCCGTCGCGGCGGAATTCCACGTCGCGGAAGAAGCCCGTGGAATAAAGCGCCCGCAGCGCTTCCTGCAGGCGTTTGGTATCGAGCTTGTCGCCGATGTTGACCGGCAGGTAGTTGTAGACCGTGCCCTCGGAAATGCGCTGCAGGCCCTCGACCTTGATGTCGCCGACGGTGAACTCATCGTCGCCCGCAGCATGCGCGACGCCGCAGGCGATCAGCAGGAGCGGCGCGATGACAGCGGACTTGGCACGGGAGCGTGACTTTTTTCTTCTCATTCGTTGACCGTTCGATACCTAGAAGTTGCGAGTGAAATCATTGACCAGCACAAACGACAGCAGCACGACGATCATGGCGAGACCGATCTGCTGGCCGATGATCTGCGCGCGCTCGGAAAGCGGGCGGCCGCGCACGGCCTCGGCAAGCTGATAGACGATCTGGCCGCCGTCGAGTACCGGCACCGGCAGGAGATTCAAAATGGCGAGGCTGACACTGACATAGCCGAGGAAGGCCAGGAACGCCAGAATTCCCAGCCGCGCGGAATCGCCCGCGGCCTTGGCGATGGTCACGGGCCCGCCGAGATTGCGCGCCGAGACCGTGCCTCCCAGCATTTTCCCCAGGAACTTCACCGTGACCTTCGACATCTGATACGTCGTCGCAACGCCGGCGCCGAGCGCATCGATGGGTCCGAGTCTGTGCATCTCGCGCATCGCAGCGGGAAACTCGCCGCGCTGCGCGACTTCCGGGCGCGTATCGAAAAGCACCCCGATGCGTCCGACCCGCCGTGCACCGACAGTATCGACGCGCACCGCAACCGGCACGTCGAGCTGCTGACCCGCCCGTTCGATACGGAAAGTAACCGTGCTGCCTCCGCGCCGCTCGATGTACTGACGCGCAGCCTCCAGATTGCGGATGGAATTGCCATCGATCGCGAGCACGCGATCCCCGGGCTTCATGCCAGCGGCGCGCGCCCCGCCCTGCTGCACTTCGAAAATCACGACGCGGCTATCCGGCATCCACAAGTCGCAGCCAAGGGCCTCGAGCGGACTGCCTTCGGTGAGCGCTCGCTGTTCCGCGTCCGTCAATTTCAGATCGATGGCACGCGTAGTGCTGCCGCGACGCACGCCGAGCGTTGCCTCAGAAGTGTCGATCAGCGTATCGACGAGGCCCAACTGCAGGTCGGCGCCGTCACGTATCGGATTGCTGTTGAGCGACACGAGCTCATCGTTGACCTCGAGGCCCGCGCGATCCGCTGGTGAATCGACCGCGACGGCGCCCACGATGAGACGGCGCGTCTCGCTCGGCAGCCCGCTGATGAGCGAATACACCAGAATCGCAAACAGGATGTTGAAGCCCGGGCCGGCGAGCAGCACGAGGATGCGCTGCCAGACCGGTCGGCGCGTGAACGAGTGCGGCAGATCTTCCGGGGCGACCGGCCCCTCACGTTCATCGAGCATCTTGACATAGCCGCCGAGCGGTATGGCGCCGATGGCAAATTCCGTCTGCCCATTGGCGAGCTTGCGCGACCAGAGCGTTTTGCCGAAACCGATCTTGAAGCGCTCGACCTTGAATCCAAGGCGGCGCGCAACCCAGAAATGGCCGAACTCGTGCACTGCCACGAGCATGCCGACGGCAACGACGAATCCCCCGATCCACCAGAGGAGGTTGCTGCCGAGCTCGCTCAAGCGCAGGCCCCGCAGCGCTCAGCGAGCGCAGCCTCGGCCGCGCGGCGGGCCCATGCGTCCGCCGCCATTACATCGTCGAGGCTATGCACTGCTCGCACCTCGTGCTGCTCGAGCACCTGACCAATGACCTTGGGGATCGCCGTAAAGTTCATCTGGCCCTCGAGAAACGCCTGCACCGCGACTTCATTCGCCGCATTCAAAACCGCGGGCGCGGTTCCGCCGAGACGAGCGGCCCGCCCGGCCAGGCCAAGACAGGGAAATTTGACGAGATCCGGCGCCTCGAAACTGAGCCGCCCGATGGCCACGATATCGAGCGATTGTACACCGGACGCGATGCGCTCCGGCCAGGCAAGCGCATGCGCGATGGGCGTGCGCATGTCGGGATTGCCAAGCTCGGCGAGCACCGAACCGTCAACGTACTCGACCATCGAGTGCACGATGCTGTCGCGATGGACCACGACCTCGACTTCATCGGGCGTGACGCCGAACAGGCGGCAGGCTTCGATGAGCTCGAGTCCCTTGTTCATGAGGGTCGCGGAATCGACCGAAATTTTTCGGCCCATCACCCAGCGCGGGTGCGCGCAGGCCTCAGCCGGTGTCACATGCTCGAGGCGTTCGAGCGGCGTATCGATGAACGGGCCGCCCGAGGCCGTCAGCAGAATGCGGCGCACGCCGGGGGCGCGACGCTGCGCGTCGCGCGCGTCCGGCAGACATTGAAAGATGGCGTTGTGCTCACTGTCGATCGGAATGAGTTTCGCCCCGCTCGCGGCGACCGCATCCATCAGCAGATCGCCCGCCATGACGAGTGTTTCCTTGTTGGCGAGCAGCAGACGCTTACCGGCGCGCGCGGCGGCGAGCGCTGACATGAGCCCCGCGGCGCCGACGATCGCGGCCATCACCGCCTCGGTCTCTGCGTGCGCCGCGACCTGCTCGAGCGCCGCCGCTCCGGCGAGCACGACCGTCGTGGCGCCGGCCGACGCGAGCCGCGTGCGCAACGTGAGCGCCGCGCTTTCGTCCACCAGTACGGCAAAACGTGGCCGGTGCGCGACGCACTGCTCGAAGAGACGCTCGTGATCGTGGTTCGCTGCCAGGGCGACCACTCGAAAGCGATCGCGGTGGCGCGCGATGACGTCAAGCGTGTTGACGCCAATGGTTCCCGTGGACCCGAGCACCGTTACACCGACCATGCGCGGCCCCCGAGGACAACGAGGCCGAGAACGAAGAGCGGCAAAGCAGCCGTGACGCTGTCGATGCGATCGAGGAGCCCGCCGTGACCTGGAATGAAATTGCCACTGTCCTTGAGACCCGCAAAGCGCTTGAACATACTCTCGGTGAGATCACCGACGATCGAGGCAACGGCCACCGCCATGCTGAGAAGGACGAACGTGACCGCCGGGGCCGAGAATATCTTCGCGCCGATCATGGCGATGAGCCCGGCGGCGGCAAGCCCGCCCGCGAGGCCTTCCCAGGTCTTGTTCGGACTCACTCGCGGTGCGAGCCGGAGCCTACCGAAGCGCTTGCCAACGAAATAGGCGCCGATATCCGCCGCCCATACGAGACACAGTACGTAGAACACGAGACTGGGACCCTGGCTCGACTGCACCTGCAGCTGGCTGACCGCGGCCCAGGCGGGAACGAGCACGAGGACACCCGCAATGCCGGCCGCAATCCGGCTCATACGCTGTGGCGCAAACATCAGCCACGCGAGCGCGATGCACCACCAGATCGCGGTAAGAATAAGGAGTTGCCGGTAGGTCGCTGGCGCCCCGGCATAGCGCGAAGCAAGCACCATGAGCAGCGCCACCCAGGCGACGTAAGCCGTACGCGCCCACACGTTCGAGAGACGTGCGAGAGCCGACCATTCCCAGGCGCCAAAGAGAACAACGATGGCGTACACCGCGAGCGCGATGCGTGTCGGCAGCAGAAAAATGACGATGACGAGCGCCAGTACCCCGACAACAGCCGTAATGACACGTTGGCGCAGCACGCTTCAGCCCGCCTTGACCTGGGCGGTCGTCAAGCCGAAACGCCGCTCGCGCTCGGCGAAGAACTCGAGCGCAAGGGCGAACTCACGGGCATCGAAATCCGGCCACAGCACGTCGGTGAAATATAGTTCGGCATAGGCAAGATTCCACAGCAAGAAATTACTGATGCGCCGCTCGCCGCCCGTGCGAATGAAAAGGTCCGGATCGGGAGCCGCGCCGAGCGCAAGCGCCGCGCCGAAACGCTCTTCGTCGATGTCGCTCGCGCGCAAGGCCCCGCTCGCACATTCGCCGGCGAGCTTGCGCGCCGCTTCGACGATGTCCCAGCGTCCCCCGTAACCGACGGCAACGCGGAGCTTGAGCCCCCGATTGCCACGCGTGCGCTCCTCCGATTCCAGCAGCTGCGACTGGAGGCGCACCGAAAGCTCATGGCGATTGCCGATGAAGGCGAGCTGCACGCCCTGCTGGTCGAGTTCCGCGATCTCGCGCGTCAGCGCCTCCATGAAGAGTTCCATCAGCGCGCCGACCTCAGCGGCGGGCCGTCGCCAGTTCTCGCTCGAGAAGGCGAAGAGCGTCAGCAGTTCAACGCCGGCCTCGGCGCAGCTGCGCACGCTCATGCGCACGGGCTCGATGCCGGCGCGATGTCCCTGGTGGCGCGGCAGGCCACGCGCCTCGGCCCAGCGTCCGTTGCCGTCCATGATGATGGCGACGTGACGCGGTCGGGTAGCGGGTGTTACGGGCGCTGCGGACATCGGGACCTGTGCGGCGGGCGCTGCCCTAAACCTGCATCAGTTCCTTTTCCTTGTCGGCCGCCGCATGATCGATCTCCGCGACGTGCTTGTCGGTGAGCTTCTGTATTTCATCCTGCGCGCGCCGGTCATCGTCCTGCCCGATCAGCTTTTCCTTCAGCAGTTCTTTGAGATCGTTCAGCACTTCGCGGCGCACATTGCGCACGGCAACGCGCCCGTTCTCGGCTTCGCTGCGCACGAGCTTGGTCAGGTCGCGGCGGCGCTCCTCCGTGAGGGGTGGCAAGGGCACGCGGATGACTGTGCCGGCGGTGGCGGGCGTCAGTCCCAGGTCCGACTTGTAGATCGCCTTTTCGATCACCTGCACCATGGATTTTTCCCACGGCGTGATGGCGAGCGTGCGGGCGTCTTCGGCGACGATGCTCGACACCTGATTGAGCGGCACCTCATTGCCGTAGTATTCGACTTTCAAATGTTCGACGAGACTCGGCGACGCGCGCCCCGTCCTCAATTTCTTCAACTCGCCGCGAAATGCCAGCACGCATTTCTGCATGCGCAGGGTTGCATCTTTGCGGATATCCTCGAGCATGACGGTACTCCGCGATCTCTAGTATTCAGGGCGCACCGGCGTTGTCGACCAGCGTGCCGACATCTTCGCCTTTGACGATGCGTATGAAGTCACCGGCGTTCGCGAGATTGAACACCCTCAAGGGCAGGTTGTTGTCGCGACACATCACAATTGCGGTTGCATCCATGACGTTCAGCCGATCGACCAGTACTTTTTCGAAAGTCAGACGCTCATAGCGCGTTGCGCCCGGATTGCGCACAGGGTCATCCGAGTACACGCCGTTCACCTTGGTTGCCTTGAGCAGGAGCTGCGCATCGATTTCGATGGCGCGCAGGCTCGCCGCCGTGTCCGTCGTGAAATAGGGATTGCCGGTGCCGCCCGCGAAGATCACGACGCGGCCTTTCTCGAGATGGCGCACGGCGCGGCGCCGGATAAAGTCCTCGCACACCTGGTTGATGCGGATCGCCGACATCACGCGCGTATGGATGCCCACACTCTCGAGCGCATCCTGCAGCGCGAGCGAGTTCATGACCGTCGCGAGCATGCCCATGTGATCCGCGGTGACGCGATCCATGCCGGTGCGCGCGAGGCCGGCGCCGCGGAAGATGTTGCCGCCGCCGATCACGATGGCGACTTCGACGCCAAGCTCGCGCGCCTCGCGCACTTCGCCCGCGATGCGCTTCAACATCGCGGACTCAATGCCGTAGTCCTCGCCGCCCATGAGCGCTTCGCCGCTCATCTTGACGAGTACCCGCCGGTAGCCCGGCGCTTTGTCTTTGGTGGCACGCGTCTCGGCCATGGCTCCACTCTCTCGTGGCAGTTAAAAAGAACCCCGCACCAGCGGGGTTCTTTACTTTCAGCTCAATCGCCTCAGTGCGCCGCCTTTACCGTGGCCATCACTTCCGCCACGAAGTCGCCCTGCTTCTTCTCGATGCCGGCGCCGACCTCGTAGCGCATCAGGTGCGTTACTTCGGCTCCGGCTCCCTTCAGCAGCTTCTCGACAGTGACCTTGTCGTCTTTGACGAAGGGCTGGCCGAGCAGCGTAATTTCCGCGAGGCGCTTGCGCAGCTTCCCTTCGACCATCTTGGCGAGGATGTCCGGCGGCTTCTGCTCGCCCTTCACCTGTTCCGCGAAGATCTCCCGCTCCTTGGCAAGGATGTCGGCCGGCACTTCGGCCGCAGTCACATAGTCGGGATTCATCGCCGCGGCGTGCATGGCGAGGTCGCGACCGAGCTCATCCGTGCCGCCCCGCAAAGCGACCAGACACCCGATACGCGAGCCGTGCAGGTACGTCCCCAGGGCCGTCGGCGCTTCCACCGCCGCAATGCGGCGCACGCTGATGTTCTCGCCGATCTTCGCGACCAGCGCCTTGCGGGCATCTTCGAGCGTGCCGCCTGAAGGTCCCGGGCGCGCCAGCAAATCGGCAACGTCCGTCACCTTCTGGGCAAGCGCCGCGCTCGCAACGGTGCGCGCGAACTGCAGGAAATCGTCCTGCTTGGCGACGAAATCCGTCTCGCAATTTACTTCCACCATGACCGCACGCAGGCCTGCGCGCTCGATGACGAGCGTGCCTTCCGCAGCAATGCGCGATGCCTTCTTGTCGGCCTTGGCGAGTCCCTGCATGCGCAGCTGTTCCGCGGCCGCGTCCGCATCGCCATTCGTGGCAACCAGCGCCTTCTTGCACTCCATCATGCCGGCGCCCGTGCGCTCGCGAAGTTGTTTGACCAGCTCTGCGGTAACCATAGTCACTCAATCCTACTTCTTATCAGTCGCTGGAGCGGCAGCCTCAGGCACCGCTTCGCCTGCAACCACCGTCGGCGCACCAGCGGGCGCTGCGGCTGGCTTGTTGCGCCGTGCCGCGGCCCGTGCCGCCATGAACTTCTCGCCAGTCGGATCCGCCTCATCGATGTCGACAATCTCATCGACGTCGACCTCCGCCTCGCCTTCAGGGAGCTTCGGCGCGAGCGATTTGCGCTTCGCGGGCGCTTTCTTGCGGACGTTTGCCGCGGTCTTGCGCTTCGGCGCACCCTTCTTGCGCGGATTGCCCTCTTCGTCGAGCTCAACGAATTCGTCTTCGCCCGCAGGCACTTCCGGCATTGCGGACTTGCCCTCGAGCACTGCCTCGGCAATGCCCGACGCATACAGTTGAATGGCGCGCATCGCGTCATCATTGCCAGGCACGACGTAGTCGATGCCTTCCGGCGAACAATTGGTATCGACGACTGCAACCACCGGGATACCGAGCTTGCGGGCTTCGTGCACTGCGATGTTCTCGTGGCCGACATCGATCACGAACATGATGTCGGGGAGCGAACCCATCTCCTTGATGCCACCGAGGCTCTTCAGGAGCTTTTCCATCTCCCGCCGCAGCATCTGCGCTTCCTTCTTGCCGCGCTTCTCGAGCATGCCGCTCGTTTCGAGTTCTTCAATCTCGCTCAATCGCTTGATGGACTGGCGGATGGTCTTGAAGTTCGTGAGCATGCCCCCAAGCCAGCGCTGGTTGACGTAAGGCATGCCGCAACGCTGCGCTTCTTTCTGCACCGCATCGCGCGCCGAGCGTTTGGTCCCTACGAACAGCACCTTGCCGCCGTCCGCGATGACCTGCTTGACGAAATTCGCAGCCTGCACGTACATGGGCTGCGTCTTCTCGAGGTTGATGATATGAATCTTGTTTCTTTCGCCGAAAATGAACGGTTCCATTTTCGGGTTCCAGAAGCGAGTCTGATGTCCGAAGTGAACACCCGCTTCCAGCATCTGTCGCATGGACACGCTGGCCATGTAAATACTCCTTGGGGGTTGTGCCTCCGCGGGCCCCGGGCGGAAATCGGAGAGGCTGGACAGGCCATCCTCCCGACACCCCTCCGCTCGTGACGGCTCGCGTGTGGGTTGTTTGCCAAAAAAGGCCGCGCTTTATACCATGCAGAAGCCAGCGAAACAACGCGTTAGCGGATTTTGAGAGCTCGCCATGGACGCCCCCGTCAGACCCCGCAAATTCACCATCAAGACCCCGGACGACCAGCAGAAGATGCGGGTTGCCGGAGCGCTGGCAGCCGACGTGCTCGACATGATCGGCGCGCACATCGCGCCGGGAGTCACGACCGAGGAGCTCGATCGCCTGTGCCATGACTTCATCGTCGAGACACAGCAGGCCATCCCGGCGAATGTCGGCTACAAGGGCTTTCCCAAGGCCATCTGCGCGTCGGTCAATCATGTGGTTTGTCACGGCATTCCGAGCGACAAGGCCCTGAAGGGCGGCGATATCATCAATATTGACGTGACCGTTATCAAAGACGGATTTCATGGCGACACGAGCCGCATGTACTACGTCGGCAAGCCTCCTATCCTGGCGCAGCGCCTCACCGAGGTCTGTTTCGAGGCCATGTGGCACGCCATCCGCAAAGTGCGGCCGGGCGCTCGTCTCGGCGACATCGGCCATGCGATCCAGACCCACGTCGAGGGCCATGGCTTTTCCGTGGTGCGCGAGTACTGCGGTCACGGCATCGGCCGCGTCTACCACGAAGACCCCCAGGTTCTGCACTACGGCCGCGCGGGCACGCTCGATGAGCTGGTTCCCGGCATGACTTTCACCATCGAGCCCATGGTCAATGCGGGCAAGGCGGCGACGCGCGTGCTGCCCGATGGGTGGACGGTCGTCACGCGCGATCACTCACTCTCCGCACAATGGGAGCACACGATTCTTGTCACCCCGACCGGCTTCGACGTGCTGACGCTCGGCGCCGCTGACCGGGCCTGACGCTTGCGACGCAGCCGCTTGCAACACATCGCCGCCCTGCCAGGACACCCGCCATGAATGCGGTGACCCCGGACGAAACCGAAGACAGCGCGGCTCCGCCCTCGGCGCAAACGCACTGGCTGTACCTCGAGACGATTGCCGCGCGACTCACGGCTGGCGCGTACTCGCTCGCGGCGTTTCGCGCGACGCTCGAGCAGGGCGACAAGGAACTGCGGGAGCGTTTCCAGCGCGATGAACCGGTTGAGCAGCTGGTGCGCGATCGTGCGCGGCTGGTGGATGCGCTCCTGATCGCTGCCTGGACTCATGACGCGAGTCCGGCGACACGTGAGCTCGCCCTCATTGCAGTCGGCGGCTACGGCCGCGGCGAGCTGCATCCGGCCTCCGACATCGACGTCTTGATTCTGGTGCCGAAAACCGAATCGACCGCCTGGCAGCAAGGGCTCGAGAAGTTTCTGGCCGGCCTCTGGGATATGGGCCTCGAGATCGGCCACAGCGTGCGCACGATCGACGATTGCCAGCGCGAAAGTCTTGCGGACATCAGCACGGCCTCGACGCTGTTCGAAGCGCGGCTGCTGGCGGGGCCGGAGACGCTGTTCAATGCGATGCGCCGCGCGCTCGCACCGGAGTCGCTGTGGTCTTCGGCCGAATTCTTCGAGGCGAAGGTCAAGGAGCAACAGGCGCGTCACGCGCGCCATCACGACACCGCCTACAACCTGGAACCGAACGTCAAGACGAGCCCCGGAGGCCTGCGCGACATCCAGACCATCGGCTGGGTCGCGAAACGCCACTTCGGCACCGACACGCTCGATGAGCTCGTCAAACACGGATACCTGACGGCCAACGAGCTGCGCAAACTCAAGAACGCGCAGGCCTTTCTGTGGAAAGTCCGCTTCGCCCTGCACATGACGACCGGACGCCGCGAAGATCGGCTGCTCTTCGATCACCAGGTGAAGCTCGCAGGGCTCTTCGGCTACGAAGACGCGACCTACACGCTCGCGGTCGAGCAGTTCATGCAGCGCTACTATCGCACGGTGATGGACGTGAGCCTCCTGAACGAACTGCTGCTGCAGCTTTTCCGTGAGGCGACCCTGCAGAAGAGCTCATCGCCGGTGCCGCTCAACGCGCGCTTTCAGATCCGCAATGAATTTCTCGAAGTCACGAACGCCGACGTCTTCTCGCGCAATCCGGGCGCGTTGCTGGAACTCTTCGCGCTGCTCGAACAGCACCCCGAGGTGCGCGGCGTGCGCGCCGAGACCATCCGGCTGGTGGGCCGCAATCTCTGGCTGATCGACGAGGAATTCCGCCAGAACCCGCGCCACCATCGCCTCTTCATCGAGATCCTGCGGGCGCCACAGGGCGTCACGCATGAGCTCAGGCGCATGAATCTCTACGGCGTGCTTGGCCGCTACATCCCGGCGTTCGGCCGGATTGTGGGCCGCATGCAGTATGACCTGTTCCATGCCTACACGGTCGATGCGCACACGCTCTTCGTCGTTAGCAACCTCAGGCGCTTCGCGGTCTCCAAGTACGACCACGAGTTTCCGTCATTGTCGCGCATCATGCAGGCACTGCCGCGGCCCGAGCTCGTCTATCTAGCGGCGCTCTTTCACGACATCGCGAAGGGCCGCGGCGGCGATCATTCGGAGCTCGGCGCGGTCGATGCGGAAGCGTTCTGCCTGGAACAGGGCCTCGGCCGTTACGACGCCCGCCTCGTCGCGTGGCTCGTAAGTCACCACTTGCAGCTGTCGATCACGGCGCAGAAGAAGGACACGAGCGACCCGGAAGTGATTCATGCGTTCGCGCACATGGTGGGCGACCAGACTCACCTCGATCATCTCTACCTGCTGACCGTCGCCGACGTACGGGGCACGAATCCCAAGCTCTGGAATTCCTGGAAGGCGTCGCTCTTCGAGGAATTCTATGAACGCACGAAGCGCGCCCTGCGCCGTGGACTCGAAAGCCCGATCGACCAGGAAGAGCTGATCGCGGAGACACAGGGCACGGCGCACGAACTGCTGGCGCAGGCCAAGGTCGCGCCGTCCGCAGTGCAGCACGTGTGGAAGAATTTCACCGATGCCTATTTTCTCAAACATACGCCGGAGGAGATTGCATGGCACACGGCGCTGCTCGCCGACTTCGACGCCTCGAGCGGTGAGCCGCTGGTGAGCGTGCGCTCGCAGATGGAGCGCGGCGGCACCGCGATCTTCACCTATACGCCGCATCGGCAGCACAGCTTCGCGCGGACGACCGCTGTTCTCGATCAGCTCGGGCTCACGATCGTGGATGCGCGGATCACACCGACGGCGAATGGCTTCAGCGTCGAGATCTATCTCGTGCTCGAGGGCAACGGCAGCACGATCACCGACCCGGATCGCCTGCGCGAGATCGAGAGCTCTCTCACCAACAACCTCAATCAGCCGGATGGTGCGGAGCTGACCGTGACGCGGCGCGCACCGCGTCAGGTGCGGCTGTTCGCGACCGCGACCCAGGTGAACTTCAGTCACGATGCGCGCAACGACCGGACCAATCTCGAACTCATCGCCGGCGACCGGCCGGGCCTGCTGTCCGCAGTGGGCCGGATCTTCATGGCGGAGAAGGTCGACATCCACGGCGCCCGCATCATGACGGTCGGCGAGCGCGCGGAAGACATGTTCTATCTCACGAATGAAGATAGCCGGTCACTCGACGAAGCGGCCTGCCAGAAACTCGCGGGGCGGCTCATCGACGCGCTCGATCGACGCGGCTGAGATCAGCTCGCACCATTCATGAACGGTCAGTATCGACGGCAGGGTGAGCTCCGATCGGGGAGGTCCTTTCGGGACCGCCGTAAACCCATCCATGGGGGCTGCGAGAAAAACGTCCTGTTTTTCACGCTCCCGAAAAGACCTCCCCGACCGGAGCTCCAAGAGGGCGGTCGCCGGTTCACGAATTGCGCGGGTTTGGGCCAATGAATCCCGCGCTTGATCGGTTGCACCCGTATCCCTTCGAACGCCTGCACGAACTGACAGCTGGACAGCGGCCGCCGGCGCATCTCAGGCACATCGGCATGTCGATCGGCGAGCCGCGGCATGCGCCGCCCGCGTTCATTGTCCAGGCGCTGACCGAGGCCCTGGCCGGTCTCGGCAGCTACCCGTCGACCGCAGGAATTCCCGAACTCAGAACGGCGGCCGCGCGCTGGCTCGAACGCCGTTACGTCCTGCCGTCAGCCTATATCGATCCGCAGTCGATGGTGCTGCCGGTGAGCGGTACGCGCGAAGGACTCTTCTCATTCGTGCAGATAGCGATCGACGCGCGCAAGCAGCCGCTGGTCGTGATGCCCAATCCGTTCTATCAAATCTATGAAGGCGCCGCGTACCTCGCCGGCGCTGAACCCCATTTCATCGCGGCGCCGGCAGCGTCCGGATACCTGCCGGATCTCGACGCCGTGTCCGCCGCCGTCTGGAATCGCTGCCAGCTCCTCTTTCTCTGCACGCCGGGGAATCCGAGCGGCGCCGTGATGAGTGTCGAGTATCTCAGCCGTGCACTCGCCATTGCGGATCGCTATGGATTCATCGTCGCGTCCGACGAATGCTATGCGGATATCTATCTCGACGAATCGCAGCCTCCCCCGAGCCTCATCAATGCATGCCTTGCGAGTGGCCGCGACCGCGCTCAGGGTTGTGTCGTTTTTCACAGCCTCTCGAAACGATCGAGCGTTCCGGGGCTGCGGTCGGGCTTCGTCGCGGGCGATCCCGCGCTCATCAAGGCTTTTCGCCTGTATCGCACCTATCACGGTTGCGCCGTGGCGCTGCCGACGCAACTCGCGAGCGTTCCCGCCTGGAACGACGACTCCCATACCGTTGCCAACCGCCGCCTCTACCGTGAGAAATTCGACCGCGTGCTGCCAATTCTCGAACCCGTGTTGCAGGTGACGCGACCACCCGCGGCGTTCTATCTTTGGCCGGATGTCGCTGGCGACGACGAAGTCTTCGTGCGCGATCTTTACGGCCGCAAGAATCTCACCACCCTGCCCGGCTCCTACCTCGCGCGCGCCGTGGACGGCGCCAATCCAGGACGCGGACGGGTGCGCATCTCATTGGTGGCCGGGGTCGAAGAATGCGTCGAAGCGGCCCTGCGCATCCGCGATTTCATCCAGGGAAAATAGTTGAGTCAGGATCAATGAAGCACGCTGGCATACGTACTGTGGTCGAGTCCGCCTTCGAGCGGCGCGCGGAGCTCTCGCCGGAGGATTGTCCGGATGACGTCCGGCGCGCGGTCGGCGATGCGATCGAACTCCTCGATCGAGGCGAAGCGCGCGTCGCTGAACAGCAAGGTGGCGCCTGGCGCGTCAATGAGTGGCTGAAGAAGGCGGTCCTGCTCTCGTTTCGCATCAGTGCCAACACCGTGATGGATGCGGGCTTCACGCGCTTCTATGACAAGGCGCCGCTGAAGTTTGCGGCGACGGATGACGCCGGGTTTCGCGCCTCCGGCGTACGCGTCGTGCCGCACGCTGTCGTGCGCAAGGGGGCATATCTCGCGCCGGGCGTCGTATTGATGCCGAGTTACGTGAATGTCGGCGCGTACGTCGCGAGCGGCACGATGATCGACACCTGGGCCACCGTTGGCTCCTGCGCACAGATCGGCCGCAACGTGCACCTCTCGGGTGGCGCTGGCATCGGCGGCGTGCTCGAGCCGCTGCAGGCGAGTCCCACCATCATCGAGGACGATTGCTTCATCGGCGCGCGCTCCGAAGTCGTCGAAGGCGTGATCGTGGGCGCGGGCTCGGTCATATCGATGGGCGTATATCTCGGGCAAAGCACACGCATCTACGATCGGGCCACCGGACAGATTTCCTACGGGCGCGTGCCACCCGGGTCCGTGGTCGTTTCGGGAAGCCTCCCGTCCGCCGATGCCAAGTACAGCCTTTATTGCGCGGTCATCGTGAAGCGCGTCGACGCCGCAACCCGGGCCAAGACCTCGCTCAACGAGTTGCTGCGGCCCACAGACTGAAGGACCGGTCCTGGCCCCAATTACATCGATCGCACATATTGTGAATTCGATCGGCGTTTCGACAGCCGAAGCGGCTAAGGTCGATACTGTCATCTCTCTGTCACACCGACCGTCGAGCATGCTGCGCCACGATATACCGCCCACGCACCCGCCGATGCCCGAAGAGCTGCTCGCCGAGAGACTCCGACTCGCCGCGAACTACATCAATCGCGAGCTGAGTTTTCTCGAATTCAATCAGCGCGTGCTCGAGCAGGCGAAGGATCCGGCGACACCGCTCCTCGAACGCGTGCGCTTTCTCGCAATCTCGTGCAGCAATCTCGATGAGTTCTTCGAAATCCGCGTTGCCGGTCTCAAGCAGCGCGCCAATGCAGGCTCCACCGGACCCGGGGCGGACGGCTTGGGCGTGCGCGAACAGCTCACTGCGATCCACGCACGCGCGACGCGGCTGATCACCGAGCAGTACCGCATTCTCAACGCCGAGATTCAGCCCGCGCTCGCCGCGGCTGGTATTACGATCCTGCAGCCGGGCCGCTGGACGCCAGCGCAGCTGGGCTTCCTGCGCGGCTATTTCAACGACCAGGTTGAACCGGTGCTCAGTCCACTTGCGCTCGATCCCGCGCACCCCTTTCCACGCATCCAGAACAAGAGCTTGAATTTCATCGTGCGCCTCTCGGGCACGGACGCGTTCGGCCGCCGCGGCAATCTGGTCGTGCTGCAGGCGCCGCGCTCCCTGCCTCGCATCCTGGCGCTGCCGACGGGCATCAACGCCCCGGCCCAGCTCGTCTATCTCTCCACCATCATCGAAACTTTCGTCGCCGAGCTCTTCCCGGGCCTCAATGTCGAAGGCTGCTATCAGTTTCGCGTTACCCGCGACAGCGACCTGCTGGTGGAGGAAGATGATGCCGAGGATCTGCTGCGCGCCGTGAAGGGCGAACTCGCCTCGCGTCGCTACGGCGATGAGGTACGGCTCGAAACCGCCTATGACTGCCCGCAGGACATGATCGAGTTTCTCCTCGATCAGTTCTCGCTCGCGCGCCAGGATTTGTTCCAGGTGCAGGGCCCGGTCAATCTCAATCGTTTGATGGCGCTCTACGATCTCATCGACCGCCCGGACCTGAAATACCCGCCCTTCACCCCGGGCGTGCCACGGGAATTGCACGGCGTTGAAGACATGTTCGCCGCGATCCGCACACGTGACATTCTGCTGCATCACCCGTTCGAATCCTTCGGACCCGTCGTCGACTTCCTGCGCCAGGCGGCGGCCGATCCGCACGTGCTCGCCATCAAGCAGACGCTCTATCGCGCCGGCAATGACTCATCGATCGTGCAGGCGCTGGTGGACGCAGCGCGCGCGGGCAAGGACGTCACTGTCGTCGTCGAACTGCGCGCGCGCTTCGACGAAGCCGCCAACATCGAGGTGGCGACCCAGCTGCAGGCGGCCGGCGCGCATGTCGTGTATGGCGTGGTCGGATTCAAGACACATGCGAAGCTCCTGCTCGTCGTGCGCCGCGAGCAAGGAGAATTGCGCCGCTACTGTCACCTCGGCACCGGCAACTATCACGTCAGCACGTCGCGCGTCTACACGGACTATGGCCTGCTCACGGCGGACCGCGAGCTCGGCGAAGACGTGCACGACGTCTTCATGCAGTTGACCGGACTTGCGCGCACGCCAACGCTGCGCCGCGCCTTGCAATCGCCCTTTACGCTGCATGAGGGCCTGCTCATGCGCATTGCGCGTGAAGCGGAACACGCGCGTGCCGGACGGCCAGGCCACATCATCGCGAAGATGAATTCGCTCCTCGAGCCGCAGGTCATCGCCGCCCTTTACGCGGCATCGATTGCGGGTGTACAGGTCGACCTGATCGTGCGTGGCATCTGCGCACTGCGCCCCGGCATCGCGGGACTCTCGGAGACCATCACGGTGCGTTCGATTGT
>Ga0326726_10000349_pt1 | contig 43819 bp, 39 predicted proteins | sample MHFenrmetagenome_2_FD_207603 | JGI IMG/M metagenome (GOLD analysis project Ga0326726, IMG submission 207603) | Lab enriched peat soil microbial communities from Michigan Hollow, Ithaca, NY, United States - MHF15MN | ecosystem: Environmental > Terrestrial > Soil > Wetlands > Peat | place: USA... | reverse complement strand
TTTCCTCCTTAGTTATAGTTATTAATATAACTATGTTTCAGGGAAAATCAAAGGCTTATTTGCACATAACAGTCAGTTTTTCAAAGGCTTGCGGGGGACATGGTTATAAATCGGCCGGGAATTTAGGTAACCAACCGACAAAAGGGTGAGGTTGCTTTCCGAAGGCTCCGTATCGATATGCCGTCCAAAAGTCATGGGCGGTTCCAATTGCTTCCTCTGTTCTATTATTAAAGTTGTTCCCAAATGAGGGACCAACCTGGCTTTTAAGTTCTATGGCAGCGATGAGTTGGCCTTTGGACATGACCAGCAAGTCCCATAGCTTGGTGGGCCGGAAGAAACCTGGCAAAGTTAGGGCTGCACGGTTTTGATGAATTTCGGCATTTGCAAGACCGTTTGCCTTTATGATGTCAAGAATTAAGGCGAGAAAGCCATCCATATTTTTCCCTGCCGTCACGCTGGCACGTTCGCCCTGGTCGGCTTTTCCTGATTCTATCTGCTTTTGCCTTGCGGCTTCCCGGTTACCCCAGAATGCCTGGACGGATTCACAAGCTCTCCGTTCATAATCGACGAGATCTAATGCCACAGTTATTCTCCATTACCGCCAAGAGCGGATCGTTCGTTGTGATTCAAGCCGTACAATCGAAACACAGCCTTATTGCATGCTTCCAGATCAAGGGCTTGGGCTGCTTTTATCAGCTCAGTGCGTAAGTTCTCAGGAACGTTCTTCCAGTGAGGAATTCTTATGCGACGTAGATATTGCGCCTGAAATCTCAAGTAGCTACCTCGCATTTTTGTCGAATATGTCGAAACAAAAAGCTTCGATATTCTGGATAGAAGGACTGCCTGTAATGCTCTTAAATCCCATTCCTGAGCCACCACATAGTAGAGGTTATGGTGAGGATAGAAGATGCCTTCTTCAAAAACCACATGGGCTTCTCCTTTGATGTCAGGGATGAGCAGCTTAGGTGTCTTTGCTAATGACGGCCAGATCCTGTCAATGGTGCGGTACCATTTCCCGGGTGAATTTCGAGCACAATGTCTTCTGGCTATGATATCCTTATGAGCGGCCAGGTATTTAGCAAGTCTTGGATAACTCTCCAGAGGGACCAACTTGCCATCATCCATGAAAGGATTAATAAGCCCCTTGCCCTGCCATTCAATTTTCCCGGATCGAATATCTCTTGTTTCCACTAAGGGTAAAATCCGATCAGGCTCGATGTCGAATGAATGATGGGTACCAGTGAATATTTTATCAGCTCCCGTGGCCACGCCGATTCCAACCTTACATCCTGCTTGTTCCAGTGTGGGGAATTCAGACTCAAGGCGACGTAAGAGCTCCAATTGATCGGATGATTCGAGGATCCATGGTTCATCACCATTGATGACATTGAAAACCTGTTGAATGGTGGAGTCATTATTCTGAAAAGGTTCCGCTGTAAGCCTTGTAGCCAATTGCTCAAGTATTGATCGGTTAATTGCTGGTCGATGAGCAATACGTGTCGCCTTTCCGGTCCCTTTGCGGATCACAGTGATGGCAGGGTAAGCCGAGACTTCCGAATGGAATGCATCAGTGCCAGTCATATCGACATAGATGTCCAGGTGATACCCTCTTGATACCATTTCCCTGAGTGGCCCGCCGTATCGATTCTTCATCCAACGATCGGCACAGATGAAGCCAAGATGACCGTTTGGGCTTAGCAGCTTGAGGGACCTTTCAATAAAGGGGATGTAGAGGTCTGCCCGGTCATAAAGTGTGGCGTATAGCTGCCGATATCGGTTCAATACAGCCCCTGAAATAAGCTCCTGTCTCACATAAGGCGGATTGCCTACAACATAGTCAAATGAACCTGGTATGGACGCCAGAAGAAAGTCCCCTTGGTGGAGCCATGAGACGGCAAGTTTTTGCGCCTCGGTTTCTGTAATGCCTTCGGAGATCAGTTTATCGATCACCGCTTGACGAGTGGTGCTGAAACTGTGCTTGTGCAGTTCGACAGCAAAAACGGCCTTGCTCAGCTCCTTGATCAAGAGTGATTCTTGGCCGGCATGTTCTCGCCAAGATGAAATCAGCCGGGTGATGATTGGAAGCAGGAAATCACCGTGGCCGCAGGATGGCTCCAAAATCCTCTGCTCGAACAGCCTTTTGTCAGTCGTATAGCCAGTCAGATCAAGAATGAAGTCGACCACCTCTTCACGAGTGAAGATTGCTCCTCGGGCTTCAGAAGAGCCATTTGAGGCTATGCGTTCGACAGCTGTCACAATTTCATTTGACGTCTGAAGACTTCGTGGTACAAGAATCTTGTATTGAGAAGTAGTTGGCATTTCTGAGGAGATGGTTGTTCGACGTGGGCATTTGCCTCATTTTACGAAAAAACTTAACCACTCAGGAGGTCGAACTTCAAGATTTACTTACTGAGGACACAATTCGGGAATTTCCAGCCTTCCAATCGCTTTAATTTCCGCAACCATCTCCGTATCTTTTCCGTAGTAGTATCCGAAGTGCCCTATAGAGTAGTACCCGTTACTGAACCCTCAACCTCTCGGATATGCCCCCATGAAAGTCGGATTACGAACACCAGCCATCAAAAAGCGCATTGCAGCCAGGACATCATTGAAGAGGTATGCTCGGCATTCGCTCGGCCTCAAGGCTCCCAGGGGTTACGGATGGATCACAAACCCCAAGAAGGCGCTTTATAACCGAGTTTACGGCCGGACTATGCGTGGGTGCTCGGTAGTTCTGTTGCTCATATTATCGGGGTTTGGCGCGTTGGTAATAAACATTGGGGCTATTGGACTCCGGCAATGAAGCGAAAATGTCAGCTGCCTTTTTCTGTCTAAACTTGTCTAATCTTTAATATTCTCCGTATCTTTGCTTTAGTAGTATCCTGAGCAGTGCCATTTATTGGGCCTCTGAAATTTTGGTTTTATTATTTAATGGTTTCCGGTAGCGGTTTATAACCGGTTCTTGAAACTTGAACAGTAATGGTTTTTATAAAAAAGGATAAAATTGTTAGTTAAACCTTTATTGAGATGGGCTGGCGGGAAGCGATGGTTAGCTACAAGAATCAAACAATATCTTCCTGAGAAGATAAATAATTATTATGAGCCGTTTTGTGGTTCTTGTTCTATATTTTATTCATTAAAGGATGTGATTGGTAATAAAAAAATATTTCTTTCTGATCTTAACGGTGAGTTGATAAATTTTTATAAGGTTCTGCAGGGAGACCCTGGTGGCTTAATAGCGTTTTTAAGGCAATATGAGAATACTGAGACCTGCTATTATTCTATAAGGTCTCTTAAGACGGAAAATCGAATTGAGGCTGCGGCTAGATTTTATTATTTAAATAGGACTTCATTTAATGGGATATATCGAGTTAATTTAAACGGGGAATATAATGTTCCTTTTGGGTTTAAGGGGTATGCTGAGTTATTTGATGAAGATTTAATATATAGAAATTCAGAGTTTGTAAAGGATGTTGTATTTGTTCATGATGATTTTAGTTGGATGATAGAGTCTGTTGAGCCAAATGATTTTGTTTTTGTTGACCCGCCGTATACAGTTTCTCATAATAGAAATGGATTTATAAAGTATAATAGAAAGCTTTTTTCTGTTGAGGACCAGCAACGTTTAAAAGGTTTTCTCGAGGCGGTCGGACAGGTGCAGGCTAAATATTTATTGACAAATGCTCATCATTCTTTTATATATGATATATTTTCTCTGAATTCTAAAGAGGAAGAAATTTCGAGGTATACGCCCATTAGTGGGGGTAAGAAAGGACGTGAGTTTACGAAAGAATATATATTTATAAATTATGGCCTTTCAAGTAACGGAGATGCATAAACAGAGTATGTCTTTTACTCTTGCTAATGTTTTTGGTAGCTTTTTGTGCGTTATTATATTGCTTTTGAAGCAGCTGTTTAGTGCTGGCCCTTTTGATGTTGGGCAAGTGCTTGGAAAAGGTGATGTTTACATTATTTGTGCAAGTATGTCTATCTCGGCAATTTATGCATTCTACGATTATAAGAATACTAAAAGAGATTGGTCTGTTTGGTTTTTCATAGCATCGATAATTAATTATGCCATATCTGTCGTATTTTATATGTTCGTTTTGTTTATTACAAGCTTGAACGCTGCTATTGTTTTTGGTACTTCGCTTTTGGTGTTTGTGATTAATATTTTTATGACTTATATATCGTCTTATTATAGTAATATGATGACTGATGCAGTTCATGAACGGGCGGTTCAGGGTAGTAAATTAGAGTCTGATTTAGCAAAAGCCTTAAGTGGAGGGAGAGATGCCTGATTATATCTGTGTTCCTTATTTGATGGTAAATCAACCTATTGGTTCATTTTATTTGACTAAGTTGTCATGGAAGGATTTGCTGGATATAGCGGCAACAGACATTAGAAGGATTGAAAATGAGACAAATTCTGGTGACGGTTTTGATAGCTATCTTGGTATTCAGCGTGAGGTGACGGAGTCAAGGGTTAAAGAGATTTCTGAGTATGTAAATACTTTTGATGCAACATTTCCTACAAGCATAATATTGGCGATTTCTTCAAAAGAGTATAGTTTTAAAGGTGAAAAGGTTGATCTTCAGGATTACTTAAAAATGGATACTGAGGAGGATTATGATGAGATTGATAATATCATCATAACCGAAAATCAATTGAAAATCAGAAGATCTGGTGCTGTCGCAAGCGTTCTGGATGGACAGCACAGGATTGAGGGTATAAAAAGAGCATATGAGAATAATTTGTTTGGTGATGTGTTTGATTTGAATGTTACTATATTTGTTGATTTAGATGTTGATGATCAAGCGCAAATATTTTCAGTTATAAATAAGGCCCAGACAAAAGTGAATAAATCTCTTGTTTATGATTTGTATGAATATGCTAAGTCGAGGAGTCCGCAAAAAACTGCACATGATATCGTTAGGGCTCTTAATAGAATGGAGAGAAGTCCGTTTTACAAAAAAGTGAAGATATTGGGTAAGGTGGTTAATCGGGAAAGTGAAACGATAGCGCAGGCAACATTTGTTGAATTAATTATGGGTTGTATATCTGATAATCCTATGAGGGATCGTCACGATATAAGGAAAAAACGAAGGATCAGTAGAGGTTATGATCGAAATAAATATGTATTTCGTGATTATTTTCTTGATGAGAATGACGTGGCTATAAGTAAAATATTATGGAATTATTTTTCGGCAGTACGTGAAATATGGCCAAATTCATGGCAGGTAACTGAAAATGGAAATATTTTGAATAAATCAACAGGGGTTATAGCCCTTATGAGATTCTTAAGGTATATCTATAGTGAGAATAATCTGAACCCTGATACTGGAGTTGATTATTATGTTGATGTGCTAAGGAATACAGGATTAAATGATGGAGAATTTTTGACAGAAAAATATATTCCGGGTTCTTCAGGACAATCAAAATTGTTTTATGATTTGAAAGGGAAAAAATAGCAGACTAATTAATGTGACAAAGCCCGGTTTATCGCCGGGCTTCGTCATTGCCCCGCCCTCCTGATCACCCAGATCACCACTCCCAGGATCCTGAAATCCATCGCGTCCGTAACCAGTGTTATCGGGTATTTGTGAATTTGTATTGGCTCATGAAAGAGAAATTACTGTTTAATGGGCATTCATTATTTGTGATATAAGGTAGGCTAATGGTTATTCCGGTTGTTTGTTGTGCATTGATAGATAGGCAAATACGATGTTCTTTATGCTTTCAATAATTGAGTCTGGAGGTATTGACTCATATTCGAGAAGGATTGGGGGGCAAGTATAACTCTTTACGCAGTTTCCATTCGGTGATGTTTGAGAGAAAGATTTGACGGCAAACGTGTTGTCAAGTCGATTGATCCTGTAAAAATCTAACTCTTCAGATACTGAGTGTATTCCGGATTTCTTTATTGGCTTGCGTAATTTGTACTTTACCCAACACTCTGCTATAGAGTCAGTTTCGGGCCTGATGGATTCTAAGTCGATATAGATATCAGTTGTTTTGTTGTTTAGGGCATGTAGCCAATCGGAAGCAATGGCATCTTTTGTTACTATCGAAATAATGCATAGCAAGGCTAAAATATACCTTGTTGATTGCATTGATGAGCGTTTCATTGTGTGTGGATATTATAATTTAATAAAATATAATGCGGTTGAGTTGTCTTAGAATTAACTGATATATACACTTACGCCGTCTTCCTGATCACATACGTTACGACCCCCAGTGTTCGAAAGTCCATCTCTGGGGTGATTTCGATCGGCTTGTAATTTGGATTTTCCGGTGCCAGGGACACCGTTCCCTTCTCGATGCGCAAGCGTTTCACAGTCTGCTCTCCGTTGATCGATGCAACCACGATGCTTCGATTCTCAGGTTCAACTGCATGATCTACAATCAGCACGTCCCCTTCTTCTATCCCAGCACCGACCATACTATCCCCAGAGACAGTGAGTACGTAGGTATCATCAGGGTGCTTCACCAGAAGTCCTGGTAACGAAATTTTCTCAGCAGGGCATGTTGAGTCTATTGGCAGGCCTGCAGCGATCCTGTGAGTGTAGTGCGGTAGTTCAATGCACTCGCAACACGAAAAACCTTCTTCCGGTGCGGCCTTGATTGCGGTCAGCGTTCCAACAGTCGGGATCTTCACCATGCCCTGATCGATCAGGTACTGGATTTTCTCAGCTTCACCCTTCAGTAGCTCGGAGCTTCGCGTCGCCCCCTCGCCCGATGGTTGCAAGTCTCGTATCCACATCGGACCTTCGCCCGTCAGGAACCAGTTACCATTGATTCCAAGAGTAACCAATTTATCGGGAAGATGAGGGACGTTCCTGAAATCATGAACTTACAACGGGAGTCATCAGGGACATTCTTCAGTAATGCAGGAATTCAACCATCTGGCTGGTCAGGTTCGTTTGACGTTGATCGGGATCTCCTTTAAGTCCCTGGTTCGGGTCATGACCGTCTGCGGATGATTCCGTAATGTTTTTCTTGTTACGTGACATCTTGTCTTTTATATTAAAGACGAATCGTCTCTAATGTGCCGCGGATCGCAACGGGCAACATTAACCTGTATTGGAGGAAAAAGCATGACCACGATCAACAGGAACAGCCCGGTGATGGTAACCGGCGCAACCGGCTATATCGCTGGCTGGATCGTAAAGAAGCTCCTTGACGAAGGGTTCGTCGTTCATGCCGCCGTGCGTGACCCGGGCGACCAGGAAAAGCTGAAATATCTGAACAGGCTGCAGGAGCATGCACCGGGCAAGATCAGGTTTTTCAAGTCGGACCTTCTCGACGAGGGCTCCTATGCCGAGGCCATGGAGGGTTGCGAACTGGTGTTCCATACGGCGTCACCTTTCAAGGTCAATGTGCGGGACCCCTTGCGGGAACTCATCGAGCCGGCCAGGCTCGGTACCCGCAACGTGCTTGAGCAGGCTAACCGGACGCCATCCGTCAGGCGCGTGGTGTTGACAAGCAGCGTTGCGGCCATGTATGGTGACAACGCCGATGTCAAAAACGCGCCAAATGGCGTTATCACGGAAAAGGTGTGGAATACCAGTTCCTCCCTGGACCATCAGCCATATCCCTATTCCAAGACCGTTGCTGAAAAAGAGGCATGGGAAATTCATGGCAGGCAGCATCGGTGGGATCTGGTCGTAATCAATCCGTCGATGGTCATCGGTCCTGGCATAAGTCCGGTTTCAACCTCGGAAAGCTATAACCTCATCAAGCTTTACGGGGACGGGACCATGAAGATCGGCGTGTCGCGATGGGGTATGGGGGTTGTTGATGTTCGTGACCTGGCGGAAGCGCACTTCAGGGCGGGCTTTACACCCGAAGCCAATGGACGCTATATTGTGTCCGGCCACAATTCTGATTTCATGGAGATGGCCTCAGCGCTCCTGCCTGAGTTCGGAAATGACTATCCTGTTCCCCGCAGGGCCTTGCCAAAGTGGCTGGTTTGGCTATTTTTCCCGATAATAGTCAGATCGACGACGAGAAAAATGATCGCCCGAAATGCCGATATCCCATGGACCGGTGACAACAGCAGGGGAGTCCGTGAACTGGGGTTGAGCTATCGGCCTTTGAGAGTGTCCATGGTAGACCATTTTCAGCAACTGATCGATCATGGACATGTGAGGAAGTCGAAATAGAACAGGGGGCGGCCGAACGATGTGTCCGGTCCCGGCCAAAGAGGAGATGATGCATGGGTTTTATCAGGGCTCGCAGCTATGCGCAGAAGGAGGTCAGACAGGCGGAGATCATATCCGCTGCCATCCGTCTCTATGAGAAGATGGGTTATGAGGAGATCACCCTGGCAGCAATAGCCAAGGAGGCGAAGTTCACCCGGTCGAATCTCTACAAGTATTACTGCTCCAAGGATGAAATATTCCTGGAGATTCTCATGACGGACATCGTTGCCTGGCGAGAGGAGCTGCAAGACCGTCTTCAGGGCAAGCGCTGTTCAATCGAAGAGTTCGCGACGCATTTCGCGCAGTCATACCGTACGCATGTCAGGTTTCTCGACACCTTGACCATCCTGTTTGTCTTCATCGAGAAAAACGCTTCCGTTGAGAACCTGACCGAGTTCAAATCGGGCCTGAAAACAGAACTTGCCCATCTGGTAGGGCTTACCTGCCAGTCCCTTCCGGCCATGTCGCTTCAGCTGGCCGAAGAGTTCCTCGTCATGCAGATAGCAACCGCCAACGGGTTGCACCCCATGACCAACCTGACGACAAAGCAACAGCAGGCTGTTGTGGCGGCGGGATTGGACAACCCTCATGGTTCGTTTGAGGTTCGTTTCCGTAACATCATCGCGGCATACCTGCGAGGTGTGCTGACCAGTCCTTGCAATTCAAGCGACCATTCATGCCCAAGCACATAGGAGACGTTGTATGCGCCATCATCGAGAATGATGACCGGTTCCTCATTGCTCGGCGTCCGGCGGGGCGGCACCTCGAACGGAAATGGGAGTTTCCTGGCGGCAAGGCAGAACAAGGCGAATCTGAGCATGACGCCTTGCGGCGGGAGCTGATGGAAGAGCTGGGTGTCAGCGTTGAGATTATCGAACGCCTGACCCCGGTCGAACACTCGTATCCCGACCTTTCGCTCCGGCTTATTCCCTTCCGTTGCCGGATCATCGAAGGCACGCCTGTCGCCTGCGATCATGAAGAGCTGCGCTGGATCGGTATCGACGAGGCCTGCGACTACGATTTTCCGGCAGCTGACGCTCCGGTTCTTGCCGAGTACCGACGCAGGATATTTTCTGTCCGGTGATGGATAATTTTCCCTTATCCACCTGATTCCATGTGATGACTTTTTTCGGCAAGCATAAGGAAATCAATAAAATGGCGTTGTTTTTGACGTGTTCTGCTGTTCTTTCTCAGGAATATTATCAGAAAAAAGCGCTATTATAAGCAAGCCAAGGCTTGATACTTTGTCGAACTGATGAGCGTTGGATTGTTTTTGTCTGTTTTTTTTGGCCTTAACAATCGTTACTTCTTTATCCTGTGCCTGCTGGCGCTTCTGCCAGCCAAGCCGGGAAGCCAAGTATATTCATTAACACCTGTACCTGATCAAGTGACAACGTCCATGATGTCGCAGTACCAGAGGAACTCATACCTCTATGGCGGTAACGCTCCCTACATCGAAGAGCTTTACGAATCCTACCTGAACGATCCGTCCTCCGTGCCTGACAACTGGCGAAGCTGGTTCGACGCCATGCAGCATGTGCCTGCGGTCGACGGCAGCGATATGCGCGACGTGGCGCATGCTCCAGTCGTGGCATCATTCGCCGAACGCGCGAAGAGCGGGCCGATCCGCCAGGTGCTGGCCTATGGTGCCGACACCGACCTTGGCCGTAAGCGGGTAGGCGTGCAGAAGCTTATCGCGGCCTATCGTTCGCTTGGCACGCACTGGGCCGACCTCGACCCGCTCAAACGCCAGCAGCGACCGTCGCTGCCTGACCTCGAGCCGTCGTTCTATGGCCTGACCGATGCCGACATGGAGACCATGTTCAATACCAGCGACACTGGATTCGGCAAGGAGTCGATGAGCCTTCGCGAGCTCATCCAGAACCTTCGCGAGACCTATTGCGGTTCGATCGGAGTCGAGTACATGTACATCACCGACGGCAATCGCAAACGCTGGTGGCAGCAGAAGCTCGAATCGAGCCGCTCGAAGCCCGATTTTTCCGCCGATGAAAAGAAGCACATCCTCGAGCGCCTCACGGCGGCCGAAGGATTCGAGCGCTTCCTGCACACCCGTTACGTCGGACAGAAGCGCTTCTCGCTTGAAGGCGGCGAGAGCTTCATCGCATCGCTTGATGAGCTGGTGCAGTCGGCACGCAACTATGGCGTCGAGGAGGTTGTCATCGGCATGGCCCACCGCGGCCGCCTGAACGTACTGGTGAACATTCTCGGCAAGAGCCCGGCCGATCTCTTCGCGGAGTTCGAGGGCAAGCACGGCGACGAACTGCCGTCGGGCGACGTCAAGTACCACCTCGGATTTTCAAGCGACGTTTCGACCCCGAACGGCCCGGTCAACCTGTCGCTCGCGTTCAACCCGTCACATCTCGAAATCGTCGACCCCGTGGTGGAAGGCTCGGTCAAGGCGCGCCAGGAGAGCCGCGGCGACGTCGACGGCCACCAGGTGCTGCCCATCCTTGTCCACGGCGACGCTGCCTTTGCCGGGCAGGGCGTGGTGATGGAGACCCTGAACCTTTCCCAGACCCGAGGCTACGGCACGGGAGGCACGGTGCACATCGTCATCAACAACCAGATCGGTTTCACTACATCCGATCCTCGCGACGCCCGTTCGTCGATCTACTGCACCGATGTGGTCAAGGTCATCAAGTCCCCGGTGCTACACGTCAACGGCGACGATCCGGAAGCGGTGATTCTGGCCACACGCCTGGCCCTCGAATATCGCCAGACCTTCCGGCATGACATTGTGATCGACATTATCTGCTTCCGCAAGCACGGTCACAACGAGCAGGACACGCCTTCGATCACGCAGCCTCTCATGTACAAGAAGATCGCCCAGCACCCTGGCACGCGGCAGCTCTACGCTGATCGCCTGAAGGCTCAGGGGGTTGCCGACGAGGCTTTCAGCGAGGGGCTCATCAAGGGGTATCGCCAGGCGATGGACGCCGGTCGCCATACGGTCGACCCGGTGCTCTCCAACGCCAAGAACAAATACGCCGTCGACTGGCTGCCGTTTCGCAACCGTTCCTGGACAGACCAGGCCGAAACCGGTGTGCCTGCTGCAGAACTCAAGCGGCTTTCGGAGCGAATTACCTCGATCCCCCTGAACATGAAGCTGCATCCGCTCGTGGAGAAGGTCGTTCGTGACCGCGCCTCCATGGGTGAAGGGAAGCTTCTGCTCGACTGGGGCATGGGTGAGCATCTCGCGTTCGCCTCGCTCGTTTCGAGCGGATACGCGGTGCGCATCACAGGCCAGGACTCAGGCCGCGGCACCTTCTCGCACCGTCAGGCCGTGCTGCACGACCAGAACCGCGAGCGCTGGGACATGGGCGCCTACATCCCGCTGCAGAACATCGCCGACAACCAGGCCCCCTTCACGGTCATCGATTCGGTGCTCTCCGAGGAGGCCGTGCTGGGTTTCGAATACGGATACTCTATCGCCGAGCCAAACACGATGGTTATCTGGGAGGCGCAGTTCGGCGACTTCGTCAACGGCGCCCAGGTAGTCATCGACCAGTTCATCACTTCGGCTGAAGTCAAGTGGGGCCTCCATTCGGGCCTCGTCATGATGCTCCCGCACGGTTACGAAGGCCAAGGCCCCGAGCACTCCTCGGCCCGCCCGGAGCGCTTTCTGCAGCTCTGCGTGGACGACAATATCCAGGTCTGCCAGCCGACCAATCCTTCACAGATATTCCATCTTCTGCGGCGCCAGATGATTCGTACGCTCCGCAAGCCGCTGGTGATCCTCACGCCGAAGTCGGTGCTCCGTCACAAGGAGGCCGTTTCGCCGCTCGAGGACCTGACCGAAGGCACGTTCAGCACGGTCATCGGCGACGATTCGGTACGGCCCGAAAAGACGACCCGAGCCATACTCTGCTCCGGCAAGGTCTATTACGACCTGATCGCCCGCCGCAGGGAGAACGGCAAGAAGGATGTGCCGATCATCAGGATGGAGCAGCTCTACCCATTTCCGCTCGAAGCCCTCAAGGCCGAACTGGGCCGTTATCCCGGCCTCAAGGAGATCGTCTGGTCGCAGGACGAACCGCAGAACCAGGGTTACTGGATGTTCATGCTCCAGTACCTCATGGACCTGATGCTCCCGGGCCAGAAGCTCGGCTATGCCGGTCGTCCGGCATCGGCATCACCTGCGGTCGGCTATTACAGCAAGCACACTGAGCAGCAGAAAGCCCTTCTTGATGCGGCTTTCGGAAAGTTGCAGGGAACTGTCATCAGCAAATAACAAAAACATAAGGCACCAAGGATCTGGTATGGCAATCGTCGATGTAACAATACCCCCGTTATCGGAATCAGTCGCCGAGGCAACCATGCTCGGCTGGAGAAAACAGCCGGGTGATGCCGTGGTTCAGGATGAAACACTGTTTGAAATCGAAACCGACAAGGTCGTTTTCGAAGTGCCCGCTCCGGCATCGGGCGTGCTGTCGACCATAACCGCCAGCGATGGCGATATCGTCGTCTCCGGCCAGACGGTCGCCACCATCGATACCGAGGCCGCGGTGGCGGTACCGGCGGCGGCACCAGCTGCAGCGGCTTCGGTAGCCGCGCCCGAACCTGCCCCGGCCCCGGCAGTTTCCCCGGCGCCAGCCGCAGCTCCCGTCGCCCCGTCGGCGCCACGCATTGAACCCCGGCCGGTCAATCCGCTCGCCGTAGGGCAGGCGCCCGCACCCATGCCGTCGGCCGCCAAGCTGATCGAGGAGCAAAACCTGGTTGCTGCTTCCATACCTGGCACCGGCCGTGGCGGTCGCGTCACCAAGGGCGATGTGCTCTCGTCACTCGCAGGAGGCAACAGACAGGCTACCCCGGTTGCCCCGACCGCATCTGCCGCGCCCCCGGTCGCCACCTCGCCCTCATGGACACCCATGGGTCCCGAGTTCTCGGCCCGTGCGGTCCTGCAGCCCGTAGAGGCAGTCATGGATACCTCGCTGCTCGACAGCCGTCCCGAAGAGCGCGTGCCGATGTCTCGCCTGCGCGCCCGCATCGCCGAGCGCCTTCTGCAGTCGCAGCAGAGCAATGCCATCCTGACTACCTTCAACGAGGTCAACATGCAGGCCGTCATCGACCTGCGCAACCGATACAAGGACAAGTTCGAAAAGGAGCACGGCGTCAAGCTCGGCTTCATGTCCTTCTTCGTCAAGGCGGCCGTGCACGCCCTCCGGAAGTACCCTGTACTCAACTCCTCGGTCGACGGCACCGACATCATCTATCACGGCTATTTCGATATCGGCATCGCCGTCGGATCGCCCCGCGGCCTGGTCGTGCCCGTGCTGCGCAACATCGACCAGATGAGCTTCGCCGACATTGAAAAGCAGATCGCGGCATACGGCGAGAAAGCCAAAGCCGGCAAACTCTCGCTCGAGGAGCTCACCGGCGGCACCTTCTCGATCTCCAACGGCGGCACCTTCGGCTCTATGCTCTCGACGCCCATCATCAACCCGCCTCAGTCGGCCATCCTCGGCATTCATGCCACCAAGGAGCGCCCGGTGGTTGAGAACGGGCAGATCGTCATCCGCCCCATGAACTATTTCGCCCTCTCCTACGACCACCGGATCATCGACGGAAGGGAAGCCGTACTCGGGCTCGTTGCCATGAAAGAGGCCATCGAAGACCCATCACGTTTACTGTTTGACCTTTAAACCAAGTTGTGACCATGATCAAGAAATATGATGTGCTCGTCATCGGCGCCGGACCCGGCGGCTACATCGCAGCCATCCGCGCCTCCCAGCTCGGTTTCACCGTTGCCTGCTGTGAATCCAGGCCCTACGACGACCCCGACGGCGAGCCCCGCCTCGGCGGCACCTGCCTGAACGCGGGTTGCATTCCGCTCAAGGCTCTCGTGGCCTCTTCGGAAGCCTACGAACGGGTCAATCACCTGTATGCCGAGCATGGCATTTCAGCTACGGGCGTCACCATGGACGTCAAGCAGATGATCAAGCGAAAGGCCGATGTCGTCACCCGCATGACCAGCGGCATCAAGCTGCTGTTCAGAAAGAATCACATCACGCTGATCAAGGGACATGGCTCCTTTGTCGGCAGGACCGATGATGGCTACCAGGTGCGTATCGGTACCTCCACGGGGGATGAAGAGGTTGTCGCTCGCAATGTTATTATTGCTACCGGCTCCACGGCCAGGCACCTGCCCAATATCGAAGTGGACAACGTCACCATCTGCGACAACGATGGAGGCCTCAAGTTCGAAACCGTGCCCAAGAAGCTCTGCGTCATCGGCGCGGGTGTCATCGGCCTCGAGCTCGGTTCGGTCTGGAGGCGTCTGGGCGCCGAAGTCACCGTGCTCGAATCGATGCCCACCTTCCTTGCGGCCAGTGACGAAAGCATCGCCAAGGAGGCCGGCAAGCTCTTCCCGAAACAGGGCATCAATATCGTACTCGGCATTACCATCAACGAGGTCAAGAAAGGTCGCAACGGCATCACGGTCAGCTATACCGACGCCCTGGGCGCCGGGCAGAAGCTTGAGTGCGACCGGATGATCGTCTCCGTCGGCCGCGTCCCGAACACCGAAAAGCTCAACCTTGAAGCCATCGGCCTGAAGACCGACGAGAGAGGCTTCATCCCCGTCAACACGCAGTGCGCCACGGCGGCTCCGGGCGTCTACGCCATCGGTGACGTCGTGCGCGGCCCCATGCTTGCCCACAAGGCGGAAGACGAGGGCGTCATGGTCGCAGAAGAGATCGCCGGCCAGAAGTCGCACATCGACTACAACTGCATGCCCTGGGTCATCTATACCTCGCCTGAAATCGCCTGGGTCGGCAAGACCGAACAGCAGCTCAAGGCCGAGGGGCGGGCATACAAGGCAGGCAAATTCCCCTTTATAGCCAACGGCCGCGCACTGGGCCTTGGAAATGTGGATGGCTTCGTCAAGATGCTCGTCGATGCCAATACCGACGAGATCCTCGGTGTGCACATCATCGGCAGCGAGGCTTCCGACCTCATTGCAGAAGCCGCCCTTGCCATGGAGTTCCGCGCCTCGGCAGAGGACGTGGCACGTACCTGCCATCCGCATCCAAGCCTCTCCGAAGTGATCAGGGAAGCAGCCCTCGCCACGGACGGCCGCGCCCTGAACATCTGATCAACCGGCCACCTCCGATCTCGTGCGCGTATGCATCCGGGATCGGAGTGGCGTCGCGCCTCAGTCCGCCATGTGGTACCCGTGGTGAGTGAATCAACGAGTATCAAATAAACCCTTTTCTGGCAATGGAAGAACATCGTGACACACACTGGTATGCCGTTTACGTAAGATCTCGATACGAAAAAAAGGTTTATCGCCAGCTGTTGGAACAGGATGTGAACAGTTTTCTTCCGATGCTCGAAACCGTGCGACAGTGGAGCGACCGGAAGAAACGGGTATCCGAGCCCCTTTTCAGGGGTTACGTGTTCGTCCGCATAAATTATCACAAAGAGCATGTCAAGGTTCTCGATACCGACGGAGTCGTCAAGTTCATCGGCATCGGGCGCAATCCCTCGATAATCTCCGAGCGGGACATCGAGTGGTTGCAGCGCCTGGTTCGTGAGCCTGAGGCCGTGAGGCGCACGGTTGATGCACTGCCTCCGGGCAAGAACGTCCGTGTTCTGGCCGGACCGTTCAAGGATTTTGAAGGGGTTGTGGTCAAGACGGGGCGCGATGAGCATCTGGTTGTCTATTTCGACAGCATCATGCAGGGTGTGGAGATCACCATCATGCCCGAACTCCTCAAACCTCTGGTTACGGTCGAAAACGAAAAGAGTCCACCCGGTTCCGGGAAGGGTGAAAACCTCGATACGGCCGTCAGGCATCTGGTTCGTCCCTGATTGATTATCATGCCAAAGAATTCCGCTGCAACCGATGATGCCGGCGCCATACACTCGGCACTGCATCGTGTTTTCGGATTCCGTGCATTCCGCCCAAACCAGCAGGAGGTCGTTTCGGCACTCCTCCACGGGAGGGATGTGTTCGCCATCATGCCCACAGGCGGAGGCAAGTCACTCTGCTACCAGCTTCCCGCAGTGCTCCTTCCCGGCACGGCACTTGTGGTCACCCCCCTGATTTCGCTGATGAAGGACCAGGTCGACGGTGCCCGGGCCAACGGTATACGGGCGGCCGGCCTGAACAGCTCGCTCCGGCCGGATGAGAAGGCCGAGGTGATGCGGTCGCTCCTCGATGGTTCGCTCGACCTGCTCTATGTGGCTCCGGAGCGTTTCGCGCTTGACCACTTCCAGGATCTGCTCGGTCGCGTCAGGATCAGCATGGTCGTGATTGACGAAGCGCACTGCATCTCCGAGTGGGGCCATGACTTCCGGCCTGATTACCTCGCCCTGTCGGCTATCTCGGACATCCTCCCCGACACGCCTGTAGCGGCATTCACCGCAACGGCGACCCATCGCGTGCAGCAGGACATCGTCGGCAGGCTGAAACTGCGGTATCCCGTTGCTATCCGGGCGTCGTTCGACCGCCCGAACCTCTCGTACGAAGTGCGTGAGAAAGAGCGGGGAGACAAACAGCTCGTCGACATCGTAAAGCAGTTCGACGGCCAGGCCGGCATTGTCTACCGCACCAGCCGCAAAAGCGTCAACGATACGGCGGCTATGCTCCGGAAGAGGGGATTGCGCGCCCTGCCTTACCATGCCGGCCTTTCCGACCAGGAGCGCCAGTGCAACCAGGAGGCATTCATCAGGGATGAAGTCGATATCATCGTTGCTACCGTCGCATTCGGCATGGGCATAGACAAATCGAACGTGCGGTTCGTCATCCACGCGGATCTTCCCAAAAGCATCGAGAGCTACTACCAGGAGACCGGGCGCGCAGGCAGGGACGGCCATGATGCACGCTGCATCATGCTCTTCTCCCAGGCCGACATTCCGAAAGTGCGCTTTTTCATCGATTCGATGCTTGACGAAGAGGAGCGGGCGAAGTCGATTGCCGCATTGTCGAAGGTGGTAGGGTTCGCATCATCGACCGTCTGCCGCCGAAGGATGCTGCTCGACCATTTCGGCGAGATTTATCCGAAGGAGAACTGCGCATCGTGCGATGTCTGCCTGGGTACCCGCGAGGTCACCGATTGCACCACCGAGGCGAAGATGCTGCTTTCGGCCATCGTCAGGACCGATTCCCGGTTCGGGGCCGCATATATCGTCGACATCCTCGTCGGTGCGGATACGAAGAAGGTCAGGGAGCTCGGCCACGACCGGCTGAGTGTCTACGGTGCCGGCAAGGGGCATGACAAAACCTTCTGGCGCCGGCTTATCGACGACCTCGTGGCCCGCAAGGCGCTCGGCAGGTCGGAGGGGCTCTATCCGGTCCTTTATCTGCTCGAAGGGGCGGTTGGAATCCTGAAATGCGGCGAGAAGATCGAGATGGTCAGCGTAAGGGCGAAGCGGCAGGGTAAGGCGGTCGCCAAAAGCGATCACCAGCATGCCGCTCCTGCCGACACAGAGCTTTTCGAACGGCTCAGGGCCCTGCGCAAGAAGCTTGCCGATGAGCAGGGCGTACCGCCCTATGTGGTTTTCTCCGACCGTACCCTGCACGAAATGGCAGCAAGGAAACCCTCCAATCCTGAGGAGATGCTCTCCATATCTGGCGTCGGCGAGACCAAGCTCACCCGCTACTCGGGCCCATTCCTTTTCCTGATCGCAGAATCCTTGCCTACCTGACAATCGAAGGGTAGAGTTTGGCCGTAACCAGCACCAGGAGCAGCAGGGTCATCGAGAGCACGGCAAGGTCGGTTCCGACCCCGAACGAGCTCGATCCTCCCCTGATCATCAGCCCCCTCAGCAGGTCGACCTCGTAGGTCAGCGGGTTGAGGTGGGCAGTCAGTTTCAGCCAGTCCGGCATGATGGCGATCGGATAGATCGCGTTGCTGGCGAAAAAGAGCGGCATGGTCAGCACCTGCCCGATGCCCATGAACCGTTCCCGCGTCTTGACAACGCAGGCCACCATCAGGGAGAATGTCGAAAAGAGCGCCGCTCCCAGCAGGATCGCCGCGACCACGCCAGCCAGCGCCATTGGAGAGAAGTTGAGCGGCACCTGCATGATCAGGGCGAGCAGGTAGATGATGACCCCTTGGGCAAGCGCCCGGATTCCGGCGGAAAGCGCCTTTCCGGAAACAAGGGCGCTTCTTTGCGCCGGGCTTGCGAGCAGCTTCTGCAGAATGCCGAGATCACGCTCCCAGATGACGCTGATGCCGTAGAAGATCGCGATGAAGAGCACGCTCTGGGCGAGGATTCCCGGGGTAAGGAAGGTGAAGTAGTTGAGGTTGCCTGTGGGCACGGCGTGAAGCCGCCCGAACACCTGTCCAAACACCAGCAGCCAGAGCGCCGGCTGCACCGAACGGGTCAGCAGTTCGCTCGGGTCCCTCCGAAGCTTCGAGAGCTCGACCGAAACGATGGCGGACGTGATGCGCAGGAATCCTGACGCTTCAGCCAAGGCGCTGCGCCGTGCGGCGGGTCTGGACGATCTCACCATAGGTTGCCGTCTTTTCGCCGGTCTCACCGGCAAAGTGGATGAATACCTCGTCCATGGAGTCCGAACCCGCCAGTCGCTTCAGTTCCTGTGGCGCGCCCGTCACGGCCATCCGCCCGGACTGCATAATGGCGATCAGGTCGCAGAGTTCATCAGCCTCCTCCATGTCGTGCGTCGTCAGGAAGATCGTTGTCCGATAGGAGTCCCTCAGCTCCTTGAGCTTTTCCCATACATGGCGTCGCGCCACCGGATCCAGGCCGATGGTCGGCTCGTCGAGAAATACCACGGAAGGGTGGTGCAGGATCGTTTGCGCAATCTCCAAACGGCGGATCATGCCGCCCGAATAACTGCCTACCACTTTTCCGGCGACTTCCGATAGTCCCATGAAATCGAGCGCTTCCATGATCCTCCGTTTTCGCTCCTTTGCCGGCACCCCATAGATCCTTGCGAAAAGGAGGAGGTTTTCATAGCCCGTCAGGGCGCCGTCTGCCGAGAGCATCTGCGATACGTAGCCCATGCTCCTCCTGACACCGACCGGATCGCCTGTGATGCTGTGCCCGGCCACAACGGCGTTTCCGCCCGAAGGAGGCAGGAGTGTCGTCAGCATCTTGATCACGGTGCTCTTGCCGGCCCCGTTCGGACCCAGCAGCCCGAATATCGAACCGGCAGGCACCTCTATGCTGAGCCTGTCGACGGCAAGAGTTTTACCGTAAGCCTTGCTGAGGCTTTCGGTGATGATAGCCGGATCGTTACGCTCATTCATGACCTTCACCCTGCGTTCACATTGTCCTGTTCGCAATCAAGCTCCCCGTTCCATAACCCGATAACCCTTAATGTAGTTGCATCATCTGAGGGGACGTTGTTTAAAATGTTAAGAAGAATGTGTAAGTTTACAGTAACAACTTTTGAAACCAATCAATCATTGGAGAGCACCATGCCACGAGGACCTAGACTTGATGCACCGGGGACCCTTCATCATGCATCATCTGAGGGGACGTTGTTTAAAATCTTAAGAAGAATGTGTAAGTTTACAGTAACAACTTTTGAAATTCATCATCATTGGAGAGCGCCATGCCACGAGGGCCGAGACTTGATGCACCGGGGACCCTTCATCATGTAATGATCAGGGGTATCGAGAAGCGGGACATTTTTATGGACGATGATGATCGGAGCGAATTTTTTCGTCGCATGGGAGTTCTGGCAGAAAAGACTTCGACAGATGTGTATGCTTACGCGCTGATGAACAACCATGTTCATATTCTGCTTAAAAGCAGCCTGACTGGCATGCCGACATTCATGAGGTGTCTGCTTTCCGGCTATGCCCAATATTTCAATCGAAAGCATCAGCGAGTCGGTCACCTGTTTCAAAATCGGTACAAGTCAGTTGTCTGTGAGGAGGACTTATATTTCCGAAAGTTGATAGCATATATCAACCTCAATCCGTTGCGTGGCGGGTTAGTGTGTTCAATTCAGGAACTGGGCGTATATCCTTGGTGTAGTCATGCTCGGTTGATGGGCCAGATAAGGGACAACTGGTACCAAGGTGATTACGTGCTGACATATTTTGGTAAATCGAAAGCAGAGGCCCGGTTAAACTATGTCGCCTATATTGAAGATGAACTTCCCCACGACAGGCAAGATGAACTGAATGGAGGAGGGCTTTTACGCTCTCATGGAGGATGGTCACAGGTCTGTTCAATGCGTCGTCACGGTGATCGGGAAATGAGTGATGAACGAATCCTTGGGAGTGGCGATTTTGTGAAAGAGATTCTTGACCAGGCGGAGGATAAGCTTGTTCGTCAACTGCCACTGAAAGAGGCTCTGGAATTGGCACAAAAGGATATCGAGGTGGCCTGTTCCGAGGCCGGAATTCCCGTGAGTCTTCTTTGTTCAGGGGGCAGGAACCGAAGTGTGACAGGTTTGCGATTGATGTTGGTCGCCAGGTTAGTGAACGAACGGGGATTGACTTATGCAGAAACGGCTCGCCAACTAGGGATTACGACGTCAGCGGTAAGCCAGATGATGACGCGAATAAAAAGAGATGAAGAGTTAGCAGGTTGAATCTTCGTCTTTCTTTTGCGCTTTCCTAAAGTTTTTTAACAACGTCCCCGATCTTTGCGTCCCCGATCTTTGGGTTTGTTTCAGGCGCAGATGGGACAGGCGGGGTCGCGGCGGACGGGGACTTTGCGGAATGACATCGCAAGGGCGTCGAACGTGAGCAGGGAGTCGGTGAGCGGGGTTCCGATGCCGAGGAGGTGCTTGACAGCCTCGATGGCCTGTATCGAGCCGATGACGCCAGGAAGGGCTCCCAGGGGGCCTTGGGGCGTAGCGTTTTCCGTGATGCCTTCTTCATGGAAGACGCAGCGGTAGCATGCGGTCCTGCCGGGAATGACGGTCATGGTCTGTCCGTAGAAATTGCGGATGCCGGCATGGGAGTTCGGTTTGCCGGCAAGATGGCAGGAGCGGGCAATAAGGAATTTCGATCCGAAATTGTCCGTGGCGTCGACGACGAAGTCGTAGCGGGAGAGGATGCCGGGGGCGTTCTCTTTGGTCAGCCGGAACGGGTAGGGCTCGATCCTGATGCCGGGGTCCAAGGCTCCGATCCGTTCCTGTGCCGAGTCCGTTTTGTTCCTTCCGAGCGACGAGGTGGTGTGCAGGATCTGTCGCTGCAGGTTCGAGAGGTCGACCGTGTCGCCATCCATGATGCCGACGGTGCCGATCCCGGCGGCCGCGAGGTAGAACGCGACCGGCGAACCGAGGCCACCAGCGCCGACGACGAGCACTTTTGACCGGAGCAGCCGCTCCTGCCCCTGCTCTCCGATCTCCGGAAGAACCAGGTGGCGGGCGTAGCGTTGGCGTTGCGTATTGTTCAGGGACATGGGGCCACCTCCTTGCAGATCGGGCCGTTATAGGCCGGATCCCAGTTTTTGAAGACAGGTTCGAGCTCCTTCGATCTCAGTGCGCTGCAGAACTCTTGGGCGCTTCGGTTATCGGAGACCTCGAACTGGCTTGTGCCGGCGTTTTCGGGGTCATGGTAGCCGCCGACCGTCGTGCGGCTGGCGATGCTCATGCGCGTGATGCCGAGGCCGGCCATGCCGTCACGGAAGCGGGGGCTCTCACGTGTCGAGAGCACGAGATCCACATCGGGCATGCCGATGCGGAAAGCGAAGATCATGCGCGCCAGGAACCGGTCATCGACCGGATGCGACGGCTGGTAGCCGCCATCCTGGGGACGGATGCGCGGGAAGGAGACGGAGATCCCGGCTTTCCAGTATGTCCGGCAGAGGTGCCTGACGTGGCGCACGACGGCAAGGGCTTCGCCGACCGGTTCGGAGAGGCCGAGCAGCGCACCGATGCCCACGGTGCGAATGCCGCCCTGCAGGGCGCGTTCCGGAGTCTCGAGTCGTTCGAGGAAGTCCCGCTTTGGTCCCCAGCGATGCAGTTCCCTGTAGTTGTCGGGGTCGTAGGTCTCCTGGTAGATGGTGATACCGGTGCAACCGCTTTCGGCGAGTCCCCGGTACTCGGCGACCGTCATGGGGAAGGCCTCGACGGCCACGCGGGGCATGACCTTCGCGGCCGTATCGACCGCGCGGCGCAGGTAGTCGAACCCTGCGTTGCCGGTGCGTTCCCCGGTCAGCAGCAGCACATCGCCGATGCCGATCGCCTTCATGGCGGCAAGCTCTTTTTCGATCTCATCAAACTCGAGCCGTCGGCGAGGGGTCTTGCGGTCGGAGGCAAACCCGCAGTAGGCGCATCCGCTCGAGCAGAAGTTTGAGAGGTAGAGTGGCGCGTAGAGCGAGACGATGCGGCCGAACCGGCGAAGGGTGATGGCCTGTGCCTCAGCTGCAAGCCGTTCGAGCGACGCTCCATCACCCTGGACGAGCAGCGGAGCGATGTCCGCCGAGAGTCGTCTGTCGGTGAGCCATGCGGGAAGGCTGTTCATTAATCCGTCCCGAGGAATGATGTGAGCGGGCTTGTTGCCACGGCAGAGCCCGATTTTTGCATGATGCCTGCGTGCCATGCCCGGCGCCCGGCCAGGACGGCCTCGCCGAAGGCCGAAGCCATTGCCATCGGGTCGCCGGCTACCGCGACGGCGCTGTTGACAAGCACAGCCTCGCAGCCCATCTCCATGGCGGCGCACGCTTCGGAAGGGGCTCGCAGTCCGGCATCCACGATGACCGGGATCGAGCTTTCGCGTATGATGATCTTCAGCATACCGGCCGTCGAAAGCCCCTGGCCGCTGCCGATGGCCGAGCCGAGAGGCATGATGGAGGTGCATCCTACCTCCTCCAGCCGCCTGGCGAGCACGGGATCGGCAGGGATGTAAGGCATGACGAGGAACCCTTCGCCTGCCAGGATCCGGCATGCTTCCCAGGTCTCGATCGGGTCCGGCATCAGGTGGTGCGGGTTGGGATGGATCTCGACCTTCACGAATGGGCTTCCTGAGAGCTCACGGGAGATGTGTGCGGCACGAACCGCCTCTTTGGCCGTCGCGGCGCCAGAGGTGTTCGGCATGAGGGTGATTCCGCCCATTTCGCTGAGTGGTCCCAGCAGGTCATCCTCCGCCTGCTCCCTGTTGAAGCGCCGGAGGGCGACCGTCACCAGTTGCGTTCCCGAGGCTTTGATCGCATCGAGCATTCTCCTTGTGCTGCTGAACTTGCCTGTTCCGAGGATCAGGCGTGACGAAAATTCATAAGGTCCTAACTTCAGTGAATCCATGGGTCTGAACAAAATAATATCGGTGAGAGGGGCTCAACCGCCCCCTGCAAAAACCAGCACGTCGACCTGGTCGTTCTCCTTCAGGAGCGTTGTGGCGCGGTTCTCCGGCCGTACGATCGCCTCGTTCAGCACGACGGCCACCTGCTGACGGCCGGTCCCGGCCAGTTCGAGGAGGTCGGCGACCGATGAGCCCTCCGGCATCTCCCTTCGTTCCCCGTTCAGTGTTATGGAGATCGTAGACATATGTGATCTTTGACGTTACAAAGGTTCTCCGGTTCAGCAGTGCGATGCTGAATATACATGTTCAGGCCGATACCGCAGATGTTTTCCCATCGTTTTTACCTTGATGAAAAACACCATATTGTGCCTCTGGGATTGTCGTGAGAAAACTGAGTGCAAGGCGAACGGAGCGCAGAAACCGGAATGTACACTTAGTACATGAGGATTTCGAGCACCGCTCAACGCAGCAATCAGGTTTCGGAACAAATATCCAGAGGCACCATTCAGGCTTCGATGCCAAGGAACAGGTCAGTGCTGAGATATCGCTCGCCGGTGCTCGGGATGATTGCAACGATGGTCTTGCCACGGGCTTCAGGGCGTTTTGCGATTTCAAGAGCCGCATGAACGGCTGCGCCTGAAGAGATGCCGCAGAGCACCCCCTCTTTCAGGGCAAGGTCACGCGCTGTCGCGATCGCGTCTTCGTTAGTGACCGTCGCCACGTCGTCGATGAGCGAAATGTCGAGCACGGCTGGGATGAAGCCGGCGCCGATGCCCTGTATCTTGTGCGGGCCGGGCGTGCCTCCGGACAGCACCGGCGAAGATGCCGGTTCGACCGCGATGCTCCTGAATTCCGGCTTGAGCTGTTTGATGAAGCGCGATACGCCGGTAATGGTGCCGCCCGTGCCGACTCCGGCCACGAGGATGTCAGCCCTGCCTTCAGTGTCATTCCAGATTTCGGGGCCCGTCGTAGCCTGGTGCACCCTCGGATTGGCGGGATTTTCGAACTGCGCGGGCATGAAGCACTGCTTTTCGCACTCGACGATGCGCTCGGCCTCTTCAATTGCCCCCTTCATGCCCTTCGGGCCGGGGGTGAGCACCAGTTCGGCTCCGAGGTAACGCAGAAGCTTGCGGCGTTCGATGCTCATGGTCTCCGGCATGGTAAGCAGCAGCCGGTACCCGCGCTGCGCGCAGACGAAGGCCAGGGCGATCCCTGTGTTGCCGCTGGTCGGCTCGACGATGAGCGTTTTGGGACCGATTTTGCCTTCCGCTTCGGCGGCAGAGATCATGGCGCGTCCTATCCTGTCCTTGACGCTTCCGAGCGGGTTGAAGAACTCAATCTTGAGCAGTATTTCCGCTTCAAGCCCTTCGGCCATCCTGTTGAGCCTGACCAGCGGCGTGCGGCCGATGGTATTCGTGATGTTCGGAAAAAATGCCATGGCGTTGTCCGTTTAGATGGTTGCAAGGGCGTTCATGAGATCCTCCTCGAGGTCCGCGGCGTTTTCGAGCCCGACCGAAAGCCGCACCAGGTCGTCGGTGCAGCCGCGTCGCTTCCGCTCCTCCTCCGAGAGGGCTCCGAGAGTCATTTTTGCAGGCGAGGCGATGAGCGATTCGACCCCGCCGAGGCTGTCGGCAAGGATGAACAGCTTGGTGCCTTCGATCAGCTTTTTGACGGCAGGCAGTCCTCCCTTGAGGGCGATGGTCAGCATGCCGCCGAACCCGTCCATCTGGCTCCTTGCAAGCTCGTGCTGCGGATGCGACAGGAGCCCGGGGTAGAAAACCTTCGATACCTCAGGATGGGCTTCGAGGGCGCGAGCCAGGTGCAGTGCCGTTGCTTCGTGCTCCTTCATGCGGATTTTCAGGGTCTTGAGGCCACGGAGCACCAGCCAGCAGTCCCACGGACCGGGGATGGCGCCGGCCGCCCCCTGGTAGTTCCTGATGGCCCGGTGGAGCTTTTCGTCGGAGGTCACCACCGCTCCGCCGATGACGTCGCTGTGGCCGCCGAGGTACTTGGTGGTGCTGTGTACGACGATATCGGCCCCAAGCTCCAGAGGTCGCTGGAAGTAGGGGCTCGGGAAGGTGTTGTCCACGGCCGTCAGGATGCCTTTCGCTCTGGCAATTTCCGATATCGCCCTGATGTCGGAGAGTTGCATCAACGGGTTTGAAGGGGTTTCGATCCAGATCATTCTGGTGTTCGGTCGGATGCTCGCGGCATAGCTTTCAGTCACTTCACTCGATGCATAACTGGTTTCGACCCCCCAGGGCCTCATGAGCTGCTCGAAGATGCGGTAGCTGCCACCGTAGATATCGCTGCCGGCCACGATGTGGTCGCCCGGTTTCAGCACTTGCAGCGCAGCCGTTATGGCCGCCACGCCTGAAGCGAACGCTATGCCGTGCCGTCCGTTTTCGAGCAGGGCGATGGTGGCCTCCAGGGCCGATCGCGTCGGGTTCCCGATCCTCGAATAGAAGAAGTCGGGCCGGCTCTCCAGACTTTCCCTGCCGAAGGTCGAGGTCTGGTAGACAGGCACGGTGACGGCCCCTGTCGCAGGGTCCGGCGCCTGCCCGTCATGGATGGCAATGGTCTCGAAATGCATGCTGGTAATTCGTTGGGTATTCTAAAAAGGTAAGGTAACGAGAATCCGGCGTTCATCATCAATGCGTCGGACAACGTTTCTGCATCCTGTTCTGCAATGGTCAAAAAAATGGCCGGCCAGGTTACCCCTGACCGGCTCGGAAAACAAACAGCTGCCTTAACTCAGGTCAGCATGCATCAGCGGCGTTCCCTCGGGAAAGCTGGAGATGCAGGACCGGTTCGCCATCGGAAACGTCGCGGTACCGGACATTTACGATGGACTGTTTGCTGCCGGGAGGGGGGTTCCGAAAACCGTTTCCCGGATGCCGTCACCGCCTTGCCGATGCTGAACATTAACAATTGTTACTGCATGCGCCTGCCATTTCCAAATTTTATTTTCTGACGCTTTTCCCCGGTCGTATCTCCCTGATCAGGGGTACCGCATTTATGGTATTTTCAGGGTATTAAGTTGCATATGGGCTCTCTCCGGTTTTTTTTGTCGTTGTAAGTCCTTCTGGGCCAGGCGGATGCCGGGAATCTCCCGGCGTTTCGCGACCGCCGGAGGCAACGGGCGACGTGGGTGAGAGGATTAAACCGGGGTCTGCAAAACCGTCTTGTCGCAAGTTCGAATCTTGCCGTCGCCGCACTGTAACACGAGTAACGCTATCGCCACAGAGGGCGATGACCCGGGATTTCGAACGGATAATCATGAGGTAGATGTCGGACAACAATCTTGATCAGGTAGCCCTGGGAAGGGTAGGCATGATGCGCCAGACGCATCCGGATTATTACGTGATGCGCCTGAAGGCGGTTGGTGGGGATCTGACCGCGCGGCAGCTCGCACGCATTGCGGAGGTCGCCGAACGGTATGGCCGGGGAGAGGTGCATCTCTCCACCCGTCAGGGGGTCGAGATCCACTATGTCCACAGGGACAACCTCGAGACGGCGAAGATGGAACTCGCCGATGCCGGCGTCGAGATGGGCGCCTGCGGCCCTCGCGTCAGGAGCATTGTCGCCTGCCCCGGCAACGCGACCTGCCGTCTGGGCGTGATCGATACCAAGGCGATGTCGCGCGAGCTCGATGCACGCTATTTCAGGAAGGAGATGCCCTCCAAGTTCAAACTTGCCGTCACCGGTTGTTCGAGCAACTGCACCAAGGCGAACGAGAACGACATCGGGGTCAGGGGCGCCATCGAGCCCCGGTGGGAGGCGGATTCCTGTACCGACTGCGGACTGTGTGTCAGCTTCTGCCCTGTCAACGCCATAAGTCGGCAGGATACTGATGAGTCCAGCAACTACGTGGTAGATGAAACGGCCTGCATCAACTGCACGGTCTGCACGTCTCTCTGCCCAACCTCAGCCTGGGTCGTTGGACGAAAGGGTTACACGGTCCTGATTGGCGGCACCATGGGCAGGATTCCGCGGTTCGCTTCCGTGCTGAAGAGGATCGTCGAAAGCGAGCAGGAGGTTTACGCCCTTGTTGACGCCGCGGTCGAATGTTACCGGGAAAGAGGCATTAAAAAGGAGCGTTTCGGTCATATGATCGACCGCATCGGGCTCAAAAAGATCAAGGAGGAGATTTTTGTCAAAGCAGCAGTACAGCGTATCGAAATCCATTGACGTTCGCGGCGTGTCATGCCCCCTTAATGCAGTCAGGGCAAAACAGGCCATAGCCGCGCTCGGGGAAGATGAACTGATCGAAGTTACCGTGGATGCGGGTGAATCCCTCATACGGATCGTCCGGTCGATTAACGATGCGGGATACAGGATCATCAACAGCAAACAGCTTGAAAACGCCGTCGCCATCATCGTCGGCAAGGGCAAAGCGGCCGTCAGGCAATAACAGGGGAGTTATGGGAAAGGAACTGGTGCAGCAACTGAACCATGAATGGGCCGGAAAACCGCCGGAAGCGGTGCTTCGCCTGGCCGCGGAGGCCTTCGGCGCAAAGGGGATCGCCTTTTCGACGAGCCTCGGGGCCGAGGACCAGGTCATCGCCGACCTCCTTCACCGGGAAGCCCTCCAGGTGCCGCTGTTTTCCCTCGATACCGGCCGACTGCCGCAGGAGACCTACGACCTGCTCGACGAGACTCGCCGCCGTTACGGCACCTCCATCGAGGTGCTGTTTCCCGAGACTGCATCTGTCGAAAAGATGGTGTCGCTTTCGGGGGCGAACCTTTTTTACGAAAGCATCGAAAACCGCCGGGAGTGCTGTCGGGTCAGGAAGGTTGAGTCGCTGAAGCGGAAACTCTCGACCCTTGATGCATGGATATGCGGGCTGCGGCGGGAGCAGTCGGTCACCAGGCAGGGGGTCGACGTCATCGAATGGGACGAAAGCTTCGGGCTTGTCAAGGTCAATCCGCTTGCCGACGTGAGCGAAGCATGGGTCTGGGAGTATATCAGGAAGCACGATGTGCCTTACAACAGACTGCACGACCGCGGCTATCCGAGCATAGGCTGCGCGCCGTGCACCAGGGCCGTCAAGCCGGGAGAAGATGTCCGTGCCGGCCGCTGGTGGTGGGAGCAGGCTGAACACCGGGAATGCGGACTTCACCGCCATAACGATAAGTAAACCAGTAAGCTGGACGATGAATCATCTTGACAAACTTGAGGCGCAGAGCGTCTATATCCTCAGGGAAGCCTACCGGGAATTCAAAAGCCTCTGCATGCTCTGGTCCATAGGCAAGGACAGCACCGTGCTGCTATGGCTGGCCCGCAAGGCCTTTTTCGGACATGTGCCCATTCCGCTGGTGCATATCGATACCCATTTCAAGATTCCCGAGATGATCGAATACCGTGACCGCATGGCGATCGAGTGGAACCTGAATATGATCTACGGCGAAAACAGGGAGGCCCTTGCCGGCAGGCAGACCTTCCCCGATGGCGAAACCGACCGCCTTACCTGCTGCCGTTACCTCAAAAGCGAGGCCCTGAAACGTACGCTTTCGGGAGAATGGCCTCGCTACAGGATGAACCACGAGCTGAAACGCTACGTGCAGGACGAGAAGAACGAACCCTACACGGGAGTCATCGTCGGCGTCCGCGCGGACGAGGAGGGGAGCCGTTCGAAGGAGCGCTACTTTTCACCGCGCGACAGCGGAAACTCCTGGGACGTCGGCGACCAGCCGCCCGAGTTCTGGAACCAGTTCAAGACCGATTTCGCTCCGGGCACGCATGTCAGGATCCATCCGTTGCTCGATTGGACGGAGCTGAATATCTGGGAGTATATCGAACGGGAGAACATCCCTATCGTCTCGCTCTATTTCGACCGGGGGGACGGTACCCGCTACCGTTCGCTCGGCTGCTCACCATGCACCAACCCGATCGAATCCACCTCGCGGACGGTCGCGGAGATCATCGAAGAGCTCGGCAGCGGAAGCCTTTCCGGTGTGGCCGAACGTTCCGGTCGTGCACAGGACAAGGAGGATGGTGGGCTTGAGACGCTGCGCCGTGACGGTTACATGTGACATAGGCATACAATCTGTTGCGCGATTCGATTGCTGCATTGTCCCGACAAGTCGGGATCACGACGACGCCAGAGCATTTCATGATACTGACTACAATAATCGAAAGAGTTACTGAAGGAATGACCACATCGACCATCGAAACAGGTGCGGCGCGTACGCAGATGAACATCGTCATCGTCGGCCACGTGGACCACGGAAAGAGTACGGTCATCGGGCGCCTCCTTGCCGATACGGACTCGCTGCCGGAAGGCAGGCTGGATTCGGTCAGGGAGTCGTGCCGCAGGAACTCGAAGCCCTTCGAGTACGCCTTCCTCCTTGATGCGCTCAAGGATGAGCAGGCCCAGGGGATCACCATCGACACGGCTCGCTGCTTCTTCAAGACCGCCCTCAGGGACTACATCATCATCGACGCCCCGGGCCATATCGAGTTCCTGAAGAACATGATCACCGGGGCTTCAAGGGCCGAGGCCGCGCTTCTGGTGATCGACGCCCACGAAGGCATCAAAGAGAATTCGAAACGGCATGGCCATATGATCGCAATGCTCGGGGTCAGGCAGGTGACCGTGCTGGTCAACAAGATGGACCTTGCCGGGTACCGCCAGGAGGATTTCGAAGCGCTGAAGAGCGATTATACGGCCTACCTCAGGCAGATCGACGTCGAGCCGGTCAGCTTCATCCCGGTCAGCGCCCGCGAGGGTGACAACATCGCCTCGGTTTCTGCCGCCATGCCCTGGTATGAAGGGCCGACAGTCCTCGAACAGCTCGACCGTTTCAGGAGCGGCGGCCATCTCCAGGACAAGCCGTTCCGCTTCCCGGTGCAGGATATCTACAAGTTCACCCAGGCAGGCGACGACCGCAGGATCGTTGCTGGTACGGTCGAAGCCGGTACGCTGGCCATCGGCGAGGAGGTGCTTTTTCTGCCCTCCGGCAAGCGATCGCACATCGCGTCGGTAGAGTCGTTCAACACCTTGCCAAAAGGCGCGGCCTCCGCAGGGGAGCCGACAGGGTTCACGCTCTCCACACAGATCTACATAAGGCCCGGTGAGCTCATGGTGAGGCCGTCGGACCCGCAGCCGGAGGTGGGCACCCGTTTCAGGGCGAACATCTTCTGGGTCGGTCGAGTCCCGATGTCGATGGAGAAGGAGTACAAGCTGAAGCTGGGCACGTCGAGGGCAACGGTGAAGCTGGTCGGGATCGTCAGTACGCTCGACGCCTCCGATCTGCAGTACAGTCGAACCAAGCAGAAGCTCGACAACAGGGATGTCGGTGAGTGCATCCTCGAGACGACCCGGCCGATAGCATTCGACCTTGCCTCCGAAAACGAGACGACGGGACGGTTTGTCATCGTCGACAACTACGAGATCGCCGGAGGCGGGATTGTGCTGGAAAACCTTTCGGGCGGTGAAACGATCCTTGAACGCCATATCAGGGAGAGGGAAAGCCACTGGGAGACCGGCAACATTCTCGCTCCTGAGCGAGAAAAGGCCAACAGGCACCGGTCGAAGTTCATCGTGATCACCGGAAGGCCAGGTATCGGGAAACGTGCGCTGGCCAGGGAGCTCGAAAGCATGCTGTTCAGGAACCGCTGCCATACCTACTACCTTGGCATGGCGGCTATCGAACATGGCCTCGATGCCGACCTGCGCCTGCATGAGAAAAACGTCGAGGAGCGCCTGAGAAGGGTCGGCGAACTGGCGCGCATCATGACCGATGCAGGGCTGATCTTCATCACGGTCGTCGACGACGCCGACGATTACGATATTGATGCGCTCAAGCTGCTGAACGCGCCGAACGAGATCCTTGTCGTCAATGTGGGAAACAGCGATTATCACAGGACGAGGCCCGAGCTCCAGCTGGATGAAGTTGACGATATCGCCGAAACGCTCGAAGTCATCGCCGACCTCCTGATGTCGAAGGAGATCATCATAGACTACCAGATCTGACAACCGTTCCGACGTGCAAAACAGGGAGGGCCGGCGACATCGTGGATGCGCCGGCCCTCTCTGTTTGATCTGTTTCAATAAATCCGGAACCTCCGGGTCAGATCGAGTAGTCTCCCGTGAAAACCCTGACCCTGTCGAGCGTGATGAAAACCGGGTCACCCTTCGACAACTGCAGGTTGCGCCAGGTTTCCCGCGGGATTTCGGCCTCAATCAGCTTGTCGAAGCCCTGCGTTTCAAGCTCCAGGCCGATCTGGCCGCCCATCAGCCGGATATCGCGGATGATGCCCGGCAGGTCGTTTTCTCCGCTGCGGATCCTGCTGATGCCGATCTCGTGCGGGCGGATGAACGCCTGCCCATCCTTGTCCCCATCTCCTTCAAGGTTGTGACGCGTCCCGACCTGATGATTCCCGAGCAGCACCTTTCCGTCCCTTATCCGGCCATGGAACATGTTGACGTTGCCGAGGAAATTGTACACGAAGGCGTTTGCCGGATGGTCGTAGACCTCCTGCGGTGCCCCTTGCTGCTCGATCTTTCCCTTGTTGATCACGACGATCCTGTCGGCGAGCTCGAGGGCCTCCTCCTGGTCGTGCGTGACGAAAATGCTGGTCACATGGATGTCGTCGTGCAGTTTCCTGAGCCAGCGCCGCAGTTCCTGGCGCACCTTTGCGTCGAGTGCCGAGAACGGCTCGTCGAGCAGCAGCACTTTCGGATTCACGGCGAGGGCCCTGGCCAGGGCCACGCGCTGACGCTGGCCGCCTGAGAGCTGCGATGGATAGCGACTGATCGCCCAGTCCATCTGGACCAGCTTCAGCAGGTGTTCGACACGGTCACGGATTTCGCTCTTCGAAGGTCGGCTCCCCGAAGGGCGGACCTTGAGGCCGAAGGCGACGTTCTCGAACACGTTCAGACGCCGGAACAGCGCATAGTGCTGGAAAACGAACCCGACGTTTTTTTCCCTTGCCGGCAGGTTCGTCGTGTCCTTCTCTTCGAGGATGACGCTGCCGTCGTCAGCCGTATCAAGGCCTGCGATGATTCTCAGCAGGGTGGTCTTTCCGCAGCCCGAAGGGCCGAGCAGGGCGATAAGCTCGCCAGTTTCAACGCTCAGGCTGATATCGTCCAGGGCCGTATAGTTGGCATATCGCTTGGTGACGTTCTTGATCTCTATACTCATGACGGGTCAGGATGGATTGCTTTGATGGATATGGACGCGATGTTCAATCAGGGCTTTCACGGCGACGGTTACGAGGGCCAGGAATACCAGGATCGATGCCACGGCGAACGATGCGGTGTAATTGTATTCGCTGTAAAGGATCTCGACGTGCAGCGGAATGGTGTTGGTCATGCCGCGGATATGGCCCGACACGACCGAGACCGCACCGAATTCGCCGATGGAGCGCGCCGTGCAGAGGATCATGCCGTACATGAGGCCCCAGCGGATGTTCGGCAGGGTGATGATGCTGAACACCTGCCAGCCCCTTGCTCCGAGGGTGATGGCGGCCTCCTCCTCATCCCGCCCCTGGGATTCCATGAGGGGTATGAGCTCCCTGGCCACGAACGGAAAGGTTACGAACAGGGTGGCGATGACGATGCCCGGAGTGGAGAAGATGATTTTTATGCCGTGTTCTCCGAGCCATGAACCGAATGAAGTGCGGCTGCCTGCGAGGAGTACGAAGATCAGGCCGGCGATGACCGGCGAGACCGCGAACGGCAGGTCGAGCAGGCTGACCAGCAGGGTTTTGCCCCTGAAGGAGAATTTTGATATTGCCCATGCCGCAGTGACGCCGAACACGGCGTTCAGCGGCACCACAATGGCCGCAGTCAGCAGGGTCAGCTTCACGGCGGCCAGCGCGTAAGGTTCGCGGATGGCCTCGAAGTATATTTCGATACCTTTCCTGAGCCCCTCGGCGAATACCAGTCCGAGCGGCATGAAGATGAAGGCGGCAAAGAAGAGCACCGTCAGCAGGACAAGGATGGCCTGAACCGCCGGGTGGTCGTTTCTGTTGTGCCCCGGTTGGGGCTTGATCTTTCGTGAAGTGTTTTTCTGCATGTTCGTTTTCAGGGGAGATTACCGGTATGCTTTCTGTTGCAATCGCTGGACGCTGTTGAGTACGAGCAGCATCGAAAAGGAGATGAGCAGGAGCACGAGTGCGACTGCCGAAGCTCCGTCATAATCGAACTGGTCGAGCTTGGTCATGATCATCAATGGGGCGATCTCGGTTTTGAACGGAAGGTTGCCCGCGATGAAAATGACCGAACCGTACTCCCCGACGGCCCTCGCGAAGGAGAGCGTCACCCCTGTCAGGAGGGCTGGAAAGAGATGCGGAAGCAGGATCCTGCGGAATGTCTGCCAGCGGGTCGCGCCGAGGCTCTGGGCCGACTCCTCCATTTCCGGTTCCAGTTCGGCAAGCACGGGCTGGACCGTACGGACCACGAAGGGGAAGCCGATGAAGATGAGGGCGACGACGATACCGGAGGGCGCGTTGATGAGCTGGATGTCCGCCTTGGCAAGCAGCTGTCCGATCCATCCGACCGGTGAGTAGAGGGTGGCGAAGCAGATGCCGGCTACGGCCGTAGGCAGCGCAAAAGGGAGGTCTACCAGCGCATCCAGCACCCGTCTGCCCGGGAATCGGTAACGGACCAGGGTCCATGCGGTGAGGAACCCGAAAATTGCGTTGAAGAGTGCTGCGACAATGGCAGTCGAAATGCTGAGGCGATAGGATGCGAGCACCCTTGGTGAGGTGACCGTGCCGATGAAGGCCTGCGGATCCATTTTGAAGGTTCCGAAGACGATGGTGGCAAGCGGCACTATGACGATGGCCGACAGGTAGAAAACCGTGTAGCCCATCGAGAGGCCGAATCCTGGCAGGATATGTCGTTTTTTGCGGATGAACGGCGGCATTTGTCTTGTTTCCTTGACGACCGCAGGGTGAAACCGGGACCAGGAGGCGGGTCCCGGTTTCGATATTGAGGCTACCTGCGGTTCAGGGTGATTGAAAGGATATCAGGGTGTGTAGATCTGGTCGAAGGTGCCTCCGTCGCTGAAGTGCGTCTTCTGCGCCTGGCGCCAGGTTCCGAACTGCTCCTTGATCGTGAAGAGCTTGATGTTCGGGAAATTCGAGGCGTACTTTTTGAATGCGGCGGCACTGCGCGGACGGTAGGAGTTTTGTGCGATGATCTCCTGGGCCTGCGGAGTGTACAGGTAGTTCAGGTAAGCTTCGGCCAGTTTCCTGGTGCCATGTTTGTCGACGTTCCTGTCGACCACGGCAACCGGGGGTTCGGCAAGGATGCTGACCGGAGGAGCGATGATTTCAAACTTGTCTGAACCGAACTCCTTCAGGATCAGGTGTGCTTCGTTTTCCCATGCGATCAGCACGTCGCCAAGCCCTCGCTGGGTGAAGGTGAGGGTCGAGCCCCTGGCGCCGGTATCGAGCACCGGGACATTCTTGTAAAGCGCCTTGACGAAGCTCTTTGCCTGCGCGGCCGATCCGGACTGTTTCTGCTTGTATCCCCATGCGGCCAGGTAGTTCCAGCGTGCGCCGCCTGATGTCTTGGGGTTGGGGGTGATCACCGATATGCCGGGCTTGACGAGGTCGTCCCATGTCCTGATCGCTTTGGGGTTGCCCTTGCGGACGACGAAGACGATGGTTGAGGTATACGGTGTGCTGTTCTGGGGAAGGCGTTGCTGCCAGTTTGTCGCCACCAGCTTGCTGTCGGCTATTGCGTCGATGTCATAGGCCAGCGCAAGGGTGACGACGTCGGCCTCGAGCCCGTCGATCACGGCGCGAGCCTGCTTTCCGGAGCCGCCGTGCGACTGGTTGATGGTGACCGTCTGGCCGGTTTTCTGTTTCCAGTAGCTGCTGAACGAGGCATTTTCGCTCTGGTAGAGCTCCCTGGTCGGATCGTAGGAGACGTTCAGCAGCGTGACGTTGGCCGGTGCTGCTGCATGGGCGGCTGTACCCAGGAGGCCGGAGAAGAGCACGAGTCCGGCAGTGATGCTGGCGGTTTTCGTTCGGAGGTGTTTCATGATATGATGATTTCTTACGGTTGAAAATGGATGTTCGTATAAAAAAAAAGCCGGCTCACTGATTGTCGCAGGAACCGGCGGGTGCGAGGGCTGCATCGAGCCTCATATGCACATGCCGGATACTATGGTTTCGTCGGTGCAGGCCCGACAGCTTGCTGACTGGCAAAAGCGGAAGAGCTTCTCTTTAATGGTGTTCATCATCATGGCTTTGTCTGGTTGAACGTTTGTAAAAAAAGCTTCTTGAGGGAATATGCCGTTGTCCATACCATGGAAATACCACAAACATGGTATGAGGCGGCGCAAAGTGGTCCCTGTTCAGCTGATGAACAGGGTGGGGTGCCGTATTGCCATGCAGGCGATGATCTCCTCCTCGGAGGTGAGCGAACGGCACTCTCCTGATCCCGGGAGCAACAGGGCCAGCAGGCGAGCCAGCATGAACCGGAACGATTGCGGCTTCGCCTCATCCTGCAGCGGCAGGGTTGTTGTCGTCGTCTCGTTGTGTTCAGCGCTCATTGCCTTTCTCCTGTCTGGTGCTTCTCTGTGCCGGGTTGATGGGACCTCTGTTTATCTGTTCCGAAACCCTGTTGCTGCATTTTCCCGAATTGCAATCGGGCTTCTCACGATAATAAATAGAGGTGCCCTTGAGTTGTTCAGATCGATGCCGGTTCGTTCTCGAACTGGTAGAGCAGTGTCGAGAGGTAGCGCTCACCGGTGTCGGGCAGGATCACCACGATGCGCTTGCCTTCATTCTCCTTGCGCAGCGCCAGCTGCAGGGCCGCCCATACGGCCGCTCCCGACGAAATGCCCACGATCAGACCCTCGGTGCGAGCCAGGTTCTGGCCCGTGCGGAACGCGTTTTCGTTGCTGACGGTGATGATCTCGTCGATGACGCCCGTGTTCAGGATGTCGGGAATGAATCCCGCTCCGATGCCCTGGATCTTGTGCGGGCCGGGCTTGCCGCCGGAGATGACCGGAGAGTCGATCGGCTCGACCGCCACGATCTTCACGTCCGGGTTGCGCTGCTTGAGCACCTCGCCGACGCCCGTGATGGTGCCACCGGTGCCGATGCCCGAGACGAAGATGTCGACCTTGCCGTCCGTATCGTTCCAGATCTCTTCGGCCGTCGTCCTGCGGTGGATGTCGGGATTGGCCGGGTTCTTGAACTGCTGCGGCACGAACGAGTTCGGCAGGCTCTCCTTCAGCTCGTCGGCCTTGCGGATCGCGCCGCCCATGCCTTCCGGGCCAGGGGTCAGTACCAGCTCTGCTCCGAGCGCCTTGAGCAGGTTACGGCGTTCGATGCTCATGGTCTCCGGCATGGTCAGGATCAGGCGGTACCCTTTGGCAGCGGCGATGTAGGCCAGCGCGATGCCCGTGTTGCCGCTGGTTGGCTCGATGATCACCGTTTCGGGGGTCAGCAGGCCCTCCTTCTCGGCAGCCTCGATCATCGAGAAGCCGATGCGGTCCTTGACGCTGCCGCCGGGATTGAAGTATTCGAGCTTGGCGATGATGGAGCCGAGCGCCTGCTGGTCGCCGGCGAAATTTTCAAGCTCCAGCAGCGGTGTGTTGCCGATCAGGTCGGTGAGTTTTTTCGCGATACGTGCCATGAGTAGGGTAGTTTGGTGACTGAATCTCAACTACTCTGAAGATCGCTATCGCCCGCGGCTCCTGAAATCCCGCCGTTAGGGTATTTTTCCTACCGCAAATCGGGTAGGCCGGAGTGTTTGTCGTGCAGATCAGGTAGGGGTGAGTCGTTTTGCCGGATGGGATGGGTGCTTTCATCCCATCCGGCGTTCTTGTTCAGATACCGCTTCCGCCTTCCAGTACCTCCTTGCCCACCATGGAGCTGCCAATCCGGGCGCTCTGCCTGTGCACCAGGTCGAACGCTTCGTAAAGCTCTTTCCGGTATTGCTCGAAACGCTCGTCGGTGCGGCTTCTGGGTGAGTCCAACTCGATTTTCATGATATTGACGAACCTGCCCGGATCAGGGGCCATGAGCACGACGCGGTCGCCGAGGTAGATGGCCTCGTCAAGGTCATGGGTCACGAACACGACCGTCAGGTCCCGTTTACTCCTGAGTTCGAGCAGTTCGTCCTGGAGGCGGAGTTTCGTGAATGCGTCGAGTGCGGCGAAGGGCTCGTCCATGAAAAGCACGCTTGGTTCTACAGCAAGGGCCCTTGCCAGCGAGACCCGCTGCCGCATGCCTCCCGAAAGTTCGTGCGGATGACGGTGGGCATGGGTGCCGAGGCCGACGGTGTCGAGGGCGGCCAGGGCTTTCTGTTTCGCTTCCCGATCTTTGACACCGCGGCATTTGAGGCCGAAGAGCACATTGTCGAGCGCAGATTTCCATGGAAACAGGCCGTAATCCTGGAAGAGCATGATATGGTCGGGATCTGGCTCGGTGACGGGTTTGCCGTCGATCGTGACGCTTCCGCCGGTCGGCTGTTCGAACCCCGCCATCAGGTTGATGACCGTTGATTTGCCGCATCCGCTTGGCCCGACAAGGCAGACGAACTCGCCTTCATTGACGTCGAGGTTGCCTCTGGATAGGGCCGTTTGCGGTTGACCCGAAGCGGATCGGAAGGTTTTTTCGGCATCGCGGAGCGCGATTTTGGGGATCCGTCTGTTGTTCATGGTATCGTGGTGGCCGTGGAGTGATGGCATTATGCCGGGGCGCCTGTCCGGCCCCATTGCCGGTTGATGAGTTGTTCGACGAGGGTGATGATCGAGTTGAGGATGAGCCCGAGCACACCCACCAGGATCATGCCCGCCATGATCAGGTCGGTACGGAGGAAGTTCCTTGCGTCGATGATCAGGAACCCGAGCCCCGAATCTGCGCCGAGCATCTCGCCAGCGACAAGATGAATCCATGCCGTGCCGAGCGCGATGTGCAGCCCTGTCATGATGCCGGGAAAAGCGGCCGGGATGATGATGGAAATGAAGACCTGGACCGGTTTGGCCCCGAAGTTCCTTGATACCTTGAAATAGCTCTCGGGGATCGACAGGACTGCGCTGATTGTGGCAAGGAGCACCGGGAAGAATGCCGCGATGAAGATGATGAAGATCGCCGGGGCGTTGCCGATGCCGAACCAGAGCACGGCAAGCGGGAACCAGGCGATCGGCGAGATCGGCCGGAGGAGTTGCACGATCGGCCCGATCGCGCGCCGGCAGACCTGGCACCTGCCGAGGAAGAGCCCTGTCGGTATGGCCGTGACCACCGCCATGGAGTAGGCCGTGCCGAGCCGCAACAGGCTGATGCGGATGTCCGTCCAGAGCCTGCCGCCCCGGACGAGTTCGATGATGGCCAGCGCGACCTGCCGCGGGCCGGGAAACTGATCTTCGGTATAAAAGGAAGCCGCCCACTGCCAGAGAAGCAGGACGGCGGCGATAGCGGCAGCAGGAAGCACTATCCTGAGGGCTTTGTCACGCATGCTGCAAAGCCCTTTTTGCGAATGAGCTGTCGATATAGGTTCCGAGGTCGGTTTTGGTTCCGGGAAGGCCGAATTTGGCCATCAGGCTTCGCGTGGCAGTGAAATCCGCCAGGTCGGGCACGAGGTTGGTGAATGCCAGGCGGTCCTTCGGGGTGGTCAGAACTCTCTCGATGATCTGGGGCTTCTGGCCGAGCAGCTGCTGTGACTCCGCTGCGGCCTGAACCGGATTTGATTCGATGAACGCCGCGGTTCTGGAGAGTCCACCGACCAGCTCCTGCACGGCTTCGGGGTAGGCACGAATAACCTGCTCCCTGAGGTTCAGCACGCAGCAGATATGGTTCTGCCAGATCTCCTTCGAAAGCATGAGCACCTTGCCGACGTGACGCTCTTCTGCCTGGACGCCGAAGGGCTCGGCGACGATATAGCCGTGAATCCTTCCCGAAGCCAGGGCGACGACCATCTCCGGCGGAGGCATGTCGATGATCCTGACGTCACGGGCGGCATCGAGCCCTTTGTCGGCCAGGATCTTGCGAAGGAGGATGTTGTGTGTCGAGAACTGGCTTGGTACGGCGATGGTTTTGCCTTTGAGGTCTTCGATGCGGTTGATGGTGCCGTCGTTTTTTACCGTTATGGCGCTTCCGTTCCTGTGCCCGAGATAGACCACCTTGATCGGGGCTCCTTTTTCACGAAGGGCAAGGCTCATCGGGGTCAGAAGGAACGAGCCGTCGATAGCTCCGGCCTTGAGCGCCTCGGCATTCTCTGGCCATGAGGAGAACCGCACCGGTTGTATCGTCAGGTTCCTGAACTTCTCACGAAACGCGGATATCAGCAGCAGGTGGTCGGTGATCGGGAGGTAGCCGATCTTTAGATTCACTTTTCCGGTGCCGGCAATCGCCGTGGCGAAGTTTCCGGCAATTGCGCCCGGAATCTGCGCTCCGAGGGCGAAAAGCCCGGTTTTGAGGAGGAAGTCGCGTCTGTTCATGATCTTTTAATCGTGGTTATGTTGATGGGTATGATGATGATTCCCTGCGTGTTCAGCCTCGTGCTGAATTGCCGAAAGCCTTTTTTCTTTGGCCGGCGGGCATGCCGTCCATCCGATTGCCGCGCGGCGCTCGTCGAAATGGGCGACGAGTTTCAGGGCGAGCGAAACCGGGTCGGGATCGACGACCATGACGCCGCCAAGCATACCGGCGGTGTCTTCATAGAAGAATCGAGCCACCTTTTCGGACCCGGCGATCGGCGGCGGGACGCAGTGGTAGGAGTTGAGCCCGAGGAGCCTGAAGCCGAGCGCAGCGCCTATCCCTTTTTCGTTCGACCATTCAGGGCTCGAAAAGGCAAGGGGAAGCGCCGTCAGAGGCTGCCCGGAAGCTGACGATATCGCCCTGAACAATGCAGAAGCACGGGCATTGTCGAGGCATTCGCCCATGTGCCAGACCGGCGGGAGCTTCAGCGGTGCGAGCAACTCCCTCAACCCTTTTCCGGCGCCTTCGAGACCTTCCGGGATGCAGAACCCGAGCTTGAGCAGCGCGTAGGCGGCGCAGCCGTTGGTCAGGGCGATCACGTCATGGGCGATCAGTTCGTCGGCGACCTTCACGATCGCCTCTTCGTAGACCACTTTAGGGTTGTTGCATCCGACCAGGTTGACGATTCCCCTGATTCGTCCCGATTTCAGGTGTCCGGCAAGTGTCTCCATGCCACCGAAGGTTCCGGTGATATTTTCGACGGAAAATCCGACTTCAGCGTCCATCCGGGCCTGCGGGATATACGTTTTTCCATTATTGCGATCCCTGAAGGCCGCTATGCCTCGCCTGATGATCTGCTCCGCAAGGGTATCGGCATCTCCAAGGTTCGAGTGATGGTGGTCGAAGGCGAGGTGTTCAGCTCCCGGCAGGCGTGCAGAATCGCTGGTCGTGACCACCCTGGTGTGGAAACATGCCGCCACATCCATGATGCCCGGAAAGACATCCTGAACATCGGCGATCCAGAGGTCGATGGCCCCTGTGGCCAGTGCGAGCTCGGCCCCTGCCGCGTTGGTCAGAGGATGGATGTCGCCGAATTTGGCCAGAGCCGAGTGGCCGGAGCAGCAGATCCCGTAGAGCCGGATCCCTTCGGCGCCGACGGCCCTCGACTCTGCGATGAGCGTTTCGCTCCGCGAGGCCTTCACGATCGCGGCCACCAGGACGGGGGAGTGCCCGTGGACGGCGATATTGAGCGTTTCGAGCCTGATGGAGCCGAGGTTGGTCGTGATGCGGCTTCGTTTCGGCAGGCCGTACAGGCAGTCCATGGCGATCGACGATCCGACCACGCTGCTCCAGGCGAAGGCGAGCCCGCAGCGGAGCAACTGCAGCGAAACGTTATACCAGTCGTCGTCAGTTCCGGTCGACGTTCGGTGCAGCGCCTCGAAGACTTCGTGGTAAGCTCCTATTGGCATGATGTCGAGCGCTTTCCAGACCTCAAGGCGCTCCTTTGGCGCGAGGGCTTCAAGGGTTTTGTACGGACCGGGAATCGTCCTGCAGAGATCGTCGAGCAGGATCATGGCGATCTCTCCCGCCAGTGCGGGAATGGATTTTTCCGGGTCGTAGATCCCGAATGACTTTGCCGTCGCAACGACCTTTTCCGGGCCGAGGATTTCAAGGTTGATGTCGCCGTCGGCAGCTTTTTTCAGGGCGAGCATCACCTCCCGTCCTCTTGCACCATGTGCGGCGACACCGGCTGCGGTCCAGCGCAGGATGTTCCGTGCAACGATGAGGTGGGCATCTGCACCGCAAACTCCTCTTGGGCTTTTCGCAGTTACCTTGCAGGGACCCATGTGGCAGTTCTTGCAGCAGGTTCCATCGAGGCCGAAGCCACAGAGGGGCTTCTGGGCATCGAACCGGTCGAACGCCGTCTCGATGCCGAGCTTCTCCATATGGATGAGCATCTCCCTGACCGAACGGTCCGGGGTTCTTTCGAGGACATCTTTCTTGTCGGGGAACTGCTGTCTGATGCTCATCGGGTATTGTTAGTGTTTGCTTTTTCGTCGGATCCTGAACAATCGGACAAGCGGTTTGCTGAAACATGTCAGCTGTTCAAGATCCCCATTGGAGTCCGGAGATGAAATACCCTGTTCGTGGTATATTTCATACCGCATACAGGGTATGGAGGGTCAGATGTGGTATTCGATGTTGTCGATCAGGCCGGCCTTGATGGCGAACATCATCAGTTCCGGGCTGCTCGACACGCCGAGCTTTCGGAAAATGTTCTTGCGATGGGTCATCACGGTATGGAAGCTCACGTGCTTCTTCACGGCGATCTCCTTGGTGGTCAGTCCGGTAGAGATCAACCTTACGATCTCGATCTCCGATGTGGTCAACAGGCAGGCGTCTTCTGCCGGGCCATCCTGTTTGAGGAGGATATCGAGCACGCTGCCCGAATATGCCTTTTTGCCTTTGAGCGCGGTTTTCACGGCCTGGAGGAGCTCGATACGGTCGTCGGTCTTGAGGGCTATGTTCCTGATGCCGGCATTGTTCAGCTCCTTGATCTGCATCTGGTTCACCGAGTTGGAGATCACCAGGATCGGGGAGCCGTCATGCAGCTCCCCCAATTCCCTGAGGTCGTTGATCGACCTGAAATCGAACAGGATATAGTCCGTGACGATCAGCGATACCTCATGCTTCTGCAGGTACTCCAGCAGCTCTGCCCTTGCCGAAACCGTGGTGACCTGATAGCCATCTTCGGTGAGCAGCGATCTGAGCGCCTCGGTTGTGAGGAACTGCGTGTCAGCAATGAGAATCGAGCCTTTCTGCTTCATGTTGTTCATCTTGGTCCTGTTCGTCGTCTTTCAGCGTTCATACTCCTGCAAGCGCCTCGTCGAGGGCGGAGATCAGGTCGTCCGGATGCTCCAGGCCTACCGAGAGGCGGATCAGGTCGGGCGACAGTCCGCTCTGCAGCCGCTGCTCTTCGGTCAGCTGGCTGTGCGAGGTGCTTGCCGGGTGCAGGATCAGGCTCTTGGCATCGCCCACGTTGGCCAGGTGCGAGAAGAGGCTGATCGTGTCGATGATCTTCACCGCCGCATCATAGCCGCCCTTCACGCCGAAGACCACCATGCCGCCGAACCCGTTCTTCAGGTCGCGCGACGCCAGCGGGTAGGAGGGATCGTCCTTCAGGCCGGGATAGCGCACCCAGGCGACCTTCGGATGGCTCTTCAGGTGTTCGGCAACCTTCAGCGCGTTTTCCGAGTGGCGGGCCATGCGCACCGGCAGGGTTTCGATGCCCTGGATGAAGATCCACGAGTTGTCCGGCGAGATGCAGGCGCCGAGGTTCCTGAGCGGCACGGTGCGTACGCGGAGGGCGAAAGCGATCGGGGCAAGCGGTTCGGGCAGGTCGATGGCCCAGCGCAGGCCGTGGTAGTTGCTGTCGGGCTCGGTGAAGAGCGGATGGCGGCCGGCCTTCCAGTCGAAGCGCCCGGCGTCGGTGATGATGCCGCCGATGCCCGCGCCGTGGCCGCCGAGCCACTTGGTCAGCGAGTTGATCACGATGTCCGCACCGAGATCGATCGTCCGGAGCAGGTACGGGGTCGTGAAGGTTGCATCCACGATCAGCGGCAGGCCGTTGCGGTGCGCCACATCGGCTACGGCACGCACGTCGGTGTAGTCGAGCACCGGGTTGCCGATCGTTTCAATATACAGCGCCCTGGTCTTGTCGTTGATGGCTTTCTCGAAGTTGGACGGATCCTTCGGGTCGACGAAGGTGACGTCGATGCCGAGTTTAGGCAGGATGGAGTCGAACTGCGTGTAGGTGCCGCCGTAGAGGTTGTTTGCCGACACGATGTTGTCGCCGGCTTCGGCCAGGGTGATGATGGTGTAGAAGATGGCCGACGTACCTGAAGAAACCGCGACCGAGGCTGCTCCGCCTTCGATCTGGGTGACGCGCTGTTCGAGCACGTCGGTGGTCGGGTTCATCAGGCGGGTGTAGATGTTTCCCAGCTCCTTCAGGGCGAACAGGTTG
>Ga0326726_10000348_pt1 | contig 43836 bp, 60 predicted proteins | sample MHFenrmetagenome_2_FD_207603 | JGI IMG/M metagenome (GOLD analysis project Ga0326726, IMG submission 207603) | Lab enriched peat soil microbial communities from Michigan Hollow, Ithaca, NY, United States - MHF15MN | ecosystem: Environmental > Terrestrial > Soil > Wetlands > Peat | place: USA... | reverse complement strand
GGTGCAAGAATCCATGTAAAGTCATCATGATATTTTTTATCGTCTTTCCTTTGAGTCCTTTTTTTTCGAGCCATGTTTGCAATCCCTCCAACTGGACCTGATCTATGGTCCGGAAGTCCTGATCCTTGAAAAACGGTACAAAGTATTTTTGCCAGATCCAGTATTTTGATTTCTGCCACGAGCTGTCGTTTTCGACTCGCTCCAGGTAAAGGTCGAAGGCCTGATCGAACCGGTAGGGCGTGCGATCTTTGAATCGTTTTGGATCGTATCGGTTTTTGGCTGGATCTGGATCGTAGAGCTGATTCAGAAGGTCAAGAAATGCTGTGGCGTAAAATTCGGCTTTGAATGGGCGGCCATGCTCATCTTTATAAAAATAATCGCCCCGGAAACGGACCCGCCAGCCCTTCCGGTAGCGGTAGACTCCTCCCCTCATCTCATCCACCCCCTCAAGCGAGATGGACCGAATGATATTAGAATTCGACATGGCTGTCAATCAAAATCTCGACAGTGGTGGCAGGGATCGGAAACCTTCAGCCTCCCATGGCAGTCAATCTCAAATGGATCCCCGGGGCTGTCCCAGAAGAAGAATCGGCTAATCCCTTCATGACCTATCCTCAGCACTGGCTCGCCCTTAAAATAGAGAACAATCCCTTCCGATAATCCGAATGAAGGGTTAGCCTCGACGGTCCTGATCTTCCATAGCCTCCTTAAATCCAGCCTCTCATACGGAGTGTCGGACGCTATAAATAAGGGATTTGCCTTCGGGCATACAAATCCCTCCGGATGGTCCAAGGTCTCCTGCCCGGAGCCGCCCATAGGCCACATAAGAATCGCAATTATGATCGCCAAAACGCAAAAAATTTTATCAGCCATATTCATCTCCTTATTTTGGTATTTCATTCCATTCCCGCCCATCGAGAAGACGCCCCGTATTACCTGGATCACCAACAAATTGAAGGCCTTGTGCCCTACGGTTATAATCTCCCCATCCCTTAAAGAAAAATGGCACTCCTGCCGCTTGGCACTGATCTCTTAAAGATCTCACCCAATCAGGACTAAGAGGCCGAGCCTTTGGGCCAGTCTCGCCCCCACAGACGACCCAATCTAAGCACTCACTTCCTTGATGCATTGGCGTCGGATAAATGTCCACCGGTCCCAGCATCGGCTCAACACTCACCCATCGGTGAGTCGTCGGAATCTGCAAAAGAATCGGTATTCTCTCATTGGCGATTTTCTGATCCTCAACGGAGACGCCAAGCCAGATATGATTTGGCCTGCCGTAACCATCAAATAATTCGCAAAAAAAATCTTTCATTTCTTGTGATCGCTTCGTCAAAATAAGAAAAATGTGGTTACTCATTTCCATAACTTCAATTATCTCAACCCGTTGTTCGTATGTGATCGAAGAATGAAACAGATCACCCATCAATTGGACTCCAATAATTGATGATTTTCTCAGACCATCGGGTCCGTTCAAATTTCTGAGAAATGGCGGTCCTCCGGCATAGGCTTCCCTTTCAGTTTTAGAAATTGACGGATTCTTCGCCAGCCTCTTCACCATGGCCAGGTGCCAGCAATTCCGGCAGCCATCGGAGACCGGGGTGCATCTCATGGCAATCGGATTCCAGGTATAATCAAGATATTCGATTTTTGTTTTGTTCATGGCCTTTTTATTTCTTTCTAATTGGTGTCCAATGATCTCGGTAATATTCGATGGTTTTAGTGAGTTTTGAAATCTCTTGTTTGTGGCGGCCATCAACCTGGCCCATTCTCCAGGCATAGCCGAGGCCAGTGAAAATAAAGGCAGCGATAGCAAATCCCCAAACGAAGGCCTTAATCTTTGACATGGCATCCCTCGCAATCCAGCCGGTTGCAATCGAAGCATTCGTCCGGCCACGGAAAATCATCCACGATATGCCGTCGCCAAAATGTTTTAAGCCATCGGATTAAAAATTGGACTCGCACAATAGGATCAGAATTACCGCCGATATGGCGAAGGAGATGATTGAAAACAGAAGCAACCTGAACTTTTTTTTGGTCATGAATCATGCCCGGTTTTTCCCAATGTCACGGATTTGCCTTTCGAGCTGATCTCCATCGTTACGCCATCTTTCTTTAATTTCTCATCCATATTTTTGATGTGCTCGAATAGAGATCGTTGGTTAGGATTCCATTCATAGGTTAACGTTTCCTTTACTTTTTCCTTTGTGAACGACAGGGAAATCTCGCAGATATTCTTTCCTTTAGAAACAGCGATCTTCGCAGAAATTGAAATCACTAATGGACTTTCACCAGCCGTCGTCCAGGCCTCTTCCAGATCATCGATATAATCTGAAAGCATTCCCTGAATCTTAGCTGGAATCAAAGATACAGCTCCCTTGATCGACATTTATCCTCCTTTCTACCGCCCGCAGTGCCAGCGCTTGCGCGGTGTGCGCCGTAGCTCGTCAGAGCGAAGGCGAGTCTATGTCATCCTGAACTTGATTCAGGATCTCTCCCTGGATTCCCTTTCATCCCCCGTACCGCCCCTTTCGGGGTCCGCCAGTTAATTCTCAAGCGCCCTTAGGCTGCCGCGCACCGCCGTGCCCAATTCCCGTAGGACCACTTTCGTGGAGGTTTAGGTTCGGGCGACTTGCCTGAGAAATAGTTCGGGATTCCATCTCGATTCTTAGGTTATTCTCAACCCATGGCCAGCACTCCTCGCAATAGCCATGGCTGACATCATCATTGGAAAATGGCTCTTTCAAGTTATAAAGAATGTCACAAACGCAGCAAATCACGCGCATCCGGTCTCCTCCATGTAGAGGTCCCTTTCCTCTCCCCTGAAAATCTCAGAGCAATCTGGGCAGATATCCCGGAGGTGGCCATCCCGGATATTGAAAATTTCCTGGCAGAAGAGACATAGGCCTCTGCTTATGGGGCTGTGCGTTAAAATTTGGGCCTGTGGCAAGACTTTCTTCTTAGATGTGTGGGATTGGGTTCGGGTTTTCATTGAGAAGATGAGTAACACAAACTGTAACTCTTGTCAAGGGAAAAATGAGCGGTTTGAAAAGATTTTTTTGGCGGGAGAAAAAGCTATTTATTTAAAGGGCTTAACGTAAGGCTCGCCTTTTTCAGCAATGAGATATCCGATATTCGGCTCGAACATTTCGTAGAGGCAACTCCAAAAATCGTAATCTGCCTCGAAAGTGCCATGAATGACGCGGCTGACCTTCACAGAGGCTGCCTTGAAAGAGATTCCATCATGTCTTGCTACAACGCGGGCGAGATCTGCCTGGCTGCATTGATGGTCTTTCAGTAAATCCTTAATTCTTTTGCCGACTTTGCGTCTTTCTTCCTTTTTCATTAAAGTTTTTCTTGACAAACAGTTACGTTTTATGTAAATTTGTTTTGCAATGGACAGAGAAATATTCGAAGCAAGGCTCGCCGAAAAGAACAAAAACCAAAAACAGATGGCAGAAGAAATAGGCATACGACCCCAGCGCATCTCTGAAATGATCGCGGGACGCTTAAAGGGCTGGAAATATCGGCGCCGGATCTCCCAGTACCTCGGCGTCGCCGAAGAAGTCCTTTTCCCTGATAATGGCGATAAATCTTCTGCATAAAATGTTCCGAAAGAAATACAATGCCTGTTCGGATTAAGGGACAAAAAAGTTAATGCCAAAAATCGGCATCAGATGTACAGATTGTCCCAAAAAAGAGAGGCGCGACCGTGGCGTGCAGCGCAGGCGCTTGCGCCGCGTGCGCGATCCTCGAAGAGGCCACAGCATCGATCATCCACCCCAATGGTTTTTTGATCTGTGGCCTCTTTTTTATTAAATTTCGGCCGGTAAGTCAAGGGAATTAAATTGACGCTGGATTTCATAAAAATCATCAAAGTGGCGATGGCCAGAAAGGATATAAACCAGAAGCAACTGGCCTATCTTATGGCCATTAGCGAGGCCGAATTAACACGCAAATTCAGCGGGGAGCGCCACTGGAACAATGCCGAAATAACCATCCTTCTAAATGTTCTGAACCTTGTCCTTTTACCCGAAAGAAAATTGACAAAGGCCCTGCTCTCCGCCTTCGAAGAGGGAGACGAATGAGGAAGCTAAATAAAAATGATTAGGGTATTTCCTCGACGTACCAAATGGACTCCCGATGATAACCTTGCATTTGTAGGTGATCCTCCATTGTTCACTCCTCCAAATCAGCCTGTTCGTATTTCAGTGGCTTTTACATGGGATCTTCGAGAAGCATTTAGGCTTTATCGTGCATGGAAGGATTATTTTGATGATGTGCAAATAGGCGGCCCTGCATGTGAAGATCGTGGCGGTAACTTTTATCCCAATATTTTTATCAAAAAAGGGATAACGATCACAAGTCGGGGTTGTCCATGGAAATGCCCATGGTGCCTTGTCCCTGAACGGGAGGGGAAAATAAGAGAATTGCCTATCGAAAAAGGTTGGATAGTCCAGGATAATAATCTCTTAGCTTGTTCGAAAGTCCATATCGAAAGCGTTTTTAATATGCTTTCGAGGCAACAGGAGCCGATTGAATTTCCTGGTGGCCTGGATGGGAGATTTCTTACTCATTGGCATATCGATCACTTTAAAAAAATTCGTATTAAACAACTTTGGTTTGCTTGCGATCACAATAAAAACTTTCCTATTTTAGAACATGTTGCTGACCTTACTTCTGATTTTCCCCTTCAAAAAAAGCGTTGCTATGTAATGATTGGCTTTGATGGGGAGACAATTCTTGAGGCAGAAAAACGTCTGGAAAAGGTTTATTCGATGGGATTCTTACCATTCTGCCAACTTTATCAAGGCAGAGAAAAAAAAGAATATCCCGATGAGTGGAAAAAACTAAACCGTAAATGGAGTAGGCCAGCAGCTTATAGATAAGATGACTCAGCTCTCTTTTTTCGATATTCAAAAACAGAAACCCACCGGCATGGATCTACGGAACCGGGGAATTAAAAGAGCCGTGGAGCATGCGGAGGATATCCATGATGAATGGCAGGCCAAAGCCCTCGATTTTCTCTACATTTACGCCAAGAAGCACGACAAATTCTCTGGAGAGATGGTGAGGCAAGAGGCAAAAGGGGTCGTATCGGACCCTCCATCCCTTCGCGCCTGGGGCGCGATACTCCTCCAGGGGGCCCGCAGGGGATGGATCAGTCAAGTAGGGTATGTCCAGGTAAACAATCCTAAAGCACACCGGGCGAACGCCGCTCTTTGGGAGAGCAATTTATGATCAAAAAGCCCTCTTTCGACTTTTATCCCATCCATTGGCGACGCGATCTCGATGATTGTCCCCTTGAGATCGAAGGCGCTTGGATCCGAATCTGCTGCCGCCTGTGGGATTCCGACACCATTGGCAAGGCGACAAAGTCGCTTGACGAATGGGCCAGAGTCCTCCGCCGAACCGAAAAAAAATCGATGAAAATTTTAAAAATTTTGATCGATAGTCACGTTGCATCGGGCGAGATTTTGGATAACCAAAACATAACAATAATTTGTAGGCGCATGATGAGGGATGACAGGGTGTCAAAAATCAGGTCTAAGGCTGGGAAATTAGGAGGTAATCCTGCTTTTAGGAAACGGAAAGACGATTGTGGAAATCAGGGCAATTTGCTTGAGAACTTGGATAAGCAAAACGAAAAAAATTTGGTTAACCAAACCTCCAAACAAAACTGCGGCATATATATAAAAGATAAACATAATAATAGTTTTGGTTATCCAAAAGCAGAGATTCCGGAACTCAAAGACGAAGAAAGGCTGGCCCCGGAAAAGGCCAAATCTCTTTTTAAAGAGATCCAGGAAAGGCTCTCTTAAAATGGAATACGAAATCACCCCAATCGCAAAACCAAGGATGACACAAAGGGACAAATGGCTCGATCCTCCAAGAAAGCAGGTTTCGGGATATAGGAAATTCTGCAGGCATTGCCAAATGGAAAGAATGGCTCTTCCCTCTTTTGGGGCTCATGTAACTTTTGTCATCCCAATGCCCAAGTCCTGGCCAAAGAAAAAAAAGAAACAAATGGGTGGCTGCGCACATATGGATAAGCCAGACCTGGATAATCTTTTAAAAGCTCTCGGCGATGCTTTGTATAGTGACGATTCGGGGATTTGGGACATTCATGCGACAAAACGCTGGGGCTACGAAGGCAGGATCGTAATCGAGGAGAGGGGCCATGCTGTATAAAATCACAGTGTTCAAAATCGGAGACGGAAAGAAAAAATGGATCCACAGCGTTGAACTCAATGCCCTGAATCCAATGCAGGCAGTTGAAAAGGCGTGCGTGAAGATGGGCCCGGACCGGCTGATGGAAATTTCCGAAGTCCATCATTTTGCTCGGCCGACAATAAATCGGATTCACAGAGATGGATTCTTTTAAAAGGCGGTGAAATTTTTATGGCTGAACTCTTCAAATGTGATCTCAAACTCGAAGGCCTCGAAGAGTTGAGGCAAACCCTGAGCGGTGACCTCATCCGCAAGGCCATGCGCTCCGCCCTGGATCGCACCGGAACCTACGGCAAGAAACAACTCGTTGACGAGGTGACCTCCGAATATAATGTCAGCACTTCGGACGTTCGCAGCAAGATTGAAGTTATTCGTACTACACAGAGCGCGATGGAGATCTTGCTTAAAACCGTCAGCCGCAAATTGTCCCTCACCCACTTCGGAGCCAGGCAGGCGCCCAAAGGAGTGCTGGTCAACATAAGGAGAAATCAGATCAGCTTTTATGAGGGGGCATGGGTTGATCGGCTGAGGAATCGATATGTGGCAATCCGTAAGATCCGCCCATGGCCTCCGGGCGTCGGGCGTGGGCATAAAGGCAGAGGGAGGGGAGTGGATCCACGGCGCGCCGCGAAGCTCAGGATGAAGGGACTGCCCGGCCCGTCGGTTACGGATATGGTACGAGTGAACTTCGACAAAGTGGCTGACAGCATGGTCTCATTCTTCAAGCAGGAATTTTGGAACCAAATCTTCAAGCGTACCAGCATAGGCGGATAATGGAAGCAAATATTTTTGGGTCCTTCCTGCCGACCCCTCAATGCGATGCGCAAGCCCGCAAATTTCGAGAGCGGCCCAAGGTTTTGTTGACCTTAACACATTGAATGTAATTAACAATTTTTACTTTAGAAGCGGATTTTAGCCAAGGATGCCAAGATTACTCACTCAAGCGCAGTTCGCACGCAAGACCAAATATTCCCGTGCCCGAATCACCCAGCTCGTCAAGCAGGGAGTCATTGTTCTCAAAAAAGGCAAGGTCGACCCAGCCCAGGCCAACTCTGCGATTGAGGCCAATATCGACCGCTCACGTCAACTCAAAGCAGAGGCAAAGTCCAAACCTGCCCAGACTCCACAAATGGAATTCGCAGGAAATGGATTTAACACTAACCCCAAAACTGGCACCGCGACAAATGGATTTAACACTGAACTTAAACCATCGCTCACTGATGCTCGCCGCGACCACGAACTGCTCAAGACAAAAATCTCAGAAACTAAACTCAGGGAACTTCGCGGCAAACTCGTACCGAAGAATGAGGCAACCAAGATGGTGATCGCGTTGGGTGCTGCGATCAAGCTTACTTTTCTTAGTCTGCCGCGGCGCCTGGCCGAGATCCTCGCACCCATGACAGACCCCAAAGAAATCGAGCTTCTTCTGCGGTCTGAAATAAGAAACGTGATTCAAATTCTGGAGCAGGCACGCCATGTCAAATCTAAGCGCCCTCGCGCAAAAAATCCCCCAGGACGCGTGGGAGACCATCTGGAGTCTTCCGGACGAGATCTCCATCCCGGACTGGGTTGAGAAAAATATTGTCCTCTCCGAGAAGATGGCGGCAGAGCCTGGCCCACTGCGCATCTCCCGCACGCCATATATTCGCGGCCCCCTCTTGGCCCTGCAGGATATTTTTACGGAGCACATTGTTCTAGTTTGGGGGCGGCAGCTCGCCAAGAGCACGACGATCTACTCCTTCCTCTGCTACGTCGTGGCCCAGGATCCAGGCTCGACGACTTTTCTTCTTCCGACTCGCGACAAAGCCAAGGAAATCTCGGAAACAAAAATCGATCTCATCTTTCGATCGTGTCCAGAAGTAATGAAACGTATGCCGGAGAATCCGGACGACTATACGAAACTCCGCATGAACTTCCAGACGATGGTCCTGGCCATGGCCTGGGCCGGCTCCGACACGCAGACCACCACGCGTAGCAACCGCTACCTTTTTGTCGATGAGGCCGACGAAATTAAAAAACAGGTGGGCGAGAACGCCATCGATCCCATCGAAGGAATTAGGCAGACGATGACGACCTTCACCAACAGAAAAGAAATCGATACCTGCACGCCCACCACCCCAGAGGGAAATATCTGGCAGGAGCTCAAGACCTGCCAGCTCGTCTTCGAATACTGGATCCCCTGTCCCCACTGCGGCACCCATCAGGTCCTCTATTGGGAGAACGTAAAATTCGGAGAGGACCATGACCCAATCGTTGTCGAGGAAATGGCCTACTATGAATGCGAAGCGTGCCAGAAACATATTTCGAATCTCGATAAAATCCGCATGCTCACAAAAGGAGTCTGGAGAGCGCGCACCTCCGGCGATCCGGCCGACGAGATTATGAAAAACATCCGAGGCCGCATCGAGGAAACGATCTCTCTTGACGATGCCCTCAAGACAAGGCGCTACAAAAAAATCGGCTTTCACCTTCCGAAGTGGTATTCTCCGTTCTCCGGAGGCACGTTCGGCGTGATAGCCAAGGAATTTCTGGAAGCAAATAAGGCCCTCAAAGAAGGAGACGACTTCACGCCTGTCCGCAACTGGCGCATTTACAACGCAGCACGGCCCTGGGAGCAGGTGGCCGTCTCGGCGACCCAGATCGAGCTCGGCAAAAATCAGATCGCGCTTCCCGAGCTCGTCTGCCCGAAAGGGACAATCGCCTTGACCGCAGGCATCGATCCGGGCCAGGGAGGCTTCTGGTATGCGGTCCTCGCATGGAAACCTGATTACGGTCCCCATCTCGTGCAGAAGGGATGGCTCCCTGGCGACTACGAGACTTCCGATCTTGAGGAGCTGGTAAGGAACCGCCTCTATCAAGTTGATGGAGAAGCAAGGCAACTTCACCTCTGGAGAACCGGAATTGACACGGGCGGAAGTGAATTTCAGGGCACCGATATGACCATGACGGCCGCCGCCTATGAATGGATCAGAAAAATGCACATGCGTGGGCTTTTCGGCACGAAAGGCCTTTCCAGGGACATCCCGAAGCGCCTCAAGCATTCTCGCATCGATAAAATGCCGGGGGACAAGGGCGCGACAATACCTGGAGGCCTCACACTCATCGAGATCAACACCGATGCGATGAAAGATCTCCTCTGGTTTCGGCTTAACCGAAACGTCGTCGCCTGCCCCGATTGCAAAAGCAACAATCGCTATTCATTCGACCGGTTCGGGGCAGAAGGCCCTCTCACCTGCCAGAAATGCGGCATCGAACTCATCAAAAGGCCTGTTTCCGGCCTCTTCACATTCCATGAGTCGATCGATTCCGAATACCTCCAACACCTTCTGGCCGAAGAGAACCGAATGGATGTCGATGGCAAATGGAACTGGGTGAGAGTCCGCCGCGACAATCACCTGCTCGATTGCACGGTCATCGCATTTGCCATGGCCGATTCCGAATTTGATGGCGGCATCCGAGTTATTCACAGAGTTCCGGCAGCTCCCGGGCCGGATCAGAAAGCAATGCAGCCGATCAACCCGGTAACCCGCCGACCCAAAGGCACTTGGACAAAAGGATGGTAGCGAAAAAAAACCCCAAACCCGAGGAGGATGACAAGATGAACGGCTGGATCTATGGCTGGAAAAATATCGCCGAATTTTGCGACTGCACACCCGAGACAGTAAGAAAAAAAGTAGTCAAACATCACCTCCCAGTTCGCCGCGATCCCGACAATAAGCCTGTGGCGCTCAGGTCTGAATTGAACGCCTGGCTGCAGAGGTGCAAAAAGTACTGAAAAATCCCCCTAAATTCCCCTAAAAATCCCCACAAATTCCCCCAATTCTTGGCATGGTCTCGCCCTTTACATTCCTTTCTGTTTAGTATACTGCTACCTTAAAGATAAACTTTTTGTTTAGTATCTTAAACTACCTTCTTGCCCGCAGGAGAGGTCGATGTGACAGCCCAAAAAGACTTTAGCGTTGAGCAAGGATCGGACTGGGCAATCGGACTAACGATCAGCAACGCCAGCGGCCCCATTAACATCCAAGGGTACAGCGGAGTGCTCAAGGTCGCCACTGGTTTCGGAAAGACGTCAAAAACCATAGTGACCTCGACCGCCGTTATCATTGATGCCGCCTCGGGGAAAATGAGCGTTGGTATTTCGGCGGATCAGAGTCTATCCATTCCGATGACCGCGCAAACCATGGCTTTTCAGTATCAATTTTACCTTATTCGATCCGACGGGTCGAAGCTCAGAATTTTGCAAGGAACCCTTACTTTGTCGGCGGCAATTGTCTGATGGATGAAATTCAAATCGTAATTCAGGAGCCTGAAATTATCTCCGCCGTGATCGGCCCTTTGGTCGAAGAGATTTTGATTGAGTTATCCGCCGAAGCCCTGAATGTTTCGCTTGAACCCACGGCAATCGAAATAATGTCCGTCACCCTGAATGAAGGTCCCCCTGGTCTGAAAGGCGAAAAGGGGGAAAAGGGCGACTCGATCCCAAGCGGAGGCGGGAGCCCGGGCGACAAAGGTGAAACGGGAGATCCCGGTCCTCCAGGTCCGCAGGGACCGCAGGGATTGCAGGGGCCGATTGGAGAACTGGGTCCGGCTGGAGATAAAGGCATCCAGGGCGACAAGGGGCCTAGTGGCGACAAAGGGCCGATGGGAGACCAGGGACCGCAAGGAGCGCAAGGCCTACAAGGTCCACAGGGTCCACAGGGCCCTCAAGGCGCCCAGGGCGATGGAGGCCCCACTGGCGATCAAGGCAGCAAGGGAGTTAACGGAGATAAAGGCGCAACCGGAGATAAGGGGCCTATGGGGGATAAGGGTCTAACCGGAGATCAGGGGGCAGTTGGAAATCAAGGCCCCGTCGGAAACCAAGGGCCAGTAGGAGACAAGGGACCCGCGGGCGATAAAGGTTTAACGGGTGATATGGGAAGTATAGGGCCAGATGGCGATAAAGGGCTAACGGGAGACAAGGGACCCACAGGCGATAAAGGTTTAACGGGTGATAAGGGTGCAACAGGGGATCAAGGGCAACCCGGAACTCAAGGTAATGGTCCTGCTATTTTCTTTTATGTAAGACAATAGGAGTTTACGTGGCTTTAGATTCAATGAACAAAATCGTCTCAGGACTCGCAAGTGGATTAATTTTGCCACTCAACAAGGCCAGCATTGCCAATCTTGCCGCCGGCTACTTTGCCTCTTTGTGGAGAGCGACCGGATGGCCAGCACAGGGAGCAATCCCTGGGGCAGCAGCGACCTGTGATGACACCTTATTGGGATCGTGGCTGCTGCCAAATTCAGGGTCGCTTGATTTATATATTCTCAAGGCCACCATCTGCGGGGCGACCGTTAATACGTGGTTGATTTACGACCGTCTTACCCACATGGGAGGACTGAGTGGTGTCACAACTGGAGATCAAACGGTAAATGTCGCCTTGACCACCGCAAACGGACAGGGAAGATGTACGGTCGATGGATCCGATGTGGAATGGTTCGCTGAGATGTATACGGATATTGGGACAACCGCACAGACCTGCACCGTCACCTATACGGATCAGACTGACACTCAACGTACAATCACGTTCTCTCTTGCCGGAGCCTCTCCCCTTAACAGAGCCTCCCGCTGTATTCAATTAATTCCGAATGCGGGTCAGACGATGAAGAGCGTGGTCAAGGTAAACATAGGAACTTCGACTGGGACAGCAGGCTCATGGGGGATCACGGCAAGGAAGAAATTATTCAGTGTTCCGCAATTAGTCGCAAACATCGCACCACCGGGGGATTTCTGTGCCATCGGTGCCCCGTGGATTGCTGACACAGCTTGTTTGGAATTCTGTTGCCTCTGTTCAACGACCTCTACTGGAATTGTCCAGGGGGACATGAAAATAGGAGCTGCTTGAGATGAACATTCCTTCCACCCTGAGAGCCGGCGACACCATCGAATGGGACGAGACAGTCTCTGATTATCCCGCCACGGACGACTGGACTCTTGCCTTTGTCCTGACTAAATATGGCGCATCCCTGATCACCATTACCGCCAGCAGCTCGGGCGCTGACTACGCCATCTCGGTTCTGCCCGCCGTGAGTCGGCTCTGGGCCGCCGGGACCTATTCCTGGCAGGCCTACGTTTACAAAGATGACGGGGCCACCCCTACTCCGGCCATCACCGAAAAATACACTCTCGAATCCGGCCAGGTCGAGATCCTGCCCGACATCACGCAGGCCACATCGACCAGCGATCTCAGATCCCATGCGAAGAAAACCCTAGAAGCCATCGAAGCATTACTCGAAGGCAAGGCGACCGCCGACGTGCTGAGCTACAGTATCGGGGGCCGGTCTCTTTCGAAGATGAGTCCCGAGGAGCTGATCAAATGGCGCAGCTTCTATAAAACCGAATATGAGCGCGAGCTCGAAGCCGAAGGGATCGCCCGCGGCCTTGACAGCCCGCGCCGCGTCGGTGTGAGGTTTAGACGTGTTTGAATGGGTTAAAAAAATTCTTCCTGTCTTCAGGCGTTGGATCTCCCCTTCTCCGGGATTCTCGACTCCACCTTCCCGGTTTTCAACCAGGATGTATGCCGGGGCGAAGCAGTCGCGATTGACAGAGGGCTGGGGGCAGCTCGTAACGAGCTCCGACTCAGAACTCTCCACCAGCCTGCGGATTCTCCGTGGCCGCTCCAGGGCGCTCATGCGCGATGCGCCTTTTGCAAAGCGGGCTAAGGTTATCGTCGTCAATAACGTGGTAGGCCCGGGCATCGGTATGCAGGCCCAGGTCATGACCACGCGAGACCAGCTCAACACGCGCATCAATGACGACATCGAATCAGCCTGGGAAGAGTGGAGCGCGGCGAAATACTGCCATACCGGGGGTCTCCTCCATTTTGCCGACATCGAGCGCATGGCCATGGGCCAGATCTTTGAGGCCGGAGAAATCTTCATCCGCAAGCACTTCCGCTCTTTCGGCGGCTCTCCAGTCCCTTTCGCGATCGAGGTGATCGAGCCTGAAAGAGTCCTGGACGAATTCCAACCCTCGGCACTGCTGCCCGAGGCAGTGGTCCGGATGGGGATCGAGTCCGATTCATTTCGGCGTCCGGTCGCTTATTGGATCCGGCGACTTCATCCTGGCGAGATCCGCTTCAGCGCCCAGGAGACCGACGCCATCGAGCGCGTTTCTGCCGACCAGATCATCCATCTTCGGGTAATCGACCGCTGGCCCCAAACCAGGGGCGAGCCCTGGCTTCATGCCGTGCTGCGAAAACTGAATGACGTCGACGGCTATTCGGAGGCCGAAATCATCGCCGCCCGCGCGGCCGCCTCCTACATGGGCATCATCGAAACCGAGCAGGACTATGGCGAGAAGCAAGAAGATCAGTCCCGGCAGATCACCATCGAGCCAGGCATTGTCGAGCGCCTGAATCCAAGAGAAAAATTCAACTTCGTCAACCCGAACCGGCCAAATTCTACGATGGACCCCTTCATGCGCTTCATGCTCCGCGAAATCGCGGCAGGCACGGGAGTCTCCTATGAATCGCTCTCACGCGACTACTCCCAGAGCAACTACTCATCAAGCCGCCTGGCGCTTCTTGATGACCGCGACCTCTGGCGGACGATACAGCTCTGGTTTATCCGCAACTTCCGGCAGGAGGTTCATCGCGAATGGCTCCAACAGGCCGTGCTGGCACGTGCGGTAAATGCAGTCTCCATTGAGGATTACGCTGCAAATCCGCAGAAATTTGGCGCTGTTCGCTTCAAACCCCGCGGCTGGACGTGGATTGACCCCGAGAAGGAAGTCAAGGCCTATAAGGAAGGCATCAAGGCAGGCCTCACGACAACGACCGAAGTCATCGCCCTCACGGGCGGCGGCCGCGACATCGAAGATGTCCTCAACGAGCGCCGCTATGAACTTGACATGATGAAACAGAAAAACCTCATCTTCGATACCGACCCCGAATCGGCAGCATTCCAGAAGAGCACCTCTGGAGCTCCTCCAGGCGAGCCGAGATCGGTGGTCGTCCCATATCGACAGCGTTGAAGGAGAAAAGAGATGGAAGAAAACGAGAAATGTGAACTGATCGATATCGCTCGCGAGGCCTACCTGCAGGAGGAACGGCCCTACCCCAACGAGCATGCGTGACGGCTCGCCGATCCCGGTCAGTTTGACCGGTTCGCCCGCAAAAACTGCGAAGAGAAAGTTGACGGCAAATGCGTGGACGTGATCTACGGCATTAAAAGTGGCAAGTCAGAGATCCAGGCCCTGCGTTACCCGAAAGAGACCTGGAGCGCCGACGATGCCCGTGGCCACTGCAAGAAAAGGGGCGGCACCTTCGAGGCCGCCAAAGCCGAAAAGACCGCCGATTCGGAAACCATCAGAACCATCAAGGTCGGGATGCAGTACCGGGGGGCCATCATCGAAAAAAGGCAGATCGATGAGAAGAAGAGAACAATCGATCTCTCCTTCAGCTCCGAAGAGCCGGTGGAACGGTTCTGGGGGACCGAGATCCTCGACCATCAATCGAAATCTGTGAACCTGCGCCGCCTGAAGAAAGGGGGCGCTTTGTTGATAGACCACGACATGAAGAACCAGGTCGGGGTCATCGAGGGAGTATCGATCGACGAGGCTGACCGTAAGGGCCGCGCCAGCGTGCGGTTCGGGCGGAGTGCCAAGGCCGAGGAGATCTTCCAGGATGTGCTCGACGGAATCCGGTCGAATGTGTCGGTGGGCTATCAGATCGACGAAGTCGTGCTCGAAAAGGAAATGAAAGATGCACCGAGCACATACCGGGTCATGCGCTGGGAGCCCTATGAGATTTCCCTTGTCTCCGTCCCGGCCGACATCAGCGTCGGCGTGGGAAGGACCAATGACGATGCAAGAGAAATCGAGATCAGGATCCCCACGAAGGCCGAAGAAGAAAAACAAGAAAGAGTTGAGATTCCCAAAAAGGAGGAAAGAAAAATGGAAAAGTGTCCCAAATGTGGTGCCGAACTAAAAGACGGCAAATGCCTGGCCTGCGAAGCGCAGCGCCATGAAAAGGCCCCTTCTGCCCTGGAGCTGGAGAAGGAAAGGAAGAGGGGGATCGAGAATCTTTGCAAGGCCAACAGAATCCCCGATAACATCAAGGACGCCTGGATCGTGCAGGGCCTTTCCCTGGCAGAGGTTTCGGATCAGCTCCTGCTCGTTCTCGCAGAGCGGAGCAAAAGCAATCCCGATGACGCCCTTGGCTATATTGGCCTAACGAGGAAAGAAACCCAGCAGTTCAGTTTAACCAGGGCCATCCTGGCCATCGTGGAAAATGATTGGAGAAACGCACCCTTTGAATTGGAGTGCTCCAAGGCGACGGCAGCCAAGATGAACAAAGTCGTCGAACAGACAAAGTTTTATGTTCCCTACGAAGTTTTGCAAAGGGAAGTCCCTGTCCCAGTTCATCGTGAGGGTCGGCGCGATTTGTCGGTTGCTTATGGCGGCGGTGCGTACTTGGTTGACACGACCAATGTCGGTTTCATCGAAATGTTGAGGAACCGGGCCGTGATCTTTCGAATGGGGGCAAGGCGGCTCACGGGTCTCCAGGGAAATATCACAATCCCGAGGCAGTCCGGGGCGGCAACAGCTTACTGGTTGACCACCGAATCAACCGATATTACCGAGAGTCAACAGACGATCATCCAGGTCGTTATGACACCCAAAACGGTCGGGGCTTACACGGAGATCAGCCGGCAACTGCTTCTTCAGAGCACCCCGGCTGCAGAGGGCATCGTCAGTGACGATCTGGCCCAGGTAGTGGCTCTTGCAGCCGATTATGCGGCAATCGCAGGCCCCGGGACTTCCGGATCGCCTCTTGGAATTATCTATACCCCGTTAGTTGGAACCCAGAGCGGCACGACCCTTGCTTATGCCGGAGTCCTTGGCTTTCAATCTGACCTCGCAGCGGCCAATATAACGCCGGTCCGCGGCGGATATGTCGGAACCCCCGCGACGGCCGCGATCATGATGGCCGAGATGAAGGTGGCCAATACCTGGTCGCCTTGCTGGGAGGGCAGCATGTGGGATGGAATGATGTGTGGATTCCCCGCCATTAGTTCCAATCAGATTCCAACGGCGGGCCTGCTTTTCGGCGACTGGCAGGAACTGGTCGTCGGTGAATGGGGAGTGCTCGAAGTCGAAGTTAACCCTTATGCGAATTTCAAGGCTGGGATCATCGGGGTCAGGGCCATTTATTCCATGGATTGCGCAGTGCGAAGGCCGCTGGCATTCTCCTGGGCCGTCACCGTGACATAAAGAAAGAGCATGGCATTAACCATCGAATCTGCCGGGGCTCTCGTCCCCGGCATGATTTTGAAAGAAAAGGAGGGTCCAGTGAATACGCAAAAGGTGAAAATCTTGCGCACCTTCGTCGGTTTGCCGGAGGGGACCAAAATCGGGGATATCGTTGTCATTTCCAGGTTGATGGCAATAGCAGCGAGGGAAGGCCGCAAGGTCGAGTTTGTCACAGAAGTGGCACCGCCCGGTCCTACAGATGAGGAGTTGAAGGCCGGGAAAAAAGCCGAAGCAAAAGCCATTGCGAAAGAAGAACGGGCGGAAGCGAAGGCTGAGGCCAAAGAGGAAGCCGCAGCCGAAGCTAAGGCCGATTTAAGAGAAGCTATGGCTCATCAGAAAAAAAAGTAACAACGAAGAAGGCATAGTCCTTCTTATTCTCAGTGAAAGGAGAAAAAAGATGATTCCATCGGAAGCTCAAGCAGTAAATCTTGTGTCGTTAGTTCCTTCAGAGGAATATTCCACTTGTTCCGGGGCCTATACCAGCGTTCTGGCAGAAGGGATAATCTTGATGATCGAGGATATCGGAGGGTTCAGCACCGGTAGCTTTACCGGTTGCCTGTATACGGCCACGGCAGCAGACGGAACCGGTGCAACCGCGATGGTTGAGACTGATGGCACCACGACATCCGAACACTTTACCACTTCAGGCCATTGCCACAAGAAACTCTTTGATGCCCGGCAGTGCCTCGGGTATCTTGGATATCTCGGAACAATCACCACAGGACCGATCAGTATGAGCGTTACGGCGCTTTATCGGGCCAAGACGAGTACCTAAATCGCCCAGGAGTAGGGGACGGCCTGCAGCAGGAACCGTTCCCTACATCCCAGAGGCAGAAATGACGGAAGATAAATTATACCCTTTTCCAGATGGGGTAAAGCTTGCCATAGCGCTTCCCCACACGTTGCCGCTGATCTCGACGGTGACGCATCACAGCCTATTTTGTGTTTCAAGACCTGATGCTGCCATATACTTGACAGCTCACGCCGGAGGAGATCTGGCGAACAGGCGCGAATACCAAATAGAGGAAGGCTTAAAACTGGGCTGCACTCATTTCTGGCTGATCGATGGTGACATGGATTTTCCGGCCGACATCCTGATTCGCCTTTTCAAATTGTTAAGAGAAGGCGCCGATCTTGCCGGTGGCCTCTGCTATCGCGGTTATCCGCCGCACGAACCCATTGCCAAACATCCCTCCAAAAGAGGGAACATGAAACCGCTGATTGATTTCCAATTCGGAGATATCATAGAACCGGCGGGCACCGGAACGGCCTGCTTGCTGGTGAAGCGAGAGGTATTCGAAAAAGTTCCCCGGCCCTGGTTTTCAATTATCCGCGATACCAAAGATCCCCTGAAGATTGTTAAATCGCTCGATTTTCATTTTACCAGCAGGGCCGTTGAATTAGGATTTAAATTATGGATTGACACCTCAAAAGACGTCGGCCACCTGAAGGAAATCGGAATAAATCGGGACTTCTATTTCATGAATCAGATCTTTGAGGAGTTGATAGGAAAAGACGGCAAAAGAGATAGGCTCCATAAGCTATCCCAAAAATTATCGGAACCTCTATGGATCGATAAGCTGGACCGCCTGCTCGAAGACGAGAAGGAAGCAAAGCAGTTAGCCCGACCATCCGACTCAATGAACTGGCAGCTCGTATCGGGCGATCGTTCCATTTTTGCCCACCGATTAGGCCAGATGCTGGGGCTAAAAATTCACACCGAGCCAGAAGGCTCTCCCGACGGCCTTTTCCTCGTTGATATGCTTCCCGAAAACATGGCCATATCGCAGCAGTATAGGGCAATTCCCAAAATCTGCTACTGGACCGGAAGCGATGCAAGGCTTTTTTTAAACAACGGGGCCAGCAGCGAGTTCGGGCCGTCCATTCATGTGACGGATAGCCCCTGGCTTGCCATCAAACTGAATGCCCGTCTTTCGAAGGTCTGCTTTTTGCCGATGCCTCCCAATCTTCCGAAGTTCGATATTCCGGTGAAGCAGCCCGGGATCCTCATGTACCTCAATAAGCACGGGGCACGGGACATAAAGCGCTCGGTGGCCTTTATCCAAGCTGTCCAGGACATTCCGATTTATGTGATGCGCGGGCCCGGCATCGGAGTTGACCTGCCCGTTCAGGAGAATCTGACCGACCTAAAATGGATCCCGAATGACGATGAGAGGGAAGAGCTCTTCAAAAAGGTCTCCGTCTACGTCCGCTTCATGCTCTATGACGGCCTGAGCCAGACGGTAATAGAAATGAAGATGCTCGGCAGGCAAGTCTTTTATACGACACCGTTTCCTTATTGCAATTACATTGAGCCCGAGGAAAGTGTCGAATCTGTCGCACAAAGGGTGCGGGAAGCAATTTCACTTCCTCCGGATCGGCAGGCGAGAAAGTGGTACTGGTCGGTTTTTAACCGCGAAAATTTCAATAGAATTCTGGGGCAGCTCGTTAAAAAAGAAGGCTGGAGCTTCCCCGAGGTGACCGATAAATAATTATGGAAAATCAAGGCCTCATTTCAGATCTCCAGGTCGGGTCCGGCAGAGAGCCGCATTATCTTTTTCACCGGCGGGTTTGGGATCACATCGGATGCGTCGTTGACCTGGGGTGCGGAACCTGGGATTGGTCGAAATGCTTCCTGGGAAAGAAGAGGGTGATCGGGTGTGATCCGATGGAGGATAGCGTTCCTGAAGGCGCCGAACTTTTTCGTGGTTTTGTGGGGAATTTTTGCGGCCGAATCTCCTACCAAAACGGCAACCCGAACCGGATAAGCGGGCTTAAAGCTGGAGACCACGAGGCAGACATGATCACGCTGGAAAAACTCTTTTGGCGTTTTCGGTTACCTCCAATCAGCCTGCTCAAGATGAACATCGAGGGAATGGAATATGATCTCCTGATCCACCTGCGCGAGCCGGTCGCCGACCAGATCGTGGTCTCCTTTCACGACTACCCGATCTCGGGTCTCAGCAATAAGAGGGCGACCCGGGCCGTCCTGGATTATTTATCGGAATGGTACGATTGGTGCTGCACGGACAAGGAGTGGAGTTGGTGGGTTTTACTTAGAAAGGAGTAAGGAGGAAAGACCATGAGACTGAATAAATGGGAATTGGGAGTCATCGTTTTAATCCTTTTGGCATTCTTCGGCATCGCATGGGCGATCGATGAGCAGATCACGGTGTCCAGCACTCCGATAGGCTTGACCGCGGCCAAGTATGGACAACTGAGGAATGCCCTTATTACCGTTGAGACGAACGATATCCGGTTCACGCTCGACGGCGTCACGGTTCCAACTTCTGGCGGGGCAGGAATAAAGCTCTTTGTAGGACAGAGCTTAACGCTGGGTTATCAGAATGATCTCTCGAAATTTAGCGCCGTCCGGGACTCGGGCACCAATGCCAAACTGAGCGTGACCTATTACTAATTGGAGCCTTCGAATGAGCAGATCGTTGATTCGTAACTGGATTTTAATTGGCATTTGCATCGCGGTCCTCTCGCCGTGTGTCTATGCCGATCCTTTCTTCAATATCGACGATGGGATGATAAAGGGAAGGATACTGACGGAACTTGTGACCGTCGCCGCTGCCGCCTATACCGATACGACGATCAGCATCCCGGCAAACGCCATGGTCTATGGCGTGAGAGTAAGCGTCGATACGGTCATCCCCACGGCGAGCACCTTCACCGTGACGGGAGCCACGAGTACAACAGAATTCAGCCCTGTCGATGGCCCACAACTTGCAACAAATAGTGGGATGGAGGATGGAAATCCTCCTGCCGGATGGACTGCAACAGATTCCCCGCAGGTATTCGAACGAAGCGATATCCAGAAACACAGTGGTTCGTACTCTGCACATGTGTCTGTAACGACTGCAGATACAAGGGGAATTTATAATATTACCGATATCGCCGTTGGCAAAACCTATAAAGTCTCTTTTTGGGTTTACCTTGTTTCGGGTGAACTAAGGATAGACTACAGGTTAGCTGATTCAAGTGGTCCGTACGCAACAATAAACACAACCGGAAGTTGGGTTTTTTGGGAATATATTGCAACAGAGAAACCTGGCACCGATACCAATGCCCTTTTTCTTCGTTCTAGTGCTCAAATCTCTGAGTTCTACATTGACGATTTTTCTGTAACAGAAGTGGGCGGTATTTCAACGGTAGCAGGCTCGACAGATTTAGGAACGACCAACTGCCCTTATAAAAACGGGGCGGCACAAAAAATCAGGATTACTCCCAATGCCGCTCCGGCTGCGGCTACTGGAAAAGTTTTGGTGACGATTTTTTATTGGTTGAAGAATCCGTCGATGAATTAGAGGAAACGAAATGACAGACTTTTGGGTCGATGATCTTCCGGCTTTTTTCGCCGATTTTGGAGCCGACACCAGCCTTGGCTATATTGCCAGCATTGCGGTCGGTGCGGGCGGCACGGGCTACTCCGTGGACGATGTCCTCACGCTCGCGGCTCCGACGGACGGCACGGCTGCAACCGCAAAAGTGACCCACGTGGTGACCGGAGGAATCGTTGACGGCGTCACGCTTTTAACTGATGGCGCGGGTTATACGACCGGCGTCAAAACAACGACAGTTGCTCCTGCCGGCGGAGCAAACTGCACGATCAACGTGTTGACGGTGGATGCCCCGTTTAAGGTTATTCTTCATAATCTATATGAAGCGGCAATTCTCTTCGGCACGGAGATCGAACAGCAGGGGCCCTATTGTGAAGCCAGGGATTCCGATATTATGGGAATTGTGCACGGAACCGGTGTCTGGATCGATTCGGTTTACTACGAGGTGACGAGCATCCAGCCGGACGGCACCGGCATCAGCATATTAAAGCTTTCGAAGGATTAGGGGAAGGTTTGACAAACAAGATCCAAACAGAAACGGATAAACCTCTAATTACGGAGTCCGGAGGCCATTTGGTCGCGGAATCGGGGGTTGATTCCATCCATCAGCGAATCATCAATGCAATCGAGACGCGTTTGGACGGAATTACACTCCCGGCGACGTATGATTCGATTCGGCAGCAGATCATCGCCGCATTTGGTCTCCGGATCGCAACAGTGACTCTGCCCGCGACTTATGACTCGATTCGGCAGCAGATCCTCGACCGCATCGAGCACAGATTCAAAAGAATCGGGCTTGGAGAAGCAGCCCTTGGCGAGGGAGATCTAGGGGATTCATAAAATGAGAAGAAAAATCAACAAAAAATCTCTTACTCTTGCCCTGTGCGGTCTACTATGTGCCCTCTGCGTTTACGCCGGTACGACTACCAACTTTCATTGGGATTACGGCACCCGGGGCCAAAAGCCCTGGTGGAACGTCTGGACCACTATTCTCCAATCCATCGACACCGAACTTTACGGCATCAAACATGGAACAGCGATTCTCGATGATATTAAACTCAAGGGTCCACGGGTCGATGTCCGGGCCTATGGTGCAGTAGGAAACGGAACAACGAACGACAAGGCAGCGGTTTCAAGCGCATTGTCAGCAGCAATCGCAGCAGGAAAGCCTCTTTATTTTCCTGCTGGTACTTGGCTTATCGAACATTCTGGAGCAGGGCAGGGATTGGCGGTTACTGGCGACTTAGTGATTTATGGAGATGGAAAAGACCAGACTATTATTCAATTTGCTCCTAATGTTTTGACATATCAATACGACGGTTTTGCACTTTCAGTTAATACAAAAGTAACCTTCAGAGATTTAACCATCCGAGGTTCCATTACTCAACCGGCGGACGGAACTTATGAGACCAAGGCAATAAGAATTGCTGGAGGAGATAGTTCGGAAACGCGATTGGAAAGAGTCCGTATCGACCAATATTTTGTGACAGCAATGGAACAAGGTGGAAATTCTGATTCTCTCCTTCAATTGGACGATTGCTATATTTTTTCTGCAAGGTTTGGCCTTGCAGGAGGTGGGGCAACAAGCACGACCTATAAGAGATTCCACGCCTTCAATACTCATTTTGCTGGTCTCGGATCGAACGCGTCGGCAACCTGCCATCTTCTTTATCCCGGACCAAATGTTTCATTAAAGATAATAGGTTCTAGATTTTCCGGAACTTATTTGGACGGTTACGCCATTCATTCTTATGGTACGTGTAATATTGTTCCTAAGTACCTCATCATCGATGGATGTGTCTTTGACTCTACTGTTACAAGGGGAATATTTATATCTCAAGGTACACTGCAAATATCCAATTGCAGATTCTATCAAACCGCCGCCGCCATTACCCTTTCCAGAAGCGCTGATACAAATCAAAAATCTAACCTCCAGATGGAAAAGTGCGACTTTGCATCAGGCTCAGGTTCAGTCTTTTTAACACAGTCTGGAGGAGATGGCGGAATTCATAACATTTCTAACTGCACTTTTGACGGAATGAGCGCAGAGATGGTAAAGGCAGACTCAAGATGGAAATTTAGTAATTGCTATTTTTTAAATGGTGGACTCATTATCTCCAATACCTATGCTATTGCTTCGGCAGAAATTTTAAATTGCAAATTTACCGGCAAAGTCATAAGCCCGACTTATGGCATTATAGCTGAAAAGGGAAATAGGATTAAAGTTGCATTTTGTGAATTTACAGGGGATTTCTACCTGGCTATTTCCGCAGGCACTGTCGCGACTCCTCCAATATCTGATTTAATCATTGAACATTGTGACTTTAGAGATATGACAGCGGGCTATCCGATAAGCATCGTAGCTGGACTCGAAGGCAAAATAAGTGGATTTGGGAACCTTTTCAACACCACTATGTTCCCAACAGCAAATGGGGATTATCAACTCATGGTTACGAGAAATGGCGTTTCACCAGATACCGTCGCCAGTAACGCAACAGTCAGCATTACGGATCTGAACCATAATACCTTTCATATAACAGAGACGGCTGGGATCGCCACGCTTCAGAGGACAAATTCGGCGAATGGAAATCTCTTTTTTACGGGACCAATTTATTTGATAGCAGACGCAGCCTGGAATTTGGAAAACACAGGAAATATTAAGCCTAAGACAACAGCAGCGAGGACTCAATATGAGATGGTAGGATTAACTTTTGATCCAAAGACTGAACTTTGGTACGAGATGGGCTGGTAGAGGCGGAATAACAATGACCACTTTGAACATCTACCCCTGGAAACAAACCCCTCTTGCTCAAGCCGATCTTCCGGCCCTGATCTACCGCGACCGGACAGCCAGCGTCGAGGACTCGGTCAGCGGCTATTTTATGAAGAGGCTCGAACTGGAGGTCGAGATCCATGGCACCTCGATCGCCCAGATCCGCGAATGCCTGGCAGAGCTGGAGGACCAGATCTACGAAGATGAAACGTGGGGAGGCCTCGCCATCAAGACAGATTTTATTACCGATGAAATGGTCATGGAGCAGAAAGAAAATATCGTGGTGGCCACCAGAATCTCAATCGTGATTTTGTACCGGACCGTCATAGGAAACTCTTATGCATAAAGTTTCAATTATTATGCCCGCCCATAACCAGACTGAATTCACAAAAAAGGCCATCGACAGCCTCTATAAATTCACGCACCCAGAAGATTTTGAGCTCATCCTCATCGACAATGGCTCCACTCCTTCCCTTGTCATTCCGGCGAAAGCCGGAATCCAGGTTATTCGCAATGAATCCAATTCCGGATGGTGCAGAGCCCTAAATCAAGGGTTCAAAGCGATATCTCCCGATTCCAATTTCGTCCTCTGGGCGAACAACGACATCCTTTTCGAAAAAGATTGGCTCCCGAAGATGCTGGCCCATTTCCGGCCCGGGATCGGCGCGGTCGGCCCGACCTCCAATTACGTCTTTGGGCGGCAACGAGCCTGCTTTAACAACCACGTGCCCGAGGAAGAGGTGAACTGGCTGATAGGCTTTTTTTTAATGTTCCGTCGGGGCGTGATCGATGCCATCGGCGAAGTAGATGAGCGTTTCTCCCCGGGAGGATCTGAGGAGTGGGATTACATAATCAGGATGCAACAGAATTTCGGCCTCAAGTGTCTCATCGCCCGCGATGTTTATATCCACCATTTCGGCAGCCGGACGATTAGGTCTATTTTGGCAAAGACTCCGGAGGAATATAACGACTATTCGCGAAAAATGCACAAAATTCTGAAGGACAAATGGGGGGCCGATTTTATCGATCAATGGGTCGACCAAAAACTCTCTATTGCCAAATCCGCATTCCCAAATTCCGACTCGAACCCTTGGCCTGCCGATTGCCGCCTGGCCTGGGCCATGCCCCATTCGCTCTCGATCATTTCCACGGCCACTCACTATAGCCTTATGGCTCTGAAGCGCCCGCCCGTGATCGAATATCTTACCGTCCCGAGGGGAGGCGACATTGCCGGTGTCCGCGAACTCCAGGCCGCGGAGGCGCTGGACAAAGGCTTCACGCATGTTTGGTTCTTCGACGGTGACATGGTCTTTCCGCCCTCGACGCTCTCCGATCTCTTCGGCCTTCTCGCGCAAGGGGCCGAGCTCGCAGGTGGCCTCTGCTACCGGGGCTATCCTCCCTTCGATCCGATTGCCTGGCACCCGGCAGAGAAGAGGATGCTTCTGCCGATGAAGGATTTTAAATTCGGAGACATTATCGAGGCAAAGGCCACGGGCTGCGCGTGTCTTCTCATCAAGATCGAAGTCCTGAAGAAGCTGAAAAGGCCCTGGTTTCGGGTTAGTCGAAAGGGCGAGCGCGTCACCGAAGGCGAGGATTTCTACTTCACCTCCCGGGCCACAGCCGCAGGCTTCAAACTTCTGATTAACACGGGATACGATATCGACCACATCAGGGAATTTCCGGTCAACAGGGAGATCTTCCTCATGTCGCAGCTTTTTACGAGGATTCTCGGCGCCGAAAGAAACTGGGATAGGGTTACAAGTCTTTGGAAAAAACTGAACGACGATCCGGACTGGCTGGACCGTGTTCTCGGTCACTCAGTGACCAAGTCTATTTAGTTTCTCTGGTCTGTCTAGTCTTTTTGGTTTTAAACGAGAGAAACTAGATAAACTAGATAAACCAGAGAAACTAGATAAACCAGATAAACTCTTACCGATTGAAAGGAGGTAAAAGAAATGAGTGGAAATGCTTTGATCGGCCGCTACGCCAAGGTGTACGTTGGAGCGAATGTCGTCGCCAACCTGTCATCGTGGAAGCTCGACTTCGCCACCGACGAACTCGACGCTTCCGTTTTCGGGACGGGCTGGGGCGCCACAATGCCGGGCCAGCAGAAATGGACCGCAACCGTGGATGGTTTTCTTGACATGACCGATACCACGGGCCAGGTCGTCATTAAGGCCGCCAAATTCGCCGGAACGAAGATCACCAACTGGAAGTTTCTGCAGGACAGCACCTCGGGCTGGGTCCCGGATATTACGACCGATGCCACGGCCGGTGGCTATGTCACCACCATGTCGATCGACGCGGCGAACAATGGTCTGGTTAAGGTGAGCTTCAAAGTCGGCGGCGTCGGCCCTATTGCTTTTGTCTAAACAGTTTCTCTAGTCCATCTGGTTTCTCTAGTCTTTTTAGTTAAACGAGAAAAACCAGACAAACTCCCCTAAGGGGCCGCTTAGCGGAGATAAACCAGATAGACTCTTTGATTGGGGGTGTTTATGTTGGACCTGAAGCGTTTTAAGGAGGGGGTCTGGGTGGACTACGAGGCGGGCGTTCGGGTCCTTATCAAACCCCTCTCAAAGTATGACCTTGTCCACATCCGCTCCAAATGCAAGAGAAAAATCATGGTCGATGGGGCCGATGGCACGCAGATCGTGGATGATGTCGATAACGGAGTCTTTTCGGCCGAGGTCCTGAAAACCTGCGTCCTCGACACCGAAGGCATTTCCGTGGCTGGCCTGAAGAAGCCCGATCGTGAGGACCTGATCGTCGCGATCTATCAGAACGACCGGCTGAGGGACTTCATCCTCGGAAAGGCGGCGGAGATTTTCGAGGCCGAGAACGCCGTCCTGGAGCAAGAACTAAAAAACTCCGAGAGCTCGCACAGTGGTCAATGGAGCAGCAGCAGCTGAAGTTCAGTTGCGAAGAATGCGTCGCTGCTTACAAAGAGATTCATCCGGACCGTTCACCACCCTGCGGGCAATGCAGGCCGCGTATTGATGAAAGAAATTGGGAAGCCTGGGAAATCTATCAATTCGCCTCCATGGGCCCCTGGGGAATCTCCATGGGCGAGGCGCTTGAGCTAGCCACCAAGATGGGGGTCGAAGATCCCCTGGAGACCTGCATCAAGGTGGCCGAAATCATAATAGCCGTGGCCAAAAAGAAGCAAGATTTTGTATAGAGTTTTTCTAGTTTCTCTAGTCCGTCTAGTTTTTCTAGTTGGAAACCAGAAAGACGAGAGAAACGAGATAAACCAGATAGACTAGATAGACCAGATAGACCAGATAAACGAGAGAAACCAGAGAATGGCTGACGAAAAAACCTTTTCAGTAAAATTTCAGGTCAAGGATGACGGATCGATCGTCCTCGACAAGATCACCGGCAAGCTTGCCGACATGGGCAAAAAGACCCAGGAGAGCTTCGGCAAAATCTCGTCCTCCCTCAGCCTGATCAAATACGACGCCATCGTCAATCTCGCCGAAAGGGCCTACCAGGCCGGCCAGCGGGTCTACGACTTCGCGCGGACCATCGCCTCCTCCGCGAACGAGATCGAGCGCCTCTCAAGGATCTCCGGCCTCTCCTCGGACGCCTTCCAGAAATGGCAATATGCCGCCAAGATGAGCGACGTCTCGGTCGAGGAGCTCTCCGTCGGGATGAAGCGCCTCTCCGCCAACATGAGTGAGGCCGCCAAAGGCGAGGGAATTGCCAACGAAGCGTTCGCAGCGATGAAGATCAACGCGAAAGATGCTGCTGGAAATCTCAAACCCTTCGACACGATCCTGAAAGAGATCGCCCAAAAATTCCAATCCTGGGAGGACGGCCCAAATAAGATCGCCCTGGCGTTGGCGCTCTTTGGCCGCTCCGGAGAGGCCCTGATCCCGCTTCTGAATAGAGGGGCGGCTGGCATAGAGGCATATTTTAAACAGGCCGAAAGACTGAAGATCATCATAGACCCATCGCTCCTCGATGCCGGAACGAAAGCCGAGGATGCATTTAAACGCCTTAACGCCCAGTGGGAAGTCGGCAAGTTGCGCTTGGCCCCATACGCGCAAACCTTCGCGGAATTCCTCGAAGGAATGGTCGAGAAGCTCAACAAGCTCAAAGAATGGGCGAGCAGCAATCCGAAGATTTGGAATTTTCTGACGGGCCTCGTCATCCCCGGCTGGGCAAAATTGGGCCTAGCGGCAGCCGGCGCGCCTGGTGGGACGCCCTCAACCGCGCTCGGGTATGGCGAATGGGAGGTCCCGGAAGGTAAAAAAACCGTAGCCCCCGGCATCGAAAAAGCGAAATATATGGGTCCCGAAGCAAAGGATATCCTCGCCGCATGGGAGGCTATCATCCAAAAGGCTGAAGAGACTTATCAGATTTGGAAGGCCAACAACGAACAATTCTATCTCACCCTTGACGAGATCCGGCAAATCGATATTGCTGCTGCCAAGGTCGTCACCGAGGCCGAGAACTTGAGCGAGGCCGGGAAATTGCCAGACTGGAGAGAATCCCTTGAAATGCTGCCTGCCGGTTTCGCAAGGATTGATGGGGAGTTGATCAAGCTGCAGGATATCTATGATGCGATGAACATCGAGGCGGCTTCCTGGGTCAAGGAGTGGGTGAAGAACTCCTACGGGATGAACGAGGCCATGAAAACTACCGAGGACATCGCCGCGTCGATCGGCAATTCCTTGGTTAGCGCTTTTGGCAACGCCGCACATGGTTTCACGAAGTTTTCCGAGACCGTGAAAAATCTCGGCCTGCAGATCCTTTCCATGATCGAGCAGATGATTCTGAAGATGATCATCTTCGGCAGCATCACCGGCGCGAAGCAGGAAGGTGGAGGCTATGGCGGCCTGATCGGCATCTTCACCAAACTCGTCGGCTCCTTTCAAAGCGGCACCGAGTTCGTTCCCAGCACGGGCCTGGCCATGCTCCACCGGGGCGAGCGCGTTATTCCTGCAGACCAGAACACGCCCGGCCAGGCGGTAACTCATTACCACATCTATCATATCGTGGCTAATGACGCTCCATCTTTTATTGACATGTGCCGCAGAAATCCCGCCGGTATCATGGCCGCGATCAATAGCGATGCCAAGGGCGCTGGCACCATGCGGAATCTCTTAAAGGGGATCAGATAAATCTACCAACCGAGGAAGTTGGAAAAATGGAGGCCTGAAAATGAAAAGATATTTACTCGTATTCCTGCTAATGCTTATGCTGACGCTCTCAACCGTGGCTTATGGGGCCGATGTTAAAATCACCGAACTGCCATCGGCCACATCGCCGAGTGCCACCGATATTGTGCCGATCGTAACGGATATGGGGACGACTCCGGTGACGAAGCAGATCTCCATCGGAAATCTATTTGGCTCCCCTGGCCCGATCGGCGCGACAACCCCTGCGGCCGCGGAGCATACTACGGTGGGAGTCTCAAATGGAATTGTTGAAAAAGTTAATGATCTTGGAACCTGCACCACAGCCAAGACTGTTGTGGCAGCCACCTCTGGCGACCAGAAAATGACCTTGACGGCAGGGGATACTTGCCTGTTGCTATTCACCAAGCCTTCTTACGCCTGCACAGCATCCGGCGTTCCATTTCCCTGCTGTACGGCCAGCCAGGCCGGGGCGACCTGTGTAGCCAGGGTCAGGATCGAGATCACCCAGGCGTCGACGCCTACGGGGGCAATAGGTAACGGGACGGCAGGGTCCCAGAACCTCGCTCCAATCTGGCCTGGGGCAGTAGTGCCTACGATCACTACAACCAATGGGGCAGTTGACGTAATCTCATGTAGAGTGACAGACACGAAGGCTGAATGTGCGCCGACGCCGGATTTTAGATAGGAGCCTGCCCCGTTAGAGGCTTAGGAGCATCAACGGGATTGGGATTTTAAATGGATCATACATTAAGGTGGCCAGGAGGCCTCTAACGAGGTGAAAATGAAAAAACTCATTCTGATATTAGGGATTTTGTTGTTGGCAGGAGAGGCGTGGGGAACGGGAGTTTATTATATTGACCCAACCTGCACGACATCAGGTACAGGCACATCTCAAACTTGTGATGCGGCAGATGGACCTTTTAAAACATGGGCTGAAGTCTCCTGGGAAGCCGGAAGTTCGTATGTCCAGAAGAGGGGAACGACGGCAAGAGAGCAAATTACTGTAGGGGCAACCGGAAGTGTCGGAAATGTAATTTTTATAGACGGATATGGAGGTGGGAACAACCCGAAAATTTACGGTTCAACTCTTGTAACTGGGTGGAGTCAGTATTTAGTAACAGCCATTTATTCAGCCACCTGTGCATGGGTTCCCAAAGCAGTTTGGCAAGCTGGAACTCGACTAACGAATGTCGCATGGAATACCGATATAGCCACAACTGCGGCTGCCATGAGTGCGGGGACATGGACTCTTGATGATCCTAACAACCTCATCTATGTTTGGGCAACAGATGGGGCTGACCCCGATACTCATGCGATGGAAGTTGCCACAAGGTCTTACTGTATCACTGCTACCGATAGATCTTACATTAATATTAATGGGATAGACTGCAGATATACAAATTCTCATGGGATACATCCAACCGTTTCAGCAGGGGTAGCAAGTAATTGGACAGTCAGAAATTCCAATATCACAGGAACATTCTCGTCTGGGATAAGTATCTATTCAAGCGGTGTAAACAAGACGGATGGTTTCAATGCTAATAACAACACGATTTCCGATTTCGGTGGAGACACGGCCAATGTAGTGAATGGGATTTTTGTAGGTAATGGAGATGGCGTTACGATATATTCAAATACTATTACCGTTTCACCTTATCATTCTTATAACGATTATGTTTTTGGCATACAGCATTTAGCCGGAACAGTCGCTAACACTGGAACGGCAATCTATAACAATACCATTACCGGAAGCACACTTGCAGATACCTTAAATGCGGGTATCTTAGTGGAAACGATTTACTATGCCAATGTCTATGGAAATATCATCAATGGAGACTTCACGAGAGGTCTTTGGGTTGATATACAGGATTATGACAGCGACGATGCCCCTCAGTATTGCAATTTTTACGGGAATCACATCACATTAGGAGTGAATGGTTTCTATGGAATTGTTACCGAAAGGGGAAAAAATAATAATTATTACTATAATATCATAGATGTAAGCGCAAGCACACAGGCTGATGGTAAAGCCATTTGGATGAACAAGGGTGCTAATAATAATACTTTCTATAACAATACTGTCTTTGGTGGGGCAGGTGAAGTCTTTATGCTCGGATGGACAGGTGAACCAGCGGGGGGAACAGGGGAGAATACCCTAGTTAAAAATAATATTTTCTATCGTAATAACACAACTCACGCTACAATTAAGGTTGAAGATAACGCAGGTAGTGTTACGACAGGAATCGTATTTGACTATAATCTCTACTATGACAAGGATTATACTGGAGTGGTGAGTTGGTTTGGGGATAGTTATAATACGATTGCCGCTTGGAATGCAGCCGTATCTACCCAAGAAGCGCATTATCAATCTGGTGACCCTCAGTTCATTTCAACGACCAACTTTCAACTCAAGGGTACTTCTCCAGCAATCGACAAGGGAACGAATGTTTCCCTTACTTCTGACTATATTGGAACAAGAGTACCCATCGGCTTGGCACAGGATATGGGAGCCTTAGAATATCCCTACGGTACGAGCAACGCACTCTTTTTCGGAATGTGAGGAGAATTCCAGATGACGCGGCCAATCTATCCTTTGACACCGATGCCCTCCTGGACCTATCCATTTTCTGAGGATTTTTCATCTCTCGTTTCGGATTATGAGGGCGAAGGAAAGCAGGTCCAGAGCCTTCGAAGATTTCCGAAAAGAGGATTTAATTTAGCCTACCAAAGCCGCATTATGTCCACCGACTGGCTTACCCTCCACAATTTCTTTAGAAGAAGAAGGGGCGGCGGAGAGCCGTTTTGGTTCTTTGATTTCCAGAAAAGAATTTGGGTCGACGAATACGTTGGAAGAGGAGGCCCCTTCGATATCGATGCCGCCATTTCCGATGACGGCGGGGTCCAGACGGATGAGACAGATGCGGCAAGAAATGCCACCACCAACGATATGACTCTTCTTCCAGCGGTCCCTGCCCAGAATGACGCCTACTATTTCGGCGCAAAAATCATGTTCGATAAGCTGACGGTGACCATCGGGACGCAGGGCGTCGGCACCTGGACCGTAACCTGGGAATATTGGAATGGCTCCGCCTGGACCGCGCTCTCCGGAGTTACGGATGGCACCACTGGATTCACCGCCGCCGCCGGTGACCATGACGTCACTTTTACGATTCCTTCAAATTGGGCAGATTGCGAAGTCAGCAGCAAAAATTACTATTGGATTCGCGCCCGCGTATCTGCTTACACATCAGTCACAACACAACCAAAAGGGACCAAAACAACCTATAACACCCTTACCTATGATCTCCCTTCTAAAACGACGACAAGTGATGCCACGTTGATAGCTTATATCGATGGAGTTGCCTGTACCACTAGCTCAGCGCTTATTGCCGAGGCGGGCGGCCCAATCACCACCGAGGCGGGCGGCCTAATCATCACCGAGGCAAGCGGCATCGATTATACCTTTGTTTCAGGCGGCGGTGGCGGCGGCGCGGACCGGATCACCTTCACGACCTATCCCACGACCGGGTCCCTGATCACCGCCGATTTTGAGGGCTATTTAAGAATCAAGGCCACAATGCCTGATAAATTTTCCGACGACATGGTGGCCAATAATATCGCAAACATCGGGGCGATAAGGATCAGCGAATGGTAAGGAGATAAAATGAGAACGCTTCCTTCGCAGCTGACGGCGGAGCTAACAAAAGACTTTTTCTGCGCCGTTCAGCTTTTTATTTTTGAGTGGTCAACCACCTGGCGCTGGACTTCATACCCGCAGGATATTTACTACGGCGGAAACTGGTACGTCAGCAAGAAGCTCAATTTCGATGCCGTTGCCCTTTCCATGAACCCCAAAGTGGATTCCGTCAATATCCAGATTGATGATGTCGACCGCAAGACCACAAAGATCATTCTCTCTGAGGACATCAAAGACAAGAGAGCCTGGATCTACCTCGCCCCTCTCGACAAAAATCTCCAACCTCTCGGCACGGCGATTCTGCTTTTCCTTGGCTATTGCGATGCCGCAGCCCGGGCAATCGGAAAAAAAGAATTCGAGATCACACTCTATAACGACATGATCAAGTGGAGAAGGCTGACCCCTCGCCGGATCACGACGCCGACCTGCATTTGGGACTTTAAAGACGGCCCGGCGAAGGTGATCGGCTCAACTTCCAGCACATATACCTGTATTCTCGATCACTGCGGTCATTCATCGAATTATCCGACGACCGGGGCAAATTGGGCCACTTACTGGGCTCTGGCCGGGTCCGGAGGCGCGACCTGGGCAGAAGGGAACTGGTACACGGTAGGCACGTGCCGGTATTCGGGCGTCCAAACCTGGTGCGACCGGTCCTGGGATAGATGCAACACGCTGTCGAATACCCTGAATTTCGGCGGATTCAAATACCTTCCCGGGATTATCGGGAGAAAAGTCTACTGGGGGCAATCGAGCGACCCCACCCAAAGGGCCGCAATGGCGCAAAAAGGATGAACGATCTTCAGTTTGTCGAATCATTAAAACCTTACCTCTTTAAGCCTTTTTCGCTCGGCGACAAGGCTAAAGGCTGGGATTGCCTTAATCAGCTCGGCGATTGGGCGAGAGAAAATGGTTATGAATTCCCCGATGAATTCGATGGCTGGACCTGGGAAAACTACGCCCAAAAATGGCTTCAAGGCGACCCGCTGATATCTGGAAGACACCAGGGCGGGACAGATGTTTTCCGACGATTTCTAATGAATCTCGGAGATCCGGTTGACCCAAATTATATGCTTCCAGGCGATATCATCGTGCTCGAAACGAAAGGCATCGTCTCGGCGGTTCAATATCTAGGCTCTAACAAGATAAAGGCCGTTCCAAAGGAGATGGGAACGGTGGTTTTACCCATGAGCTTCTTTAAGCCAGCAATTAAATCAATAAGGCGACTAAGAAAGAAATGAGATTAAAATTCTGGAGAAAACCGCACTACTTCGATTTTTCCGTTCCGAGAAGAAAAACGGACGTTACACTTCGTGAATTTATTTCGGGCATTATCACGGCTATTGGCACCACTCTTGCCACCGCTCTTTCATCTGCCGCAGAAGCAATAGGTCTTTCTTGGGGTCTTGTCGAATTAGGATATAGCGTAGGAATGTTTATGGGTAGTGTTCTCGTTTATGCTATGATCGGCGGTCTCCTTTACGGCCTCTCTTACGCTCTCACGCCAAAATCCGGGAAGCAAAGCTCCCTTTCCACTGGTGGATTAACTCAAAACACTTCCATGGTCATCGATCCAATCAGGGTCGTCTATGGCCGTCAAAAGGTCGGCTGCTCGCAAGTTTTTATCCACACCACCGGAGGGGGCATGAATCGTTTTCTTCATGTGATCGCCGTCTGGTGCGAGGGCCCCGTGAGCGGAATTGATACCGACAGCGATGGCGAAATGATCTGGATCAGCGGAAGGAGGCTTTCGGAATATCAGGCCTGGTTTGGCCAATCATGGTGCTGGCACACATTCCACAATGGGGCCTTGGATCAGGCGGTCGATACCGATCTGCAGTCTTATTTTCCGGAATGGGCCGATGCGATGAGGGGGACGGCTTATAGCTATTTCCGTTGCAAGTCCAGCGCCGCGCTCTGGACGGAATTTCCGCAATTCGTGGCCATGATCAAGGGCCGGACGGTTTTCGACCCAAGAGATGGCTCCATAGCCTACTCCCGGAATCCCGCCCTTGCCTGGCGCGATTTTTTGACCCATCCCCGCTATGGCGGAGGGATCCTGGGATCTCTCGTTGACAAGCAATCGGTCATTGACGCCGCGAATTGGTTCGATTCAAACTCGATCTATTTTGACGGCACCGTCGCCGACCGAAAAGAATTTCTCGAAAACATCGAAGACATCCGGATGAGCTGCCGGGCCGAGGAAATCTGGACAGGCGGCGCTTATAAACTCCTCGTCCAGAAATATGATTCGCCCGTCATGTCGGTAAATGAAGAAGATATTCTGGTCGATAATGCCACCATGGGCATGGCCATGGGGATCTCCACAAAGGGGATCCAGGACGTGCCTAAGAGGATCAAAGTCACCTTTGCCGACAAGGACAACGACTACATTCCGAGCTATTGCTACTGGCCCGAGGCAACGCCTTACGCCGCCGAGACGGATAAGCAATGGCAGGAGATTATCCTCATGGGAGTCACGGGCTTCGAAGAGGCGCTTAAAATCGCTAAATTCTTTTATCTGCGGGCGCAATATTCGACAACCTTTACCTTTGCCGCTCATCCCAGGCTTTTGCCCCTTGAGATTGGCGACATGATCCAGATGAGCCATGACTCAAAATATCCGGTCGGCTCTATCCCCTCTGATTGGTCTAATAAATATCTGCGGGTGGTCGCTTTTGATCTCAAACAGACGAACCACATTGGCGTCACTTTGATGGAGGAGGATTCCAGCATCTACGATATGACCGTCGATGTGGCGGCCCATACCAAATATACCACCACCCTTCCGCAGGCGACGGACCTTAGTGACGACGTGACCGGCCTCTCGGCCACCTCCGGGGAGGACACGACGACCCGCGAAAGGAACGATGCCTACATCGATTTTCAATGGGACAACATGGGCCCCGGAGTCAATTACATGCTTCATTTCCGTCAGACAGATGTCAGTCATTGGACCAATGCCTATATCTACGATCCCGGGGGCATCATAGACATTCCCACACCAAGCGAGGCCGGTTCGCTGACCTTTAAGGCAAAAGGCAACTTCGAAGGCGCCACCCAGCTCACCTATGTCGTCCAGATCGACGGCACCGGAAGCCCAAACACCTTCAAGTGGAGCGATGACGGAGGCTCCACCTGGGACGCAACCGGGGTCGCAGTCACGGCAACCTGGCAGACGCTCAATAACGGCGTCAAGATCAAATTCTCCGCGACAACGGGCGGAGTCTCGGGGGATCACTGGACTTTCCTCGCTTATCCGGTGACTCCAGTTATCCACCGCGTCAAGGGGCTGCCCGTTAACACCGAATATTACTGGCAGGTCCGTTGCAAAGCCCCCCAGCTCAACGAATCCGATTGGTCCTCTGCGGACACTTCGATCACCACCTGGGCGCCAGCCGGTCCGGCCACCGTTGCCTTCGATGACAGTAAATGCAATTTCGATGGCCCGAATCCTATCGTTGCATGGACGGCCTTGACCACCGAGCCGGATCATTACGAGCTTCGGACGGAGGATGCTAACTGGGGCGCAAAAGATGTCAAATTCATTGCCTTTCCTTCAGGCAAGGCGACGCTCTTCGAGTGGACAGCTTACACGGCCTGGTGCGATAAGCAAAGCCTCAATGAGAGCCAGCGCCGCAGCCTGACTATCTACATTAAGGCCATGGATAAAACTGGCGTTTACTCGGGAACTGCCGATTCGATCGCGCTCTCGAATGCCGTGCCCACCATGTCTACCTTCACCCCGACCCTCACAAAGCCGAAGCTCGGAAATTACATAATGGTCAACTGGGCCGATTGGTCCGGCATAACCGCAACGGATCTCGACCAATACAAAATCTACGCCTCGACCGAGGCCACATGCACAATTACCGCCACCAATCTCAAGAAGACCGTGGCGAAGAGGGTCCATCAGACCGAGATTACGGGCCTCTCGCGCGGCGTGACGTATGACTTTCGTGTCGTGCCGTGGGACGTTTTCGGCGAGGGCGTCGCAAGCCTATGAAAAAACGAAACGTCTTAATCTTTCTCGTCTTTTTGGTTTCTCTGGTTTTTCTGGTTTCTCTAGTTTTTGGACAAGTCGGTAGGGTCGGCCACCGCGCCGACCTTTATGAGATTCAAGAACGTATTAACGCCCTCGAAAGGAAGGTGAACCAGATGGTCCAAGAAACAGTCCCCAGTGAAGTTGAAATGTTTATGGATGAAAACGACCCAGGGCCAGGCGAAATAAAAATCGTCAGCGCGGCATTGCAAGATATCCATCATTGCGACGCGATTGACGACGGTGTGGCTGTTTGGTCGGTTCACTCCGGCGCGGGCGTGACCATTGCCCTCGATAACACTAATCCAAAAGAAGGGACGGGCTCTATTAAGGTAACCGTGCCTCATGGCATTACGGCAATAATTAAAGCTACTAAATCAGCCACAAGTTGGGACCTCAGTGCTCACAAATATTTGAGGGCATGGCTTTACAGTGCAAGTTCATCGCTGATAAATTTTTATCTTTTTTTTGGCGAAGCCGCTTATAACGAACAGGGATCTCCTATCTCCGCCATACTTGCTCCTGGCTCGTGGATTCAAAAATCATGGAACATTTCTGGAATTGCGGCAGGCTCACGAGATGCGGTTACGATCTTTGCTGTTGGGGCATATAATTCCAGTTCTTTAAGCTCAGCAATATTTTACATTGACTACGTCTTTGCTGACCCAGGCCCTTCCGAGGTCGTTGCTAACGATGGCGACAGGCGGATCAGTCTCTATCCCAAAATCTACGTCGATACCTATACGGGAAATGGATCGGATAACCATGTCATCACTATCGCCAGAAAGGGGATCCCTGCTGCGATATTTGTGAAAAAATATGACACGCTGCAGGACATGTTGTGGTGGCATAAGAGCATGGCGAGTGGCTACTCAGAGCCAATCACGGGAGTTGCGATAACCACCGGAATTAAAGCTGTGGCAGAAGGCTCATTTACCCTTGGGACGCACGCAGCGGTGAACACAAACAACATTCAGTACAACTTCGTCGTCCTCTGGGAGGATTGATGACCGGGCAAACTATGAAACATTGCCGAGATCATAAGTGCATTAAGGACAAGGTCGATAAGATCGGAGAGGAAAAGGCCCTCTGGCATAGGATCACTCATAATAAGTGGTTCTTTTGGGCAATGACTGGGGTGATTGGTCTCTTCCTTGCTTACAACCTCTGGGTCACAAAAGAAATATTTGCTCAAAAGGCCAATGACGCCGCCGATAAAGTGACCGTGAAGGAGATAGATAAGACAGTAAAGGAAATCAAAGAACAAAGCGAGAAGCGTGACGAGAAGAGGGAACAGGATAAGCAGGAAATCATGAAGATGTTGTTGGAGATCCAGAAACAAATCAAAAAGTGATCGGCATGGAGGCCTTGGGTGGATACGATTCTGCAGTGGTGTTTCAGATATCTTTTGCCGGGAGATTTCTTGGTTCTGGCAATCATGGCGATCGTGACATGGTTTATGTACAAGAATTTTGGGAAAAAAACGATGGTCGAAATTAAAAAACAAATCGAGTCTAAGGTTTCTGTCGTAGATTGCATCGATGTTAGAAGAGAATGCCAGGTCCTTCTATCAGAAAAAAGGGAGCATTTACGGGAAATTTTAGAAACCGAGATGAAGAATTTTACCGCCAAATTGGATCTCATATTGGAAAGGCAAAAGGAAAATTCGGAACGCATCGACAGATTTTTGAGACTAAATGGGGACGGCAGATGACCGTCACAATCTACGACTGGATTAATGCACAGGTTGACACCATCAAAAATTGTGTGGACTGCCTCGATGAGAGAAAGAATAGTATCGACAGGACAATTATCCAGCTCTGGGCACTTAAAAAGCATGTCGACGCGACGATAGATTTCCTCGAAAGAAAGAAGGAGTACGGATGAGCAAATATTTTTCAGAGGATGAACTCCGTTGCAAGTGCGGCTGTGGTGTCTGCATCATGGACTCAGAGTTCTTAGCTCTCATGGATGAGATAAGAGAGGATGTTGGGGAGCCCATCGGGGTGGTGTCTGGGTATCGCTGTCCCAAACATGATGCTAAATGCAATAATGATGGGAATCATCCTACGGGTCAGGCAATAGACATGGCTGCTGCACTTTCCAGGGTCAGATTTAAGATAGTCCGGGCAGCGATTAAGAGAGGTATTAAAAGAATTGGTATTGCGAAGACTTTTTTGCATTTGGATACAGTAATAAGTAGTCCTTTTGGGGCTGTACCTGGTCCACATCCACAGGATGTTATCTGGCTTTATTGAAAGGAGCATTATGAACATCTGGGAAATCAAACCCCACCTTTTTCAATCCCCGCAAATAGATAATCCGATCGTCCTCGGAACTCACGATATAACCTGCGTAATTGACCTTTCAGGTCTCTTTGATAAGAAGGTGGATTGGTGGGCCGCCCTTTTGACGGCCACCTATCTCTATTGGCCTATCTATGATCTCACCGTGATGCCGAATGAGCGGGTGCTTTGGAATGTGGCTGGGTATGCTTACCGAGCATGGCAATCAGGGGATAAGGTGTTAGTCCACTGCACGATGGGGCATAACCGATCTGGATTGATGACCGGAATGATTCTCCATCTCGACGGGATGAAAGGGGTTGATGCGGTCAAGTTAATTCAAGAGAAGGTTCCAGGGGCGTTAAGCAATCCAGTTTTCAGGGCATATTTGGAAGGATTGAAGGGAGTTCACATATGAGAGCGGTCTGGGGTCAGTTCTGAAAGGAGGTGAGAAAATGACACCAATTTGGATAAATCGAATCACGAACATCATCGCTATTCTTCTCGTCATTTTGGGTTCAGCGCAGACCTATTTGACGACACAGCCTTTCAACTTGGCAATGTTTTTAGTTGCCATTGGCGGTGCGATCACTAACTTCTTCATCGGCAAGGGAAGCCTCAATCTTGAAAAGAGGTTGAAAGCGAAAGGAATGGTTCTATGACGGGAACGGAGGACAAGAGATGAACGATTTTTGGCGAAATCTTTTTGAGAAATTATTCGGCAAAAAAGCCAATCTTCTAATGTCCCTCACAATGTTTTTGACAACCACAGAAGCAGGCAAAAAAGTGATGGCCTGCCTGGAGGCCCTTGCAGTTGCGACTCAAGAGGCTCTAAAGACAGAAGAAGGGCAGGTGGTGGTTAAACAAATTGAGGCCTTGCTGGAAGGCAGGTCAGTTGAGGTAACTGACGAGGACTCCAAGGGAGATGCTCATGACATTAGCGGAGAACCCAATGGCTGACCGAAAGAAATGGATTGACTCTGATTATGTTGACCATCGAACTAACTTCTGGGGTGTCAAGATAGACTTGGAGGCCATCTATAACTTCTTTAAACAATGGATTGAAACAGGCAAGCCTCCAATGACGAAAGGGGGGAGGAAAGGTCAATCAGACTACTACCAGTATTCAGGAATCTATTACGCCATGTACATCTTTTACCCATTCGTTTGGATATGCGAAAAATTGAAAAGAAAAAAAGATGATAGTTCTGGCAGATAGTTTCAGCCCAAGGTTTCCCCTTGAAGAAAGAGAGCTGTTAGCAGAGGTAATGAATAAACTAATGGAGAAGTTTGAGAATATCATTATGATTGTGGCTCATCCGACTCCAGAGGGTGAGTCAACCGCTCCAGTTACGGCAAGTTTTTGGGGTTCCGATAAGTTCAAAAGTAACGTATCTAAAAAAATGTATGATGAATTTTATCGAAAGGAGACAAAAAATGAGAAAGATTAAAAGTTTGGTAGCGGCATTAACGATTATGTTTTTCTTGGTTGCGTGCAGTACCTTTACCCTTAACACGTATAAGGTAGAATTAGGCGTAAAGACTGGCTATCAGTTTGGCAAGACAACCTGCTGGAACCTACAGAAAACTGGGACCTTTACAGATGATCAATGGAAGCAGGTATTGAAAGTGGGAGATACGACCTATTACTCTCTCGATCTTGCCATAAAGCAACTTGCTGCTTATCAGCAAGCTCCTTCCGATAGTCTCAAGCAAATCGTGATAGCAGCCATTCAGGATCTTGGGAAAAACTGGGCAGAATTGGCTAAGTTAGTTAATACGATCAGACCCGGAACCTTCCCAGACACATTACAGTTGAAGGGCTGGACCAAGGGCGGAGTCCCCTATACCGTAGAGGTCAAAAGACTTTCAGAAGGCACGATCCAAATTTTGATTCAGGTCGGTGCGACTTTACTTACCTATCTGATTCAGGAGCTCCCTGCAATCATCGCCCTGTTTCAAAAGACACAAATTTCATTGGAGGATATTCAGGCACTCAGGGCAGACATCACGCCATTTAGTGTGTCTCCCACACCAATGCAATTTAAGATGAAATGGAGATGAAATGACGAATCTCCGAAACTTCCTGGTGGGCTGTTTACTCTGTGCCATGATACTTCCTCTAGGTATCTACCTGACCGTCCGCCAGGAAGTTAAGTGGATCATCGAATCACTCATCAAAATGGGTGAGGAGGAGAGGATATTCAAATGATAATCAAAGCAGCAGGAAAATTACCAGCCGACATGGAAGGGATGAAGAAAGTAGTCCATCTGAGTTCCATTCTCAAAAGGATGCTTCCGCCCATCCCTGTCTCCTATGATCCTGAGAAGGAATATCCCAATCTCAAACTCCCCTATGGAAATGGATTGGGGAATACAGGAGACAATGCCAAGGGTGATTGCGTCGAGGTCGCAAAGTATATCCAGCAGTTAATCTTTGAGATGTACGAACAGGGAACCACCCTGCCCATCACCGAAAAAGATGTGGTAGACAACTATCTCCATGAATGTGGCGGGAAGGATATTGGCCTTGTGATGCTCGATGCCATGAAACAGTGGCAGGACGAGGGGCTTCCCGTTGGAGTTAAAAGGAGGCTGCTATGCCTCAAATTTGGTGGAACGATATATAAAATAAAAAATTTCGTACAGATTCAAAAGAAGGACATCGAGGAGGTTAAGCTGTGCATCTCTCTGTTAGGTGGTATGCCTACGGGACTTCTTCTCTCTGAATACTCGTGGGAACACTTTGGCGATGGTAAACCCTGGGATGTTACCGATGGACCAGGAGGTGAGCCAAATCCACGGTTAGGACATGGCGTTGATAGCATTAAATATGAACCCATTAACGAGAAGACAGGGAAATATATGATTTGGGTCTGGACTTGGGGCGGATTGCAACCTATGACAAGCGACTATCTATGGAAGCACTCTGATGAAAGATACGCGGTCATAGATGCCAAGAATCGACCTAATTCACCTATTGATCCAGAGAAGAAGGAACAATGGCTCCCCGAATAAGAGGCAAAAAATGAAGCCAAAATTAAAAAAGCGGAAAGCTGGAAAATTAACAGATGCGATGTGTCCGGTATGCGGGGAATTCATGGCGATGGAGAAGTTCAAAATAGAAAATGGGACGGTCAATGTCTACTATTGCCGGAATTTGAAACACCCCTTTACTACTCGCAATCTGTTTGAGAAATAAAAAGTTGGCCCCTCCCTTACCCACCTCCTTCCCCACCAAAACCCCCTTTCGGGGAGGGGCTATCTCTTTTTTTTCTTTTTTGTATTTATTCCATTTTCTCCAATGCCATCCTTGCCCACATTGAGGACAATTTTTTCCTGCCCATCCATCATGCGGAGGCTCGTTCATATCTTGTTTACAAGTTGGACAAATAATTTTCATTTTCCCCTCCCCACCACCCTTATTCTGTTTTGGTGATGACAACTCTCATAAAAAAATTTGGATGAATTTCCATAAACCAATAACTTCCGTAAAGCCAATCCCCCTGTTTACCAATGTATCTTACCTTACAAAGCATCTACATCACCTCCTTTCATCAGGCTGACGGGCAGGATGCCATACGACTTTTGCCTTGCCGTTCATTATTCCTGCTTTCTTGGCATGTGCAACGGCTTTCGCCACCATCAGCCCATTGTAGTCCAGACACAATCATCATAAGCTTCTTTCAGGGCGCTCAAACAAAAATCCCTATCACTTTGATTTTTAAATTTTGCTACCAATTTACCATCGCACCATATTTCATAAATCATAGGGTCTCGTCTCCTTTCATCAGGCTGATGGGCAGGACTTCCATTTACGGGAGTTTCGATAGCATACTTATCCCGTCTCCATCCCGCTTACTATACACAAGTATAGTATGAGTTGCTATCACCCACCATCAGCCTGAAATCTAAACTGCACATGCTTTGCACCCACTTAAAATTGACCTAAGTTATTGACTTCATTGGCTGGGGGGCAAGGATTCGAACCTTGCCCTCTGCGTTATCTATCAAGGTCTGGCGGGTGGCTGCACATGGGTTGCACATAATTATCGGCTCTTCTCGCCAAATTTCTGCTTCTCCATCCGCTTCAGGGTCGCATTGATAGATTCAAGTTTAAAATACATAGCGATGAATATAACGAAAACGATCAATCCTATTACAGCGCCCACAAAAGAACCCAAAATTGCCAATACTTCCATAAATTTTCCCCCTCATCTTTTTATCATTCCGACAACCTGATGGAGATCGGCCTCGGCATAGAATCGATCCGTCACCTCCTGGCTCGAATGACCTAGGAGCTTCTTGATAATATCGAGCGGAACCTGCTTCTGCCTCCACATCGTCCCCGCCGAATGGCGGAGATCCCGCAAGGTCATCATCCGCGTCCCATACTTTTCATGGGCCTGCTTCATCGCCAAATTCCAGCGCCTTTCCCTCATATGCCGCGTATAAGGCTGTCCATTAACCGAGAAGACAAAAATACTTTCTCCGTTTCCCCGATTCTCCCATTCTCCCATTCTCTCATTCCCCGATTTCCCCATTCTCCCATTCTCTGATTCTCCCATTCTCAAGTATTTGGAGGCCTCCGGGCACAGCTCTATCGGGATCCCTCTCTCTCGGTTTGTCTTCGTCCTGGCTTTCATCCGCCCATCCACATAAACGGTCGAAATGGTGATCTCCATTGTCTCGAAGTTTACTGCGCTTTTCAGAAGCCCGCTGGCCTCTTCCGGCCTCAATCCGTATCCCCGGATCGCCCAGAAATATCCCCTATCCTCTTCTTTGATAAATTCAAAGACCTGATCAATCTCTCGATCCGTGAACCATTTTATACGGGGTTGTTGAATTCGTAGTTGAGGAAACTGGGGAAAGATAGGAAGCGAACTTTGAAAGTGGTGCAAGAATCCATGTAAAGTCATCATGATATTTTTTATCGTCTTTCCTTTGAGTCCTTTTTTTTCGAGCCATGTTTGCAATCCCTCCAACTGGACCTGATCTATGGTCCGGAAGTCCTGATCCTT
>Ga0326726_10000347_pt1 | contig 43973 bp, 33 predicted proteins | sample MHFenrmetagenome_2_FD_207603 | JGI IMG/M metagenome (GOLD analysis project Ga0326726, IMG submission 207603) | Lab enriched peat soil microbial communities from Michigan Hollow, Ithaca, NY, United States - MHF15MN | ecosystem: Environmental > Terrestrial > Soil > Wetlands > Peat | place: USA... | reverse complement strand
CGGTACTCGGCATAGTGGCGCAAACTGTGGAAATGCATTTTATCATCCAGTTTTAGCTGCCGTACAAGCCGTTTAAATCTCAGCGACAGCGTTCGTTCCTGTATTCTCCTGCCATTGTATGCGAAGACGAATTCATTCTTTGTAGTACCGTCAAGATGCTCAATGATCCAGAGAACTTGGGGATTCATCGGTACGATTCTGCGTTTGCCCATCTTCGTTCGAAAATTCCCTGTCGATTCAATCTTGATCACTCGTTTTTCCAAATCCACATCTGACCATCGTAGGTTTAAGATCTCCCCTCGTCTCATCCCTGTTAGAACTGCAACGATTACCACATTGCGAAACCAATCCTGCTTAATCCCTCCTATCAGCTTCTGAAATTCGAGAAGCGAAAAGTACGGTGGAGCGACATCTGCAATTGGACACAATTGGACTTCCTTGAATGGATTCTCCCGAATCAATCGCCAACGAAGTGCGGTATTGAAAGCGGATCGGAGCGTTCGCAGTTCAATATTCACCGTAACTGGACTCACTTCTCGAAGCCGTTGGACTCTGAGAGAATCGATCTGCCGCGCAGATATGGAGGTCAGAGCCCTATTTCCCACGTGCTCGATGAACTTAGTGAACGCTCTGTAATAGACCACGACCGTTTCAGGTGAATATACCTGCTCGGCATACGCCTTGAAATCATCGAAGAATGATTGTAGCATCACCCGAGGGAGGACCCCTCTTTCAGGGTTACTTATCTCAGTGAGCTTTCTCAAGGCCGCTTGTTTCGTGCGTGCCTTCGTACTGAACCATTTTCTCCGACCAAACTCGTCGGTCAAAATGGTGTAGTAGAAACCGTTGGATCGCTTGAAAAGGGTAGGCATGAACACCTCCGCCAACAGAGAATTTGTTAGCAAAAGTGTTAGCAGTCGGAAGGGGTATCGCTGTAAGTTGTGTGCCCCCAACGAGATTCGAACTCGTGTTACAGGCTTGAAAAGCCCGTGTCCTAGGCCTCTAGACGATGGGGGCGTTCACAATTGAGAATCGGCAGCGGACAATTCAACAAGGAAGGACCCGGGCACTGTGAAGCTATCCACGCTCTCGGTTCCCGGTTCTTCGTCCCCCATTCTCCATTGGTGTGACCCCGGCGCGAATCGAACGCGCAACCTACAGCTTAGAAGGCTGTTGCTCTATCCGTTGAGCTACGGGGCCGACCTTTTGCCTTGCCCTGAGGGTGCCGCTCGGGCAAACCTCTCTCTGGACCGAGCATCGAAGGGATCACTCGCCAAGATCAAAATTTAGGATCACAAATTTACGAATTTCTCCATTTCGATGCAATCGGACTTACCTCGACTCGACCGCAAGCGTGTCTACCGTGTGATTCAACCCGCTATCCGAGACGCTGATGGTGTGCCTGACTAACGTCGAGTCGTTCAAGCGGTAGTAGTAATGTTGAGGATCGGGGAGCGAGGGTCTCGGCGTCTTGTCCGTAAAGAGCCCATATCCGACCAGAATTCCGGACACAAGGCCGATGAGCATGCTCAGGACAGCAACTCCGGGTTTATTCATGATTGCAGTCTCCTTTCCAGCCAAATCTACGAATCCTCAACATGGGAGGCAATTCCCGACCTTCCCTCGTTTTTCGAGCGTCTGGACTCCTGCTCAGCGCCACAGTGGCCGGGGAGGTCGCCTCCGATCACCGGTGGCATTCTTCCGTTTCCACCACGCGGCGAGTTGCCGTTGCCCGTGGTTCCTTATTCCTCTGACAGAATCGACTCATCCGGCACAACCTTGAAATGCCGGGCCAGCTGGCGGAGCTGATCCGCCGAGAGCTTGTTCTTAATCCCTCCTGCTGCAAGGACCCGCAGGTAGATCCCCGCCGCCTTTTCCACAGTGTCGATAAGTCCGAATGCCGCGTCGAGGTTTCGTCCGGCAGCCAGGATACCATGGAACTGCCACACAGTGACACGCCGCCTCTCCAGTGCCTTTGCCGTCGCCTCGGCGAGCTCCACCGATCCCGGGAGCATCCATGGAATGAATTCCACGCCGTCGGGGAATACCACAATGCACTCCGCGTGAATCTGCCAGAGCAACCGCGTCAGGGTGCGACTGTCGAGGTCCATCGCATTGCTGAGCGCCACAAGGTTGGGTGCGTGTGTGTGGATTACTGCTCGTGCCATTACGCTCCCCGGCGGCTTCTGGATAGCATGTACGAGCAGGTGCGCCGCCAGTTCCGAAGTCGGCGCGCCGTTGGGCCGGTAACCCCACACGATACGGTACATCTTTCCCGCCGGATCGAGCTCGATGACGCCGACATTCTTTTCCGGGTGGAGTTCGATGTTGCGCAGAAATCTCCCCGTCCCCGTCACCAGGAAGTGCTCGCCGCCGAGGCCGGGCACCACGACGGGCATTTGCACCCATTCTGATGTTCGGAAGAACGAGGCGTTCTCCTTTACCTGCTCCTGCTGCAGGCGGTAACTGATGTTGCCTGCATTGGCTTCCGCCCAGCCCTTGGACCACATGTCCCGGCTGGTTTTTATAATTTCCGACAAAAAACCCGGCTGTGATGTCGTCATAACATGCGAACGCCCCGGCTTCGCGGGGCATGAGTGCTGTGGATGGGAAATGAAAGCGGGGGGCACTGACCTTCGCCCCCCGGGCTTGCCACTAAAAGATACCTCCCAGCGGCGTCAGAAGCAATCCTCCGGCTATTTTCCGAGAAGATCCTGCCGGGTGTAGACGATACTTAGATACTTAGACCGGGTCTCCGGCGAGTATCGGTCGCCCATCATCGTCATGGTCCCGTCGGCTCCCGTCACCCACCAGTAGTAATTCCCGCCCGAATCATAGTTCGGTTTTCCCCATTGCGAAGCAAACCTGCTCTGCACGCTCTTCGTGTAGCCAGCCATCCATGCGTCGTCTTTGCATGCGTAGTGGGTCTCGACCATCTGGAGCGATCCATCGCGAGTGAACGTGTAATACTCGGTGATATCGAGGATCCGGCCATCGGGGTTTTCGCGACGCCTGGTGACGAGTTCTTTCTTGCCATTTTCCACCCGTGGCGCAACCTCCTGATACGGCCCGCCCCGGAGCGTCGCGTACACATCCTGGTAGGGTTCCCCGATTCTCACGCCCTGGCCCAGAGCAGTTACGTAGCCGAGCGCCAGAATGGCTGCAATGCCTAGAACCTTCTTCACAGTTCCTCCATGCGGTTGTCGCTCCTTCACGTCCGGTTTTTCAGTCGCCGCGACGGGTCCGGAACAGACATAGTCCACAAGGCTCGTGCCACCAAAGTCGGGATTGAAAGGCACAGAGAAGCCTGCAATGGGAGATTTTGGGGGATAAACGAGGGACTGGACGAACGGGGTTTTGAATCTTCTGCAATTTCCATCACGTCCGGAGTTAGCGAATCGCGAAGCTAAGCCGTCGGCAGAAAGCGAATCCCGAAGAGCCTTCCGTGTCGGGACCTCCTATCACAGCGAGAGAGTCTCCCACTTCGTCCGCTCTTGAAGCGCAGCAAAATCACGTTCAACCTGGAAGCTCGTGCACCCTGCCAGGGTCAGTACAAGTCAACGGAGTGTCAGAGGGGCCTGACCGGGTGCATTGCAGGAAGACGGGCGGGAATGCAGGAGAAGACTGGTTGCCGTGGCATGCTCACCTAGGAGACATTTTTCTCCGCACTTGTGGCAGAGAGTGCTCTGCGGAGAAACGCCCCGGCGTAGGACCCAGCAAAAGCGACAACGAGTGACGCCACGGCACCGTAATTCGAATTCAGCACAATATTGAACAGCGGGATCCAGATGCCAACAGCAAGCGCCCAGAGCCAGGCCCGACCGGGTAGCGCTGCGCCAAGCAACAGTGTAGATCCGAAGATCGCGGCAACAGTTATTCCGGTATCGTCCCATGTCGGGCGCGTGTCGATCCATGCGATCAGAAGCCCTATCCCGACGGCCAGAATTCCCAGCAAGACGGACTTTTTCACGTTATTCGTTTCTTTTCCAGGGTACGTACTCATTCTACGGTGGGAGATCAGAATTCAGAGATATCCGACCGACCGCCTGACTAATTGGAGTCTTACAGCACGGGTGTAAGCGAGCGCGCCGAATTATTGGAACGGGGCTCCACGTCTCGTTCTGAAGGAACGCAACTTCCAGCTTTGTCGGGGCGACTGGATTCGAACCAGCGACTTCCTGCTCCCAAAGCAGGCGCTCTAACCGGGCTGAGCTACGCCCCGAGTGAAATCCCCTCAAATTCGCCACCTCTTCAGTACCAGAATTTGGCTAACCGCTCAGTTTTAGATATTTCAGTTAGCAGTCTAGTTAGCAATCCCGGCACCGACAACTTTGCCAACGGATGTATGTATTAATACGAAATTCTTCCGTGGGGAACAATAGGATATAACGCCACTGAGCGGGTGCTCACACAACTTTTTCTACGATCCGAAGCGGAACTCACTTCACTTGACTTTGATTTTGTTAAGGAATGCGTATTGACCGGATGCTTCTAATGCAGCTTTGTTGTAGGCCTTCGCAGCGTCATCCTCTGAGGAAAAATAGCGTATGTGACGATCCGCAAAGAGTCACCTTGGAATTGGCCGTTCTTCTTCTCCAACGAGCGTAGCTAAGAGACTTCGAAAGGTAGCGATCAGTTGCCTGGGTGTGGCCTTGCTGGTTTCCAAGGCCCGCTCGATGCTTCCGGGAATACCCAGTACTTACGACCGGAGAAATTCACGATCAACCCAGCGGCGGTGGCAGCGAGTTTTGCCATTCCTGGTGCCGTCCCTGCCGAGATCAGCGTTTTGGTGATTCCGAGATCGAGGCAAGCGACCACGCTGACCAACAAGGAGTACATAATCACTTCAACAGTTGAGTTCCAGCGGGCCTTATGCCTGAACAGCACTATCACGCACAGAAGGTAATTCACGACAGCGGCAAGGCCAAATGCCGTCGGTGCCGCTGCCGCAACATTCCAACCAGCTGCGAACATCGCAATGAAGACAACATAGTTGACAATCGCCGCAATTCCCCCGATGGCCAAATACGCCAGAAATTGAATTGGCCCCGGAGCTCTGTGGAGATTATAGCGAACAATGCAGTACAGGGCCCGGAAACCATCCTTCATGCCGACCTTCTTCCCTTCCTCGTACGTTCTCCCATAGTACGACACTCCCATTTCAAAGATGCGCACACGCATATGCGCAACTTTGGCGACAATTTCTGGTTCGAAACCGAAACGATTCTCTTTGATCTCAATGCTCTGGATGATATCCCGTCGAAACACTTTGTAGCACGTCTCCATGTCTGTAAGGTTAAGATCCGTGAACATATTCGAGAGCAATGTCAGGAAATGATTGCCTAAAGAATGCCAGAAGTATAGCACTCGGTGAGCTCCTGATGAAAGGAATCGTGATCCAAACACCACATCGGCCTCCCCATTGAGGAGTGGAACGATGAGCCTTTTGAGGTCGGTTGGATCGTATTCTAGGTCCGCATCCTGTACACCAACGAAGTCCCCTGTCGCTCTCTGGAAACCGGCACGCAACGCGGCACCTTTCCCCTGATTATGGTCTTGGCTAATCACAACAATCTCAGGGTACTTCTCTTTGAGACCGTGCGCGATCCGAAGACTCCGATCTGTCGAACCATCGTCGACGATTATGATCTCCAGGGAGAGTTGCTCATCGGCAACAGTTCTCACCTTTTCAATGCACGGCGCAAGAGTCTGTTCCTCATTGAAACACGCGACTACGATGCTCAATGTGGCTGTTTTGGGACTGGGGCTATCGACTGTTGTCATCGGAAGGGTGGCCTCTGGGCTGATTAGTGTTCTTCATACTCCGGACACAGAACGTGAGACGCTTCCGGGGAAAGGGAGCTTAATGCTCCGCACGAGTGCGTTCATCATCCCCTGCTTTTGCGGTTTGGCTAACACACGATCGATTGACTCCAGAAGTCCTGAGCCCGCAGGATGGTCTGACACGTCACGCCTTGACCCAGGCCATATCTTTGAAGCACCCATCATCCTTAGAGGCTCCCTGGTTGCACAGAGTACAACTGGGTACTTTCACGATGTCGGGTGGCCGAGGTGAAGGAAAAAAAGCTGGCGGGATGTGCTCTACTGTCTCTGCACTGGGATGCCACAATATATGCAGCTAGTCTTACCCCGTGTCGTCTTTCAGTTGCCCTGCCACCTAACGACTGCTGCCGCCTAAGGCTGAAAAGCACACATCGGCACCTTCTTTCGGAAAGCGCCAAAGTGAAGAACATACGTCAATATAGAACGAGGTTACGGGAGATTCAAGACGCATCGCGAAAACGGAAGACCCGGACATCGCTGCCCGGGCCTGTTTTCTACTCTATCAACGACCACGGTCACCGCAACAATAAGAGCTTGCGAGTCAGGACGAAGTCGCCTGCCCTCAGTCGATAGAAGTACACGCCCGAGGAGAGTCCCAACGCGTCGAACTTTACTTCGTGATAACCAGCTTCCTGCTCTCCCTGCACGGGCGTCGCTACTTGTTGGTCGAGAGTATTGAACATAGTTGATGTCGGTGGTACGTATCTTCTTCTTTCACGCTTACGGCAATACTCTGCGCAACAGGGAACCAACCATCTCGATTTTCCCCGCCGTAAGCTCGCGGACAGTATTATCCCCCCCAGGAGAAATATACCCCAGGCGATACTGCAGAATAAACAGGACATTCCACAGCAAAAGAAGTGCGGCAATTCCTGCAAATATGCGAACCCTGAGGCGTTTGGTTTTCACTTCGTTCAACAACGCCGCTGTCCCAATCACAAATATCGGCATGAGTGCTATGAACATCCTCCCGCCGAACGAATCTCCTTGTCCCCAGGCTGACCACGACGCGATCAGATACGTTTGTCCCAAGAAGCCAGCACAGAGTAGTGCGGCAAGAACTCTGTCGCGCCGGAAAACACACACGAGTCCAAGACAGGAGAATGCTAAGAAGGGATGCCAGAAGAACAGTCCGTGATTCGTAGAGAAGAGAACACCGAAGAGATGCGGAGACAACCAGGTAAACCCCTGGGATCCATCCAAGAAATATCCGCTCAAGAAGGGACTGCCATTCAACACAAACCAGACATACATCTGCACCCAGAACACCGCAATGAATCCGACCCCGATCAGGACAATTCGTTTTCTCTTCTCCAGGAATTCGGTTCGGCTAAGCAGGATGTCAAACACGGGCAGCAGCATGAGCGTGGCATCAGGCTGCCGTACTAATCCCATCAGTCCGCCGGCAAGGCCGACAACGAAATACGGTCCGGGATTGTCCGCTTTGCGCCCATCGAGCCAGAGGAAAAACATCAACGCTGACGCAAAGAAGGAGCACATGTGAGACATGGATGGTTCGAGAACGAGATAGTAGCAGAAATTCGACAACGCAATAACCATCACAGCGCTGACGATCGCCGTGTCTTGAGAAACATTGCGAGTTATTCGGTGCGTCAGCACCATCCCGATCCAACCATACACGATGCTGCCCAGACACACTGCGCTTTGGTAGATGTAGCCATAACCATCCGTCGCCATCGAAAAACCAACCAGGTTCAATGCAAGCGATAGTACATGGGCAGCGAGAAAAAATGGAACCCATAAGAGTGCCGTACCGACCGCAAATTGATTGCTGGTCATTCCCGTAGGGGTTTTCATCTTCTCCACATCCATGGCCGGGAAGAGGCGGGCATATTCATTCGCAAAATCAATATCCCGGTCAATCACCAGCGATCGAACATACGCGTAGTAGTAGATCCCATCGGAGCCGATGAGCATGCCGTCCGATCGCGGCAGAGGAACAGTCGCGAGAAATGCCAGCGCAGATAGCAGAAAAACCAGGAGAAGGATCTTCGACGAATGTCGCTCAAGAATTTCCCGGTGTAGCGCTGTCATCCAATTTTCACCTGACTCATTGTTGTGCAACTGACTGCATCTCCATCGTGCTTTCTAGTTCAAATGTCTTGAGCGGCAGATTTTCCCTCCGGCGTGCCATCGCCCCGGCATTGGACTTGAGGACAAATCTCCTCTCTGCGGGGAACGGTGTTGGGCGATTTGTTGACAGGCGACCTGCAGCGGCTGTAGGTAGTGTGCCGCCAACGGAACATAAGCGAACAGTGTCTTCGGAGATCGGCCTAGTCGAATGTGTTGAAATCCCCGTATGATATCAAGTTTAAGATAGCGTCTGCAAATGGTAGAATTGACTCGAAGGTGCATTTCGGTGACCGGGGGCGGATCCGGCGGGGAGAACGTCTGGATGAACCACAAGGCATCATACCTATTCCTGCAGCTGGTAGACTTCCGACGCCTACGACCATCTCCGTTGTGGACGATGTGGTAGACGCCATTGTTGCGACGGGAAATACTGAGCTTCGATAGGGCAGACATTGCTGAACCCTTTCAGGTGCAGCAAATCTGTTTACAGTTGGTGGGAAATTGCCGAAACGGTGGGATTCTGCTGGAAGTTGGCTCTCCCAAAGCAGGCGCTCTAACCGGGCTGAGCTACGCCCTGAGTGAAATCCTGCGTGACGGTATGCCAATCCGTTTTGCAATGTAAGAATTACTGCGAGCCTTTTCAACCGATAGTGGGCCTAACGAAGGATAACGATTTTCCTCGTAGCAAAAGAAGACCCCACCTCAAGGCATGCAATGTAAACCCGGCTGGCCAGTTCGTGGCGGTCCATTCTCCGTTCGCAACTCCCGGGGGCACCAGGAGCAGAAGCATCAAGTCCCTCGGTGACTTAAGAGGTTCTCCATGAATGCATACAGGCACGGTTTGGAGGCTTCTGCAGGGTCAATAGTCCAGCGGACCGTTTCGCCGAATAACGATCTTCAACGATGCAAGTGGTATGCGCACCTCCGTCGGTCCCAGCGCGTACGGGGCAATTTCGTATGGATTATAATAGAGAACCAATACGCCATTCCCCACCGCAACATTCGGCGGCGGTTCGAGTTTCCCTTCCTCAATCCAGAATCCCGCATCCCCGAGCGATTGGCTGTCCGGAATGCTCCGGGCCTCGCGAAAATGCTTTTCCACGATCCCCGCAAACTCGCGTTCATATCCTGGCCGAAACAGGTCACCATACGCCAGTTGCCTGCCGGTCGATGCATCAAACGAAGCCAGCCGGACAATGTCCAAGCCGTGCGCCCCGCCGAGGTATGATGTTTCCTCAAAGCGAATGCTGACCACCCCCGCAGTATCCGAAAACACAGCACACGATCGTTCCAGTGTCCAGGGAGAACGATAGTCGGCGAATTCTTCCGTCAGATCGATGTATTGTCCAACCAGCCCTGAGGCAATCGAGTCGAACGGCTGGACCAGCTCACCATCCTCCAGCGAAGCGAACATCTGATCGTTGATATACGCGGCGATTGAATCGATGCTCGGGGGTGAGGTGGCGCGGGTCACGGCGGGATAGGAGAAGCGAATGCTGACGCACGGTGTCCCTGCGCTGTCGCAGATGCCGAACGTGCGTGAGAGAGACTGCATTTGGTACCGGAGAACCGGAGCACGCGTCTCCCGCCGTGCAGAACAGCCCGCCAGGATGAGGAGCGGGACCAGAAAGAGAAGGGATCGCTGTTTTCCCATGCGGGAATATAGCGAACATTTTCCCGTGGCACCAGAGGTAAGAAATCACGCATGAGAGTATTTCTACCGGACGAGGAGCGCTTTCTTCGTCTCTGTGAAACCGCTGGCCTGCAACCGGTAAAAGTACGCGCCGCTTGCGAGGCGCGCGGCGTCGAACTGAACGGTGTGAACACCCGCCATCCGCTCGCCCTCATCCAGCACCGCCACCCGCTGTCCTGCGGAATTGTACACCTCGAGACTCACCACGCTCATCTGCGGCAGTTCGTACCGGATCGTCGTCGTGGGATTGAAGGGATTCGGATAATTTTGCTGAAGCGCATAACGATCCGGCACCTCTGCACTCCCCTCGACATCCGCTACGGCAGAGGGAGTGATGAGCGCGAGCGAACTTTGCAGCCCATCGTACAGGGGAGTGGTCAGTGCGGCCGCAAGCTCGGTCGGAGACGCGCCAAACCAATCGCGCAGGATGGTCCCGTACACCCTGCGGAAATCAAATTGCATGTCGAGGTTGTCTTTCACCTGTCCGCTCGTGTTGGTGAGCGTCGGGTTCGACCCCACGATGCCGGGATTGACATTTTTCCCGAACACGAACACCGGCACGGCTGTACCATGGTCCGTCCCCACGCTCGCGTTCGACTTGACGCGCCGGCCGAATTCCGAGAACGTCATCCCCACGACCCGGTCGTCGGCGCCGAGGAGCGCAAGGTCGTCCATGAATGCCGTGATGGCCGAGGAAAGCCGACCGAGGAGGGTCGCATGCACCCCGAGAGAGTGGTCGGCGGCATCTACCTGCGCCGAATGCGTATCGAAGCCGCCGATATTCACGACGTAGATGCGTGTCTTCAGGCCCCCTGCGACAAGCCGTGCGACGATCTTCATTTGATCGGCAAGCGAATTGTTCGCCGGGTAAAGGGTGGAGAGATTCGTCACTTTTGCCGAGGCCGCCCTGATGGCGCTTGAATACACCTGCGTTTGTTCCGCCACCTGCCGGACGAATGTCAGTTCGTGTCCTGCAGGCGTGTCGGGGGCAACATCGCTTCCCCCGGGAAGGAGATACTGCGCAGCAGGGTTGGCGATGGCCATGCCCAGCGACTGCACGGGGCCCTGCAGACCGGGAGAGACCACCGAGCCAATAGAGATTGCCAGGGGGTCTGGCATCACCGCATTTGGATAGCCCGTCGGGAAGCCGGGATACTCCGCGTTGAGCCACCGCCCGAGAACACCCGTGGGGGTAGCCTGGTTATAGTCAGCGCCGGTAAGCCAGATGTCTGTGGCCCTGAAATGAGAGAAGTTGGGATTAGGATAGCTGACGCACTGCACAACGGAGAGCTTCCCTCCCCCGTACAGTGACTGGAGGCCGGTCATTGCAGGATGGAGACCCGTCGCGTCTGTAAGCCTGAGCACCTGGGTCTCGTTGATCAGGATATTGCTCCTGGCCTGCGCGAGCGGCGCGTACTGATCGAGCGGGATCACCATATTCAGGCCGTCGTTCCCGCCATTCATCTGGACCAGCACCAGAACCCTGTCTGTGTAGGCGGCGGAAGCCACAAGGGCTTCGAGGAAGGGGGACCGGCCGTAGGCCCGGAGAGAATAGCCCCCGATGAGAAACGGCACGGTACTGGCGGGAACTGCACGCTGCAAAAAGTCTCTTCGGTTCATCGTGTTCTCCTCCTCCCTTTACATCAGCTGGTATTCCGGCATCTGCATCATGAAGTTGAGCAGGGCCGCCAGCTTCGATTTCACAGCGTTCAGGTTTGTGGTGTTCGTCGGATCGGCGATGTACGTGACCCATTCGATTGTCCACTCGTAATCCGGCAAACCGGGGATCAAAACGTTCTTGAGGAACGCTTTCTGGTTGTCCGTAATCGGACTCGCAAAGAGGTACTGTGCTGTTTCGTTGATGATCACGTTCGGATCTCCGGGGTCTGACAGCGTCTGGATATAGGCAATCGGATCGATGATGATTTTTGCGCCCGCCGTGGAAAAGCCCGACGTCACCATGCGGCTCGTCCACGCGCTCCGTTTCGGAAGAGTGTCGGAATTGATCCAGAGCTCGTGGTATTGCGGCTCCTGATAGTAGGCGTGCCAGCCAGACACGTCGGGGGGATCGCCGAGAGTCTGTTGCACCGCGGTGGCCTGTCCCACGAGGTAGTTCCACATCCCGTACTGTTTCGCCGGTCCATCTGACGCGGTCGGGAACACCACGGAAAACTGACGGCATGTTCCGAGCGTATGGTCAAGCGGATTCTTGATTATGCATCCGACGTTGAGGGGGTCGAAGAAGTGCGCGCTCTTGAACAGGAGTTGAAGCACCGGAAGGATCTGGTAGTTGTTGGCCCGGAGGGTATTGGCAAGCGGTTCAATGATATTGAGTTCTGTCCATGAGTCGATGACATAGTATATGAACCAGCGATAGAGCTTCCGGCAGATGAACCGCGCCGTCTCCGGCTGCGCGAAAATCATGTCGAGCAGTCCGTTGATCTCGAGCATCCCGTCGCCGCTTCCGATGATCACGACGTTATTGTAACGGTACGAGAAGGTCTTGTTGGTCAAATCGTGTTTGGTCACGTCAAACCATGAGGTCGACGCGGCAACGGAGCCGTCGGCGTTTTTCAGGTCGCGCCACCCGGTCAGTACCTTCGCCGCCGCCTTGACGTCCTGCTCCGTGTAGTTCGTGTAATCGCCCGGGCCGACCTGCGGCCCTTTCCCGATAGTGAAGAGCTCCTGCAATTCCCGTGCGTAGTTCTCGTCGGGAGCGGCTGCGCTGTTGCGGTTGCCGTTCAGGTAGCGGAGCATTGCACCGTCGATGGTGATCTGGCGCGCGAGGTCCTTGAAACCGCCGAGCGCAAAGCGGCGGAGGACATCCAGGTACCGGTAGGAGAACCGGGGATCGGCAACCGTGGCGGTGGCAGTAACGAAGTGGTTGTGCCAGAAGAGAACCATCTTCTCGCGGATCGAGGGCTGCTGATGAAGCATCAGGCCGAGCCACCATGCTTTCAACGACGCAGTGCGTCCACCGGAATTGTCGTTGGTCGTCGCGTCGATCCAGGTGGAGCCGATCGGAATGGTCTCGTTGGTCGCAGTGGCATAGATGACCGGAACGGAAGTTTCCGGAGGGGGAACAGCCAGCAGCTGATCAACCACCTGCACCATCGTCTTTCCCTTGAAAAGGTCGACGTCCGCACGGGACGGGCCAAACATGGTGCGGCGCAGGAGGTGCAGCAACTGGTCATTCCCGAACGCTCCGGTATAAGGCTCAAGGCCAGCGGTGGTTCGGATAACAGCGGGAATCTTGCGGTTGGCAAACGGGCTTGCAGCAAGTGAATCGTGCTGCTGAGGCGGATCCTCGGATTCTTGGTCGCCGATGACGGCTGCGAGAAGGTCACGTCGCTTCATGGCTCCGGCTCTCATGGTGTGAAAAGAACAGTGTGTAACAGGGGGCAAAATTTTACGAATATACTGATTCTAGCCGGAAGCACGCAAGAGAAAAGTGTTTTCCAGGAGGGCGGACGTCGCACTCAGCCCGGCGTCAAGCGGGCTCCACTCCTGGGCGAGCATCCCCGCATGGAAACGTATTGCCCTGCAAGGCCACCTCGTGCGTACTAGAGACCGGTGATCGACTGACCTATCACTGCTCCTCGAAAAAAAAGAACCTCATTTTTCGTAGATTGGGTGTCATGCCTCGATTCAAACTCACACTGGAGTACGAAGGGACACGCTACCGCGGCTGGCAGATCCAGAAGAACGCTCGCACAGTCCAGGGGGAAATTGAGCGTGCACTGCGAGAAGCCCTCTCGCTCACAACGTTCGAGTTCCAGGGCGCAGGGAGAACCGACGCCGGCGTGCACGCCATCGCCCAGGTCGCCCACCTCGACGCCGACCTCACGCTCCAACCCGGCGAAATGCGCGACCGGCTCAACGAGGTCCTTCCACCCGACATCAATGTTCTCACTGTTGCACCTGCACATCCAAGGTTCCACGCACGTCACCACGCCAGGGCCCGAAGCTACCTGTATCAGATCGCCTGCCGCCGCACCGCGCTCGCCAAACGGTTCGTCTGGTGGATCAACGATCCACTCAACGTCGCTGCGATGCGCCAGGCGGCCTCATGCTTTGTCGGCATGAAGGACCTTCGCTCGTTCACGCGCGACAATCCCGGCGAGAAATCCACTCTCATGTTTCTGAGCGAGTTCATCCTCCATGAGGCGGGCGACCTGATTCTGGTCCGTGTCACGGGCTCGCATTTCCTCTGGAATTCTGTCCGGCGAATGGTGGGGGCCCTCGTGGAAGTCGGCCGGGGAAACATCGCCGCCGGAGACCTGCAAGAACTCCTGCGTACCGACTCGGATGCGATGGGGAAACACACCGCACCTCCGTCGGGGCTTTTTCTCGAACACATTCACTATGAAGGCGATCCGGCGTTGCACTCCGTGCGGCCGGTGTTTCCTCTTCAGACACACTTCTGATCCATATGGCAGACAACAAAATCATCTTTTCTATGGTCGGGGTTGGAAAAATCTTCCCGCCCAAGAAGCAGGTGCTTAAGGACATCTACCTTTCGTTCTTTTACGGTGCCAAGATCGGCGTTCTTGGCCTGAACGGTTCTGGCAAAAGCACGCTCCTGCGGATCATCGCGGGGGAAGAGACAGAATATCTCGGAGAGGTCACCTCTCAAAAAGGGATTACCTTCGGCTACCTGCCGCAGGAACCGCAGCTGGATCCCTCCAAAACAGTTCGCCAGGTTGTGGAAGAAGGTGTCCAGCCCATTGTCGACCTTCTCCGAAAATTCGAGGAGGTAAGCAACAAGCTCTCCGAGCCGGACGCGGATTTCGATACCCTGCTCGACAAACAGGCCGGGTTGCAGGAACGGATCGATCACCTGAATGCCTGGGACCTGGACAGCAAACTTGAACAGGCCATGGACGCGCTCCGCTGCCCGCCCTCCGATATGTCTGTCGGCGTGATTTCCGGAGGCGAGCGGAGGCGCGTTGCACTCTGTCGGCTGCTGCTTCAGGAACCCGACGTGCTTCTCCTGGATGAACCCACCAACCATCTGGACGCAGAATCTGTGGCCTGGCTCGAGCAGCATCTCCAGCAGTACCGTGGAACGGTCATCGCGGTCACTCACGACCGCTACTTCCTCGACAACGTCGCGGGCTGGATCCTCGAACTCGATCGTGGTGAAGGAATCCCTTTCCAGGGAAATTACTCTTCCTGGCTTGAGCAGAAAAGGGCGCGTCTCGCCGTGGAAGAAAAACAGGAGTCCAAACGGCAGAGGGCTCTTGGAGAGGAGCTGGAATGGGTGCGGCTAAACCCCAAGGGCCGCCATGCCAAGAGCAAGGCAAGGATTGCTTCCTATGAAAAGATGCTCTCCGAGGAGCATGAGAAACGGCGGGAGGAGATTGAGATCTACATCCCGCCGGGGCCACGCCTCGGCAATCTCGTGATCGAAGCAAGAAATGTCTCCAAGGGCTATGGCGACAACCTCCTGTACGAGAATCTCACGTTCTCTCTCCCGCCTGGCGGGATCATTGGCGTCATTGGGCCCAACGGGGCCGGAAAGACAACCCTTTTCCGTATGATCACCGCCAGGGAGAAGCCGGACAGGGGCACCTTTGTCATCGGGGAAACCGTACAACTGGGATACATCGACCAGAACCGTCAGCTCAATCCCGAGCACACGATATGGGAGGAGATCTCGGGAGGGGAAGAGACGCTCCGCATGGGGAGCCGCGATGTCAATTCGCGTACCTATGTTGCCCGCTTCAACTTCAGCGGTACTGATCAGCAGAAGAAGGTCGGGCAGCTATCGGGAGGAGAACGGAACCGGGTGCACCTCGCACAGGTTCTGAAGGAACAGGCCAATGTTCTTCTGCTCGACGAACCCACCAACGACCTCGATGTTCATACTCTCCGGGCTCTGGAAGAGGCACTTCTGGACTTCGCCGGTTGCGCGGTGGTCATCTCGCACGACCGGTGGTTCCTCGACCGCATCGCCACCCACATTCTTGCCTTCGAAGGCGAAAGCGGCGTCATCTGGTTTGACGGCAATTTTTCAGAATACGAAGAAGACCAGCGAAAGCGGCTCGGTATTGAGGCCGGGCGGCCACATCGGATTCGGTACAAGAAACTGATTCGCGAGTGAGCAATGAACCTCCGCCCCGGCCTGTTGCTGCTCTTCCTCTGGTGCACACGTCCTGCGGGTGCGCAACAACCGCACATTGAACGGGTTGATCCTCCCTTCTGGTGGACAGGAATGCGGCAGGATACACTCGAACTCATGGTTGCCGGGGGACCGTTCGAGAGAGCGGTGGTCAGCACGCCGTCGTCGGGAATCCATCTGCTTTCCTCCGAGGTCACCGGGAGGAGTTCCTACCTGTTCATTACTCTCGTTATTCTTCCCGGTGCTGCCGCAGGAGAGCATTCGTTTTCCATCACCACGCCGGCCGGGACCGTTTCCTTCTCTTACCATCTCCGGGAACGTGACACCACGCAGGGCAGGCACGATGGCTTCGGGCCTGAAGACGTGGTATACCTTATCACTCCCGATCGCTTCGCCAACGGAGACCCTGCCAACGACAGCGTTGCCGGAATGCGCGAGCGTCCGAACCGCGCCGCTCCGTACGGCCGTCACGGCGGGGACATCCGGGGAATCATCGACCATCTCGCATATCTGAAAGACCTGGGCATCACCGCCCTCTGGATCAACCCGCTGCTCGAGAACGACAATCCCTTCGCGAGCTACCACGGATACGCCGCCACTGATCTCTTCCGGATCGACCCGCGCTATGGCTCCAACGAGCTGTACTGCACGCTGGTTCGCGAGAGCCACCGGTTCGGGATGAAAATCATTCTCGACCACGTCAGCAACCATATCAGCATCCACCATCCCTGGATCGAAAACCCTCCGATGGCCGACTGGCTGAACGGCTCGCAGGCGGAGCATCTTCCCGCCTTCCACGAATTGACACGGCTCAATGATCCGCACGCGGCTGCGGTTGAACAGAAGAAGGTTGTCCAGGGATGGTTTTCGGGGGGCATGCCCGATCTGAACCAGAACAACTCCCGTCTTCGTCGCTACCTGATCCAGAATACCATCTGGTGGCTCGAACTTTCGGGGCTCGACGGGATCCGGGAAGACACCTATCCGTATTGCGACCAGAACTACCTCAACGAATGGTGCCGGGCGATTCTCGCAGAATATCCCCGACTGAACATCGTCGGAGAGGTGTGGATGAACGAGGTCCCCTCGACGGCATCGTTCCAGCGCGGCAACCGCCTTGCACCCGCGCGGCGCAGCGCGCTCCCGACCATCACGGATTTTCCTCTTTACGAGGCGCTGAAGTCGACCTTTGTCCGCAAGGAAAGCATCCGTGCGCTGGCAAATTGCTTCTCCATGGATTTCTGTTATGCCGCATCGGAAAGCCTTCTCACATTTGCAGACAACCATGATGTCCCCCGGTTGGCCTTCATGACCGGGACCGATCTCCGCCGGCGCACCATGGCCCTGACCATCCTCCTCACGGCACGAGGCATTCCGCAGATGTACTACGGAACGGAGCTGGCACTCCAGGGAGGCAGCGATCACGGCACCCTTCGCGCTGATATGCCCGGCGGCTTCCCGGGCGATCCACGCGATGCGTTCACGGAGGATGGGCGCACGGCCACGGAGCGCGAGTGGTTCGGGTTTGTGCGTAATCTGCTTCACCTCCGACAGCAGTCACCGGCACTCCAGCGGGGAAGGTTTATTCACTTTACCCCGGTCGAAGAGGTGTACGTCTACTTCAGGGTCGGGGAAGGCTCAACGATGATGGTCGCGATCAACAACAACGACGCGGGGAAGGCGATTTCCTGCTCGCGGTTTCGGGAGTTTTTGCCGGAAGGGACGAACCTGAGACAACTGACGGGAGAACGGCGCGGTGACATGGTGTCCGCGGATACCCTCGACCTCCGCCCCCTTTCTGCAACGGTGTACGAGGTCGTTCGGTAACCTGTCTACCGCGAGGTCCCCGCCGAAGAACGAACGGGCGCATCCTTCTGAGATGCGCCCGCGCATGACGCGTGCTTACCTCGACCCGTTATTTGCGGACCTGCGCATCATGCTTTCCACGATAAATGCGTTTGCTCGCGCGATTCTGTTCCCGATTGAGCTTCCTCCGTTCAGCAGGGGTCACCACACCATCTGATTTCGCCTTCGCCTTATCGAGAGCGATCTTTGCCTGCTGCCGCTCAAGCTTCCGGGTTTCCCTCGGTGTCAACTCCCCGCTCTTGGCCCCTTCCTTGATCCGTGCCTGTTGCTGGACCTGACGCTTCGTCACGCGCGGGGTCGCACTTTGTGCCGAGATTGACAGCGCGCCGATCGCGAACAGCGCAATCAAAATGATGGCCTTCCTCATACCTTCCTCCCTGCAGTGGTTTATGTGTGAATGAGTCTTGAGCATATGCGAGGAAATCTCGCGCAAAGACGTAACGGTGGTAGATTGGTCTTCCCCGTGCTACACTCAGGCTACTTTGAAAGACCTTCGGGGGCGTTCTGTACCCCTTTACGTTTTCTGCGTGACCTATCAGAGAAGAAAGCAATCGGTGTGCCAGCCACGAAGGAGCCAAACCAGGCCTGTTTTGGGGGAAGGAAGTGCGGGAAAACGAACAGATAGCGCGGGAAAAGCAAAAAGCCGGCAATCAGCGGAGGAGTATCATCGAACGGGTCTCTGCGTGGCTGCCTGCAATCAGGCGGTAGAGATACACGCCGCTCGGCATCTCAGGAGCGCTAAACCGGATAGTGTAGGATCCTGCTGTCTGCCGCGCGTTCACGAGAGTCGCCACCTCGCGCCCGAGCAGATCATACACCGAGAGCTTCACACTGCTGGCCACTGGCAACGTATACCTGACCGCTGTCGATGGATTGAACGGGTTCGGGTAATTCTGGAACAACGATGGATTTTCCGGGATTCCGGCTGCGAGAGCCGGTTCTCCGACTCCAGTGAGGATGTCCCCCGCCAGCCGCCCCACAGAGGCCACGGTTATCTGTCCGACCCGTCTCACGAGGTCCATTTTCACCGACCCGAACGAATCGGAAGATGTATGATAGAGGGGACTCGCGATGTAATATGTGCCATTGTTCCACGGCGGTGCGTATTCCATCAGGCAGACGGCAGGAGAGCCGACTGCCCAGAATCGATCATGATCGCTGTAGGTCGCCGAGACGTTCTGAGCGATCGAATCGTACATGCCGATATCGTTCCGGGCGATCGATTCGTGGAAGATGTCCGCCAGCCACCGGGAGGCCGGGTTGGTGATGATGGAAGTGAAAAGCCACTTCTTGTTGTATCCCACCATATCTACCGACACCATTCCGGAGATCCGGGCTCCTGCCGCCTGGAGTTTCGCTGCGTGGAACCGGCTTCCACCGTGGCTCAGGGCTGCGGAATCGGCCGGGCTCGATTCCTCCGAGCCGTATCCAGCGAAGACGATCGTATTCCTTGGACGAAATCCTCCGACGGGATTCGCCATGATCCTGGCCGACTCGAGCATGATGGCAACCCCGGTGGCATTATCGTCCGCGCCGGGGGCTACGATCGTCTCCCATGTCGAATTCCAGACCGCGCTTCCCATCCGGCTCGCGGAACAATCATAATGAGCGCCAATAACGAAGATACTTTCAGGGTTTGCGGTACCCTGGAGGGTCGCCACCACGTTAACGAGGGGCTTGCTGTTGAAAGGAGCCTTGGCGGGCAGGTAGAACGTGTCGACCGTTACCGAGGTGAGTCCGGGTGTCGCATCGAGCTCCCGTTTAATATACGCTGCGGCTGAGTCACCGCCGGGAGTGAACTTCACGCGGCTCGGGTGACCTCCCGCAGCGGCAAGAGTCTGCACGTGCCTTGCGAGCGCAGAGATGTTGACAGAATCCGTCAGGCGCCGTTCGTTCTGCGCCCCGGCGCAGAACGAGAAAACGATCAGGAGAAGGGTTGTGAGACGAACCCTTCGCGCGATACGGGGCGCGGTCATTGAAACCCCGCAGAGCCGGATGCATTCGCCTCCACAAACGGAAAAACCATCACGACATGCAGTCGGGCTCCTTTCTGTTCCCTATTCACTTTCTGAGTTGTCCCATCCGTTCGTGAAGAAGGGATTCCTGCGCCGGGGTGAGCCCCGACAGTTTCAGCATTGCTCCGTACTCGTTCAGGGCCTCTCCCTTCAGGCGGGCCCGCTCCAGCGCCTCCGCTACCAGCAGACGATTGCCAAACCGTTCTCCCAGAGCGGGAAAGAGACGAAACACTTCCATGGCCTTGAGGGCACAGGTAGGATAAAAGCCGTTTTCGAAGAGGACCCGCGTTCCGTTGAGTTGCAGAATCCCCACTGCAATCTCGTTCTCGGGCAGGGCTGTCTCCCCGGATTTGTTTGTTCCGTGCACCACCGAAGCATTCGGGATGTTCAATCCGTCGTTTGTCGGCTGATACGAGGACGAGCGGACTTTCTCCATGGCCAGCTTCAGCATAAGTTCCTCCTGGCTCAACTCACGGACATCCGAGATGTCCACCATGACGTCCGGAGGGAGGGTAACCCGTTTCGAGGATTTCTGCGGTGAAGCGGCAGGCACTAGAATCACCGCCGTCCCCTTCGGGCCGGTTTTCATCGTGTCGTCCGGTTTCAGGATGTCGCCTGGTGCAACGCGATGCCACACCTCGGTCACACCCTGCCGGAGCTGGACGTCGCCCTGCACCTTCTGGACGACGATCTGGCCTCCGCTGAGGGTCGCCATTCCCAGAAAGATCAGCATCGCTATGGCCACTGTTTTCATGATCCACTCCTTCTCTCAATTCACATCCACAATCCGTACCCAGCCTCTGGCAAGCCCGAGACCGAGTTCGACTTCTTCAAAATACTGCTGCGCTCCGGCCGTCCATGCTTCGTCGAACCCCCGCACAATCACCGTGGTCTCTATGGGAATCCAGACCGTTTCCCGACCGCTCTTTCCTTTCCTGAGTACATACCGTTTGGGGTTTTCCGAGACGCTCGCGCCATACCGCGCGTCGAGACCCGTGTCGAACAGCAAATAGATGTGAGAGTCGCCCGGGCTACCGGGGGGTATGATATCTACGAATGCGGTTGCGACGCCGACGCTTCCCAGGAGCGAGGCAAAACAGACGGTCATATCGTCGCAATCTCCTCCACGCACTTTCAGCGTTTCCGACGGATACTGGACGTAATCCGCGCTCAGCTTCGGGTCACTCACATACATGAGTTTTCCGCTGAAGTCATTGATCAACACACGGGATTTCACGAATGGTTCCATCCCCGCGCCGACGCTCCCCAGCGCTTCCCGTTGCTGCAGGAGGATGTCCCGCGACGACTTCAGGACATCGGGATCATCAGGCGTAACGAAGAACCGAAGCGACTCGGCCTTTCCGTCCCATTCGTTCCTTCCGCGAAAGAGCACGGGTGCATTGGCACGATCATCGAACGTCTCCGCGGGTGTTGCCGTCACCAGAATATTGGCTTCACGGATCGTCATTTTCGCAACCGCCCTGACCCGTTCGTTGAACACGGCCGTCAGTTCCACTTCCGCGGTTCCGCCGGGAGCCAGCGTGACACTCCGTGATTCTGTAGGGGCATCCATGAACTTCTCCACGAAGAAGCTCACCCGGGCATCAATCGGTTTCTCCGAAATGTTGCGTATGCGTGCTTTTCCGATGGGCCGGTAGGCGAACGTTTCGAACGAGGAAGGATAGACGGCCCCGAACATTTCGACCCCTTCGATGCGTGCCAGGCTCTCGCGCATGTTCCCGAAAATCGCCCTTACCGAGAGGCTGATCCGATCGCGGACATACGGATTGAGATCAAGACTGTGAATCTCTTTCGCGTCGAACTCCGCGAGCGATACCACGCCGGAGTGGCGCTCACGATTGGTGAAACGGAGATAGCTCGCTCCCACGTCAAGGAATTCGTACGACCATCCGATACCGACACTGAATGCCGCCAGCGCAGGAGACTCCCCCCGAACAACGAACAGGGCATTCCGCAGGGAGAGTCCGAGACCGGGAGACCATTCATGGCCCAGTATCGTCGTTCCGTTGGTGCTGATCTGCCCGGCGAGGTGGAGGCCCGTCACCGGTTGATACCAGGCGCCGAGTGAAGCGATGGCCGTCTTCGGCAGAGCATACCATTCAAGGCTGTCGGGAAGCGAGGCGCCTGCGAATCGCAGGAGGTTTCGGCCGCTCACGCCCACCGAGAGGTCTTCGCGTGGCATCCAGAGCAGCGCGACATCCGCAAACCATGTGCTCGATTCGAGAGACTGGGTGATGCTGACGGGGAACAGAGGAATAGAGTCTCGCTGCACAAGCGTGATGCGTGTATCCGTGACGCGTTCTCTGCGGTAGCGCCCGGCAATTCCGAGTGCGAGCGATTTTGAGAACCGGTGAGCGTACCCAACCGATCCCGGTTCGTCATACTTGATTTCCCGGTCATTCGAGACCGGGGTGTTGCCTCCGGAGACCGTCAGCGTCGGAGGCACGACCAGGTGCAACTGCGTCCCGGGCGCATATTCCACCGCCACCGCTTCCGATCCCAGGAAACGTTTCCCCAGCGTCAGCCCGTGAAACGCAAAACCGGCGTTCTCTGCAGCAACCCCTGTGTAGGTCGTCACGCTGAAGTCCCAGTCGCGAATCTGCACCAGCGATGCCGGGTTCCACGCAAACCCGCGGCTGTCTTTCCCCGCGGCAGTGAAGGCGCCGATGCCGATGGCGCGGGGATCCATAAAGGATTGTCCGTGTATGGTCACCGCTTGCATAAGCAGTCCTGCCAGGAGTGCGGTGGCGTGGCAACGGGTCATACGATTAGCGCAATTCAATGTAGCTGTTGTAGACCGTCGCCGCCTGCACCAGAACCCGTCCCGCCTGGGCCTGGATAAATCCCATCTCTTTCCTGTTGGAAAGGATAAATGTAAAGACGTAGAACGAAGTCCGGGGGAACTGCCGCAGCACCGATGCCGGCAGAAGGGCTTTGCCGGTGTTCACCCGCGAGCGCAGTTCCAGGATCGGAATGGACTTCTTTGCCAATGGCTCAAAAATGCTGATGATGATCTGGAGCTGTCCTCCACCCCCTCTCCACCAGAGGAGCAGGTCTTTCTCGCGAGAAAAGACGCCTCCCCCCCGCGGAGAGAGCACGTTCAGTCTGTCGGGGGTAAGGATGCTTACACTCAAGGCTCCGGAGGATGTACTGGGCGCGCTCCACGTGTACGGGACTGAATGCTCATACGTGTGACTCAGATCGCCCAGGTACTCCACTCCCCGCGTCAGGACCGTATCACGCAGCAACAGGCTCCGCACCGCGATCTGATGGGGCACTTTCGCCATCGCCAACCCGTTCAGCAGGACCGCTCCCAGATCAATCCCATTGTATCCCACCTGCCGGAAGAGAAACCGCACGGTGCTGTCGGAGACGAATACCCGTGCGTAGGCAAAGGAGTCCACCTTCCCCGGGCCGGCATCGAGCGTAACCTTGTTGACGACAAACTGCCCGACGTACGACATCTGGTCGGAGGGAAGGACCGCTGTGCTGTCCACCGCGTTCGTGACGAGAAGCGTGTCCGGTCGAACAATCGGGAGTATCTCGAGTTCCGTGGTGTTCTGTTCGAGCTGTAGCTCCACATCGGCCGGGTGCTGGCATCCCACCAGCAGCAGACCAATCAGCACGGCGAAAAGGAGCGTCTGTTTCACGATGCCACCGCAATTGTTCACAGAATGTACGTCTTGTGCCCGGGAAAAGCCACCTTCCGCTTCATGTGCCGGAGCCCCCACCCCTTGCGGGATGGGGGCTCCAGCTGTTCTCCCCCGCTTCCAGAGAATTTACAGGACCCGGTACGGGATCCCCCACCAGCTCACCGCGTAGGGCGCCTGATCGTCATAGAGCGTTGACCTCGTCATAGCATCCACGCCGGCATTGAAGAAGCCGGTATGGAAATGAACGGGCCAGGAGATTTCGAAGGTTCGCGTGAAAGTCCCGTCTCCGTTATCGGTCTGGCTCACGAAGGTCATTCGCTGCCGGCGGGCATGGAACATATCACAGCCGAAGCGGAGCGTCACAACATCGGTATCCGCCGATGCACTGACCACCGTCGCGCGCAGCCGAACCGTGGTTCCCCCGAGCAGCATCGGAGCATCTTTCTGTCCGCCGTTGAACAGGCGGAGCCAGCGATACCGCAGGAAGAATGTCTCAGGATTGGTCACCGTGATCGAGTCTCCGCCGGGCAGGTACTGTTTGATTTCGACGATCTTGATCAGGTTGTTCGGTGCGATTGTCCCGCCGTTGATCAGCGAAGATGCAACCGGCACCCAGTTCATCCAGAAACGCTCGGTCTCCCGCGCAATGCGTTTGAAGATCACATACCGGGTGGAGAGATCGGTGAACGGTTTCGTGATCGTCACCGTATCGCCGGCTTCCGTCTTTGCACGGATTTTCAGATTTCCGGTGACGGTCTTTTCCACTTTCCCGATGGCCGTTGAGTCGCCGGGCTGCACAGTAATCGTAACGTTCTTCGTGATGTTTGTGATGAAGCGGCCCCAGCGGAGCGGCGTGACCGCAGCGTCGATCTTGCCGAAGCTGGTATAGTCCATCGGCTCGACAGCTTTATCGGCAAAGGTGATTTCGTCGTTCTTGACAAATTCGTCGTTGACGGCATAGTACTGCATGGCCGACTGTTCGTTGGTCACACCCGCGGGAGATTGCTCGCCGGGAGCGTTGTCCTTGTGGCAGCCCATCACGCCAAGACCCGCCACGAGAGCCAGCGTCCATAACACAGCAAACGATGTCTTCATACCTTCCCCCCTCTGTTGGAGATTGTGAACGATGCACATTGACTTCTCTGCGGAATCATCTTCAAGCGCTGTGCCAGCAACCCACGAACGCGTCTGTCACCATCATAACTCGCAGGTATAGAACACCATACATGAGATATGCCTCGGAGGGTCGATCAGCGATCCGGCGGAGGAAGTGCGGGAACATGCAGAAGAAGTGCGGGAAGAGTGAAAATCAGGCTTTTTTCCACACTCCCCGGTAATAACCCTCCGCCACAGCTTCGAGGAATGGGTGATACCGTTGCGGCAGGTTCTTCGTTTTCGGCTTCAGACCAATCCGTACCCCGTCCCATGGTTGCGAGCGATCTATCCCCTGGGCAAGGTTGTCGAGGTATTCATCCATTTTCTTCCCCACCCGTTCCAGGACCGCCGGATCCGCCGAGAGGGCGATATGCCGAACGGTCTTTTCCAGGTCATATCCATGTTCGACGAACGCCTTCAGACACTCGCCGCGGAGGTACTCGGCGACGGTTCCCCGGTTAAGCCCACCCAGTTCTTCCGCCGACTCGGAGATGGAACTCCGCGAAAACCCTTTTTCGCGGAGTGCGTCAAGGACCTGGTCTTCAACACCAAGTGCTTCTCGCGCAGCGGCGGCAATCTCCTCGATCAGATCCTTCACGGTAACCATGGTGCGGTCTTCCGCCCGCGCCAGCAGGGCAGCGCGTTTCACGACACTCTCCAGTTCACGCACATTCCCCCTCCACGGGTATTCCTGGAGGGCACGCATGACGTTCCTTGACACCGAGAGGCCGCCGCCTTCTTTTTGCAGGAAGTGATCGACAAGCACGGCGAGATCGCCAGGCCGTTCCCGCAGGGGCGGAAGGATTACGGAAAGAACGTTCAACCGGTAATACAGATCTTCCCTGAATTTCTTCGCCTGAACCCGCTCCCTGAGGTCCCGGTTTGTTGCCGCGAGGACGCGGACATCAACCCGAAGGGTCTTTGTCCCGCCGACCCGTTCCAATTCGCCTTCCTGGATTACGCGCAACAGTTTCAACTGGAAGGCTTCCGAAACCTCCCCGATTTCATCGAGGAAGATCGTTCCCCCGTGGGCCAGTTCAAATCGCCCGGGTTTCTCCTTGACGGCTCCGGTAAACGCTCCCCGTTCATGGCCGAAGAGCTCACTTTCCAGCAGATTCTCGCTCAGGGCCCCGCAATTGACGGCCACAAACGGAGCCGTGCTCCGCCCGCTCCGCCTGTGAATGGCCTTGGCCACAAGCTCTTTTCCCGTCCCGCTTTCTCCCAGGATCAGCACCGGTGCATCGGTTCCTGCGATTTTGCCGATGAAGTGAACGACCGGTTTCATCGGGCCTCCCTGCTCGAACAGAATTCCTTCGAACTCCGCGCGACCGCTTCTCCCGGCTTCCGGCGCGACCCGGAACTCCTCCAGATCGTCGGCACGGGAAGAGAGCATCCGGATTTCGGCCTTGTACTTCCGGATTTCCTCGAGGAGCTCGGAGGTTCTGTCGGCCGAGCGCGCGGCCTGGACGTTCAGCAGCTCACGTTCGAGGAGCCCGACTTTCGCCTCACGGTCGCCGAGCTGCGCGAGCACCTGCTGTTTCTCCGCCGCGAGCGAATCCAGTTGACGTCGCGTTGCCTGATGATGGAGAACCTGGGCAACGATCGCCGTGAAGAGTGAAGTGATCACAAAGGGAGTTACTGGGAGATTGATCGCTGCAACGGAAAAGAGCACCACGCTGACCAGGAGGAAGACAGCGGCTGCGCCAAACGCAAGCCACCACCGGATTTGCTCAGGCGCCCCGAGAACGGCCGCCCAGATACCCAGGGTGAGAAGAAGAACAATCAGAACGTTGATTGCGATGGGTACAGGCTTGAGGAAGCGGTTCTGGAGGGCATTGTCGAGAAATGTGGCATGGAGGCCGAGTGATGGGTACCGTGGTTCGATCGGTGTCGCATAGAACTGGCTCCGGCCTTCCGCTATGACGCCGAGGAGAACGGTCTTTCCCTTCAGAGAAGCTACCGGAAGAGTCGCCGGCCGATTTCCACGAAGGGCGTCATAGGAGGTCAGAACCTGCATGAACGGATAGAGGGGGAACCTGGTCAGGGGCCCGGGAAAGTTGAGTGTGGCCTTCCCACCGGAGGCTGAGAACTCGCGTACACCCTCCGCACCCGCCAGGCGCACGGTTGACCCATCCAGGATCACGCCCGGACGTCCCGCACCAAGTGAGACTCTGAGGATTTCAAGTGCGAACGCCGGGACCTTGCCCGCCGCAGCACGCAGGAAGAGCGGTATATCGCTCTCCCCGCTGTAATTCACGTGGCCCATTCCCGCAACGTTCCAGAGGAGGGGAGCAATCGGGAGGTGTATACCATCGGCAGCAGAGAAGGTATTTTGCACACCGGGGAACAGAAATGGAAGGGCCGAAGAATCAGGAGGTAAAGAATTCGCATGTTCCCCGAGCCGTTCGAAATAGCATGGGAGAACCACCGCCCCCGAGGCACGCATCATGTTTCCGAGCAGCTCGTCGTACTCGGGGAAGTCGCCCTGTTCCTGCTCGAACACCACCTCGAGCCCGATTGCGCGCACACGCAGGTCAACGAGGGTCCTGATCATCAGTGCATAGAAGTTTCGCCGCACCGGCCATCCAAGAGCCTTCACCGCCTCTTCATCGATGTACACCAGTACGATCGAGCTGTCCGGTTCGAGGGGTCCGCGGAGAGCATACTTCAGGCGCGTCACTTCCGATTCCATCGCGCCGAACGGCGGCGGGAGGAACGACGTCCCCACGCTCATCAGGAGCGCCAGCATGCCCAGGAGGAAAAAATGGCGGCGGTTCATTGCCGGCTCAGCCAGTGTTCCGGATCCTGTTTTTCCCGTTCTTTCCAGATCTCGAAGTGGATCCGCGGACCATCGAGAGATTCTCCGCTCTCGCCGATCACCTCCCCCTCCTTGATCACCTGTCCCTCGGCCACCAGAATATCTGCCAGGTGCGCATACACCGTCCGGAATCCGTTGTTGTGGTTCAGGATGATGAGATTGCCGAACGAGGGGAGCCAGATGATCTTTGCGACCTCACCGTCCGCGACGGAAGCGACGGGCGATCCCAACTCCACCGCGATATCAATCCCGGTGTTCTGGGTGATGGTCCGGAGCGTGGGATGCCGCTGGTTGCCGAAATGGGCGACCACGCTTCCCTGCCCCACCGGCCATCGCAGTCTTCCCCGCTTGGCCTCGAAGGTCACCCCGCCGGGAGGGGGCTGAGGGATCCGGAACTTCCGGGCTTCCTCCGTCTGACGTTCCTTCCGGACCCGGTCTGCTTCAATCAAGTTCTCGATCACGTTCTCCATCTCCCGCGCGGCTTTCATCTGGCGGTCGATAGATCGCTGGATCATCGATTTGTTTTTCCGTATCTGGCTGAGGACGGTACGGCGTTCCTCCGCCAGGGAAGACAGACGATCTTCCTCTGCGCCCTTTTCGGCGATCACGCGGCGTTCTTCGCTCAGCTGCAGCTGTGCCTGCGCCTGCACTTCTTCTATGGCGGCCTGTTTGCGCTGGATCTCCTCGGCGTCTTTCCTGCGCTGGTCGCTGAACCGGCGGAGGTAGGAGGTGCGGAGATAGAACTGGTTGATCGACCGTGAAGACAGGAGAAGTTCAAGGTCGTGCGTCCGCCCGTTGCGATAGATCGAACTCACATATTTCGCGTATTGCTCTTTGAGGAAGCCGAGCTGGTCTTCAAGATCCTGACGCTCGCGCGTGGTAACGGAGATTCTACGCTGGAGTTCGCGTTCGTCCCCCCGCAAACGAGAAACGAGGCGCCGTACGAGCGTCGCTTTCCGGTCATAGGTATCCAGCAGTTCAAGTGCTTCGTTTTCATTTCGCTGGTGTTCCTTGATCCGCTGTTCGTACTGGCGGATCTGGTCGCGCATCGTCTGCAGCTCGGCCTGGCGTTTCCTGATTTCTTCCTGGTTTGCCCGCACTCCCGGGACGACCGCGCAGAGCAGGATGAGGATGGTAAGAAATTGGCGCATGGCGGCTGCTACGGGCGCCCGGTTCTCGCCCCGGGAGGAACCGTAAATGCAAATGATGGGGGGTCACCGTTGGGTGACAGGGATGTATAATAGACGGAGACAGTCCGCAGAGCGCCGGGAAACATCAGGCGGAGGTGCCGCGGAAGGGCGACGCCATCATACTCCTTGAAATCCCGGGCTTCCATCTCCACGAGTATCTCTCCCGCGGCGTTCAGACGACGGAGCTTTGTGACCGCCAGGCGGTCGGTGTCCACCCAGTAGTCGCAATGCCCGTTCCCGCAGCTGAGCGTAAGATGGGTGATCTCGCCGTCGACATCCGCAATCCTGATTCCCGCCGTATCCCGCGGGAAGGGGAACATGCCGCCGAACACACTCACCAGTTCCTCGGCCCCGAGATCAAACGGAATGAGCGACCGGATTGCAGCTGACGATGGATCTCCGCTGTGCACGACGTTCTCAATGGCGTTGTACATCACGAACCGCTCGTGTGACAGAAAAAACGTACCCACATCCATCCCGAACGGACCCTGGAGCCGGAGGAGGAGCGAGTCCGGTCGTTTCAATACTGCGCGGAAAAAAGCGGATCCCGCGACCTCCGGGCTGTCAAATGTCAGGCTCCCCCTTCCCACAAACGTCCGCACGGTTGCATTCCGTTTCGCAACCTGGTCCAGGAGAAGCGGAGCCGGGAATGGTCGCACTCCGAGGTCGACGTCACTCCGGCGCGGCGCGCACGAAAAAGCGACAGCCATCAGGAAGATCGCGACAGAAGAGCGGAGTCGCATCAGAGTGATCCGCGTTGGACTTTGTCGCGGATCAGGGTATTCTCAGGCTCCAGCGCAAGGGCTTTCTTCCAATACTCCATCGCCCGACTCCGATCGTTCAGCCGGAAATACACGTCCCCGAGATGGTCGAGCAGCGTTGCGTTGGGGGTCCCTTTTTCGACGGCCTGGAGGAGGTACTTCTCCGCATCGCTGTAGTTTCCGAGCTGGTAGAGGACCCATGCTTTGGTATCGAGATAGGATGCGTTGGCCGGCTGTGCCTCCAGTGCCTTCGTCGACATTTCCAGCGCACGGTTCAGCTGCTGACGGCGTTCCGCGAGGCTATAACCATAATTGTTGAGTATCAGGTGATAATCCGGGCGGATCCGGAGGCCTTCTTCATACAGGCTGTCGGATTCTTCGTGCCGCTTCATGCCATCATAGACCATGGCAAGTTCCGCGATGGCTTCAACATCCTTCGGGTTGATCTGGCGGGACTTTTCAAGTGCGCGGGCCGCATCGATGCGCTTTCCCTGGCGGTTGTACGCCACGCCCAGGAAGAAATTCACGCGGAAATCGTCCGGGACGTGCTTGCGGCCGCTCTCGAGAACATCGGCCATCCCGGCGAAGTCGCTCAGCCCAAAATAAGCCGAGGCAAGAAACACCCAACCGTCCGGGTTCCACGGCGCGAGCTCGGTAACCGTGCGGAAGTGCCGTATTCCGGTGGTATCGTCGTGCGCCATAGAGGCAATCGCTCCAAGAAACCAGTAGGGGCGCCAGTCCCGGGGATGCGCAGTGCGGATCTGTTCGAAGATCCTCTTGGTCACCAAACGGAGCGTTGAATCTTGTTCTATCTGGTCGTAGTATTGCTGACCGATCTTAATTTTCGCGTCCAGCGATACACTGTCGCTCTTCAGGATTGGTGCGAAGGCTTCTTCCGCCTTCACGTACTCCTTCTTCAGCAGGTAGACACCGCCCATGTCGCCGAGAACGTCGATATTCTCAGGATCGAACTCGCGGAGCGCGGAAAGGATCCGCAGGGCTTCGTCGGGTTTCTTCGCGCGAAGGTAGGTCTGCGCCAGGGTCCGCTGCAACGGCTGATTGGCCGGATCGAGGTCTTTCATGCGCTGCAACGCCGCTGCGGCCTTTTCGAACTGGCCCTGTTTGTTATAAAGCTCGGCCACCTGCAGAAGAATGGTCCACTCCGGGCCAAAGCGAGCCAGCATCGCTTCATACACCTCCAGGGCACGGAGGGGACGGTTTGACTCATAGACCCGCCCCATACCGAACCAGGCATCGGTATCGCTTGAATCCCGTCGAACTATTTGTTCATACTGCTGTGCAGCCGAATCGATCTGAAATGCGGCGAGATAGACGTGCGCGAGAGTCCTCCGGTACTCGGTGTTGTCCGGAGCGAGGCGAACGGCTTCGCGGCCGGTCTCGATTGCCAGCGCATGCTTCCCCAGAGCGGAATATGACTCTGCCAAAGCGAAAAAAACCGCGGGCTCCCGGCCGTAGCGTAGCGCATCCTGGAATTCCAGAACCGCCTGGGCGTAGTCTCCCCGCATCTGCTGGACCGATCCGTCAATGAAATGACGCAGCGCCATGGGATGAACCGTATCAGGGAGTGCTGCTGCCCGCACCGACTGCGAAGGCGGAGGAACCCGTTCTACGGAGGAGCAACCCCCAAAAAAGAGAAGCGAAGCCGCTGCTCCGCTTACGATGATTTTCGAGAAGGACGTCGGCAAACAATTCTCGCAAAATGGTCGAAAAAATATACCATTTCACCCCCTGAATAACAAGCGAGGCTTGACAGGTAGAATCCTTTTCTCTACCCTGTACACATCCTCCGATGCCTTCGCATTTCGACATCGCCATTGCATGGGACTGGGAATACGATCGCGAATTCGTTTCCCTTCTGGAACATGCCGCTCAGGCCCGCGGTTTGACCACCCACGCTGTCTCTCCTTCCATCCTTCAGGAGACACTGGCGCAGACGCGTGGCGGGGAATACACGTTCTCAGTGTTTCTCGATCGCGCCAGCGATACCGACGAGCGGTTCCTCCCCTTCGCCCAGGCGATTCGCCTGACCCCCACCCGGATTGTCAACACGCCCGAAGCAGTCCGTCACGCCGCCGACAAGGCAACCATGCATTTGGAATTTCTGACACAGGGAATACAGGTTCCGTACACCCTCATCATTTCTCCTTACAACGAGCGGCAAGAGGTCGGAATTTCGCTCAACGACCTGGCGCGGCTTGGGAGACCCTTCATCATCAAACCTGCAAACACCACAGGCGGGGGAACCGGGGTGATTCTCGGAGCGGAGACACTGCGTGACGTAATTGAATCACGCCAGCACCACAAGAACGACAAGTATCTTCTTCAGGAAAAGATCGAGCCGGCATACGTTGGCGGAGGGACGGCATGGTTCCGCGTTTTTTGGGCCTTCGATTCCATCATTCCATGCTGGTGGCATCCCGATTCTCACGTTTACAGAGCTGTCGAAGGCAGCGCCATCGAGGACTCTCTGGCCCCACTGAAGGTCATCACGCGCGCCATCCACGACGTCTGCCAGCTCGACTTCTTCTCGACGGAAATCGCGCTTACCCGGCAGGGAAAATTCGTCGCGGTAGACTACGTCAACGAAATCTGTGACATGCGCCTTCAGTCATCGCACCCAGACGGGGTCCCTGATCAGGTGGTTATGAAAATTTGCGATTCTTTCGCAGACTTTGTGAAATCCTATAAGTCACAAGCGCTTAGCGCCGCCGATTCCAACTATGCTTGACATTGCCTGCGTGGTTTGATACATTTGACGCAACATGGTTGCCACTGACAAGGAGGAAGCAATGAATCCATTCGGACTGACCGTTCGCCGGGTGAGGCTTTTGGCGATTCTGCCCGGAATCGTCATAGTTTTTGCCCTGGCGGTGGCGGGATGCGGATCAGCGGGAGAGGCTATGGAGGATGAATTCGGCACTCTGCCAAAGGTGAGCCCGGCAGCGCAACTCGAGTTCCGGATTGACAGCCTGATGAATGAGAATCGAAAACTTCGGGACCAGGTCGAGGCTGTCACAGGGGAAAACCGCAGGCTCACCGCGCGAACCGCAGAACTCGAAACCAAAGTTGCAGAAGCCATGGCCGCAGCACAGGCCACCCCGCAGGCGTCGCCTGCACCGGCACCGGTCGTTACAGGGTCCGAGTCGAATTCCGCCTATGAGGCCGCGCTTTCTCTCTACAACGGGAAAAACTATACAGGTGCTCTCGAGCAATTCCAGGCGCTTCTGAGCAGCGGTTCCGCAGGAAAACTCGCCGACAATTGCCAGTACTGGATCGGCGAATCCTACTACGGATTGGGAAAGTACAGTGAAGCCCTGCAGGCTTTCAGGGGGGTGATCGAGCAGAAACGCTCCACCAAGGTTCCGTATGCGTATCTGATGATCGGCAACTGCCAGGCTATGCTGGGGAACAAAGATGCAGCGCGTGAAGCCTACAACAAAGTAGCCTCGGAATTCCCGACCAGTCCTGTTGCCGGCAAGGCACAGGCAAAACTGGGCAAACTGCGCTAGGAGAAGGCCACAAGCTCCGAAGCGAACGTTTCGGCAAATCACCGGTGACGGTTCACCGACACCCTGGACTCCGGTTATCGGTGGACCGTCATCGGTGTTAACGTGTCCGCCACAGAACCTACCGTTTTCCCGTCAAGAACTCCTGAAGGATCCTGATATCCTCCGCACTTCCCAGGAAGAGCGGACTGCGCTGGTGCAGCGATGTCGGCTGCACCTCGAGTACGCGACGGATTCCGTCGATGGCCGCTCCCCCAGCCTGCTCCACAATGTAGGCCAGTGGATTGTTTTCGTACATAAGCCGAAGTTTCCCGTTCGGATTCTTCGTGTCGCCCGGATAACAGTACAGGCCCCCGTACAGAAGCGTCCGGTGCACATCCGCGACCAGCGATCCGATATAGCGCGACGAATACGGTCGCCCGGTTGCGGCATCCTCTTCTTTCAGCCATTCCGTATAGCGGCGCATTCCGGGACTCCAGCGACGGAAGTTCCCTTCATTCATGCTGTAGATCGCGCCTTTGCTCGGAATCCGGATATTTTCGTGCGACAGCAAAAATTCCCCGACACTGGGATCGAGCGTGAAGCCATGCACGCCGTGTCCGGTTGAATAGACGAACATCATGCTTGACCCGAAAAGAGCGTAGCCCGCGGCAACCTGCCGCGTCCCGGGTTGCAGGACATCCTCCATGGTTGGTTCCCCGGCCGGCGTGACACGCTGGTACATCGAAAAGATCATTCCGATCGTGACGTTCGCATCGATATTGCCGGACCCGTCAAGCGGATCGTACAGCAGCACGTATTTCCCCCGGGGATATTCGGCAGGAATATGCAGGAGATCTTCGTTTTCCTCCGAGGCCATCACGCAGAGGTGCCCCAGATGGTCCATCGCTTTGTAAATCGTCTGATCGGCAAACTCGTCGAGCTTCTTGATCACGTCACCGCTGATGTTCATCCGATCGGTGGTTCCAAGAATATTTACCAGGCCGGCTTTGGTCACTTCGCGCCAGACGAGTTTCGCGGCAAGACAGAGCCCCTGCAGGAGCGCGGAAAACTGTCCCGTTGCTCCAGGGTGCCGTTGTTCTCCCTCAGAAATGTGGCGTTCGAGGGTCATGAACTTCAACGGGAGTGACGTCTGGATGGTCATGCGAATCCCTCCTGGTGTCAGTCAAGCCTATCGGACAACATACCCCCGGGGGTCCTCCGCAGCCATGCGCGGGATCACTCAGGAGGCCGCGGGCCGGAGTTCCTGATCCTTATACTGCAACTGATAGAGTCTGTAGTACAGGCCGCCGCGCGACAGGAGTTCCTGGTGGGTTCCCATCTCCCGGACTTCGCCTTTATGCATGACGATGATCTTGTTTGCGGACTGGATGGTGGAGAGGCGATGTGCTATGACGATGGAGGTGCGGCCGTGAAGCAGCTTCTGGATGGCGCCCTGGATCAGCAGTTCCGTTTCCGTGTCAACGCTTGAGGTCGCCTCGTCGAGAATCAGAACGCGCGGGTGATACGCGAGGGCACGGGCAAATGAGATGAGCTGCTTCTGGCCGACCGACAGGGTCGCCCCACGTTCCTTGACCTCCGCTTCATACGCACCGGGAAGTCGTTCGATGAAGCGATGGGCTCCGACCACCCGCGCCGCCGCACGGAGCCGCTCCTCCGGAATACTCTCATCTCCGAGCCCGATATTCGAGCGAATATCCCCCGAAAAGAGGAAAACGTCCTGAAGCACCAGGGCCATGTGCCGCCGTACGTCTGCTGCCCGCAGGCGGGAAATATTCACGCCGTCCAGCAGGATTTCTCCCTTCTGGACATCATAGAACCTCGTCAGAAGGTTAATCAGCGTTGTCTTTCCCGCACCCGTGTGCCCGACAATCGCAACCGTCTCCCCTTCCCCGATCGTGAAGGAGACATCCTTCAGAATCCACCCGTTCTTTTCCGCTCCCTCCGGCAAGGGGTTATAGGCGAACCAGACATTCCGGAATTCGATGGCACCCCGCACCGGCGGGAGGGGGAGGGGATTCTCAGGATCGGCCACCAGCGTCCTATCGTCGAGGAGCTTGAAGACCCTTTCCGATGATGCCATTGCCGTCTGCATGATATTATATTTCTCGGAGAGATCGCGGATCGGCCGCCAGAACATCTCGTTGAATTGCAGAAATGCCATCACCGTCCCGATGGTGATCCCTCCCCCGAGCGCTTCGAGGCCGGCGTACCAGACGATGAGACCAACCGCGATCGCACCGATCAGATCCACTCCGGGATAGAAGAGCGCGTAGTAAAAGATCGATTTGATATTCGCGTCGCGGTGCCGCGCGTTGATCTCCGCGAAGCGGTCGTAGGCTCTCTGTTCGCGGTTAAAGACCTGGTCCACCATCATGCCGGTGATGTGCTCCTGCATAAAGGCGTTGATCCGGGCGATTTGCAGGCGGACCTCGCGGTATGCTTCGCGCGCCTTTTTCCGGAAGAGAAACGTCCCGTACCAGAGCAGCGGGAGTACGCTCAGCGAGACCAGTGCGAGCTGCCAGTTCATCGAGAACATGAAGTACAGAATCCCGATGATAGTGAAAACGTCGCTGAACACCATCACGACGCCGGAAGAGAACATTTCGTTCAGGACCTCGACGTCGTTCGTCACACGCGTGATCAGCCTTCCGATGGGGTTCCGATCAAAAAACCTCAGGCCCAGGAGCTGAAGGTGCCGGTAGACTTCCATCCGGAGGTCGAAGATCGTGCGCTGCCCGATCCATTGCGTGAGGTAGGAGCTCAGGTACTGCACGAAGCCCCGGAAAAGCATCACGCCGAGGAACAGGAGCGCCGTCCGCAGCAGGCCGCGGGAGTCGCCCCGGGCGATATTCTCGTCCACGGCGATCTTGATGAAGTACGGACGCACCGCTTCAAGGGAGGAAACGACGATGCTGAGGAGGATGCCGAGCACCACGTACCACCGGTAGGGGCGGAGATACATCAGCAGGCGCCGCATGAGGGCGCCGTCATAGGCTTTTCCCAGAACCTCTTCTTCCTGCATGCTCCCTTCCTACAGGTGCGCGATCTCTTCTTCCAGCAGCTGCTTGCGGTGCAGTGCGGCATAGATGCCGTTCTGTGCCACCAGCTCGTCGTGCGTCCCCTGCTCGGCGATTCTTCCTTCATGAAGAACAATAATCCTGTCCGCCTCTTTGACCGTCGATATCCGGTGACTGATCAGAATGCTTGTCCGGCCCCGCATGACCTCCCGGAGCCGCTGCAGAATTTCGTCTTCCGTGTAGGTATCCACCGCGGAGAGTGCGTCGTCGAGCATCAGAATGCGCGGCTTCCGGATCACGGCGCGGGCGATGCTGGCCCTTTGCTTCTGGCCTCCGGAGAGCGTAATCCCGCGCTCACCCAGCACGGTGTCGAATCCCGCAGGGAAGTCCCGCACATCCCGGGCGATCCGCGCAATGTCGGCTGCTTCACGAACCTCCCGGTCCGTTGCCGCCTCCGCCCCGTACCGGATGTTCTCCGCCAGCGAGTCCGAAAAAAGGAACGTCTCCTGCGGGACGTAGCCGATCCACGACCGGAGCGTCGCCAGCGGAACCTTCCTGATATCCTTCCCGTCGATCAGAATCTCTCCTGCGGTCACGTCGTAGAGCCGGGCAATCAGATTGACCAGTGTGCTCTTCCCCGACCCCGTGTACCCCACCAGGGCGACGGTCGTGCCCGCCGGGATGGTAAACGAGAGATCACTCAGCGCCGGCCGGGGGGCGTTTTTGTGGGTGAACGTGACGTTCCGAAATTCAATCGTGCCGCGCACGTCGGCAATCGGCTTTTCCGTTGCATCGGTATCCCGGATTTCCGGCACTATATCCAGGATCCGCATGAGGCGCGCCATCGACGCGGCTCCCTGCTGCAGGATGTTGATGACCCAGCCAAAGGCGATCATCGGCCAGATGAGCATCACCAGATAGCCGAAGAAGGCCGTCAGCGCGCCGATCGACAGGCGTCCGTCGATCACCCTGACACCCCCGAAGTAGAGCGTGATGATCAGCGAAAAGCCGATCAACAGGAACATCAAGGGCCACATGATCGACTGGACACGCGCCAGGACCAGATTCTTCTTCAGATAGTCCCAGCTCAGGATACGAAAGCGATCAATCTCATATTCCTCACGGACGTAGGCTTTGACGACGCGGATGCCCGAAAGATTTTCCTGCGCCCGGGTTGTCAGGAGAGAGTACTGTTCCTGCCGCTCCTCGAATTTCTGGTGGATCACTTTCCCCAGGCGATAGACGGCATATGAAACAAAGGGGAGCGGAATGAGCGCCAGGAGTGTCAGCTGCCAGTCCTGAACCAGCATTATGGCAAGCACCATCGTGAACGTCATGAACGTGTCCGTCGGATACATGATCCCCGGACCAAGCGCGTTCCTGACGGCACTGATGTCATTGGTGGCAAGCGCCATCAGATCACCCGTCGGGGTATTCTGGAAATACGACAGCGGCAGCTTCTGAATATGACCGAGGAAGTCATTCCGCAGATCAAACTCGACGTGACGGGAGACGACGATGATTGTCTGCCGGGTGAGAAAGGTGAAGACGCCGGCGATAAGCGAGAACCCCACCACGAGGCCGGCGTAGAGGAGAAGATCGGTGGTGCCCAGCCGGTGTGTTTCCAGCCCCGTTTTCAATGCATCGACCGCACGGCCGACAAAGAACGGCTGTGCGACGGTAAAGATGTTGCTCAGCACCACGGTCAGCAGCCCGAGCGCCAGCGTTTTCTTGTATCTCGCAAGATAGGGGATGAGACGGAGAAGGGGCTTCACACTGTCACCCTATGACCTCAAAGCCAGTGTACTTCTGAAGGATTTTCGGCACAATCACCTTTCCTTCCGGAGTCTGGCAGTGTTCCAGGAGAGCGGCAACGATCCGCGGCAGCGCCAGCGCGGAGCCGTTGAGTGTGTGGAGCATTTCCGGTTTGCCCCCTCCCTTTGGCCTGTAGCGCAGGTTCAGCCGGCGCGCCTGAAAGGACTCGAAGTTGCTGACGGAGGAAACCTCAAGCCACTTTTGCTGCCCGGCCGACCAGACCTCGAGGTCGTATTTCTTCGTCTGCGTGAAGCCGAGATCGCCGGCACACATGAGGAGAACATGGTAGTGCAGCCCGAGTTTTTGCAGGACGCGTTCAGCATCGGCCCGGAGAAGCTCCAGTTCATCGTAGGACGTCTGGGGGGGGACCAATCTCACCAGCTCGACCTTGTTGAACTGATGCACGCGATTCAAACCGCGGACGTCTTTCCCGTATGAGCCCGCCTCCCTGCGGAAACAGGGTGTGTAGGCGCAGAGTTTCATCGGGAGCCGGTCTTCCGGAAGGATTTCGTCACGGAAGATATTTGTCACGGGAACCTCGGCCGTCGGCACAAGATAGAAATCGTCCCGTGTAACGACGTACATCTGATCTTCCTTGTCTGGCAGCTGGCCGGTCCCGCGGGCGCTGGCGGCGTTGACCATGAGGGGGGGAAAAACTTCTGTATACCCGGCGGCGGCTGCCTCATCGAGGAAAAAATTGATCAGGGCCCGCTCAAGCCTGGCCCCTTTCCCGAGGTACAGAGGAAACCCCGCGCCGGTGATCTTGGTTCCGCGGGCAAAGTCGATCAGCCCGTGTTTCTCCAGCATCTCCCAGTGCGGACGCGGAACAAAGTCCCCCGCGGGCGGTTCACCCCATTGCGCAATGACCCTGTTGTCGGCCGGCGTCGTGCCAGCCGGTACGGACGGATGGGGGATATTGGGGATTTGGAGCAGCACCGCCTGCAGCAGTTCCTCAACCACGCGGAGGCGTTCATCGATCGCTTTGATCTCGTCGGCCACGACACGCATCTCTGTAATCAGGCCGGTCGGATCCTCGCCTCTGGATTTCATCTGGGCAACCCGGGCGGAGACCGTGTTCTTCTTGCTCTTGAGCAATTCGACTGCCTGGAGGATGTGCCGCCGCTCCTCATCGAATCTCAGTGCTTCGTCGACCCGGACCGGCGATTCGCCTTTCGCCCGAACCCCCTCCCTGACCGCATCGGGATGTTCACGAAGGAGCTTCATGTCAAGCATAGCGCGACCTCAGTTCTTGGTTCCTTTTCCGGTATGCCGGGCTGCCGGCTGTCCGGGAACCGGATTGCTGTCTCCGACCCGGCGAGCATTACGCGACAGCTGATTGCGCAGAACCACCAGGCTCTCATCAATACTCAGCGGCCTGTACCCGAGTTCCACCTCCGCCTTCAGCGTCACAAGTCCCGAGTTCAGGGGTCTCGGTGCGAGCTGGCGAAGGGACGTCGTCTTGATGGGCGAGATGAGCCCGGGATCATGCCCGAACGCCCGGGCCACCCGCAGAGCAAAATCGTAGCGGTTCACGATCTCGCGCCCCGCAAGATGATACACTCCCTTGCGGTCGAGCTCGACCGTCCGGAGCAGGCCGTATGCGAGATCGTCCACGAACGTGGGATTGCCGATCTGGTCATCGACAACCCGGACACGGGTTCCCTGTTCGAGGCTCTGAAGAAGCCAGAGAACGAAATTCGCCTTGACCGCCGGCGCAAAGCCGTAGAGCACCATGGTCCGCGCAATCACAAAGGGCACCCCCGCCGTCCGGAGGACATTCTCGCTGGCAAGCTTGCTTTTCCCATAGTAGCTCAGCGGGTTGGGGCGATCCTCCTCGCCGTACGGACCTGACTTTCCATCGAAGACATAGTCCGTTGAGACATGGACGATGGTCGTCCCGTGGCTGCGTGCGGATTCCGCGAGATTCTCCACCCCCCCGACATTGACCTTCCAGGCCACTTCCCGTTCCGTTTCGCAGGCATCCACATTGGTCATCGCGGCGCAATTGATCAATACATCGGGCTCCGCCGAAGCGAACGCCTGCCGGACGTCCTTCCTGGAAGTGATGTCCAGCTGGAGGTACTCTGCCGACTGGTAGGGAACCACCGGGTGAGGCTCTACCGAGGAGAGAATCACGGAATGCGGTGATCCCCGCAGCAGGAGTTCTACCATTTTCTGTCCGAGAAGGCCGTTGCTTCCCACCACCAGTATTTTCTTGACGCCCATGGCTCACTCCGCGCCCGTCATAGCAGCAACGGCAAACTCCAGCGATTTCCCGAGATCGCCTGTTGTGCAGTACTGCAGGAAGAAGGCGGCACCAAACCGATCGCCACTTCCCGGCCCGGATTCACCGGGAGCGGCAGGTGTCGCTCCATCCTTCCGAATAACCTGTTTGTGTTCGCTCACAAAGAGGGTGGCTCCCATCGCTCCACGGGTCACCACCACTCCCTTCACTCCGAGCGTAAGGATGTGGCCCACGGTCTGTTGTTCCGACATCCGCTCCAACGTCAGTCCTCCGATCTCCTCCTCGTTCATCTGAAGCGTGTCTGCCATGAATGCCCACCGCCGCCACTCGGGCACCGGCCGTCGCATACGCTCTCCGTTCGGGCCGATGCCCAGCGTGAGGTTGTGGAAATCAAGGTGCAGTTTCGTCCCGGTTTCGCGAATCGCCATGCGGATCTCATCGAGTGTCTCCAGGCGGAGGTCGGTCCCGGACATCATATTGATCAGAACACCATCGGCATCGAGAAACTTCCTGATACGTTCAAACGGTATCGGGTCGGCCATCTCCCTGACGCACGCGACCCGGGTGCCGTTGGCCTGCGGATAATAGTGAACGCGATGACACGGCGTTTCCATCGGATAGATGCCGCTTGAGTCCACATTCGGAAGCGCTTTCAGCTCCTGGATAATCGCCGCATGTTCCGCACTCTGGACGCCCAACACCGGAATGATGCGATCCTGACGGGAGGCAAGTCCCGCAAGCCGCTCGATCACCTGATGCATGCCGCCGCGTGTCTGGCGTTCTGCACCCTCGCTGTCGTGCAGAACGTCGTACGAATAGTGTCCGAGAATAAGGAATTTCATGGGAACCGGTGGCCGGGATGGCGTTCAGAAACGCGCGCCGTTGTTCTTGAAGGCGATCAGCTTCTCTTTCAGTGCAGCGTCGTGGAGTGCGAGAATCTCCGCGGCCAGAACGGCGGCATTCTTTGCCCCCGCGGAGCCGATGGCGACCGTAGCCACGGGCACACCGGCAGGCATCTGCACGATGGCATAGAGCGCATCCACACCGTGCAGAGCGGAGCCCTCAAGAGGAACGCCGATGACCGGCAGGGTGGTGTGCGAGGCCGCAACACCGGGGAGGTGCGCCGCCATCCCCGCTGCGGCGATGATGAGTTTGTAGCCCTTCGCCTCCGCACTCTTCACGAAGGCGGCTGTCGCATCGGGGTTTCGATGTGCCGACAGAATATGCAGGTCATACATGATGCCGAACTTCGTCAGGTACTCGGTGCATCCCTGCATGACCTGCTCATCGGACCTGCTTCCAAGTAGAATCGCAACGTGCGCCACTTTTATACTCGTGCCGTGTATGGAAAGTTGCCAGCTTCGCACCGCCGCCAGAGACCCTGACATGAAAATTTGTTCTCGCACAGAGCCCGGCCGATCACGGCCGAATCAACGCCGAAGGGCTCGAGCTCCTGAACTTTGAGGAGGTCGTCGAGCCCGGAGATTCCGCCGGAACAGGTAATGCGCATCCCGGCCTGCTCGCCAAGGGCACGAAGAACGGGCAGGTCCACTCCCCGCGACGTGCCGTCGGGGCCAACGTCGGTGTACACCACTCTCCGGAATCCCATCTCCCGGGCCTTCTGTGCCACGTCCACGGCATTGCGGCCGTTCGAAGCCGACGCGACCTGCGTTCTCACGACTCCGTCCGTGCCATCGATCCCGAGGACCACCTTGCTTGCCCCAAACGTCTGCAGAACCCGGCGAGCTTCGTCCGGCCGGTCAACAAGCGAGGTTCCCACGACCACGCGGTACGCACCAATCCGGAATGCTTCCTCGACCGCCTCGAAGGACCGGAGGCCACCGCCCAGTTCGATCGGGATATCGACGGCAGTCACCATCTTCCTGATAACCTCGGTGTTGACGAGATGTCCCGGCTGGACCCCGTCGAGATCCGTCACATGAAGCGATTTCGCGTTCTCCGTCCGCCAGAGAAGGGCCATTGCCACGGGATCATCGGAATAGGAAGACCCATCGACTCCGTGGACGACCTGGAAGCAGCGCCCGTTCTTGATTTCAATTGCGGGAATGACAAGCAACATGATGACGCAAGGTGCACAAAATCCCCTTCTCTTTCAACAATTCCGGCGAAATGGGGCATTCCCTGAAGGAGGGGGGATGCAGAACAGGCTGATCGCCTGTGCTACATTTTTTTCCTGCGGTTCCTGATGTAGTCGACGAATACCAGGTCACTGAGCGTGTTGAGCGATGAGTAATACGCCCGGCCCTGGTTGGCCCTGGTCAGCTCTTCGACGAAGTCGATCAGATACGCGTCGCGCGCCACCATAAACGTCGTGATCGGGATCTTCTCCCGGCGGCATGCCACGGCCTCATCCAGCGTCTTATTCACGATCCGCGGATCGAGGCCGATGCTGTTTTTGTAAAGGCGGCCGTTGGGAAGGGAAATTGCGGACGGCTTTCCATCCGTTACCATGAAGATCTGCTTGTTCACATTCCCGCCCCGGCGGCGGAGGAGATCCCGGGCAAGCTGCAATCCTGCTTTCGTGTTCGTATGGTAGGGGCCGACCGTCAGGAACGGAAGCTCATTGATGCTCACGACACTGGCAGCATCTCCGAACGTTACCAGAGCAAGGTAATCCTTCGGGTACCGGGTCATGATCAGCTCGGCGAGCGCGAGGCCGACCTGCTTGGCGGGTGTGATCCTGTCTTCACCATAGAGGATCATGCTGTGGCTGATATCAATCATCAGGATGGTGGCGCAGGAGGTCTGATATTCCGTCTCATAGACCTCAAGATCATCTTCTGTCAGGCTGAACTCGTCGATGCCTCCCCGGCGGTAGGCATTCGTAAGGGTCGCGGTAAGATCGATGTTGGTTGGCTGGTCACCAAAGGTAAACTTCTTTGTCTCGCTGACCCGCTCGACACCCGATCCGGTATGCGGGGTCTCGTGCACCCCCTGCCCGGCCTTCTTGAGCGACGTAAACACCTCGCGGAGCGCGTCCTGCCGGATGCGCTTGACGCCGGCACCGGTCAACTGCATGCCTTCCGGAAGATCTTCGACGAGACCGAGTTCCCGGAGTTTATCCAGGAGATCGTCCAAGGAGAGGTTTTCGTCGAACAGGCCGTATTCTTCGGCCAGCTGTTTCAACCATTCCAGCGCTTCCTGGACGTCCCCGCTGGTTTGAACCACCAGGTGGTTGAACAACGAAATCATCTGCTCCAGACGCTGAGCGTCGGTGGAAGCGTCTTCCCGCCAGCGCGAATACCGGTGGCGCATGAATCAGTCCTCTTCCAGTCCCTGTCTTGCGAAGATGCTCCCGACAAGATCCTTGTACGTCGTCGTGCGATCCACTTCGTCTTTGGCAATCTTCGAGTTCTGGTGAAGACCATCCAGGACAAATTCCATCACCGACGGGAGTTCGTGTTTCTCCTCGGCGCTTCCCATGTACTTCCTTGTAATCTCCCGGAGGCCAGCAACGGAGTTGAGCGCTGCAGCGTAATCGGCAAGCGTCATCTCATCGGAGAGTTCGATCGCGTTGCCCGACTCGAACCACCGGACGATTTTCCCGTACTCGGGGTCTTCCGCTTCATGCCGGCTTCCCGGTCCCTGCTGTGCCGGGCGCGGACGCTTTTTCAGGGGATCCGGGAAGTATCGCCTGAAGGTCTCGCGCACCGACTTCCCGACCAGCGCTCTGCCGACCTTCACCGATCCTTCCTGTTCTCCTTCGAAGACCAGTTCGACCTTGCCGGTCAGTCCGGGAAGCACGTGGGGAAGATCGCAGATGCGTGGTACGATGACGGTGTCGCCGGTCAGAATGGCGCGCCGCTCGGCGTTGCTCACCAGATTTTCCATCGCGGAGATGGTCAGGCGGGCACTCACACCGGACTTCTGATCGACGAATTCGCTTTTGCGTGCTTCGAAGGCGATCTGTTCCACGATTTCCCGGAAGAAGTGCGGCACACGGACGGTGCGTCCGCCCCGTGCAATGTGCGCCTCCTGCTCCGTGATCCGGATGGCGTCATCAAGCGTGCGCGGGTAATGCGTCATGATCTGCGAGTCGATTCTGTCCTTCAACGGCGTGATGATGTTTCCGCGATTGGTGTAGTCCTCGGGGTTGGCGGTGAACACCAGC
>Ga0326726_10000346_pt1 | contig 43998 bp, 39 predicted proteins | sample MHFenrmetagenome_2_FD_207603 | JGI IMG/M metagenome (GOLD analysis project Ga0326726, IMG submission 207603) | Lab enriched peat soil microbial communities from Michigan Hollow, Ithaca, NY, United States - MHF15MN | ecosystem: Environmental > Terrestrial > Soil > Wetlands > Peat | place: USA... | reverse complement strand
CTCCAGCGCCTGTACCGCCCCCGCCTCCGCTCCAACCCCCGGGGCCGGTGTCCCGCGTCGAGCCGCCGGCTGCGGCTCCGCCGGCCTCGGAGATGGAGCGCCTGCGCGTGGAGCTGGAGTCGGAGCGACAGCTGGTGGAGCGGTTGCGGGAGGCCAAGCTCAAGCTCGAGCATCGCGCCAGCAACGCCGAGGCGGAGCTGGAGGAGCGCCGATCGCGCAAGCGGACGTCCATGCTTGGACGATTGCTCAAGCCGGGTGAAGAGTGAGGAAGAAGCGCGGAGGTTCGCCGGGGGACGCTCCGGTCATCGCCCTGGCCCAGATCCGCGCCGCGCTCGAGCGCCGCAACACGCACCGGCGCGAGGCCGTCGCGGAGCTGGAAGCCGCTCTCGCCGCGCTGGCCGAGGCCGTCGGCCGCCATGCCGCACGAGTGGACGACGTCCGGCGGGCAGTCGAGGCGCAGGGTGGCGACCTCGAGCCGCTGCAGTTCTACGATTCGCTGATGGCGCGCTTCAGGATGGAGCTGCGGGCGGCGGAACGCACGCTTGCCGACGTCTTCCGCCTCGCGGCCGACGAGGCCGCGGCCGCCCGGTAGCGACCTGGGGGGATGCCGGAGCCCATGCGGACGGCGCGACGGACGCCTCCGTCGTGGGCGCTGCTCCCTCCGGCGCGCTAAGCCCCGGGCGACAGCGCGATGGCAATGCGATCGTCGGGGGACGCCTTCGCCTTGGCGAGCGCGGCGTCGGCGAGGGCGAACAGATCCTCGGGGCGCAGGGCCTCCGGGTGCGGGAAGGACACCACCCCCGCCGAGAACGCCGGGTGCTCACCGCCCAAGTCGGGGAAGGTGTGCTTGCTCACGACCGAACCCAGCCGCTGAACGAAGTTCCGCGCGCCGCGCGCGTCGGTCTCCGGGAGCACGAGTGCGAACTCGTCGCCGCCGTAGCGCGCCACGAAGTCCGGCGACCGCAGCTCCCGCTGCAGGATCTGCCCCAGATCGGCGAGGATGCGGTCGCCGGCCTGCGTTCCCAGGCGGTCGTTCATCACCCGGAACTGATCCACGTCCAGCACGACGAGGCAGAACCGCAGCCGGTAGCGGCGGGCTCGCTCGTACTCGTCGCGCAGCCGCCGGTCGAGGGCGTCGAGGCTGGCGCAGCCCGTCAGCACGTCGAGCGCCCCGGCGCTGAGCTGCCGACGGAACATCGCGGCCCGCCGATCCTCGTTCTCCAGGACTTTCGACGCGGCCCTCGCGATCGTATCGGCCAGCGCGACGTCCCGGCTGGTGAGCTCGGGGTCCCCCTCGCGGGTGCGGAGGAAGAAGACGCCGGCCGGCGTGCCCTGCACGAAGACGGGCAGCGCAACCGCCGAGCGGATGTTGACCTCGACCGAATGGGAATCCCACTTGTCGCGGATCGTGGCGAACAGCGGGTGCTCCCGCACGTCGTCAATGACGACCGGGCGCTCGGTGCGCAGCGCCTCCTGGATCTCGGGGTAGCGCGACAGCTCGACGCGCATATCCCGCACCGACGGGTTCTCGTAGACGGCGACCACGCGTCCGTGCTCCGCGCCCGGCGACGTCAGGACGAACGAGCAGTGCGACAGGCCCAGCGCCTGGCCCACCCGCCGCACCAGCGTCTGGAAGATCTCCTCGGCACGGAGGGCGGCCGACACCTCCTGGAAGATGTCGAACAGGAGGTCGCGCGAGCGCAGCGAGGCACGCAGATCCCGCAGCTCCTCCCGCCTGGTGAGCAGGTGCTGCACACGGGACCGCAGCTCGTCGCTGTTGACCGGGGAGACGACCGCGTCGTCCGCTCCCGCCTGAATCAGGTCCCCAACCGCTCCCGCGTCGCGGGTCGAAACGACCGCCACCAGCGGCAACTCCGCCCACTGCTGGACCGTTTCGCGCAGCTGCTTCACCGCCGCGACGTCGGCGGCGCCGGCGCCGGAGACGCAGATCAGAACGGCGTCCGGCGCCTCGCCCTCGACCGCCGCCTTGGGGTCGCCTCCGGGCGGAAGTTCGTCCACCTGGAATCCCGCCTTCTGGAGCGCGGCAACCAGGCCGGCGGGCCGGGCGGCCGCCTCGCCTGTGAGCAGGAGCTGGGTACGGTATACGTCGGTCACAGTCCCTCGTTTACCCCGTTTCGGCGCGAACGTATCCGCCGTGGAGGAAGGCCGCAAGCGAATCGGCGACGCCGGGAGGCCCCGCATGCGTGTTGAAGCGGGTCTGGCGGGACGCCGGCGGATGGTGGCCCAGCAGATAGTCGCACGGGGCATCCGCGATGCGCGCACGCTCGCGGCCATGGTGGCCGTTCCACGCCACCACTTCATCCCCGCCGCGCTCGCGTTCGCGGCACACGACGACGCCCCGCTTCCGGTGGGGCACGGCCAGACGATCTCCCAGCCGTACATGGTCGCGCTGATGACCGAGGCGCTGCTCCCACGGCGTCACGACCGGGTGCTCGAGATCGGTACCGGCTCAGGCTACCAGGCGGCCATCCTCGGGCATCTCGTGCGGCAGGTGGTCACGATCGAGCGAATCGCCGCCCTGGCCGACGGCGCGCGGCGCCGGCTGGACGCGCTGGGGCTCCGCAACGTGGAGATCCACATCGGCGACGGCTCGCTGGGCTGGCCGGAGGGGGCGCCGTACGACGGCATTCTGGTCACGGCCGCGTCGCCCGGCATTCCCGCGCCGCTGGTCGCCCAGCTCGCCCCCGGCGGGCGCCTCGCGGTGCCGGTGGGCGATCTCGGCCTCCAGGAGCTGGTGGTCGGCGTCCTCTCGCCGGACGGGCTGGTCACCCGCGAGGCGGGCGCCTGCCGCTTCGTGCCGCTCATCGGCCGCCACGCGTTTCAGGAGGGCTTCTGAGTCGGCGCCTGCCGCCCGGCGACCTGCTCGGGGCTCACGTCTCCACCCAGGGAGGTGTCGCCCTCGCCCCGGAGCGCGGGCGCCTGATCGGTGCCAGCGCGATTCAGGTCTTCACCAAGACGCCCAACCAGTGGCGCGAGCGCGCCTTGAAGAGCGGCGCCGCACCCGCGTTCACCCGCGCGCTCGCCGCACACCGCATCCGCGCCGTCACCAGCCACGACTCGTACCTCATCAACCTCGCCTCCCCCGACCCGGCGCTCCGCCGCCGCTCCCGGCAGAGCTTCATCGCCGAGCTGGAGCGCTGCGAGGCGCTCGGGATCCCGCACCTCGTCTCCCATCCCGGCAACTATCTCGACGACCGCGAGCGGGGGATCGCCCGCAACGCCGAAGCGTACGCGGCGTGCCTGGCCGCCGTGCCGGGCCGCGTCACGGTCCTCCTGGAGACCACCGCGGGGAGCGGCACTGCGCTCGGGAGCAGCTTCGAGGAGCTGGCCGCGCTCGTGGACGCCATGCCGGCGCATGCACGCCGGCGCATCGGCTTCTGCGCCGACACGTGTCACCTGTTCGCGGCCGGCTACGACCTGGTCGGCGATTACGACGGCGTGTGGGACGCGTTCGATCGCGTGCTTGGCCTCGAGCGACTGCGCTGCCTGCATCTCAACGACTCGGTGGGCGGGCTCGGCAGCCGGCGCGACCGCCACGCCTTGATCGGGGAGGGGTCGCTCGGCGCCGCGCCGTTCCGGCGCATCATGACCGATTCCCGCCACGCGGGCGTCATCATGATTCTGGAAACTCCGAAGGGGGACGACGGCGTGACCAACGACCGGCGCATGCTGCGGAGGCTGCGCGCCTACGCCCGGACGGGTGCACGTAACCGGACGAAACATTAACGACGTAGCGGGGTTATCCTACGTCGCCTCAGGAGGGAGCACCCTACGGTTGGACGGCTGATTGGACGTTGGCAGGGCTTGGGCCTGGCGCTGGTCGCGTCGGCGTTCTGGAGCGCGGGCTTGGCGGCGCAGGCTCCCCAGGACTCGGTGCTGCGGCGCCAGCAACGCACGATTGACTCGCTCGCCGCCGCGGTCCGGGCGCTGCAGCTCAGGCTCGACAGCCTCAGCCGGCCGCCGGCCGCGGACACCTCGGGAGGCCTCGATGTGCTGCGCGCGGCGGCCCTGGCCGCCGCGGGGAGCGACACCGCCGAGCTGAGCCAAGTGGGGTCGCGGGTTGGCGGGCGAAGCCAGAGCCTCGCCAATCCCGAGATCAGCGTCACGGGGGATGTGCGAGCGGGCTTCAACAGTCCCGGCCCTCAGACGCAGCCCTTCATCCCCCGGGAGTTCGAGGTCGGCTTCCAGTCTGCGCTCGATCCCTTTTCGGTGGCGAAGGTCTTCATCTCGTATTCGGACGGGGGCGTGGACCTCGAAGAGGGCTATGCGTACTGGACCGGCCTGCCCGGCCACTTCCGTGTGGACTTCGGCAAGTTCCGCCAGCAGATGGGTGAGCTGAACCGCTGGCACCTCCACGCACTCCCCGAGGACGACTACCCGCTGGTGCTCCAGCGCTACTTTGGCGATGAGGGCCTCTCGGCCACCGGCGTGTCGGTCTACTGGCCGCTGCCCTTCTCGGGACGCGCGGGGACATTCGAGTGGACCGGGCAGGTCACACGAGGCGACAACACCACGCTGTTCGCCGATGGGCGCCGCCCCTCGTACCTTTCACAGCTCTCGGGATTCTGGCAGTTCTCGCGCTCGACCTTCGGGCAACTGAGCGTAAGTGGTATCTACGGCACCAACCCCGACACGAGCCTGACGACGGTGGTGGGGGCCTTGGCTGCCCGGTTCACGTGGCGCCCGCCGGAACAAGCCAAGTACAAGGAGTTCACCATCCGGAGCGAAGTGTACTCGTTCCGCCGGCAGATCGCCGGCGCCGGACCGACCAAGCTCGGCGGTTACGTGGACGCGACCTGGAAGCTCGGGAGCCGGTACATCGTGGGCGTGCGGGGTGATTGGGTGGAACCGCCCGCGCCGCTCACGGGGCACGAGTGGCAGGTGGTCCCGACGCTGATGCTCTGGGAGAGCGAGTTCGTCTACCTTCGCGCGCAGTGGACGCACCACAGCGACGCCCTTTCCAACACCACGGACCGGCTCGGCGTGCAAGTCGTCTGGGCCATGGGTCCCCACAAACACGAGCTGTTCTGATGATCGCTGCCTTCGTCTCGACCGCACTCCTAGCCGCCGGGCTCGGCGCCGCGCGCGCCGGCGCCCCGGCGCCCATTCGCATCGTGACCACGCTGACCACCTACGCATCCATCACCCGCGAGATCGTGGGCGACCGGGCGTCGGTGTCGTCCATCGCGGAGGGGGACGAGGACCCGCACTTCGTGCAGCCCCGCCCGAGCTTCGTGCCGTCGCTCCGGGACGCGGACCTGTTCGTGACGACCGGCATGGACCTCGAGCTGTGGGTGCCCGCGCTCCTCGACCGCGCCAACAACGCGCGGGTCCGGGAAGGTGGCGTCGGCTACGTGCCGGCGTTCCGCGGTATCCGCATCATGGAGATCCCGACCAACCTGAGCCGGGCCGAAGGCGACATCCACGCAGACGGAAACCCGCACATCGCCAGCGACCCGATCAACGCCATCATCATCGCCCGCAACATCCTGGCCGGGTTGCAGCGCGTGGACGCGGGCAACCTCGCGTTCTACACCGACCGGGAGAAGGATTTCGAGCTGCGGATCCTCAAAGCCACCTTCGGCGACGACCTGGTGCGGATCCTGACGCCGGCGACCCTGTTCGACCTCGCCAACAGCGACCGGCTGGTCCCGTTCCTTCAGACGACCAGGTACCAGGGCCAGCCGCTGTGGAGCCGGGTGGGCGGATGGATGAAGGAGGCACTGCCGCTCAGGGATCGGAAGATGGTGTGCTATCACAAGGAGTACTCGTACTTCTCGCGCCGCTTCGGCGTGGACTGCGTCGAGTACATCGAACCCAAGCCCGGCATCCCGCCCACGCCGCGCCACGTGCAGGAAGTCATCGCCCTGATGCGGGAGCAGCATATTCCGGTCCTCCTGGCCGCCAACTTCTACAGTCACGACGAGATCAACGAGGTCGCCCAGCGCACCGGCGCCGCGGCCGTCGTCGTGCCCGAGAACACCAGCGGCGCCCCCGGCGTGGACACTTACTTCGACATGATGAACAACTGGATCACCCAGCTGGTGCGCGGCTTCGCCGGCAGCGGGTCGGGGGCCCGATGATCGAGCTGATGCTGCCGCCCTTCGTGGCGTGCATGGTGCTGGTGGCGATCCATTCGTATCTCGGCCTGCACGTCATCGCACGCGAGGTCATCTTCGTGGACCTCTCGCTCGCGCAGATGGCGGCACTGGGCACGACGACCGGGATCCTGGTCGGGGTCGCGCCCGACTCGCAGACGGCGCACCTCTTCGCGCTCCTGTTCGTCATCGTCGGCGCGGCGCTCTTCGCGGCGACGCGCACCAGGAACCACGGCCGCGTGCCGCAGGAAGCCATCATCGGGATCGTGTACGTCGTCGCGTCGGCCGCGGCGATCCTGGTCGCCGACAAGGCCCCGCGCGGCGCCGACGTGATCAAGGACATCCTGGTGGGCAGTATCCTGTGGGTCACCTGGCCCACCATCGGCAAGCTCGCCGTGGCGTACGTCGTGCTCGGCGCCCTGCTCTTCGCCGGCCGCCGCCGCTTCGAGACCATCTCCTTCGAGCCCGCGGTCGCCGAGCAGCACGGCTGGAGGATTCGGTGGTGGGACTTCCTCTTCTACGCCATCTTCGGCACGGTCATCACGTTCTCCGTTCCGCTGGGCGGCGTGCTCATGGTCTTCAGCTTCCTGGTCGTGCCGGCCGTGACCGCGTTCCTCTTCACCCGCCGGCCCGGGCTACTGGCGATCATCTCCTGGTGCACCGGTGCGATCGCGTCGGCCGCCGGCCTGGCCATCTCCTACAAGTACGATCTGCCGACCGGGCCCCTCGTCGTCTGCACCTTCGGGCTGGTGCTGCTCCTCGCGGCCGCAGTGCGGCGCCTCGTGGTGCCGGTGCCCCCCACCGAGCCGCTCCACCCCACGGCCGAGCCGTGACGGGGTGAGTCCCGCGACGTCCTTCCGCGACGCGTTCTCCGCATCACACCGATGACACCCAAGCACGCCGTCACCGAAGCCGACGTGCGCGCCGCCGCCCGGGCGGGCCGCACGCTCGACCTGCCGGCGGGCGCGGTGGTCACACCCGCCGCGCGCGACCTCGCCAGCACACTCGGCGTCGCGTTGCGGGAGGCGCAGGACGGAGCGCCCGCGCGGCCGATCGTCGCACTGGGCGCGGACCACGGCGGCTTCCCGCTCAAGGAGCAGCTCAAGAACGTGATTGCCGAGTCGGGCTGCGACGTGCTGGATCTCGGGACGCACGACGCACAGCCGGTGGACTACCCCGACTTTGCGGTCGCGGTGGCCCGCGCCGTCGCCGCTGGCCGGGCGTGGCGGGGAATCATGATTGACGGCGCGGGGATTGGAAGTGCGATGGCCGCCAACAAGATCGCCGGCATCCGCGCCGCGCTCTGCTACGACCTCACCACCGCCCAGAACGCGCGCGAGCACAACGACGCCAACGTCCTGACGCTGGGCGGTACCCTCATCGGCACGCGCCTTGCGGTGGATATCGTTCGCACGTTCCTCTCCGCCGCCTTCGGCGGAGGGCGCCACGCCAAGCGCGTGGCCAAGATCACTGCTCTCGACGCCGGCCGCGACTGACCTCCCGTTCGGAAGGGGCCGCGGCGGCTGAGGTCGCCATGGCCGTTCGACGCCAGGAAGCACTCGACTACCACTCGCAGGGCCGCCCCGGCAAGATCCAGATCGCACTCACCAAGCCCTGCAAGACGCAGCTCGATCTCTCGCTCGCCTACACGCCGGGCGTGGCGGAGCCGTGTCTCGACATCGAGAAGGACCCCGATCTCGCGTACAAGTACACCGCGCGCGGCAATCTCGTGGCGGTGGTGTCGAACGGGACCGCGGTGCTGGGGCTGGGCAACATCGGGCCCCTCGCCGGGAAGCCGGTCATGGAGGGCAAGGGCGTGCTCTTCAAGGCCTTCGCCGACGTGGACGTGTTCGACCTGGACATCAACGCACCGACGCCGCAGGAGATCATCGCCTTCTGCAAGATGCTCGAGCCCACGGTGGGCGGCATCAACCTGGAGGACATCAAGGCGCCGGACTGCTTCGAGGTGGAAGAAGAGCTGATCAAGGCGCTGGACATCCCGGTCTTCCATGACGACCAGCACGGCACCGCGATCATCTCGGGCGCGGCCCTTCTCAACGCCGCGGAGCTGATCGGCAAGGCGCTCAAGGACCTGAAGATCGTCTTCAGCGGCGCCGGAGCGTCGGCCATCGCGACGGCTGAGCACTACATCCGGCTGGGCGTTCAGCGGGCGAACGTGACCATCGTGGACACCAAGGGCGTGGTGCACGCCGGCCGCACGGATCTGAACAAGTACAAGCAGGCGTTCGCGCGGAAGACCGGCGCACGCAACCTGAAGGACGCGCTGATGGGGGCCGACGTTCTGGTCGGGCTTTCGGTGGCGGGTGCCGTCACGCCCGACATGCTGGCGGGGATGGCGCCGAAGCCGATCATCTTCGCGCTGGCCAATCCGACGCCGGAGATCATGCCGGAGGACGCGCGCGCAGCCCGGCCCGATGCGATCATCGCCACCGGCCGGTCGGACTATCCCAACCAGGTCAACAACGTGCTCGGATTCCCGTTCATCTTCCGCGGCGCACTCGACGTGCACGCGCGGAAGATCAACGAGGAGATGAAGATGGCAGCCACGCACGCGCTCGCCGACCTGGCGAAGCAGGATGTGCCGGACGCGGTGCGCACCGCCTATGGAGTCGAGCGGCTCCACTTCGGGCCCGAGTATCTGATCCCGAAGCCGCTGGACCCGCGGGTGCTGCTGTGGGAGGCGCCGGCGGTGGCGGAGGCCGCGATGAAGACCGGCGTGGCCCGCAAGACGATCGACCTGACGGCGTACCGCGGGGAGCTGGAGGCGCGGCTCGGTTACGGGCGCGCCCTGATGCGGGGACTGACCGACCGGGCCGCGGCGCGCCCGCAGCGCATCGTCTTCTCCGAGGGCTGGGACGCGCGGGTGCTGCGCGCGGCCCGGATCCTGGTGGACGAGAAGATCGCCAAGCCGATCCTGGTGGGCGATCCCGACAAGATCGCGGCGGTGGCGAAGGACGCGGAGGTGCCGCTGGACAACATCCCGGTGATGGATCCGCGCACCGCCTCGACCCGGGAACGCTACGCGCAGGCCCTCTGGAAGCGCCGCGAGCGCAAGGGCGTCACGCTGGGCGCTGCCCGTCACCTCGTCGAGCACCCCCAATACTTCGCCTCGATGATGGTGGCGCAGGGTGACGCCGACGCGATGGTCGGCGGCATCGAGCAGTTCTATCCGGACAAGCTCCACGCCCCGCTGCAGGCCGTGGGCGTGGATCCCGAAGCGAAGGTGCTCGCGGGCGTGTTCATGATGGTGGTCGAGAAGAACGTGTACTTCGTCGCCGACACCACGGTGAACGTGGACCCCGACGCGCCGACGCTGGCGCGGATCGCTTCCGAGACCGCGCGCCTGGTGCGCCGCCTCGGCGTCACGCCGCGGGTGGCGCTCCTCTCGTTCTCGAACTTCGGCTCGGCGCGCTTCGCCCAGTCCGCCAAGGTCGCCGAGGCGGTCCGCCTGCTGAGAGAGAGCGAGCCCGATCTCGAGGCCGACGGCGAGATGATGGCGGAGACGGCTCTGGAGGCCGGCGTGCTTCGCGGCACTTACCCGTTCAGCCACCTCACCGGGCCGGCGAACGTGTTGATCTTCCCGGACCTGAATTCCGGCAACATCGGCTATCAGCTGATCAAGGAGACGGCCAAGGCCGAGGCCATCGGCCCCATCCTGGTCGGGATGAGCCGCCCGGTGCACATCCTGCAGCGCACGGTGCAGGCGCAGGATGTCGTCAACACGGCCGTGATCGCCGCGGTGGACGCGCAGGAGAGGAAGCACTGGGACTGAGAGACGTGATGGGTGATGAGTGATTAGGTGATAGGGACGAACATCAAAAGGGGGGGCCGGCATCATCGGCCCCCCTTTCCACGCCCCATCACCTAATCACTCATCACCCATCACCCATCACGTCTTCTTGTTCAGTCCGCCCTCCACGTCTCGGGCATCCCGTCCACGCGCATCGCGAGCTCGGCGAGCTGCTCGGTCATCGCTTTCGGCAGATGCTCTCCGAACTTTGCGAACCAGGTGGCGACACCCTCCACCTCGCCCCTGGCGGCTTCGCGCCGCAGATCGGTGATCTTCCGGAACGAGGCACGGTCGAACGACAGGCCGTCCCAGTTGAGGTCGTCGTGCCGCGGCATCAGACCGAGGGGGCCGTCCACCGCATCGGCGCGCCCGTGCACCCGATCCACGATCCACTTCAGGACCCGCATGTTCTGGCTGTAACCCGGCCACACCAGCTTGTTGGTCTCGTCCCGCCGGAACCAGTTCACGCGGAAGATGCGCGGCAGCTTGACGCCGCCGCGCTTGCCCATCTCGAGCCAATGGGCCCAGTAATCCGCCATGTTGTAGCCGGCGAACGGGAGCATCGCGAACGGATCGCGGCGCACACCAGCCAGGCCGAGCGCGGCGGCGGTTGCCTCCGAGCCCATCGTGGCGGCGAGGAAGACACCGTGCACCCAGTCGCGGGCCTCGAGCACCAGCGGGAAGATCGTCGAGAGCCGCCCACCGAACAGGAAGGCGCTGATCGGCACGCCGGCCGGATCCTCCCACGCCGGGTTGTACGACGGGCACTGCGTGATCGGCGCGGTGAAGCGCGAGTTGGGGTGTGCCGCCGGCTCGCGCGACGCGGGCGTCCAGTCCTGTCCCTTCCAGTCAATCAGGTGCGCCGGGGCCGGCCCCATTCCCTCCCACCACACGTCCCCGTCGTCGGTCAGCGCGACGTTGGTGAAGATGCAGTTCGCCTCCAGCGACGCCATGGCGTTCGGATTGCTGTCGCGGTTGGTCCCGGGGGCCACACCGAAGAACCCTGCCTCGGGATTGATCGCCCGCAACGTGCCGTCGGGCGCGGGCTTGATCCAGGCGATGTCGTCCCCCACCGTGCTGGCCTTCCAGCCCTCGAAGCCCTTGGGCGGCACGATCATGGCGAGGTTCGTCTTGCCGCAGGCGCTCGGGAACGCACCCGCCACGTAGGTGAGCTCTCCGCGCGGCGACTCGAGGCCGAGGATGAGCATGTGCTCGGCGAGCCATCCCTCGTCGCGCGCCATCACGGACGCGATCCTGAGCGCGAGGCACTTCTTGCCGAGCAGGGCGTTGCCGCCGTACCCGGAGCCATACGACCAGATCTCCCGCGTCTCGGGGAAGTGGACGATGTACTTGCGGCCGACGTCGCCCTGGCACGGCCACGGCACGTCCTTCTGCCCGGGCTCAAGGGGCGCGCCCACCGAGTGCATGCACGGGATGAAGGGGCCGCCGCCGAGCGCGTCGAGCACCCGCTGTCCCATCCGCGTCATGATCTTCATGTGGACGGTCACGTACGCGGAGTCGGTGATCTGCACCCCGATGTGGGCGATCGGCGACCCGATCGGGCCCATCGAGAACGGGATCACGTACATCGTCCGGCCGTGCATGCAGCCGTCGAACAGGCCGCGCAGCGTCGCGCGCATCTTCGCCGGCTCTTCCCAGTTGTTCGTCGGGCCGGCCTCGTCCCTCGTCCTGCTGCAGATGAAGGTGCGCGCCTCGACCCGGGCGACGTCGCTCGGATGGGAGCGCGCGAGGAAGGAATGCGGGCGCTTCGCCGGGTTCAGGCGCTCGAAGGTGCCCGTCTGGACCAGCCCCTCGCACAGCGCGTCGTATTCCTCATCGGAACCGTCGCACCAGTGCACCGACGCGGGCTTGCACAGGCCTTCCATCTCCTCCACCCACGCGAGGAGCGTCTTGTTCGACGTACTGGTCGTCACGGGGCTGAGCACTGCCTCCTCCTTGGCGCTTGATCTGCGGGAGCGCGGGCGCTTTCGTCGGGTCTCGGAGCTGAATTCCGGCGCTCCGAAGTAGCAAATTCCGTGCGCGCCGCGGTGTCGGGAACCCGCAAAACGTTGTGCTCCAACGATTTGCGATCCCGGGGTCCGACCGCCACCGTCCCGATCACAGTTGACGGCGCGGCTGAGCGCTCCGTAGCATCCAGCGTCGCCAAGGGCGGGTACGTTCGCCGTCCAAGCTGTGCGCTGTCAACCGCGCCGGAGGAGCTTGCGCCGGCGACGGAGGCGTCCGTCGCGCCGCCCGCATGGGCGTCCGCATCACGACGTCGCTACCGCTTCGGGAGGGCCGTCCTACGCCGGAGTCCAGCGGACCACAGGAGAAGGTCGTCCGCGACCTGCTCTGGCAGAACATCCGGCTCGAGCCCGCCGCGCTCCGCGTGGTGGATACGGCCGCCTTCCAGCGGCTGCGCTACGTCCGTCAGCTCGGCCACGCCTTCCTCGTCTATCCCGGCGCCACCCACAGCCGGTTCGAGCACGCCCTCGGCGCCTATCACCTCGCGCGCCGCGCGCTCGATGCCCTGCGCGCGCGGGGGAGCTTGCACGTCGGCGAGGCCGACGCCCTCATGATCCGGCTCGCCGCACTGCTGCACGACATCGGCCACTACCCCTTTTCCCACGCCCTCGAGGAATCCGGATTCCTCTCCCACGAGGCGCTGGGCGAGCGCCGTCTGGAGCGGGCGGACCTGGCCGGCCTGCTGGCCGGGAGCGGGATCGCCACGCCGGCGGCGGAGCTCGGCGCCGTCATCCGGGGCACCAGCACCCACCCGCTGGCCGGCCTCGTCTCGGGCTCCATCGACCTCGACAAGATCGACTACCTGAAGCGCGACGCCCTGATGTGCGGAGTCCCGTACGGCGAGATAGACGTCGAGCGGCTCCTGGCGTGCCTGGTCGTGGTCGAGCTGGACGGGCGGCGTACCCTCGGTGTGATGGAGAAGGGTCTGTCGGCGCTCGAGTCGCTCCTGTTCGCCAAGTATCAGATGTATCGCAACGTCTACTGGCACCACGCGGTGCGGAGCGCGACGGCGATGTTCAAGCGGCTGGTGCGGGATGCGGTGGCCGGCGGCGCGACCCAGCCGGCGACGATCGCCGAGGCCACGGACGACGCGCTGATGCATGATCTCGCGGCGAGCGACCGCACCGGCCTCGCCGCGGCGCTGCGGGAGCGACGCCTCTACAAGCGGGCGCTGGAGCTGCTCCCCGGGGAGCTGGACTCGGAGGTGCCGCCCTGGGTCTGGCAGGGGGGCGAGCGTCTCGAGGCCGCGGAGGATGCGCTGGCGAAGCGCGCGGGGCTCGCGCGCGCCGAGCTGCTGATCGACTTCCCCTACAAGACTGCGATGCTGGGCCTGGACGTGGCGGTGGCCCGACGGGACGGGACGGCGGCCCGGCTCACCGAGCGGGGCTGGCCCGGCCGGATGGACCTGCCGAAGATGGCGGAGGATCTGGTCGAATCGGCGCGCCGGCTGCGCCTGTTCGTTCGCCGGCCGGTCACGATCGCCGCCGCGGACGTGGTATCCGCGCTCGGCGTCTGAGCGGATCTGCCCGAGGAGCTACCCCGTGGGGCCGGCGGCGGCGGCGGCCTGGGCGGTCTCGCCCGAGGTCCGGTCCACCGAATCCACCCGCACGATGATGACGGTGATGTTGTCGAGGCCGCCGCGCCGGTTGGCCTCCGCCACCAGCCGGTCCACCCACTTCTCCGGCGTGCCGTCCGTCTGGATAATGGACGCCAGCGCGTCGTCCTCGAGCATCCCGGTGAGCCCGTCGCTCGCCAGCAGGAACACGTCCCCCGCCCGCACCACGCCGGAGAAGAGGTCCGGCGTCACGTCGCCGCTCGCGCCCACGCAGCGGGTGATGACGTTGGCGTACGGGTGGGTGCGCGCCTGTTCGGGGGTCAGGTAGCCCGCGTCCACCTGCTCCTGGACGTAGGAGTGGTCTTTGGTGAGCTGGTGGAAGACGCCATCGCGGAGCAGGTAGCCGCGGCTGTCACCGACCTGGCCGACGAGATAGCGGTTGCCGTGCAGCACCAGCGCGGTCGTGGTGGTGCCCATTCCGCGCTTGTCGTGCTCGCTCAGCGTGCGCTCGTAGATGGCCGCGTTGGCCTGGCGGATGGCGTTGATCATCCGCGTGGCGGCCTCCTCCGGTCCGAGCCCCTTGAAGCTCCCGAGGTCGCCCGAGATGATGCGCACCGCCATCTCGCTCGCTACCTCGCCCGCCGCGTGGCCGCCCATCCCGTCGGCGACGATGAACGTCCCGCGGTCGGGCACCATCAGGTAATTGTCTTCGTTGCCGGACCGGATGAGTCCGACGTCGGTCCGCGCGGCGCAGGTGATGTGCACGAGACCAGTCAGGCGCGGATTAACGGGGTGGCCCGGACGGCTTCTTCAGGTCTTCAAGCTTGACGGCGGACATCGTGCGCGTCGCCTTGGGGGCGTTGATGTCCGCGGCGTCATCGGTGGGCTCGAAGACGAGCTGCACGTCGCCGAAGCGCACGAACGCGCCCGGTGCCAGCGGGATGTCGCCCTCGACCTTCTCGCCGTCCACCAGGGTGCCGTTCGTGGATCCCAGGTCGGTGAGGACCCAGATCCCCTCGCGGCGCGTGAGCTTCGCGTGCTGCGACGAGACGGAGTCATCCGGTATGACGATGTCGCAGTAGTCGGCGCGCCCGATGTTCACGATCGGCACCTTCACCAGCAGACGCTGGCCCTTCATCGCACCCGAGCGCACGACGAACTTGGCGAGCTGTGGCGCGGGGGCGGCCGAGGCGCGCGGGGCCGGGACTGCGGCAGCCGCGGGCGGTGGTACCGGCGCAGCGGGAGGCGGCGCCGGTGCCGCGACCGCAGGCGGAGTGGGAGCGGCGACCGGCGGTGCCGCGGCGCCCGCGGGCCGGGGCGGCGTGTCGAAGTACCCCGTGTCCGTAAGGTGTGCTGCCGAGTTGGGCGGCGGCGGTGGGGCCGGGGCCGCCTGCGGTGGCGGCGGCGGAGCCGCGGCGCGCGGCGGGGGCGGCGGGGGCGGCGCAGCCTGGGCCGGCCTGGCCTGCGGCGCGGGGGCGGGCGCAGGCGCGGCCGGCGCCTGCGGCGCCACGTCCGCGTAGAAGCGGAATTCCTCGTCGCCGATCTTGATCACGTCGGCCCGCGCGAGAATCCGCTGGTTCTGGACACGGTCCCCGTTGACGTAGACGCCGTTGGTGCTGGTGTCGATCAACATGTAGCCGCGCGGCGTGGTGACGATCTCCGCGTGGCGCCGGGAGACCTGCGTCCCCGGGACCACCACGTCAGCCCCCGCCTCGCGCCCGAACCGCAGCGCCGCCGTCTCGATCTTGTATTCCCGCCCGTCGGTCAGCGAGACGATGCGCCCGCCCGTCGTCCCCGTCGGCTTGGCGGGAGCGCCGGGCTTGGCGCTCGGCGTCTGCAGGTCCTTCATCTTGACCGCGGAGATGTACGTGGTGCTGCCGCTCTCGCGCTCGTCCGCGAACAGCAGCTCCTCGGCCCCGATGGTGATCTTGTCCCCGTGCAGGAGGGGCTGGGGCAGCGGTCCGAGGCGGACCCCGTTGATCTCGACGACGCCCGTCTCGTCGGCGCGGCGGATCGTCACCGACTTGTCCGCCGCCGTGCTCAGCACCACCGGGCGCTGGGGCACGCCCGGGCCCTGGAGTCGAAGGTGGCATTCCGCACCTGACCCCACCCGCATGTCGCCCGGGGGGACCGGATGCCGCTCACCACCGAACTCGATGAATGCCACTAAGTAGCCTCGACCGGACGGGTGGGAAAAACGTAGCCGCCGCCCCAGAGCCAGGCAAGCACGCGCCTCATGCCGTCGCAACCAGCCCGGTGCCGAGTTGCAGCTGGTACAGTCGCTCGTAGAGGCCCCCGGCGGCCAGCAACTCCCGGTGGCTGCCGCGTTCGCGGATCTCCCCGTGATGCAGGACCAGGATGGTGTCGGCGTGCTGCACCGTGGAGAGGCGGTGCGCCACCACGATGCTCGTGCGTCCCCGCATGAGTTCCGCGATGGCGGCCTGGATCAGCTCCTCCGCCTCGGCGTCCACCGACGAGGTCGCCTCGTCGAGCACCAGGATGGCCGGATCCGCGGCCAGGGCCCGGGCGAACGCGAGCAGCTGCCGCTCCCCCACCGACACGTTCTGCCCGCGCTCCCCGAGGCGGTGCGCGTAGCGCTCCGGCAGCCGCTCGATGAAACGGTCAGCGCCTACACGCTTTGCAGCATCCATGACCGCACCGTCGCCGACCGGCGAGCCGAGGCGGATGTTGGCCGCGATGTCACCGGTGAACAGGAAGACATCCTGCTGAACCAGCCCGATCAACTCCCGCACCTCCTGCTGTGCCAGCTCGCGGATGTCCACGCCGTCCACCGTGACGCGCCCCCGCTCCACGTCGTAGAAGCGCAGCAGCAGGTTGATGATGGTCGTCTTCCCCGCCCCGGTGTGCCCGACGATCGCCACGGTCTCGCCCGGGCTCGCCGTGAACGTCACGCCCTTGAGGACCCAGCCCTCCTCCCCGCGCTCCGCGCCGTCCCGCGCGGGATAGCGGAACCACACGTCTTCGAACGCGACCGTCCCCCGGACGGGGCGCGCCAGGCGGCGGGGGTTCGCCGGATCGCGCACCGTCTCCTGCGCGTCGAGCAGCTTGAAGACCCGTTCCGACGACGCCATCGCCGACTGGAGGATGTTGTACTTCTCGGAGAGGTCCTGGAGCGGGCGGAAGAAGCGCCGCGCCAGCTGGAGAAAGGCGGCGAGCACCCCGACCGTGAGCGTATGCCCGAGCACCCGGCCGCCCCCGTAGAGCAGGATGCTGGCCAGCGCCACGGAGGTGAGCACCTCGATGGCGGGGAAGAAGATGGCGTACGCGACGATCGAGTCGAGGTTCGCCACGAGGTACTCGCGGTTCACCGCCTCGAACCGCCCGAACGACTGCGCCTCGCGCCCGAACAGCTGGACGACCCGCATCCCCGTCACGTGCTCCTGGAGGAAGGCGTTGATCCGGGCCAGCTTGACCCGGATGCGCCGGTACGCGCCGCGCACCGTGTCCTGGAAGACCTTGGCGGCGAGCGCGACGAAGGGAATGACGGCGAAAGAGACCAGCGAGAGCCGGACATCCACCGCCAGCATCCAGGCCATGATGACCAGCAGGGTGAAGACGTCCCCGAACAGTGCGACGACGCCGCCGGTGAACATCTCGTTCAGGGTCTCGACGTCGCTGGTGACCCGCGTCATCAGCCGGCCGACCGGGTTCCGGTCGTAGAAGGCGATCGAGAGCCGCTGCAGTTTCCGGAAGATCTCCTGCCGGAGATCCACCATCACCCGCTGCCCGATGTAGGCCGTGAGCACGGTCTGGCCATACTCGAGCGCGAACTCCGCGACCAGCGCGGCCGCCATGGCCGCGCCCAGCAGGGCGACGAGGTGCAGATCGCCGGCCGGAATGGCGCGGTCGATCGCGACCTTCGTGAGGTAGGGCCCGGCGAGCTGGAGCACCGCCAGGGCGAGCAGCATCGCGATCGCGGCGGCCGTGATCCCGACGTAGGGCCGCAAGTAGCGCAGCAGGCGGACCAGCAGCCCGGCGTCGATCGGCTTGCCGAGCGTCTCCTCCTCGTGGTACCCCGCGGTCACGACGCCACCACGGGCTCCGCCGCCACTTCCGCTTCGTCGAGCCGGCCGTGCAGCAGCTTGAAGAACACGAAGGAGCCGACGATCACGGTGGCGTAGCTCACCGTGGCCCGCCACAGCAGGGTGTACACCGCGAGGAGCGCGCGCGGGACGTAAACGCTCATCAGCGCCGCCGACAGCGCCTCGGCGGCGCCGGAGCCGCCCGGCGTCGGCGCGAAGTACAGCAGGAACGAGATGGCGGTCTGCAGCATCAGCACGTCCACCAGGTTCGCCTCGATGCCGAGCGCGCGCAGCACCACGTAGCCGGCCAACAGCTTGTTGGCGTGGGCGAGCGCCGAGGTCACCACCCCGGCGAACATCACCAGCCACCCGGCGGGGGTGAGGTACTTGACCACGCACTCCTGCATCCGGTCGATCCCCTCCCGGAGGCCCGCGGCCCGACCGGCCATCCGCGCGCTGCCGTGGCGCTCCAGCCAGCCGATGGCGGCGTGGACGACGCGGCGGGCGCGGCCGGGGAAGACCAGCACGAACAGCAGCAGCACGCCCCAGAAGACGAACCCCCAGGCACTGCCCTTGAACACGTCGTACAGGGAGAGACCGAGCAGTGGCACACCGTGCGACCGGAGCGAGCCGCCCGCGCCGAAAACGATGGCCAGGGGGCCGGCGATGGCGAAGAACACCACCGTGCCGACGAAGCTCATGAACGACGCGATCGTGGCCTCGGGGATCGGCACGCCATACCGCTTCATGGCGTAGATCATCACGGGCCCGCCGCCCGTCTGCGCCGGCGTGAGGTAGGCGCCCCAGGTGTTGAGGCCGGCGGCCACGATCATTCCGCCGAACGGGGTGGGCCGGTACAGGAACTTGGAGAGCAGCCAGATCCTGACGCCCCCGCCCCACCAGTCGGCCGAGGCGAGCAGGAGCGCCACCGCCGCCCACGGCAGCCGGACGCGCTCGGCGGCCTCCAGCGACGCGCGCCAGCTGTCACCGTAGATCAGCAGCGCGACGAGGCAGAGGACGGAGACCAGCGCGAACAGCTCGAGGCCGCGCTTCAGGATGCGCGGCGACAACAGCGACATCATGTGCGGCGAAAGTTACCCGCACGCCTGGGCGCTGGCCATCCCGCCGGCATCCGGGTAGGCTTCGCGTCGAACGGATGACATCGCTCGTCGTTCGCGGCGCCCGCCAGCACAACCTCCGCGGCTTCACGCTCGCGCTCCCCCACGGCCGGCTCATCGTCCTGACCGGGCCCTCGGGATCCGGGAAGTCGTCGCTGGCCTTCGACACGATCTACGCCGAAGGCCAGCGCCGCTATATCGAGTCGCTGTCCACGTACGCGAAGCAGTTCCTCGAGCGGATGCCGCGTCCCGCGGTGGACGGCATCGAGGGGATCGCGCCGGCGGTGGCGATCGAGCAGAAGAACCCCACCACCTCCAGCCGCTCGACCGTCGGCACTGCCACCGAGATCTTCGACTACCTGCGGTTGCTGTGGGCCCGCGTGGGCCGCGCGCGCTGCGTGCAGTGCGGCGGCGAGGTGCGCTCGGACACCGTGCAGGAGGCGGTGGACGCTCTGGCGGCGCTCGCCGGGCCGGCGCTCGTCGCCTTCCCGCTGCCGCCGGTGGTGCGCGCCACCCATGAGGAGCTGGTGGCGGGGCTCCTCGCCATGGGCTTCATCCGGGTGCTGGTGGGCGACGAGCCGGACGCACGGACGCACGGACGCACGGAGGCACGGGCGCTGCGGCTCGACGAGCTGCCGGAGGGCGTGGATCTCCGGAAGGCGCAGCGCGTGCTGGTGGTCGTGGATCGCATCGCGGATGCGGCGCCGGACGCCGAGCGGCTCGCCGACTCGCTCGCCACGGCCTTCGCGCAGGGGGACGGCACGGCCGTGGTCGTGCCCGAGCGCGGCGAGCCGATCGCCTTCAGCGCGACGCCGCGCTGCCTCAGCTGCGGGGCCGGGGCACCGGTGCTGACGCCCGCCCTGTTCTCGTTCAACCATCCGCGCGGCGCCTGCCCCGGCTGCAACGGCTTCGGCGCAGTGCTGGAATACGACGAGCGCCTGATCGTGCCCGATCCCGGGAAGAGCCTCGCCGAAGGCGCGATTGATCCCTGGACCAAGCCGCGCTATGAGGCGCGACGCCGCCTCCTCCGGCAGACCTGCAAGGACGCCGGCATCCCGTTCGACGCGCCGTGGACCGGCCTGGCGGCGACGGCGCGCCGCCTCCTGCTTCACGGGAAGAAGGGCCGCTACCTCGGCATCTTCCCCTTCCTGCGCCGGCTCGAGCGCAAGCGCTACAAGCAGTACGTGCGGGTCTTCCTCCGGCAGTATCAGATGGCGAGCGAGTGCCCCGCCTGCCACGGCGGGCGGCTCAGACCCGAGGCGCTCGCGGTGCTGGTGGGCGGCGAGACCATCGGCGCGGCGACGGCGCGGACCAGCCACGACCTGGCCGCCTGGCTCCAGGCGCTGGCGCTGTCCGGCCACGAGCGCGCCATCGCCGACGTGGTGCTCCGGGAGCTGGCGCAGCGGCTGGGCGTCCTGGTGGACGTCGGCCTCGGATACCTCACGCTCGACCGGCAAACCCGCACCCTGTCGGGGGGCGAGGCGCAGCGCATCTCCCTGGCGAATGCGCTCGGCGGCAAGCTCACCCAGACGCTCTACGTCCTCGACGAGCCGACGATCGGCCTGCATCCGCGCGACACCGACCGTCTCCTCGCGCTCCTCAGGCGCCTCGCCGATCAGGGCAACACCGTTCTCGCCGTGGAGCACGATCCGTCGGCCATGCGCGCCGCGGACTGGCTCGTCGAGCTGGGGCCGGGAGCCGGCGAACACGGCGGGTCGCTCGTCTTCGAGGGGTCGTACGCGCAGCTGCTCGCCGCGCATACGCTCACCGCCAGCTACCTGTCGGGCGAGAAGCGGATCGCCGTCCCCTCCGTCCGCCGGCGGGCGGGGCCGCGCTGGCTCACCATCGAGGGAGCGACCGCGCACAATCTCGCCGATCTGACGGTGTCCATTCCCCTCGGCACGCTCACGGCCGTCACCGGCGTCTCCGGCTCCGGCAAGTCCACGCTGGTGGGCGACGTCCTGTTTCGGCAGCTGGAGCGCCATTTCGAGGGACGCCACAGCGCCAAGGAGCACCTGGGGGAGGTGGTCGGCGAGGCGCGGCGCGTCACCGGGCTCGAGGCGCTGGACGCCGTCGTGCTGGTGGACCAGTCGCCGATCGGGCGCACGCCGCGGTCCAACCCGGTCACCTACATCAAGGCGTTCGACGAGATCCGCGAGCTGTTCGCCGCTGCACCGCTCTCCCGGACCCGCCGCTATTCGCCGGCGACCTTCTCCTTCAACGTCGCAAGCGGGGGACGGTGCGACGTGTGCGACGGCGCGGGCCACGTGCAGGTGGAGATGGTGTTCCTCGCCGACGTCTTCGTCCCGTGCGAGGCGTGCGGTGCGACGCGCTACCGGCGCGACGTACTCGACGTGAAGCTGCACGGGTACTCGATCGCCGACGTCCTCCAGTTCACCGTGGACGAAGCGATGCGCCGGTTCCGCCATCAGGAGCGCCTCGGGCGCGCCCTGTGGCATCTCGCGGAGGTCGGCCTCGGCTACCTCCGGCTGGGACAGAGCGCCACCACGCTCTCGGGCGGCGAGGCGCAGCGCCTGAAGATCGCCCGCGAGCTCGCGTCCGCCGGGCGGAAGCACGGCCGCAAGCTGTACATCCTCGACGAGCCGACCACCGGCCTCCACCTCGACGACGTGCGGGTGCTGCTCGGCGTGCTCGACCGCCTGGTGGACGCGGGGAATACCGTGCTGGTGATCGAGCATCACCTCGACGTGATCAAGCGCGCCGACTGGGTGATAGATCTCGGCCCCGGCGCCGGGGCCGAGGGCGGCCGGGTCGTGGCCGCGGGCCCGCCCGAGGAAGTCGCGGCCACGGCGGGATCGGAAACGGGACGTTATCTGGCGGGCGTGCTCGGGTATGGCGAGGCGCGTTGACCGCCGCCCGCTGGGACCCTAAGCTTCGCCCCATGCCTCGCACCCTCCTCGCAGCCGCCTTCTCCGCGGTCCTCGCCGCGGCCACCGTCGCCGGGGCCGACGCACAGAATCCTCCGCCCGCACAGAATCCGGCTTCTAGCGCCGCGCGGCCGGTGCTGCCCGCCGACTCGGCGTCACCGCTGGCCATCCGGCCCGGCGACGTGGTGCGGATCCTGGTGTGGGCACACCCGGAGCTGTCGGGCGAGTTCCCGATAGACGAGAACTACGACCTGCTCTTCCCCCTCATCGGCGCGATCAACGTGCGCACCATCTCGGTGGCGCAGCTCCGCGAGCGGCTCAACACGGATCTCTCCCAGCTCTTCCAGCGGCCGTTCATCTCCGTGACCCCGCTGTTCCGTGTGGCCGTGCTCGGCGAGGTCCTGAAGCCGGGGCTCTACCCCGTGGACCCGACGCTCACGGTCTTCGACCTGCTCGCCCTGGCAGGCGGACCGACGCGGCAGGCCAACTCGAACCGGATGCAGCTCATCCGCGGCGGGGAGAACATCCGCGTTTCGGTAGACCCGGCGGCCGTCGCGCGCTCGACCCTGCGCGAGCTGGGTGTGCGCTCGGGGGACCAGATCGTAGTGCCGCGCAGCGCCTTCACCCGCGACGACTGGTCGTTGGTCATCCAGATCGCGAGCCTCGTCCTCCTCACCTACACGGTCTTCCGCAAGTAGCATCCGCTTGCCGGGCGGGCCGCGCTCGTCTAGCATTCGCCCGCGGTCCCGAGTAGCTCAGTTGGTAGAGCAGCCGGCTGTTAACCGGCGGGTCGGGGGTTCGAGTCCCTCCTCGGGAGCCATTGAAAAGGCCCGCCTCGCGGCGGGCCTTTCGTATCCGCTCGTACCCCGCGGCTACTTCGCCAGCAGCCGGTCGAGGGCCGCGTAGCTCTCGTTGAGCCCTCCCTCCATCCCGCCCTTCAGCATCCCGTCCCGCTCCTCAGTAGTGTAGAACAACGCCGTCGTGACCACCTTCGTGCGACCGTCGCGAAGATCCTCGAACGTCGTCGTGGTCACCTCGACGTAGCCCGGCATCCCGTCCCACTCGAACGTCTGCACGAGCCGCTCGGGCGGCGTCACCTCGCGGTAGCGCCCTTCGAAGCCGTGCACGCCGTCGGGGGCGTGCTCGATGTACCGCCAGTGCCCGCCCCGCTCGACCTCCATGCGCTCGACGACCAGCTTGTGGCCGCGCCCCCACCACTGCGCGATCTGGGCAGGGTCGGTGAACGCCCGCCACACCCGCTCGCGGGGCGCATCGAAGATGCGCTCGACGCGGATCTCGCGGTCCGTCGGTGTGGTAAGCGTCGCCGCCCTCCCCCGCGCCTGCCTGGAGGTGCTCATCGTGTGTCATCTCCCTTCGTGCGCGCGAGAAATTCGCCAAGCCGGTCGAGGCGCGCCTCCAGCATCCGGCGGTACTGTGCCATCCACGCGGACTCGTCTTCCAGGCGGCGCGGGCCCAGCGCGCAGCGCCGCACCCGGCCGACCTTCTCCGTCCTGACCAGACCCGCCGCCTCGAGAATCCGCACGTGCTTCTTCATTCCCGTGAGCGTCATCTCGTAGCGCGCCGCGAGGTCGCTGATGGACGCGTCCCCGCGCCCGAGCCGCTCCAGGACGCCCCGCCGCGTCCGGTCCGACAGCGCCGCGAACGAGGCGTCGAGGCGAGCCACATGGTGAACCATATGGTTCAGTATAGTCCCGCCGGAGGCGGGGGCGCAAGCCCGCCAGGCCACCGGCCGCGACTGAGTGGCGCGGCGGCCGATTCCGCCTAGCTTTTGAGGCGCTCGCCCGCGTGTACGGGAGGAACGCTGATGGCGCAACACACATGCCCCTGGTGGATCGGCTATCTCCTCGCCAGTCCCCTCCGCAGACTCTGGCACGACCCGCACCAGATCCTCTCGCCGCTCGTTGCGCCGGGAATGACCGTGCTCGAGCCAGGCCCCGGCATGGGGTTCTTCACGCTCGAGCTGGCGCGCCTGGTCGGGCCGAGCGGCCGCGTGGTTGCCGTGGACGTGCAGCCGAGGATGCTGGCGGCGCTGCGGCGGCGCGCCGGGCGACAGGGACTGCTCGAGCGCATCGAGACGCGCGAGGCGACCGCCGACAGCATGGGGATCGCGGACCTGGCGGGCCGGGTGGATTTCGTGCTGGCCTTCGCCATGGTCCACGAGGTCCCGGATCGGGACCGCTTCTTCGCCGAGGTCACGCGCGCCCTGGCGCCGGGCGGGCGGGTCCTGCTCGCCGAGCCCAGGGGACACGTCAACGAATCCCTGTTCGCCAAGCTGTTGCGGCTCGCCGAGGCGAATGGCCTCCGCGCGGTGAGCCAGCTTGTCATCCCCGCCAGTCGCGCGGCCGTGCTGGCCGTACGCTGACGCGATGACCGGCCTCGAGGCGTTCGGTGCCCTCGACCTGCGCGTGGGACGCATCCTCACGGCGGAGCCGCTGGCAGGCGCGCGCAAGCCCGCCTACAAGCTCTCCCTGGATCTCGGTGCTCTCGGCGTCAAGGGCTCCAGCGCGCAGATCACCGACCTCTACCGATCCGACGAGCTGATCGGCCGGCTGGTGGTGTGTGCGGTCAACCTCGGCCCGCGACGCATCGCCGGATTCGTCTCGGAAGTGCTGGTCCTGGGAGCGCCCGACGACGCGGGCCGGGTGGTGCTGCTCGCCGTCGAGCGCGAGGTGCCGCTGGGAGGGAAGGTGTACTGACCTACTGGACGCGAGCCGGGAGAATCACGACCGGCTTCCCCGCCCACTGCAGCCGCTTCTGGATCGCCGCCGCCGTCTCATTGTGCAGCAGGTGCTGGTACCACGCCTCGCGCTGGAAGATGACTTTCCCCGCGAAGAAGGTCACGCGCGGGAACTCCTTCGACAGCTCCAGGCAGAGCTTCTCCCCTTCGTGCACGGCGTCGGTGCCGAGCGCGTAGCGCGAGGTGGCGGGCATTCCGATGCGTCTCGCCAGCTCCTCGTACTGCGCCAGGGTCTCCTCGGTGCGCTTCCGGAGCTCGTCCACCGAGCCCTCTCCCTTGAAGCCGCCGGAATCCACCACGCCCACCGTCAGGAAGACCAGATTCTTGAAGTAGTTGGGGAAGAACCGGAAGATGTTGAGCGTCGTGTGAATGCCAAGGCCGCCGTAGCTCGCCACCAGGACCGCCGCGGTCGGTGCCTTGGAATCCAGCTCTCTCGGCACGGCGCTCACATCCGCCGGCAGGGTCTTCAGCTCGTCGTATAGCTGTCCCAGCTTGGCGTACGTGGTCCGGTAGTGCTTGCGGATCACGAAGCACAGGACCACGAGCGTGCCCGTGACCGCGAGCGTGACCCAGCCGCCCTTGGCGAACCGCTCGAAGATCGCGATCCCGAGAATCGAGACGCAGAGCAGAAAGCCGATGGCAAAGACCAGTGACCGCCTCAACCACGGCAGGGGAACCGCCTGGTGCCGGGCCTTCAGCCAGAACCGCATCATCGCGAACATCGAGAGCGAAAAGGTGATGAACACGTTGATGCTGTACATCAGCACCAGCGTGCCGATCTCGCCGCGGGTGTACAGCAGCGCGGCCAGGGAGGCCGCTCCCATCAACAGCACGCCGTTCTGCGTGGTCAGGCGCTCGGAGAGCCCTGCGAACCGATGTGGCACCCAGGAGTCCACCGCCATGTTGCCCAGCACGCGGGGACCGTCGGTGAAACCGGCCTGCGCCGCGACCACGAGCAGCGCCGCCTCCGAGAAGAGCGTGAGAACGACCAGCGTCCCGGCGAGCGGAAAGCCCGCCGCCACCTTCTCGACCAGCACCGCGTTGGTCGTCTTCCCCGGCACGTAGGTGACGCCCCATAGCAGGTAGCAGACCAGCAGCCCCGCGGCGACGATGGAGAGCGAGGCGGCCATGTATGCCATCGTGCGCTTGCCGTTGGCCACCTTCGGCTCCCGCATGATCGGGAGCCCGTTCGACACCGCCTCGATGCCGGTGTAGGTCCCTCCGCCCAGCGAGTACGCCCGCATGCCCAGGAGCAGCATCCCGACGATCCCGAGGGTCCCCAGGCCGGAATGGACTCCCGTGCTGACGGCGTGCACGGTGGCCGGAAGTTGTGTGGCGTGGGCCGCAAGCCCGTAGCCGATGAGCCAGACGTGCGTGATGAGGAAGAGAATGAAGATGGGCGTGAGCGTCAGGACCGATTCGCGCACGCCCCGGATATTGAGCGTCGTCAGACCGAGGATGATCAGCACCTCGGCCGGGACCTTCGCGGCCTGCCAGGGCATCGGCAGAAAGCTGAACAGCGCATCCCCGCCCGCGGCGATCGAGGTGGTGATGGTGAGCACGTAATCCACCAGCAGCGCGTTGCCGGAGACCACGCCAGCCTTCTCCCCGAGGAGCTTGGTTGCGACGACGTAACCGCCGCCGCCGTGCGGGAACTGCTCGATGATGTGGCTGTAACCCCACGAGATGATGAGGACCGTGCCCGCCGTGGCCAGCGCCAGGAAGACGGCGAGGTAGGTGTGCTGGCCGAGAGCGAGGAACGCCTCCTGGGGGCCGTACGAGGACGAGGAGAGGCCGTCCGCACCGAGGCCGACCCAGGCCAGGAAGGGGATCAGAGAGAGGCGGTGGAAGAGGCGCCGATCCGCGAGGTCCTTTGGCCGGCCGAAGAGGAAGCGGCGCACCCGCGCCGCGAGGCTCGGTGGTCCCTCCTCCGGCGCCTGTTCCGGCTCCAGGGCAGTCTCAGGCACGCCAGAACATACATGCCGGCCCGGAATTCGTCCGCCCCCCTCCTGGAGCGGCACTCGGGATTGGCCGGCTGCGCCGCTGGCCGGCCCGGGCCGCGAGAGCATATTTGGTGCGTCGCACTCGCAGTGCCGTCGGCCGCACATCTCTCCGGAGGCTGGACGGATGGACGTGGTCCTGCTGTCGCGAATCCAGTTCGCTCTCACGATCGGCTTTCACTTCCTCTTCCCGCCGATCACGATCGGCTTGGCCTGGCTGCTGGTCGCCATCGAGTGGCACCGGTGGAGGACCGGCGACGCCACCTGGGTGCGGATGGGGAGGTTCTTCGGGAAGCTGCTCGCCCTGACCTTCGCGGTCGGCGTGGCGACCGGGATCGTGATGGAGTTCCAGTTCGGCACCAACTGGGCCCGGTACTCGAAGTTCGTCGGCGACATCTTCGGAGCGCCGCTGGCGGCCGAGGGAGTGCTCGCGTTCTTCCTCGAATCGGGCTTCCTGGGTCTGTATCTCTTCGGCCGCCACCGCGTGTCGAAGGGCGCGCACTGGTTCTCGATCCTGATGGTGGCGGTCGGCGCGACGATCTCCGCCTTCTGGATCCTGGTCGCCAACTCCTGGCAGCAGACTCCCGCCGGCTACGTGCTCCGCGACGGGCGCGCCGAGCTGCTCGACTTCTGGGCGGCGGTGTTCAATCCGTCCACCCTGCCCCGTTTCTTCCACACCGTGGACGCCGCGCTGGTCACCGGCGCCTTCTTCGTGGCCGGGATCGCGGCGTACCTGCTCCGCCGCAACCGCGACGACGGCCTGGCCCGCGGCGCCGCGAAGCTCGCCATTCTGGTCGGCCTGGTCGCCTCGGTGGCGGAGGTCTTTCCCTTCGGCCACATCCACGCGCGGCAGGTGGCGCACACGCAGCCCGAGAAGTTCGCGGCGATCGAAGGGCTCTACACGAGCCAGTCGGCCGCCCCGGCCGTGCTGTTCGCGTACCCGGTGACGCCGCCGCCCGGGCTCAAGGCGAAGATCGAGATCAAGGGGCTGCTGAGCTGGCTCGCGTTCGGCGACATGAACACCCGCATCCGCGGCATCGAGGAGTTCCCGCCGGCGGACCGGCCGCCGCTCTGGCTCACCTTCGTCAGCTTCCACAACATGGTGGTCCTCGGCATGTACTTCATCGCGGCGATGGCCTGGGGGGCGTGGCTCCTCAAGCGCGGGAAACTGTGGGACAGCCGGCGTTACCTCCTGCTGCTGACGATCTCGATTCCACTGCCGCTCGCCGCCTGCCAGCTCGGGTGGATCGCGGCCGAGGTCGGGCGGCAGCCGTGGATCGTCTATCAGCTCCTGAGGACCAGCGACGCCGTGTCCGCCAGCGTGCCCGCCGGCGACGTGCTCTTCTCGATCGGGCTCTTCTCCGTCCTCTACCTGCTGCTGGGTGCCCTGTACGTGTACCTGCTCGTGCGGGAGATCCGCCACGGGCCCGAGCCGGCCGCCCAGTAGCGGGCGCGGGGGATACAACCCATGGACCTCAACACGCTGTGGTTCCTCCTGATCGGCATCCTCATCGCCGGCTACGCGGTGCTCGACGGCTTCGATCTCGGCGTCGGCGCGCTGCACCTCTTCACGCGGGACGAGACCGAGCGGCGGATCATGATGAACTCGATCGCGCCGGTGTGGGACGGGAACGAGGTCTGGCTGCTCACGGGAGGGGGCGCACTGTTCGCGGCCTTCCCTCCCGTCTACGCCACGGTCTTCAGCGGCTTCTACCTGGCCTTCATGCTGCTGCTGGTGGCCCTGATCCTCCGCGCAGTCTCCTTCGAGTTCCGCGGCAAGGTCGAGTCCGCGGCGTGGCGCCGCTGCTGGGACGTGGCGTTCGGCGTGGGGAGCCTGGTCCCGGCCCTCCTGTACGGCGTCGCGGTCGGGAACGTGCTCCGCGGCCTCGAGACCGACGCGGCCGGCCGGGTGACGACTACGCTCTTCGGCATGCTCAACCCCTTCGCGCTCCTGATCGGGGTGCTCGGCCTGGCGCTGTTCGTCCTGCACGGCGCGTCGTGGCTCGCGCTCAAGACCGAGGGCGCCCTGCAGGAGCGGGCGCGGCGGCAGGCCTCCTGGGCGTGGATCGCCGTCATCGGGCTCTACGCGATCTCCACCGTGGCGTCGTTCGCCCAGTCGCCGTTCCTGTTCGAGAACTGGTTCGCGAACCTGCGCACCTGGATCTTCTTCGCGCTGCTGCTCGCCGCCTGTGTTGCCGGGCCGGTGGCGCTGCGCGCCGCCCACTACCACCGCGCGCTCGGAGCCTCCGCGCTCGCCCTGGTGAGCGTCATCGCCCTCGCCGCCGAGGGGCTGTTCCCGCGCCTCGTGCCGGTGCGCCCCGACCTCGCCGCGAGCCTCACCATCTACAACGCCTCGTCCACGCCCTACACGCTGCGCGTGATGCTCGTGATCGCGCTGATCGGGATGCCGTTCGTGATCGGGTACACGGCCATCATCTATCGGGCGTTCCGGGGAAAGACGGTACTGACATCGGAGAGCTACTAGCGGTGAGATGGGAGTTCGCGGGGTAGTTGCGAGACGGAGAGTTACTGTCCCCTTGCCGCTACCCGGTCTATTGGCGGGCTGGTTCCGGTGACGGTACGTTAGCTCGGCTGATCCTGGAGTCCCGTTTCGCGTGACTGATCTCCTGCAGACGCTGCAGCCGTCGCTGGGCTCCCGCTACACGCTGATCCGGGAGCTGGGGCGCGGCGGGATGGCCACCGTGCTGCTCGCCGAGGAACACCACCCCCGGCGCCAGGTGGCGGTGAAGGTGTTCGATCCGGCGCTCTCGTCGGTGGTCGGGCAGGAGCGCTTCCTGCGTGAAGTAGAGATCTCGGCCCGGCTGTCCCACCCCCACATCGTCCCGATCTTCGCCTCCGGAGAAGCGGCCGGCCTCCTCTACTACGTGATGCCGTACCTGACGGGCGAATCGCTTCGCGACCGCCTGGAGCGCGAGGGCCGCCTGCCCGTGACGGAGGCGCTCGCCATCAGCGCAGAGGTCGCCGACGCCCTGGATTACGCGCACCGCCAGGGCGTGATCCACCGTGACATCAAGCCGGAGAACATCCTGCTGCAGGCTGGTCACGCCCTGGTCGCCGATTTCGGCGTCGCGCGCGCCGTGCTCGGCGCGGAAAGCGACCGGCTGACTCGCAGTGGCGCAGCGGTTGGCACGCCGCTGTACATGAGCCCGGAGCAGGTCGGAGGCGCTCACGAGTTGGACGGACGCACTGACGTGTACTCGCTGGCGTGCGTGCTCTACGAGACGCTCGCCGGGGCGCCCCCGTTCGCGGGCCCGACGGTGGAAGCGGTGATGATGCAGCAGATCGGCGAGGCGCCGCCGGCCTTGCGCGGGCGTCGACCGGAGGTGCCTGACGACGTCTGGCGGCTGGTCGCCCGCGGTCTGGCGAAAGCCCCGGCCGACCGCTGGCCAACTGCGGACAGCTTCGCGGCCGCCCTCCGGGGTCAGACGCCGGAGCCGCGGTGGCTGGCCGGCGCTGCGCGACGGTGGGTGCTGCGCGGAGCGGGGCTCGGCGCCGGCACCGTGTTGCTGCTCGTCGTGGCGTGGCTGCTCGCCGGGCGACCCGGTCTCAAGGGCAGCGCGGCCGCGGCGCGCCCGAGCGTCGCCGTCCTCTACTTCGACAACCTGTCGCGCGACACTGCCGACGCGTACCTCGCCGACGGGCTGACCGAGGAGACCATCGCGAAGCTCGGTCAGATCCAGAGACTGATCACGACGTCCCGCGCGGCGGTGCATCGCTTCCGTGGGATCGCCGACCCCACGGCGGCGGCCCGCACCCTGGGGGTCACCCACCTCGTTACCGGCAGCGTGCGCAGGTCCACCCACCGACTTCGCGTGACAGTGGAGATGGTCGGGTCCGCAACCGGGCAACGGGAGTGGGGCCATGAGTACGAGGGGGCCGACGGCGACGTCCTCGCCCTCGAGGACACGGTCGCCACCGCAGTGGCCCAGGCCGTCGTCGGCGCGTTGCTGCCGGCCGAGCGCGCGGCCCTCGCGCGGCGCCCCACCGCCGACCCGCAGGCGTACGACCTCTTCCTCAAGGGCAACTTCGATCTGGCGCAACGGACGGCACAATCCGTGGCGCGGGCGATGTCGGAGTACGCAGCGGCAACTGCCGCCGATCCGCGGTTCGACGAAGCCCTCGCCCGCGGGGCACTGACCTACGAGTTCTTCCTCGACTGGGGCTGGCCGGTGCCTGGAATCCCCGCAGAGAGCCTCCTCGCGCGCGGCACCAGGCTGGCCGACAGCGCCCTCGCCCTGGATTCGACCTCCTCGGACGTGTGGATGGCCCAGGCGCTGCTCAAGAGCAAGAGCGAGCCGCGCAGCTACCGCGGCGTCGTGGCGGCGTTCGACCGCGCCATCGCGCTCGATCCCGGCAACGCCGAAGCGCTCCACCAGTATGGTTCGACCCTGCGCGACCTGGGACAGGACTCGCTGGCGGTCGTGATGTCGCTCCGCGCGCTGGCGATCGAGCCGGGGCGGGCCATCACGCTCGTCCAGCTTGGATTGATCGCCATCGTGGACCGGAAGCTCCCGGAAGCCGGTCGCTGGCTCGACAGCGCCGTGGCCGTGGACCCCACCTTCGCGTTCGCGTACCCGTTCCGCTCGGCCGTGCACTCTGCGCTCGGCGACACGGCTGAGGCCCGCGTGGATGCGGAGATGGCGCTGCGGCTGGGACGGGGCTACCGTCTGCCGGGCGAGGCGGCGCTCGTGATCCTCGACGCCCGCTGCGGCAGGATCGATGCCGCGCGGCACCGCGCCTCCACGCTCGAATCCCTCATGCTCAACGCCCGGCACCCTGTCTACCGCGAGGGGGCCTATGCCGCCGCTGCTCTCGTGGCCGCCGGCGAGAGCGATCGGGCGCTTGACATGCTGGAGCGTATCCAGCCCCACGGTGCGGAGCTGTCGGCAGCGCTCCGCGCGCCGTGGTTCGATCCGATCCGCGACGACCCCCGCTTCCGGCGTCTGGTCGCCGAGTCCCTTCCCGGCGCCTCTTGACACGGCACGCCATTCATCGTACTATTACGATGAAAGGGGTCGTCCCATGAGTACGACACCGGACATCAAGCACGTCGTTCGCGAGAAGTACGGCGAGATCGCCAAGGGCACGTCCGACTGCGGCTGCGGCCCGAGCTGCTGCGGGGGCAACGACGCCCCGACGAGCCAGAAGATCGGCGAGTACATTGGCTACGACGCCGACGCGCTGGCGGCGATTCCCGAGGGGGCGAACCTCGGCTTGGGATGCGGGAATCCTCTGGCTCACGCGGCCGCCCGGCCCGGCGAGGTGGTGCTGGACCTCGGCTCGGGCGCCGGGATGGACGCGTTTCTCGCGGCGCGCGAGGTGGGCCCGACCGGCCGCGTGATCGGCGTGGACATGACACCCGACATGGTGGACAAGGCGCGGGAGAACGCGCGCAAGGCCAGCGTCGGGAACGTCGAGTTCCGCCTCGGCGAGATCGAGCGGCTTCCCGTGGCCGACAACTCGGTGGACATCATCATCTCCAACTGCGTCATCAACCTCTCGCCCGACAAGCCGGCGGTGTTCGCCGAGGCGTTCCGCGTCCTCAAGCCGGGCGGGCGGATGGTGGTGAGTGACTTGGTGCTGAAGCAGTCGCTTTCGGACGACGTGCGGCACTCGGTGGAGGCGTACGTAGGCTGCGTGGCCGGGGCCTCGCTCCACACCGAGTACCTCGCACTGATGCGCGCCGCGGGCTTCCAGGACGTACAGACCGTCGAGGAGCGGAGCTACGGCGACGCCGCGCTGTTCGGCGGCTACGAGTGGCTGCGCGAGGCGGCCCGCTCGGTGGTCTCGGCGAAGGTGCGCGCGGTCAAACCGCAGAGTTGACCCATCAATAGATCTTGATATATTGGCGGCTCAATGGCAGCCGCGTCAACGCACGACCTCGACACGCTCACCGCCCGGTTCAAGGCGCTCTCGGACCCGCACCGGCTCCGCATCCTGGACCGTCTGCGCGGGGGCGAGCACTGTGTCTGCGAGCTGACCGACGTCCTCGACGCCGGCCAATCACTCCTCTCCTTCCACCTCAGAACGCTGAAAGATGCCGGTCTCGTGACCGACCGGCGGGAGGGCCGTTGGATGCACTACGCCCTTAGTCCAAGTGCCATAGCCGAGATCGAGGAGTTCCTCGGCGCACTCGGCCGGAGGACGGCGGACCGCCGCTGGAAGCCGGTGTGCTGCGAATGAACGGCACGCCGAAGAAGCCGTTCCGCGTCCTGGTGCTGTGCACCGGGAACTCAGCGCGGAGCCAGATGGCGGAGGCCCTGTTCAATGCGCTGGGGCGCGGTCGGGTAGTGGCCGAGAGCGCCGGCTCCCACCCCGCCCCGCGGGTGAACCCGCTGGCCATCGAGGCGCTGAAACGGCACGGTCTCGCCTGGGCGGGGCACCAGCCGCGAACGGTGGACGGCCTCGAGCGAGAGTCGTGGGACGCCGTCATCACCGTCTGCGACAAGGCGCGGGAGGCGTGTCCCGTATTCCCCGGCCACCCCGCGATGGCGCATTGGGGAATGAGCGACCCGGCGGAGATCGTGGGGAGCGACGTGGTGCGGCGCGAGGCGTTCTGGCAGGCGTCGCTCCTGCTGAGGAAGCGCATCGAGCTGATGCTCGCGCTGCCGCTCGAGAAGCTCGAGCGTCTGGCCATGGAGTCGCGCCTCCGGGCGATCGGCTCCGACGGCCAGGCGCCTCCGGCGTGACGTCCGCCGCCGCCAAAGCCACGCCACCTGCCATGCATCCCGCACCCCGGCTCGCGGGCGCGGCGCGCTATCTCTCGATCTGGGTGGCCGGAGCCATGCTGGGCGGCTTAGCGCTGGGCAAGGCGCTGCCGGGCGTGACGGCGCTGCTGCGCGGCATGGAGTTCGGCACCGGGAGCCACGTCAACATTCCCATCGCCGTGCTCATCTGGCTGATGATCGTGCCGATGATGATGAAGGTGGATTTCCGCGCCATCCGGGACGTGGGCAAGCGGCCCCGCGGCATCCTCGTCACCCTGTTCGTGAACTGGCTCGTGAAGCCGTTCTCGATGGCGTTCCTGGCCTGGCTCTTCTTCCGGCACCTCTTCGCTGCCTGGATCCCGGGCGCTCTCGCGGATCAGTACATCGCGGGAACGATCATCCTGGCCGCCGCGCCCTGCACCGCGATGGTCTTCGTGTGGAGCCACCTGACCGACGGCGACCCGGCCTATACGCTGGTCCAGGTCTCGCTCAACGACCTGATCATGCTGGTGCTGTTCGCGCCGATCGTGAGATTCCTGGTCAGCGGCGCGTCGTCGCTATCGGTGCCGTTCGCTGTGCTGCTCTGGTCCGTCGTCCTGTTCATCGCCATCCCGCTGGCGGCGGGCGCGACGTTGCGCGCCGTCCTGCTGCGGCTGCGGGGCGCAGCCTGGTTCAACGACACGCTGCTGCCGCGCCTCGCTCCGCTGACCATGGGCGCGCTGATCGTCACCGTCGTCCTGATCTTCTCGTTCCAGGCGGACAACATCACCGGCCGCCTCCTGCACGTGCTCCTGATCGCGATCCCGATCACGCTCCAGGTGTACTTCAACTCGTCCCTCGCCTATGGCCTCATGCGGTGGCTCAAGGTGCCGTTCAGCGTCGCGGCCCCGGGCGCGCTGATCGGGGCGAGCAACTTCTTCGAGCTGGCCGTGGCCACCGCCATAGCGCTGTTCGGGCCGGGCTCGGGAGCCGCCCTGGCAACGGTCGTCGGGGTCCTGGTCGAAGTGCCGGTGATGCTGTCCGTGTGCTCGGTCTGCAACCGGACCCGGAACTGGTTCCCGCAGGCACCCCCGGAGAGTAGCGCAGCGTAATCTCGACTTGCGCCACGGTTGATCCCGACCGCGGTACCCCTCACCTTCGCTCCCCGGGAACTCACGCCGCGAGGAGCGCACGATGCGGGTGCTCACGGTCATCGCCAATCCGAACCCACGGTCCTTCTGCCACGCCATCCTCGAGCGGTTCACCGCGGGCCTCGAGAGCGGAGGCCACGAGAGCGAGGTCGTGGATCTCTACGCGATCAACTTCGATCCCGTGTTCCGCATGCCGGACCTCGCCAGCTACGTCCACGACAGCATTCCGGCCGACGTGCTGGACCGCATGGATTTGAGAAGGCAGGCGGTGTCCGGGGCCGGCGGCCCGATCCGGAGGGCCCTGGTGTCGCTGGTGTTGCGCGGCAAGAGCCCCCGCGAGATGGCCAGGGTCATCCATGACCACCGGCCCGCGGATGCCCGTTCCCAGTGGGAGAAGGTCAAGCGCGCCCAGGGCCTGGCATTCATAGCCCCGGTGTTCTGGCTGGGCTTCCCCGCGATTCTGAAGGGCTGGTTCGAGCGGGTCTTCTCCTACGGCGACGCGTATGCCCTGACACCGGAGGGGTGGGAGGGCAACACGCGCGGCCGCATCCCTCTATTGCACCACGACAAGGCTCTCGTGATCAGTACCACGCTCTTCCGTGAAGAGGACTACCGGGCCACTTGGGGCACGCCGATGGAGCGGATCATTGACGATTGGGGGCTGCGGTATCCGGGCGTGAAACATGTCGAGCACGTGTACTTCTTCCGCGCGACGATCGCGGACGAGCCGACGCGGCGGAGCTACCTCGAGAGGGCGTACCGCCTGGGATGCGACTTCGACCTGCGTCTTGAGCGGCAAGCAGATGTGGCGGCCCAGGTGCCAGGGGTGACCAGTGCACCTGCTGGGTGACCGAGCCCTCGGCGCGCTCATCCTCTGCCTGCTGGGGATCCTCGTCGCCGTCAAGCGACTCGCGACCGGCTCCGTGCTGGACGAGCGGCCGGGCGCTCAGCCGCTGGTGCGCGCCGTGAACGCTTTCAACCTGGCGTTTCTCCTCGTGGTCAATCCGGTCGCCGCCGTTCTCCTCCTCGTGGGTCGCCTGAGGGCGTGGGACCTCACGCGAGCCGAGGTCCCGTGGCGCTGGATGCGTGCGGCCGTCGAGGCGGTGGGCATCGGGACATATGTGGCCGGGTGCGCCTTGATGATGTGGGCGCTGCTCACTTTGAGGAACAGCTACCAACTCGGCGGAATGGCACCTCGTTCCCGGGACGCCCTGGTCACACGCGGGCCGTACGCGCTGGTGCGGCACCCGATGTACGCGGCCGCGCTGGCCATGGCCTTGGGGCTCGCTCTGGCCCTGCAATCGTTGGCCTGTCTGGTAGTGTTCGGCATCTACCTGCTGATGCTGCACGCGCTGATGCCGCTCGAGGAGGCAGGGCTCGGGAACGCGTACGGCGAGATCTACGAGGCCTATGCCCGGACTGTCCCGCGGCTGATCCCGCTGCGCCCGCGCACCTGAGCGTGCGGCTGGCCCTCTCCTTGCTCCTTGCCGTCCGCACAATCGGCAACTGTATTTAGTCGCGTGACTCTCCACGCCGTCTACGGTCACGACGAGCTGCGCTCGCGCCTGGCCACGTCCATGCACGCGCGGCGGCTCCCGACCGCGCTCCTGCTGACCGGCGCCCCCGGCGTCGGGAAGCAGCGCCTGGCGCTGTGGATCGCCGCGGGCCTCCTGTGCGAGCAGGGCCCCGGAGAGCCCTGCGGGAAATGCCACTCGTGCCACCTCGCGGGCAACCTCTCGCACCCTGACATCCACTGGTTCTTCCCGATCACCCGACCCAAGGGGGAGGAAGACAAGCAGGCGGAAGAGGCGGAGGAGTTGCTCGGCCAGGCGGTGGCGGCCCGAAGAGAGCAGCCGCTGTATCCGCGCCCGGACGGCATGGCGGCGATCTTCCTTCCGCTGGTTCGGGTGTTGCACCGGCGTGCCCAGATGCGCCCCGCGATGGGCCGGTCGAAGGTCTTCGTGGTGGGCGAGGCGGACCGGTTGGTGCCGCAGGCGTCGAGCCAGGAGGCCGCCAACGCCCTGCTCAAGGTGCTCGAAGAGCCGCCCCCCGACACCTACTTCATTCTGACCACCGCGGAGCTCGCGGCCCTGCTCCCCACCATCCGGTCGCGCCTGGTCACGCTGCGCGTCCGCCGACTCAAGGCGGCCGAGCTGGTCCGGTTCCTGGCCGAGGTGCCCCAGCCCCCGCTCAGCGCGGCCGAGGCCCGCCGCCGTGCCGAGCTGGCCGGCGGCTCGATCGGCGCCGCGCTGTCGCTGGACACCGAGCGCGCGGATGCCGCCACGGCGGCGCAGACGCTGCTCGACGCCGCCGTACGGGGTCCCGAGGCGCGCTTCCGCTACGTCCTCGCCCTCAAGCCGTTCGGCGGGCGCGGAGACTTCACCGACACCCTGGCGGCGGCCGGCGAGCTGCTGCGCGACCGTCTCGCCGAGCGGCTGCGCGCCCCCGCGACCGGCGTCGCGGTGCCGGCTACCGGCCTGCTGGAGGCGATCCGCGAGATCGAGCGCGCCCGAAAGCTGGCCCGGGGCAACGGGAACCCGCAGCTGATCGCGGCCGACCTGACGCGGCGCCTGGCTGAGCGGCTCACGTGACGCGACGCCTCTCGCACGTGGACCGGAAGGGACGCGCCCGGATGGTGGACGTCGGGAACAAGCGCACGACCGCGCGGCGGGCGGTGGCCGAGGGCACGATCACGATGAGTTCCGCCGCGTTCCGCCTCGTCAAGGCGAACCGCGTGGCCAAGGGGGACGTGCTCGGCGTCGCGGAACTGGCCGGCGTCGCCGGCGCCAAGCGCACGCCGGACCTCATCCCCCTCGCCCACCCCATCCAGCTGGAGCACGTCGTCGTCACGGCGAAGCTCGACGCGAAGCTTCCCGGCGTGCGCGTGCGGGCGACGGCCCGCGTCGCGGCGAAGACCGGAGTGGAAATGGAAGCGCTCACCGCGTGCGCGGTCGCGCTGCTGGTGGTCTACGACATGGTGAAGGCCGCGGACCGCGGCATGGTCATCGGCGACGTGCAGCTGCTGGAGAAATCCGGCGGCCGCTCCGGCGCGTGGAAGCGGTCCGGCGGCGGGAAGCGCTAGCCGGGAATCCGGAGAGTCTGGCCCGGCTTGAGCAGGCTGTTCTTCGTGAGACCGTTCTCCCTCAGCAGCGCTCCCAGCGTCACCTGGAATTTGCGGGCGATGGTCCAGGCGGTTTCGCCGGCCCGCACGACATGGACGCGGTGCGCGGCGGCGGCGCGGGTGGGGGCGCCGGCGGGGGCGCGTGCGGCAGCCGTCGGGAGGCGCGCCGCGGTCGAGAGCAGGTAGCGGGAGGGCGCGGCGCGGGCGGCGGAACGGCGCGGCGTGGCGCTCGCGTAGCTCGCGCGGGTCGCCGGCCGGACGCCCGTCGTCGGAATCACCAGGCGCTGTCCGAGCTGCAGACTCCGGGCTCGCACGCCGCGGTTCGCGCTGAGGATGTCGTCCACCGACACGCGATAGCGCGCCGCGATGGCGCCCAGCGTCTCCCCGCGCGACACGAAGTGCTCCCGGTGGGTGATGCGGCGCTCCGGCGGCAGGACCGCCAGGCGCGCCATCGTCGAATCGGCCTTTCCGGCCGGCACCCGCACCCACACCATCCGCCCCGGCGGCGTCATCCGGCGCACCAGCTGCGGATTCAGCTCCTCCATCGCCTCCTGCGTCGTGTCCGCCAGCCGGGCCAGCACGTCGAGCCCGACCGCGTCGGTCACCCGGAGGGAGTCGAAGGTGAGCGGGGTCCATCGGCCGAGGTTCGCGAACCCCCACTTCTCCGGCTCCTTCGCGATCATGGCGGCCGCGATGATCTTCGGCACGTAGTCGCGGGTCTCCCGCCGCAGGAACCGCTCGTCGGCCAGCGCGAAGTAGCGGTCGTTCCCCTCGTGGTCGCTCAGATCGAAGCGGTTGAGGCCCCGCTGGATCTTCCCCGGCCCCGCGTCGTACGCCGCCGCGGCGAGGTACAGCGAGCCGAACTTGTCGTTCAGCTCGGAGATCATGCGGATCGCGGCATCGGTCGCGAGCCAGGGATCCCGCCGCTCGTCCAGGTACGAATCCACCGCGAGCCCGTACCGCTTCCCGGTCCACGAGATGAACTGCCACATCCCGACCGCACGGCGCCGGCTGACCGCGTTCGGGTTCAGCCCGCTCTCGATCAGCGCCATGAACTCGAGATCCTGCGGCAGGTGCGCGGCCTGGAGCTTCGACCGGAGCATCGAGTCGTACCGGCCGAGCCGCGCGAGGTAGAGCGCGAAGTGGTCCCGTGCCCTGCCCCGGAAGTAGTCGAGGTAGTACTGGACCCGCTCGTTCGCCGCGTAGTTCGCGACGTCAATGTCGAACATCGGCGGCGTGGCCGTGGACGGAATCGGCGCGGGGAGTGCGGCCTCGGCGCGGCCCGCGCCACCCGGAGCCTCCAGCCGGCTCCGAGCCGCGGAGTCGAAGCTCATCATCCGCAGCGAGTCGAGAAACTCCTCGTCGGAGCTGGTGTCCTCAGCGGCCGGGTCGCTGGGAGCGGTTGGTACGATTGTCGGGGGGGCGGTGCGTGTCACGGGGCTCGGCGTCGCTGCGGCATGGCTGCTGTCCATGCGCTCCGGCGGAGCGGTCGGCGGCGCTGTCGCCGTGGCGACCACTGGCGCCGCCACGGGTTCGGATGGCGCAGGCGCCGGCGCGGGCCGCCCGCCGGCGTGAGTGCACGCGGCCAGCCCTATCAGGGTCGGGAGCAACAGCCTTTTCCGCATCGGTAACCGCAATATGACGGAGGCCCGGCGGCGGGGTCAAGCATTTTCCGCCGCCGGCCGTCAGTGGAGGTCAGCTCTCCCGGCTCACCAGCTCGCGGAACCGGGCCGCCAGGTCCTTGGTCACCTTCCCCACAGACCCGCACCCGATCTTGCGTCCGTCGAGCTTGATCACGCCCACGACCTCGGCGGCGGTGCCGCTGAGGAACACCTCGTCGGCGGTGTAGAGGTCGTAACGGTTCAGCGACTCCTCCCGCACTTCGTAGCCGGCCGCGCGCCCCAGCTCGATCACGGCGTCGCGCGTCACGCCGCGCAGGATCCCCGAGTAGGCCGGCGGCGTGCGCAGCGTGTGATTGGTGACGCAGAAGATGTTCTCGCCCACCCCCTCGGCGACCTCGCCGGTGGACTCGAGCATCAGCGCCTCGTCCACTCCGGCGTTGACCGCCTCGATCTTGGCGAGAATGTGGGCCAGGTAGTTGAGCGACTTCACCCGCGGGCTCAGCCCCTCGCGATGGTTCACCGGCGTCGGCGCCGTCATCATCGTGAGGCCGCGCTCCGCCGCCGCCGCCGGGAAGAGGGCGATCTTGTCCGCGATGCAGATGATGCTCGGCTTGATGCATTTCCGCGGATCGAGGCCGAGGTCCCCGACGCCGCGCGTGACCACCAGCCGGATGTAGGCGTCGGAAAGCGCGTTAGTGCGCATGCACTCCAGGACCAGGTCGTTCATCGCGTTCTGGTCCATCGGGATGTCGATCCAGATCGCCTTCGCCGACGCGTACAGCCGGTCGAGGTGCTGCTTCAGGCGGAAGACCCGGCCGTTGTAGGCGCGGATGCCCTCGAACACGCCGTCGCCGTACAGGAGGCCGTGGTCGAAGACGGAGACCTTGGCCTGGTCCTTGTCGTAGAACTTCCCGTCAATCCAGATCTGCGGCACTGGCGGCCCTCCAGATGGGTATCGGCGCAGAGAAGATAGTAGTGAGGGGGCGCGGGCGCACCACCCGCGGCGGCCCCTTTCCGGACTCCCGTCGCGTGAATTCAGGGCAAGTTCTGCACCCGCGAGCCGCGGCCCGGACCCACCGCGGAGGGACAGCGTCCCCTTTCGGCTACGGCCGCCCTCGTCCGGCCGCCGGCCCGAGGTCCCGGGCCGTGGCGATGGTGTCGGGAGACCAGCCGTGGCCGGCGATCCGCGCGGCCCATTCGGCCGGGACGGCGAGATGGTGCGCCGCCAGCCACGGCACCAGGTCGCGCCGGAGGGCCCGCGACATCTCGAAGGCCAGCCGCCCGGTCGCCTCGCGGCCGTCGTTGTCCTTCGGATACAGCAGCTCCCCGCGCTGCACCGCGCCGTACACGGCCCGGAGCGGCGCCCATCCGTGCGCGCGCCACAGGCTCTCCAGCATGACGTGCGCGACGCTGCCGGGATCGCAGCGCTCCGTTCCCCGCCGCTCGGTGCACCCCGGGTCGCTCAGATAGCGGTCGTAGTGCGTCAGGGAGCCGGCATACTCCCGCGCCGCCTCGGCCGGGAATCCCTCGTCGGTGAGAATGTGCTGCTTCCAGAAACCGGCGTGCCCCTCACTCGCGAACCACCACGGCAGGTTGGTGTCGCGCCCGCGGTAGTCCACGAAGACGTTGGCCCAGCCGTTGGACAGCTCGTGCCAGAGGATCGCGACCGCGGGGTTGCCGGCGCGCGCGGATTCGGCCGAGAGCCCCGGCACCAGGGTGCGGGCGATCTGGGAGTGATTCCACGCCGTCAGCCCGCCGCGCCACCCCTTCACCCACATCGAATCCGGCGGCAGCACCTCGTACAGGTAGCGCGGCTGGTGCACGTCCGGGTTCCCGTGAATCCGGCTCGTCAGCGTGTTGAGATCGTAGCCGGTGTAGGTGCGCAGCTTCCGGTATCCGACGTCCACCAGCTCCGCCACTCGCCGCGCCACGGCCGGCTCCGGCGGCACCACGACCACGTCTGCGAGCCGGGTCACCACCGTGTCCTGCGGCGTGAGCGCCAGGGCGATCGCCACGAGCGCGTGGATCACAGCGTCACCTCCGTTCCTGCGCCAATGCTCTTCGCGCGGGCGACCGCGAGGCGGGCCGTCACGACGTCCTCGACCGCGAGGCCGAGCGATTTGAAGAGCGTGATCTCCTCGTCCGACCGGCGGCCCGGCGCTCCGGCCGCCACCTCGCCCAGCTCGGCCACGATGTGGCCGGCGCCGATCCGGCCTTCCCGCACGGCCATGATCAGATCTCCGGCCTCCGCCTCCGCCGAGGCGCGCGAGTCCACGAAGACCCTGCTCCTGGCCACCGTCGCGGCGTCCAGCTCGCGCATGTCCGGCACCGACGAGCCGACCGCGCAGAGGTGCATCCCCGGCTCCAGCCACGCCGCGTCGGTGATCGGCTCGCTCGCGGCCGTCACCGCGACGACGATCTCCGCTCCCCGCATCGCCTCGCGCACCGAGGGTGCGGTTCTGATGGTACAGCCGACGGTGCCCGCCGTCTCCTGCGCGAATCGGGCCGCGTGCGCGGGATTCCGCGACCAGACGGTGACCGACGTCAGCCGCCGCACCAGCGCGATGGCCGCGAGGTGGCTGCGCGCCTGGAACCCGGAGCCGAGGATCGCCAGGCGCCCCGCTTCCCGGCGCGCGAGCAGGTCCACCGACACGGCCGTGACCGCCCCGGTGCGCATCTCGGTGATCAGCCGGCCGTCGAGGAGCGCCACCAGCGCGCCGCTGGCCGGATCCAGCAGCAGCACCGTGGCGAGGTGCGTGGGACGAGCACCGCCCGCGTTCCCGGGGAAGAACGTGACCGACTTCATGCCCAGCGCCCCGCCCTGCTCGTCGCGCAGGTAGGCCGGCATCGTGGAGTAGTATCCGCCGGCCGGCTCGATCTTGAGCGTCGGGCGCACCGGCTGGATCACGTCGCCCCGGGAGAAGTGCGCCAGCGCGTCCCGCATCGCGGGGATCAGCTCCCGCATGTCCAGCACGCGCTTGAGATCGGTCTCGCTGAGGAGCAGCGGCATCGCGCTCTACTCCGGCTCGATGTCGAACGAGAGGCAGGAGTGCGCGCGCCGCAGGGCGGCTTCGACCGCCGCGGCGGAGTCCGCCCGCGCGAAGATGAAGCCAGGATACTGCGACCCGCGCGGCAGCGGCACGAGGCGCTGGCCCGGATGCGCCGTCAGCTCGATCCCGTCAATGCCGGGCACGGCACGCGCCTCCTCCACGCCGCGCACCGAGCGGAGCACGCCGGCTCGTGGCGTGGGAATCATCATCACGCCGACCGGCTGTGCCTCGCGCTCGCAGCTCGGGACGCTCAGGCCGGCCGCCTGCCGCAGCAGCAGCTCCTCCAGCGACATGGCGTCCGGCCCGAAGCGCAGCACGCGGCTGCAGCGGCCGCCGATCGGCCGCGCCGCCAGCTCGATCAGCCACGGTCGGTCGGTAAAGCGCAGCTCGGCGTGGATCGGACCGGTGACCAGCCCCAGCGCCTGGGCCGCGCGTTCCGCGCAGTCCGCGATGGCGCGCTGCGCGGCCTCGGCGAGCCGGCTCGGGGTGACGTAGATCGTCTCCTCGAAATACGGACCGTCCAGCGGGTCCGGCTTGTCGAACAGCGCCAGCACGCGCAGCGCCCCGCCCGCCAGCACCCCCTCGAGCGCGACCTCGGGACCGGGCACGAAGGACTCGACGAGATAGTGGCGAGCGGGTGCGCCGAGCGCCGCCACTTCCGGCTCGGCCAGAATACGGGCCAGTACGGCATGCGCGGCGACGAACTCGCGCGGAGAGTCGGCGCGGATCACCCCCCGGCTGGCCGAGAGGCAGGTCGGCTTGAGGATGCACGGCCACGGCGCCGCGCGGGCGACCGCCGCGGGATCCTCCTCCAGAGCATGCAGGCGAAACTCGGGGACCGGAACGCCGTGCCGCTCGTGCAGCACCCGCTGGCGGTGCTTGTCCCGCGCGGCCAGCGCGGCCTCCACCGGATTGTGGGGCAGGCCCAGCGCGGCCGCGATCACCGCGGCGACCACGGCGGTGTCGTCGTCCACGCCGACGACGGCCCGCACGGGGTGCTCCGCCGCGAACGCCCGCGCCTGCTCCGCCGCGCGCTCGGGGTGCGCGAAGTCGAAGGTGACCAGGGGCTCCTGGCCGGCGAAGACGCTGGCATGGTCCGTGGCGACGGTCAGTTCGAGATCGAGCCGGTGCGCCGCCTCGACGAAGGCGGTGGCGCGATACGTCGTGCTGGGCAAGAGGAGCAGGAGGCGCGGGCGGGAGGCGGTGTCGGCCACGGCACTCTCCGGGCCAGCTACTTCTTGGAAGCGGTCACGTACGGGTTGGCGCCCGCCGAGTGGTCGGTGACGTCAATGAGGCCGCGGATCTCGGGCACCTTCTTCTTGAGCAGGACCTCGATGCCCTGCCGCAGCGTCACGTCCGCCATGCCGCACCCCTGGCAGCCGCCCGCCATCCTCAAGAGCACCATGGCGTCCTGGACGTCGATCAGCTCGACCGCGCCGCCGTGGCGCGCGACCGCGGGGTTGATCTCCGCTTCGAACAGGTCGGCCACGCGGCCGTACAGCCGCTCGTCCTCCTCCGTTGAAACCGCGGCCGCCGGCGCGAACGGGGGCTGCCCGGCCGCCAGCACGGCGCGGATGGCGGCCCCCACCTGCTTGCCCGTCGCCTGCCATGGCGAAGGCGACGTCTTGGTGACGGTGACCGTGCCGCCGGTCACGACGACCTCGCTGATCCCCGGGATTCCGAACAGCGCCACGGCCAGCGGCGAGCCCTTCGCCTCCTCGGCGGAGGCGAACCGGCGCGCGCCACCCTCGAGCAGCGGCTCGCTCAGCACGAAGCGGCAGCGCTCGGCGTCAATCGGCTCGGCCTGGATGCGGATTTCGGGGTCCATTGAGGTAAGTATCTTCTCAGTGGGTCGCCCGGTCAACGCTCGGACCCTCTCGGACTGCGGGCAGCCCGGGCCTCCACCGGTACCTCGAAGCCGTGCGTCCACGTAAGTTCATTGCGGCCCTCCCGGCCCCTATTCGCTACGAGCGCCCTAGGATTGATGAGACAGCGTCAATGACCCAGGCTCTTCCCGGGCTCCCCCAGTC
>Ga0326726_10000345_pt1 | contig 44045 bp, 31 predicted proteins | sample MHFenrmetagenome_2_FD_207603 | JGI IMG/M metagenome (GOLD analysis project Ga0326726, IMG submission 207603) | Lab enriched peat soil microbial communities from Michigan Hollow, Ithaca, NY, United States - MHF15MN | ecosystem: Environmental > Terrestrial > Soil > Wetlands > Peat | place: USA... | reverse complement strand
TTGTTTCTGAAAACATCATCTTTGAAATATCTCATGTTCAATTGAGGGATGACCAACCAATTAACAGGAGTAGAAATCGGACAAAGAGGAAAAGATGGCCGAACGGGAGAGCGAAACCAATAAAGAAAACCATTTCAACAGGAATAATAGCAAAAGATAGGATAGCGGCACCCTTATCACCACTCCACAATCCCCAACCTGCAATACATTCCAATGCGCACACAAAAAGAAATCCGACAAGCAAGGGTATGGTTGTGTACACGCCAATTTTCTCAAATGGACCATTACCATAAGTCGGAAACCCCATCACGATTGCAATACCATTTCCTTTTAACATACTCCAAATTCCATAGATACATGGAATCCCAAATCCCAGACCTGAAATCCATAAACATAGAGCGGCTATTTTTATCATAATGTTTTTGTTTATATGTTAATTATCAATTATCATTACCGTTATCTTAATAATATCAAACAAACCAGGAGCTGAATTTGTTTGATTCTCTTCAAAATCCGTCCTTTTTTGACCACTTCAGAAGAAGGTCTGATAACATTTAACATATTGGGAAACCAGATAATCTGATTTCAGACTTAGTGTTTAGTAATTATTGGGGAAAATAAATTTGACTTTAGATTTTAGCTGGTCTAACTTTGATTACAACATTATTGTTCAATACAGAATCATTATGATCACAAAAAAGACATGGGATCAAATGCTAATCGCAGGAATATTATTGATTGTTTTTGTTATAATTATTTTAGCACTGTACGATATGCCTGCTGCGAAGGCTGGTGAGAACCAGTTTTCAGTAAGTGGTTTATGGATTTTTATAGCCCTTCATCTGATTGTCCTTGCAGAACTGGTCTACAGCAGGATTTTCAGCTTTAAGGAAGAACATTTCGAAAACGGATTCCTGGTGGCTGCGGGTTTTATTGCGTTATTCCTGGTTTATGCGGGTTCTGATGCGGCATTTTCAGGGGGCTCAATTATACTTTTCGTCTTGATTGGGTGCGACCTGGTTACTGCTATTCTTGCTTTTGTTGCAAGATATTTCAGAGGACATCTTAAAACAGGTGCAGAGGTTTAGTTGATCAATCATATCATTGCCATTCCCTCCTGAAGGTTTTCAACTCTATTCCACAGGTAGTAATTTTACTGGGAGTAGACTCATATTTTCTCTAACGTAGAAATACAGATGCAGTGTTTAATAATTGTGTGGTGACTTAGGCTTATTTTACTTCGGCTTCAAATTGTTTTAACTTACATCAATTAAGATTAAATTTCTGAAATATGAAAACCAAAAAACGCAAGTCACTTTTAGCGGTAATTCGAAGCATGGGATTGGCAATGATAATTCTTGTAGTATCAACCTGGTTAATAATCGGGTTTTGTTATGAAATGTTAGGCGAATATATTAGATTCAAACAACCAGATATTTGGTTATCTAAATACTGGGATATTATTGTCTTAATATTGTATATTTTAATTATTGCAGTTGCTTGTTTTTATTTAGTTAGAAAAAATCCAAAGAGTATCTGGTCTGTCCCCTTAATTTGTAACGCTTACGGCATTGCTATTACTATAACAGAACCTGCTTCCTTTTGGAAAGATTCATTCGGGATTATTTTTTGTTTTGGATGGGTGCTTTCAATAATTACCTCAATAGTCGGGTCACGGATAGGGAAACGGAAAGCCATTTCTGACAACACCTGAGCCTATTACAATTTACCACAACAGTTTTCAGCAGATTATTTTCTGGGAAGGGAGGTACATTTCAACTCATTTTTTCAGTCAAAAAAATCCGTCCTTCTTTGACCACTTCAAAGACCGGTCTGATAATACTTAACATGCTTAACAAAACAACAAGGATTTAACAACGGATTTTGGCGGTCAGTTCAATTTGGGCAAAAGTGGTCATGGTCTCAGGCTAGGTATGGTCAGTTTGTCCAGCATTTGTATCTTTAGCTCGTAACTTCAGTTTATTTCAGTGAGAATTCATACCTGTCATGGATAAAAATAGAGCAGTTGTAGTCACTGGCATTGGAGTATTTACCTCCATTGGTTGTAATCGTGTTGATTTCTGGAATTCGCTTATAACAGGCAAATCGGGAATTAAAAGAATTCAGGCTTTCGATCCTCATGGCCATAAAAGTCAGATCGGTTCCGAAGTAATATCATATAAACCGGAGGATTATTTTGATCGTAAAGAATCACGTAAAATGGCCAGGGTATCCCAACTTGCTTCAAGTGCAGCAATTGAAGCCGTGAAGGATGCTGGCCTGGATCTGATCAATGAAGACAGGAACAGAATTGGATGCGTCATCGGATCGGCCGCAGGAGATTATACACACCTTGAAGATCAACATATCAGGTTTCTAAAAATGGGACCTGGCTCAGTTAATCCTTTAACCGTACCAAGAGTTATTCCAAATATGCCGGTTTGTAATGCAGCAATGGTTTTGGGAATTCATGGGCCAAATCTGGGAGTCTCTGCTGCTTGTTCAACCGGCACACATTCGATTGGAATTGCACTCGGACTGCTCAGGGGAAACATGGCAGATGTGATCCTGGCCGGCGGAGCAGAATCTGCCATGACCCCTTTGGTTCTTGATGCTTACGCGAGCATGGGAGTCCTTTCAACTTTCAATGAAAAGCCTGAAATTGCCAGTCGTCCCTTCGATCTGAATCGGGATGGATTTGTGATGGGTGAAGGTGCCTGTGTTCTGGTTCTGGAAACATTGGAACATGCTGACAAGAGGGGAGCAAAACCTCTGGCATTGTTAAGTGGATTCGGCATGACCACGGATGCGTATGGGATTGCTGCTCCTGAACCGAACGGAACCTGGGCAGCTATGGCCATGCAGCTTGCTGTTAAAGATGCTGGTCTTGATCTGGAAGATATAGGGTATATAAATGCTCATGGAACTTCGACCAGGGTGAATGATAAAACCGAAACACTGGCGATTCACAAGGCTTTTGGATACAGGAATATCCCTGTAAGTTCGAACAAATCAATGATTGGTCATACGCTAGGTGCCGCAGGTGCAATTGAAGCAGCTGCTACTGTTCTGACAGTTCATTATGGAATTTTACCTCCAACAATTAATTTTGAATTGAAAGATCCGGAATGTGACCTGGACATAATACCAAATCAAGCCCGGGCTGTGAAAATTAGAGCTGCGATTTCCAACTCTTTCGGTTTTGGCGGGCAAAATGGGACGCTTGTTTTCTCAAAAGCCTGAAGCATCAATTTTACCTTAATTGCCAGCCATTGTGCGTGTATTCTATAAATATCAGAAAGATTGGAACATATAACACTAATTTGAATACAAGCTGTCAGAATAATTCGGATTAAATTTGAATTATCAAAATCTTAAAATATAAGGGTATGCAAAAACGCAAACCCTGTAATTTCAATTCAAATCTTCACGCTCAAGAACTCTACAACATTTATGTAATCATTATCTTAATGAACTATATTTGATTTTCCGTTGACACTGATAAGTAAATACATTAAGAAATACTATACAGACTGTATGGATTTATAATATTTTTGATAATATAAAATTACTTGCTCGATAATCCGGAGCAACAGTAGATTTTATCCGTCAAAAAAATGTTTATCAAGACAGGAACAGAAACCATTCAACAAATATTAATAACATGGACATAGAAGAAATTAAAAACAGAGTAAAAAAAGTAACGGCCAAAGTGCTTCAGATTGATGAATCAGAAATATCGGATAATGCAAACTTCTCATTCGATTTAGGGGCATCATCTATGCAAAGTGTTCTGCTGGTTGCCAGCTTTCAGGAAGAATTCGACATTGAAATGGACGAAGAAAAATCACTTGAAATTCAGACAATTTCTGAAGCCGCTGACTTCATAAGTACTTACATCAAATAATAACAGGGGACCGATGGTTGAAAGAGCAGAAATCCACAAGCAGAACATTGTTAAGATATTTAATCCCAAATCAATTGCTGTGGTTGGCACTAACAATGTAAAAGGAACAGTTCCTTATGATATTTTATTCAACATACTGAAAACAGAGTTCACAGGTGTTGTATTTCCTGTAAGTCCGGGTGAAAAATCGATATGTTCGGTTAAGGCATATAAATACGTAATAGACATTACTGACCCGGTTGATCTGGCTATCATTGTTTTTCCGAGTGCCGTATGCCACATGGCGCTGGAACAATGCGGACAGAAAGGAATAAAGGGTGTGGTTATTATTTCAGCTGGTTTCAAAGAAGTCGGGGAAAAGGGACTGGAGCGGGAGAAACAACTCCTACAGATCGCCGAGAAGTATGACATGTCTATTATTGGCCCTAACTGCCTTGGCATCATCAACACCGATCCGCATGTTAATCTTAATGCTTCATTTGCCCGTAAAATGCCTGAACAGGGTAATATAGGCTTCCTGTCACAAAGCGGTGCCCTCTGTACTGCGGTTTTGGACTATGCGCTGGCAAAGCATATAGGCTTCTCGAAATTTATTAGTTTCGGTAATAAGGTTGATATCAGTGAGATTGACTTGATGTATTATTTAATGGAAGATGACAAAACCAGGGTTATTTTATTATATCTGGAAGAAGTCACCGATGGCCGTGCCTTAATGAAGGCTGCACGTGATGTTACAAGTCTTAGCGGAAAACCTGTTCTGCTCCTTAAGGCAGGACGCACAGAGGCCGGAGCTTCAGCAGCCGCTTCACACACAGGATCCCTGGCTGGAAACGACGAAATATATGATGCAGCCTTTAAACAAGCCGGAATAATCCGCTGTGACAATATTGAGGAGATGTTCAATATTGCCATCGCATTTGCATATCAGCCTGCCCCGCGATCGAATAAGGTTGCCATTATTACTAATGCAGGTGGTCCTGGCGTTTTAACTACCGATGCAGCCATACGCGACGGACTGCAACTTGCGAAGTTCTCGGAAGAAATCACCAGGGAATTCAAAAAAGCTTTGCCGGCAAATGCAAATATTAAAAACCCTGTTGATGTAGTTGGCGATGCCCGTGCCGACAGGTATAACATTGCCCTGAACGGAGCTTTCAGAGAAGAAGATGTTGATGCAGTTTTCGTTATCCTGACTCCTCAATCCATGACAGATATCGAAACCATTGCCAGAGAGGTGGTAAAAGTCTCAAAACAGTACTCCAAACCCGTTTATGCATCCTTTATGGGAGAAGCCGACGTTGCTGTTGGAGTTGATATCTTACTGAGAAATAAAATTCCGCATTACATCCTCCCCGAATCGATGTGCCGCAGTTTCTCGAGGGTTTACCGCTTTTATCGTGACCTCGACAATAACCCCCATCCACAACATGTTTTTATGGATGTTGATACAAAAACCGTACAATCAATATTAAATGAAGCGATCCGGAATAATCGCCTTTATCTTCCAGAGGATGAAGCATCGAAGATTCTCAAAATATATGGCCTCCCAATAGTTCCCAACAAACTTGCAACCTCTCCGGATGAAGCAGCCTTAATTGCCCTGAATATTGGTTTTCCTGTAGTTATGAAAATAATTTCAGATGACATAATACACAAATCTGATGCAAAAGGGGTTGCACTAAATATTAATTCAGTCGAAGAGGCCAGGAACACCTATACCTCAATTATTGAGCAGGTTTTGCAGATTATGCCCGATGCGAGAATCAAAGGCATACAGGTAAGCAAAATGATCTTATCAGGTGAAGAAGTAATCTTGGGGATAAAAAGGGATCCGTCATTTGGACCCATAATAATGTTCGGGCTTGGAGGAGTGTATGTCGAAATCTTTAAAGATGTGAGTTTCAGGGTTGCACCGATTGATGAGATAATTGCCGATTCTATGATAAAACAGATAAGATCATATAAAATCCTTGAAGGAATCAGGGGAAAAATGCCACGCGATATTGCAGCAATAAGAGAATGTCTTATAAGATTAAGCCAGCTGGCCCTTGAATGCCCCCAAATTAAAGAGCTGGATATCAATCCTTTGATTATACTTGAAGAATTCAAAGGTTGTTTTGTTGCAGATGCCCGTATTTTACTTAGTACTTCTACCACACAATGACGTCAAAAACAAATTTATCAATAACATTTAAAAAATTAAGCTATGAGAATCATCATTAAGAAGGACCAGAGCGAGATTGGGAATTGGACAGCCTCGTATATTATCGATAAAATCAAAAAAGCTAAACCCACCAGGGAAAAGCCGTTTGTTCTGGGCTTGCCTACGGGATCTTCACCTTTGCCAGTGTACAAGGAATTAATAAAAAGGCATCAGGCCGGCAAAATTACGTTCAAGAATGTGATTACCTTTAATATGGATGAATATGTCGGCCTTGAGGAGAGTCATACTGAAAGCTATCATTATTTTATGTTTGATAATCTTTTTAACCATATTGATATTCCAAGGGTAAACATTAACATTTTAAATGGAAATGCTAAAAACCTTGAAGAAGAATGTGCAGATTACGAAAAAAAGATGCAAGCTATCGGAGGTATTGATTTATTCCTCGGAGGAATTGGTCCGGATGGTCATATTGCCTTCAATGAACCTGGATCTTCTCTCGCTTCGAGAACCAGAGTTAAAACATTGAGATACGACACTATACTTGCTAATTCAAGATTCTTTGGCGGAGATATAAACAAAGTGCCAAAACAGGCTCTCACGGTAGGTGTTGGAACTGTTATGGATGCAAAAGAAGTAATAATAATAATTTCAGGATATAATAAAGCCCGTGCTTTAAAGGAAGTGGTTGAGGGAGGCATAAGCCATATGTGGACCGCTTCAATTCTTCAATTACACCAGAAAGGCATTATTATTTGCGACGAACCTGCGACGTCAGAACTTCATGTTGAAACTGTAAGATATTTTAAAGATATAGAAAGTTCAAACTTTGATAATCGTAATTGGTAAAAATCAGCAATAAATACATCTAAGGATAAAACAATTCCTTCCATAATATGACTTACAGGCATTTAACAAAAGAAGAAATAAACCGACTTCTTTCCCAAAACTGTTTAGCTGATAACTGGACCGGCATTACCGTTGAGAAAGGATTTTCTCCTGAAAATATTATAAATACAAGGTTTGAAGGCAAAATAAAACTGGGTATATATTCGGGAGCAATACAGGTAGAAAAGAACATTTCAAGAACATGCGGAATTTATGACAGCTTTGTAAGTAATTGTGAAATTGGCGATCATGTTTATATTTCAGATGTTAAGAACCTGTCAAACTATATTATCGAAGGGAATGTTGCCATTTCAAATATCGGCTCATTGGCTGTAACCGAAGAGTCAACTTTTGGCAACGGAACTGACATTGAAGTTTTAAATGAAGGAGGAGGAAGAGAACTGCCAATTTTTGACAGGTTATCCTCCCAAATAGGCTATTTAATTGTGGTTTATCGTCACGACAAAGATTTCACAGACAAAATTCTTGGCTTAATCAGGAAGTATTGTGAATCAAAACGGTCAAACAAGGGACTGATACAAACAGGAGCACGGATTCAGCATTCACTTATTATTCGCAATGTTTCTGTCGGAAGTTATGCTACCATTTCAGGAGCCAGTTTGCTTGAAGAAGGGACTATTCAGAGCTGCAATGAAGCACCTGCATTTATTGGCATAGGAGTTGTTGCGAAAAAGTTTATCGTTTTGTCGGGATCAAGCGTTGATAGCGGAGTAATGCTTGATAAATGCTTTGTAGGGCAGGGAGTAAAAATAGGTAAACAATATTCAGCAGAGAACTCAGTGTTTTTTGCCAATTGCGAAGCATTTCATGGCGAAGCATGCAGTCTGTTTGCCGGACCGTATACTGTTACTCACCATAAATCCACTTTGATGATAGCCAGTCTAGTTTCCTTTTTTAATGCAGGAAGTGGCACAAATCAAAGCAACCATATGTACAAACTTGGCCCTTTACATCAGGGTATTTTGGAGCGCGGTTCCAAAACAGGTTCTTTTTCATACCTGCTTCTGCCAAGCTATATTGGTGCTTTTACTGTGGTAATGGGGAAACACTATGTAAATTTCGATACTGCAGATTTTCCGTTTTCGTACATCTCAGAAGAAAAGGGAAAAAGTGAACTTATCCCAGCAATGAACCTTTTCACTGTTGGTACTCGCAGAGATATTGATAAATGGCCAGCAAGAGACAGAAGAAAAGATCAAGATAAGCTGGATCTGATCCATTTTGATTTATTCAACCCTTACATTGTCAGCAGAATAGTCAATGGGATTAATATTCTTAATGAACTTGCTGAAAAAACCGATAAAAAACAAGATTATGTCAATTATAAAGGAATAAACATCCATCGCCTTCTTTTGAAGACCACCCGAAAGTACTATGAAATGGCACTGAAATTATATATTGGTCAGGAGGTAGTTAACCGTATCCAGGGTATGGATTACGATTCAACTATGATAGATTTAAGAAAAATGCTTACAACTCGGGGTACAGACGGAACGGGTAAATGGTTGGATATATGCGGATTGTTCTCTCCTGCAAGTAAAACTGATGAGCTGATTGATTCGGTTAAAACTGGCAAAATAAGGTCGGTTGATGAATTATATAATAATTTACGTTCAATTTATAATAACTACAATAAATTTGCCTGGGTATGGTGTTCAGACCTCATAAATCGGCAAACCGGCGATAAGCCTGAAAATTTATCGGTCGACAATTTAATTCAGATCATTACTGACTGGAAAACGAATGCCATTAAACTGAATAATATGATCCTGAAGGATGCTGAAAAAGAGTTTAACCATAGCAGCAAAATCGGATTTGGCATTGATGGGGATTCTGACACCAGGGACAATGATTTTCAAGCTGTCCGAGGAGTATTTGACAAAAATAAATTTGTAATCAGCCTTCAAAAAGAATCGAAAGAAATTGAACAGAAAGCGGACAGATTGATTGCTTTTCTCGAAAGCTGCAAATGAGGTAAAAAAAAATTCTGATTCTTTGAAATGGAGAATATCCTTCAGTTTTAAATTACTATGTTCTTACTGCAATTGATTTCTGAACTGCCTTTAGATGTTCTGCATCGAGAACACGCCATGGTGCAACTGAAAACTGCATCATGGGCATCAAATTCTCCCCCGGCTCAATCAGTACTTTTTGCTTTAACTTATCATTTTGAGCAAAAGAGGGAAAGGTTGAAAACAAAAAAAGTGTAATGGCAAAAAACTTGAATGATAATCTGAGACAGGTTTTACTTTTTATGGGGCTTTTCATACAGAATGGACTTTTATTGAGTGTTATGCCTTTTGAACCTTTTTAAGTAATCCGAGTAAATTCCCTGAAAGTATTTTTTGCTTTTGTTCCATAGTCAGGAATGAATTTCTGATTCGGGCAATAACAGTGCCGGGATCATTAATGCTAAAATCGGAACCAAAAAGAATACGATTGGGGCCAATTGTCATTACGGCATATTCAAGTACACCTACACGATCGTGACCGTAACCTGATGTATCCAGGTAAAAGTTTGGATTTTTTGCTACCGTATCAATTCTCCTGAATATATCATCATATTCATGATCATCGCCAAAATGGGCAAAGGCAATAGTAGCCTGGGGAAATTTTTGAGCTACATATTCCAATTCACCCTGTTCGGTATGCAGGGCAAGTACCATATTTAGTTTAACAACCTGTTCAACCAGCTTTTCGAATTCCCTGATCGAGTACAGATAGGGCACCATGTAGTTGCAGAGCTCTCCAACCCATACAAAACCAAGCTGGTTGTGACAATATTCAATCTCCTTCAATGATTCTTCAATATATAATGGATTCACTACACATGCTCCTATAAAACGACCTTTGTATTTTTCAACATAACGAGCCACTTCACGATTCCCCGCTATAAATTCTTCAGGCTTAGTCCCGAAACTGCGTTGTGAATTAATAATACCTCGCTGAACTCCGGTTTTATCCAGATAATTCACGAAATCCTCAAAACTGTTGGTAACCTTATACCACTGCCATTTTTCTCCCTTTTCAGCCGGACAGTGCAGGTGACAATCAAATATTTGTAATGAATCCGGCTCATCACGTCTGTCAGGCTTCCTGGTTTCTTTGGCAAACAGCCGGGGGGCCCCGACTGCGAAGGCAGCAACAGCTCCAACGAACCATAAGGCACTTCTGATCAAAAACTCACGTCGTGGGGGATTTAATGAAGCGTTATGACCTGTTTTACGAAGCGATTCCATAATCTGAATTATTGGTTATAAAATACTTTTTTAGTAATCATTATGCAAAGGCAAGGTAGTCAAAAATTAAAGAGATCATGATAGTGATCACCGGGGCCAGTCCTGTGGTAAGTTCTCCGATACGTTAATCTGCTAGTTTTTATTATTCAGGATAACTGCCATAATTAATCCTTTTGATAACTTAGTACTCCAGAATCGGGAAAAGCAAACATAAAACGAAAATATAAATGAAATTTAAAATGACTGGCAAGAACAAACTTAACCGACGAGGCTTTGTGCATCTTGCAGCGCTTGGCACAGGTAGCATCTGTTTACTACCTGGATGTATAAGGTCAATATCCCAATGGCGCTTTTTTACTGATTCCGAAGCACAATTAATGGATGCACTTGCGGATCAGATTATACCTCCTGATGAGTGGCCAGGCGGACGTGAATCAGGGGTTACAAATTTTATCGATAAGCAACTTGACACTTATTACAGGATACATCAGCTTGCATATCGCGAAGGTCTTGCTGCCTTTGAAAAAACTGTTATTCAGATGAAGGGTAAAAAGTTTGAAGAACTTCCTTTCGCTGAACAGACGGCAATGCTTGAAAAGATGGAGGCGGGAGAATTTTCTGGTGATTATTGGAAGGACCACTCTCCAGCTAATTTCTTTGACATGGTAAGGCAGCATTCTTTGCAGGGTTTTTATGGAAGTCCTGTTCATGGAGGAAACCGCGGATATATTAGTTATCATATGCTCGGACTTGATTATCCTAATGTTATCGGACAAAACAGGTACAATGATTTAAGCTGGCGTAAATACAATCCTAAATCCCCCGAAAATGGCAAATAAACATGTAAATGCGGTTGTAATCGGTGCAGGAGCGGGTGGTGGGGTAGTAGCAAAGGAACTCGCTATTGGAGGTCTCACAGTAGTGCTTTTTGAACGTGGAAGATGGCATACCTTCGACGAACATGGGGATGATGAACTGACTTCTCAACGGACTTTCCCTCTCAAATGCGGCTATGGTCCGGATAATGAGCGCAACTGGAGAATGGCTCCTGATGGAAAAAATGGATGGATAAAGGTTTTCCCGAACGAGTGGAGTTATGGAAATAATGCGGCCTGTGTTGGTAGCGGAACAGTTAGTTATGGAGCAATGGCCTGGAGATTTCAGCCTGAAGACTTTCATCTTAAAACCAAATATGGTGCAGTACCAGGCAGCACCCTTGATGATTGGCCTTTGAGCTATGATGAACTGGAACCTTATTATGAGAAAGCTGAATATGAGCTAGGTGTAGCCGGCGATCCAACAAACGATCCTTACGTACCACCCAGAAAGAATCCTTATCCAATGCCTGCTTTTTCTTATAACAGGGAAGGAATCATTCTGGAAAAGGCTGCAAAAAGATTAGGGTTCCATCCTTTTCCAATTCCCATGCTACGAAATTCAGTGCCTTATAACGGTCGTCCTGCCTGTATTCGAATGCGAACATGTGTAGGTTTTGCTTGTCCTGTGGGCGCCAAGGCTGGCACACAGAATACTGTAATTCCTGTTGCATTAAAAACAGGAAATTGTGAACTTCGGATAAACTGCATGGTCAGTGAAATAATAGTCGACGACAGGGGTAAAGCTAAAGGAATTAAATATTTTGATGTAAATAACAAACTTCAGGAACAAACTTCAGACCTGGTCGTTGTGTCAGCTTCCGCCAGCGAAACTGCCAGACTTTTGTTAAATTCCAAATCAAAATTATTTCCCAATGGCGCGGGTAATAATAATGGCTGGGTAGGTAAGAATATCCAGGATCATGCATACACAGGAGCTTATGGGCTTTTTGAGGATGAAGTGTATGATGATGTAGGCCCGGGTGCCTGTATTGCCATAAATGATTTCAATCATCGCTTTCCTGATATTATTGGAGGTGGGGTGCTATGTAACGAATTTATCCGGATGCCTTATATGTTTTGCTCCATCCGCCCTTCAGGAAGCAAGATGTGGGGGAAAGGACATAAAGAATTTCAGAAGCATAATTTCAAAAGACACATAGGCATACATGGACCTGTGCAGGAAATGCCGGTATTTGACAAAAAGGTTGACGTAGATCCTGTAGTCAGGGATTTCTGGGGGATACCTGTTGCCCGAATTAGTGGTTTCAGGCACGATAATGATATTAAAGTGGGACATTTTCTTGCAGATAAAGCAGAAGAATGGCTAAAGGAAGCAGGGGCCATTTACACATGGCAAGGGGTTCCCGGTAAGCAGAGTACACCCAGCCAGCATCAGAGCGGGACTTGTCGAATGGGCAATGACCCAAAAACCTCTGTAACCAATAGATATGGCCAGTTACATGAAATCGATAATATCTTCATTGCAGATGGCAGCCTTCATGTGAACAATGGTGGATATAACCCCGCACTTACAATTCTTGCGCTTGGTTATTGGGTTGGAGGCCATATTACAGATAATTGGAAGGGGACAAAGATGAAGTAGGTCAACTAATTACTGACATCTCTATTTTGAATTTTAAAGAATACCCGTTCTTATGAAAAAGATATTAATTATTAGTTCAAGTCTCCTCCTGTTAGTTGTGGCATTGCTTGTTTCTTACTCTCGCTGGAATGCAGCTTCACCAGCAAAAACCTGTGCAAGCTGTCATGAAATTTCGCATTCGGTCGACCTTTGGGCAGAGTCGACACACAGGAACATAGCTTGTAAGAACTGCCATGGTACAGCCCTAAGTGAAGGTATGCACAGTATGAAAGAAAAGGGAGGCATGGTTTTTCATCATACCAGCAAAAAAAAATCTGACGATGTAATAATTTCCGAAGCTCAGCGTCTGAAGGTGATGCAAAGGTGCATAGGCTGTCATCAAACAGAGTATGCCAAATGGAATTCAGGCGGGCATACGATGAACTACTCTGAGGTTTTTTTAACTTCTGTTCATAACAAAGCCGAAGCCATTTATGACGATTGCCTCCGTTGCCATGGTATGTTTTTTGACGAGGGTACCGTTTTTAATATTGTCGAACCACTTGATACTGCCGGCCCCTGGAAATTAAAAAATGTAAGCATGGCAGATCGTCCTGCAATACCTTGTTTTGCCTGCCACCAGGTTCACCAGTCAGGGAATCCCGGGAAAAGACAGAATCTCGAAACACCTGCTTTACTTCATTATTCAAGGGTGAAGGAGACACTTACCTCATTCTATTACAGACGGGATAACATGTATTTTCCTGTTTTATTGCTTACATCTCCGAAGATAAATTACCGGTCGGTGCCAGTAAAAATTTCACAAGACCCTAATCAAAGCTTGTGCGTTCAGTGCCATTCACCCAATGCATTCAATATGGCGGGTACGTCTGACGATCGAACTCCCAGGGGAGTTCATGAAGGGATAGGCTGCCTGGCATGTCATGATTCACATTCCAACTCAGCAATAGCTTCTTGTAAAAATTGCCACCCTGCCATTTCCAACTGCAAGCTGGATGTGGAGAAGATGAATACGACCTTTGCTGATCCATATAGTCCCAATAATATTCATTGGGTCAGCTGCACCAGTTGTCATGAAACGGGAAGCCCCAGGATCAGAGAAAAATGATATTTGAATGCATATATAACTAAACTTCAGCGCATGGAAAACTATACATTAGCAATTAACCTTAATCATTCAAAAACAAGATTAATTAACTTTTTTATATGGATCATTCTTACCAGCCTGTTGATAATGGGCTGTAATACAACGAAAAATACCGCAGTTCAGATTAAAAATCCAAACGGCCGAAACGATACCTGGGGCTTTGCCGGGTATGGTGGAGGCGGCGCCATGTTTAATCCTGCAGTAAGTCCGCATAATTCAGACTATGCTTTTGTGGCCTGTGATATGACAGGATCATTTGTCACCTATAACGGGGGACAGTTGTGGAGAATGTTTTCATTACGCGGGCCTGTTGAATACTTTGTGTTCGATCCTGTGGATTCCAACATAGTATATGCAAATTCTATTGCCCTGTTCAGAAGCACTGACCGTGGTAATACCTGGGATATAGTATATCCCGGTCCTGCTGAGATTAAAGGGATTGTGGCAAAAGGAGATCATGCGGAAGAAATAATCATAACCAATGACAGTACCCGTCGTCATGTACTGGCTCTGGCCGTAGATCCTGATAACTCAATGAAATTACATGCAGCAATCTCCATTGATAATATCATTGGGTATTACTTCTCGAACGATCAGGGCAGCCATTGGACCAAAGAAAAAGATCTGGGAAACGGGGCAAAGAACATTTTTATCGTTTCTTCCTCTCCGAAAAATGACAGAACCATATACATTACTGGTAAAAACTCAGTGACAGTAAAAGAAAAAGGAATTTGGATAACCAATCCGGGGCCTGAAAATGTTGGTGCGCTTACCGAGTTCTCCGGTGGATTTGATAAGTTGCATAATAAATATATCATTTACGCTATTTCAGGTACATCCTATTTTAATCCGAAGGGAGATCCTTCAGGTATTTATTATACCGAAGACGGAGGTAAAACCTGGGAGAACAGGCAGGACGATTTATTAACGCTTCGTACAAAAAATTCTGATATTCCTGAATGGCGAAGTATCGCTACCTGTGCATTTAATCCGGAAGTCGTGTACCTTTCCTATAACGGACTGAAGGTGCATAATGATACTACATGCATCGGAGTGGCTAAAAGTGAAGATTTTGGAAAAACCTGGAAACTGGTCTGGAAGGACTGTTTAACTAAAGGCGGTGACCTGTATTCGGGTAATTATAAAAAAGGCTGGATTGATGAACGATTTGGTCCCACATGGGGCGAGAATCCTTTTTCGATAGCAGTATCTCCTGTTAATCCTGAAATATGTTATACGACAGATTTTGGAAGAACTATTAAGACATCGGATGGAGGCCGGACATGGGAGCAGGTATACACAAAAAAGAAAGACGGAGCAGGCTGGATCTCAAGGGGGCTGGATGTCACAACCGGATACTGCGTAGTGTTTGATCCTTTTGACACAAGCCATTTGTTTATTGCAAATACCGATATCGGATTGATGGAAAGCAAAGACGGAGGAGAAAGCTGGATGAGCGCAACAATGAACAACGGGATCCCCCGGAAATGGATAAATAGTACATACTGGATGGCCTTCGACCCGGAAGTAAAAGGAAGAGCCTGGGCTGCAATGAGTGATGTACATGATCTTCCAAGACCCAAAATGTGGAGGAGAACTGGAGTTGCCGGTTATGAAGGGGGTATTCTTGTAACAGAAGACGGTGGTAAATCATGGCAACCTGTAAGTAAGAATATTGGTGAAGCAGCGATGACACATGTGCTGATTGATCCATCAAGCTATAAAGAGGCACGAACATTATATGCCTGCGCCTTTGGAAAAGGAGTGTATAAATCAGTTGACGGAGGTAGTACATGGAAACAAAAAAACAAAGGAATCGATGGTAAAGAGCCCTTTGCCTGGAGAATTGTAAAGGATGATAAAAACAGAAGGCTGTTTCTAATCGTGAGCAGGCGAAGCGAAAATGGGAGTATTGGAAATGAACAGGATGGTGCTGTTTACCTTTCTGATGACGGGGCTGAATCCTGGGTAAAAATGTCACTTCCAGCTGGCACCAATGGCCCTACAAGTTTAGTGATTGATCCGGGGAATACTGATCGGCTTTTACTCTCCGCTTGGGGAAGAACTACCGTTGGTAAATTCTCTCCCGATACTGGCGGAGGAATTTTTCTTTCAAAAGATAATGGCAAGACCTGGAAGCAGGTTCTTGAGAATGATCAGCATATCCATGATATAACCTTTGATGCCCGCAACAATAATTATTATGCATGTGGTTTTGATGGTTCAGCTTACCGTTCCAAAGATCGGGGCGAGACATGGATCCGTCTCAAAGGCTACAATTTTAAGTGGGGAAAAAGAGTGGATCCTGATCCAAGGGATCCTGAAAAGATATTTATCATAACCTTTGGCGGAGGTGTTTGGCATGGACCTGCTAAAGGTGATGAAAATGCCGCAGAAGATATTTTAACACCAATCCTGGTTTATTAACGGACACTTAAATTAAAAGAGGTTAGGCGGAAAGAGGTTAGCTGGGTTAAGTTAAGGTTAATTTGAGATATACCGGTAAGTCATTTGACCAGCTGATATACTTTTTAAAACATTTTCGGGTAAAATGGATATTTTTTATGCAAAACTGACCTGAAATAATTAGAATAAATATAACTTGTTTCTTTGTTAATGTAAACACCTTATTGAATTGAACAACGTACAAAGTAAGAGTAAGATAATTCCCCTTTAAAATAATTGATTCTGAAATTCAAAGAGGCTTTATTGAAGTATAGCTAAATATTGAAGAAAGCATTAGGCTGTATGAACTTACCCAGGAAAAGCAGAACATGATAAAAAAGTCGGATAAGGATAGAACGATAATTAACCTAAAATTAGAACTATGATTAAACTATGTGAAACCATGCGCAAAGCTACTCTGTTGATTATGCTTTGTGTAATCTTTTTCAGTGCGCGCAGTTATGCTGCATCAGCATTGGGAGATGGCAACAAAAATGAATGGGGGAATTCCGCCATTCAGAAGACCGTTTCAGGGAAAGTAACGGATGAAAATGGTGGATCCATTGCGGGAGCGAATGTTACAGTCAAAGGTACAACCGTTGGCGTTATGACTGATGCTGATGGCAAGTACAGATTAACAGTCCCCGAAAATGCTACGACTCTGGTGATATCATTTGTAGGTTACTTAGCACAGGAAGTAACCATTGGAAACAAATCGCTAATTAATATTGTGCTTGTTGCCGATATTAAAGCACTTTCTGAAATAGTGGTTGTGGGATATGGCCAACAGAGAAAGAGCGATATTACAGGTGCTATAAGCTCTGTGAAAGGACAGGAACTCGTACAGTTGCCTATGCAGAGGGTAGACCAGGCCTTGCAAGGACGCGCAGCGGGTGTATTAGTGTTAAATACCGCTGGCGCTCCGGGCGCAAATACCACTATCCGCGTAAGGGGTATGAACTCCATTAATGGAGGCAACAACGCTCTTATAGTTGTTGATGGATTGCAGGGTGGCAATCTTAATGCATTGAATCCGAATGACATTGAATCCATTGAAATATTGAAAGATGCTTCTGCAACAGCAATTTATGGATCAATGGGAGCAAATGGTGTTATTTTGATCACAACCAAAAGCGGAAAAAAGGGAAAACCAACAATAGATTATAGTTTCAACTATGGATCTCAAACCATCCGGCATAAGCTTGATTTGATGGGCGCTGCTGATTATGCAAGAACGAGGAATGCTTATAAGGCAACACAGAATGCTTCAGGTGTTCCGGTTCCAATATTTACGGATGCACGGATCCAGGAATTGGAAAAGACTGGCGGAACTGACTGGCAGGATGTGATTTATAGGACTGCACCAATTACCAATCACCAGCTGACAATAGGTGGGGGAACAGATAATATGAAATATATGATTTCTGGCGGATATCTCGATCAGCAAGGTATTCTGATTAATTCTGCATATAAGCGATTTACTTTACGCGCAAATGTAAGTGCTGACATTACTAAGAATGTGAGTTTTGGTTTAAACTGGGCAGGTTCGAAAGAAGCAGGCAATTCACCTCCATATGGCGGTGGTACGGCTCTTAGTTTTCTGGGCCAGGCGGTGAATATAGCTCCTCGATGGGACCCTACAACTCCTCCTTATGATGAAAACGGTAATTACAACAGACATCCTTTAGGATATGGGGCGTATGATACCTGGAATCCGCTGGCTGCTGCCAAGGAACCGGATATTATGAACAATACAATAAGAAATAGTATCAATACTTACCTGGAATTCAAAATTATTGAAGGATTGAAATTGAAAATTACAGGAGGAGCTACTATCGAAAACACCAATAATAAAAGTTATTACAATAGTAAGACCTGGGAAGGTAAACCCATCGGGGGTAAAGTTGGATATGCAACGATCGATGATGCATTAGATACCCATTATCAAAATTCAAATATCCTGACTTACGATAGGGATCTGGGAGATAAGCATCATATTACCCTGATGGCTGTTGCTGAACAACAGTATTCCAAATCCGAAAGTTCTGGCCTGGTTGCATCAAAATTTACTGTCGATCAAACAGGAGTTAACGATTTGGGTGGAGCAGAACAAATAAATTCAAAATATTCAAGCATTAGTGAAAGAGTTCTGAATTCTTTCCTGGGCAGAATAAACTATGCCTTTGCCGATAAATATTTGGTAACCCTTAGCTATCGTGCTGATGGTTCTTCTGTTTTTGGCGCGAATAACAAATGGGGATTTTTTCCATCGGGTTCGCTGGCCTGGAAGATGACTGAAGAGCCATTCATTAAGAACCTGAATATCTTCTCGGAGTTAAAACTGCGTGGGAGCTGGGGTATTATTGGCAATCAGGCAATCAGCGCCTACCAGACAATTTCTGCAATGAACTCGGGCTCCAATTATCCATATTCCGGGAATGATGCTACCGATCTGGGATTTATTATAGCAAATCCCCCTAACCCGAACCTTAAATGGGAAAGTACCACCCAGAGCAATATCGGATTGGATGTATCGGTATTCAAAGGAAGATTAAATGCAACGGTCGACTTGTATTTGAAAACCACAAGAGACTTGCTTTTAAACCGTACACTGGCTGGTTATACCGGTTTCTCCAGTATTATTGATAATGTCGGATCAGTTGAGAACAAAGGACTTGAGTTATCAATCAGTGGAGATCCTCTTACCGGAGTAGTAAAGTGGAATTCAGGATTTAATATTTCATGGAACAGGAACAAAGTTCTGGATCTTGGAGAAACCAGCAGATTGGAGTATAAAACAACTTACGGCGGGTATGGTCTTAAAAACGGATTTATGCAGCTGCGTGTTGGCCAACCATTCGGACAGATGTACGGATACGGATATGAAGGTACCTGGAAGACAAGTGAAGCTGAAGCGGCGGCGGCTTTCGGGCAGTTACCTGGAGATCGTAAATTCACCGATTTTAATAAGGATGGCAAAATTAATTCCCAGGATATAATGATCATGGGTAACGCAATCCCTGATTTTATTTTTGGATGGTCTAACCGTGTATCCTACAATAATTTTGAGTTGATATTCCTGATCCAGGGTTCTGAAGGGAATGATATTTTTAACCAGGGTAGAATACGTCTTGAAGATCCCTTTGAAGGAACAAGCATTCGTCTGTTGGACCGCTGGACGGAAGATAATCAGGATACAGACGTTCCTGCATTTACTGATGATATTACCCGTCGGAACGCTAACCTTATAAGTAAAGTTAGTCTAGGTAGCGGCGATGGCGGCCGGCTGCAAAGGTATGTAGAGGATGGTTCTTATGTGAGATTAAAGAGTGTCACCTTAGGTTATTCTGTCCCATCATCTCTTATTAACAGAATTGGAGTAACAAAACTAAGAGCCTATGTGAGTGGGACTAATCTGATTACCTTCACAAAATATACCGGATATGATCCGGAAGTGAGCGCCTATAACAGAAATGATGCTATGATAGGTGTAGATCTGAGTAATTATCCTACAGCCAGAACAATTACTTTCGGTATAGATGTAACATTTTAAATAGTATACAGATATGAAAAATAATATAATTTACTTACTTCGTTGTTCCTTGCTGCTTGCTTTAATTGTGTTTATCTTTGCATGCAAAAAGCTTGACGAACAACCGATTAGCTCCGTAACACCGGCCAAATTTGGTAACTCGGTACTCCAGATTGAAGCTGCTTATGCAGGTTCTATGAACTATTTATGGGATTATTGGTCAGGTTATGGTTATGCTTATGCTCCTTTTAGAAACGATGACCAGCTTAATGGCGGTGATTTAAATATTGCTCCTGACAATGCGGATGACCTATGGAACAGACATTATTCGGCTCTGCTGAATATCAATGCTGCGCTTGGGTCAATTAAAAAGGGAAACATAACCGGAGAAAGCCAGGAAACAGTTGATGAACTTGTAGCCCAGGGAAAGTTTCTTCGTGCACACAATTACTTTATGCTTGTCAGAATGTTCGGGGGTGTTCCGTTAATAACCGAAGACACTCCTGATCCCATCCAGAATCCAATGGCCAGAGCTTCATTAACAGAGGTATATAACCTGATTGTAAGCGACCTGATCTTTGCCTCGGAAAAACTCCCGAAATCATGGGGTGATGCACCAGGCAAACCAACCAGCGGAGCTGCAAAAAGTATGCTGGCCAAAGTATATCTTACAATGGCAACTTACCCACTTAATGATGCATCAAATTATCAAAAGGCTGCCGCTATGGCTTTACAGGTAATTGAATCGGATACTTACTCACTGGTTGATTCAGTAAAGGATGTTTTTAGTCTGGCAAATAAATATGGCCCCGAAATGATCTGGAGTTATAATTCAACATACGATGATATAGCTACTGATCCAGAGATCTGGACGACGGAAAATTACCTTGATGGTGGTTGGGGCGATGCTGCTATGGATACTACTTTTGAGAGGAGATGGCCTGATCAAAAAAGGAAAGAAGCTTATGTATTTACAGATTGGGATGGCGTGCATTATACTGATTTCCCGGAACAAACACCATTTTGTAAAAAGTTTTTCTTCTATATTTCGGCAGACGATTTCAATGGTTATTCATCAATAATGAATTGGCCTATACTCCGCTATGCAGATGTTCTCCTTATGTACGCCGAAGCAGCCAATAAGGCCAGTGCAGGTGCAACTGCTCCACAAAACGCTGTAGATGCTATCAACCAGGTTATCAATCGTGCGAATGGCTTCAAACCTAATTCAGGACATCTTTTGTTAACCACTGCAATGACAAAAGCTGCATTCGATGCTGCAGTTATACAGGAAAGAAGTTGGGAATTGGTTTTTGAGGCCTGCGACCGTTGGTTCGATATTTGCAGAAAAAGAATATTGGACGATCCGAAGGTAACAGTCCGTGCCGAAGACAGATTAAACTTCTCTATTGATGATTACTTGTTCCCGATCCCTGAAACTGATTTAAGATTAAATCCTTTGCTGGTGCAAAACCCGGGTTATCCAACACCGGGCATGTAGGATAAATCTGCAAGGAATGAGTTGTTATTTTAAAGTCCTGGGTGCAGATCCAGGACTTTTATAACCTTTATAAAACATGAATCGATAGAAAAGAGTTTTTTACTCAAATTTTACATGATGAGATATTTCTTCGCTTTGGGTATTATTATTTCATTAATGTCGTGCAATGTACCTTCTGGCATTCTGCGCGTTTGGGCTATTGACGATGGTGAAAAAATCAAACAGGAAGACTTAGACAATCCTCTTGCAATCAGCCAGGACAACGCAGTTTGGAAGAACAACACTGTAAATATTTTTGGCGCCAGAAACGAAATTATTGCATTTCAGTTAATAATCCAGGCTGACTCAATAGGAGCTAGCCAGGTAAATGTTGAGATTAGTGATCTTACAAATGGTACTTCGATCATTCCGGGTTCAGCAACAGGACCCAGTGATCCTTTCGATTACAGGGGTAGAAATGTGGAATTATTCACTGAGCATTATCTCAACATGATCAAGCGTTCGCCTCCTCTATGGTTTTTTTCTGAAAGCGCTGCTCCATCTGCCTATTTTACGGGTTGGGTTCCCGATTGTCTGATACCATTTTCTGCCCCTTCCGGTAAAGGCGGAGCTCCATTCTCGATTGAAGGTAATAAAAACCAGGGTGTTTGGGTTGATATACTGATACCAAAAAACGCTGCGGCCGGAACCTATATTGGAAATGCAATCATAACTATAGCTGAAAAAGCATTTAAAAAGATTCAGATTTCTCTGAAAGTCTATGATTTTGCTCTCTCCGATTCAACTCACATTAGAAACATGTTTGGATATTACCCTGCTGCTCTGGCTCAGCGACATGGCGTACCTGAAGGAAGTGATAAATATTTTGACCTTGAAGTAAAATATCAGCAGATGGCCCATCGTCATAGGTATGATCTTGTAACAGGGGTAGCAAGCCTTGACTATATGGACAAATATTATAAAAAATACTATACGGGAGAAATATATACGACTGCAAAAGGTTATGCAGGACCAGGAGAAAATACTGGCAATACTACTTTTTCGATAGGCTATGGTGGCGACTTACCTTCAGAATATGGCAAAAGTATCAACAGTATGACTAAATCGGGTTGGTGGTCTGGTTCCGACGCCTGGGAAAACTGGTTCATTCAAAATGCACCCGGTGTGGAACGACACAAATATTTATTTCCTGATGAGCCTGACTTTAAAGGACCGGAAGGAGTAAAAGGTACTGGCTCGATGGATACGATCAGAATGCAGGCAAAATGGACGCACAGTAATCCGGGGCCAGGTAAAAATATTCCAACCCTTGTTACAAATAAAATCAAACCCGGATTAAAGGGATGTGTGGATTTCTGGTCAATTTCGAGCGAAGAGTTCACACTAAACATTACCCCGGAGGACGTTGCCTCTGAAAGAGCGCAGGGACATAAGTTAGGTATCTATAACGGATATCGTCCGGGAATGGGCGCTGTGGTGAGCGATGCCGATGCCATTGAATTCCGCGTGATGCCATGGGTTGTTTGGAAATACCAACTTGACCAGTATTTTTACTGGTCCACAACCTTCTGGAGAGACCTTAATGTTTTTGTCAATCCACTAACCTATGAAGACAGAATAAACGGAGACGGAACATTTTTATATCCCGGGCAGGATAATGTTTTTCCCGAAGAAAACAGAAATCTGGCCGGGCCTCTTTCTTCCATAAGGGCAAAAAATTGGCGCAGGGGCGCACAGGACTATGAATACCTGTGGCTGGTGAAAAGGGCTGGACTTGAAACTGAGTTGAATGCGATAGTAAATGAGTGTATCCCCACCGGTTTATGGGAAGCAAAATCACAAAAAGACGTAAGCTGGTCGAGCCGGGGATATAAGTTCGATGAATACCGCAAACAACTGGCTGAGCTTCTTTCCTCCTGCTCAGCCAAAAATAAATGAAAATATTACCGGGTCCAAAATGCAGATAGCCCTGCGAAGTATTTTTCAATTTACTGAAACTTAAGAAAAAGAGCATTCACTAAAACAGAAAATATGAGCAATACAATTCAGTTAAATCAGGAACAAAACCGGATTCTTTCGATCGATTTTTTTCGCGGTTTTACCATGTTTATGCTCGTAACAGGAATTGCCGGTTTATTTAATGGTTTGGTAGAACAAGGGAAGGGCGGAGTTATAATTTCTTTAATAAATAAGCAATTAGATCATGCTGAGTGGAACGGACTTAATGCCTGGGATCTTATCCAGCCTTTCTTTATGTTTATAGTTGGCGTTGCTATGCCTTTCTCCCTTTCAAAACGGTTAGCCAGTGGGCAGAGTTGGAAACAAGCTTTTTATCATGCCCTTACTCGTTCCTTTTGGTTGCTTGTGCTGGGCTTTATGTTAGGAGCAGGAGAGAAGTCTTTTGATCTAACGAACGTACTTGCTCAATTATCATTTACATATATCATTGCATTTTTGCTGATGCAAAAGGCTATAAAATGGCAGTTACTGGTCTCTTTTGCCATGATCCTTTTATCCGACCTGCTTTACCGTTTATGGCCTGTAGAGGGATTTAATCAGCCATTTACTCCGGATCATAATTTTGGATCATGGATTGATCTGGCCATTACAGGAAGTTTAAACTCAGACCATTGGGTTGCATTTAATGCCATACCTACAACTGCTCATACAATATGGGGTGTCATCGTTGGCATTTTACTGATGAAAGACTGGCCGCATAGAAAAAAGATACTGGTCCTGCTTATAACCGGACTGGTTGGCGTTATAATTGGGTATTGCATGGATCCTTTTATTCCGATTATAAAACGTTTATGCACTAGTTCTTTCATTATAGTAAGTGGAGGATGGTGCTTAATAGCAATGGCATTTTCATACTGGCTGATCGATGTAATGAACTTCAGGAAGCTTGCACTGTTCTTTGCAATCGTTGGGATGAATCCTATTTTTATCTATCTTTTTTCCAATCTGGGCGGGAAAAGATTACTTACCCGCATGGCCGAACCGTTTACATCCAGACTTTTCAGCTGGAGCAATGAGATTACAATAAACATGATTACAATAATTGTTGTAGCTGCAATGGTTTGGTATATCTGCTATTTTCTCTATAAACGAAAGATATTTATCAAACTTTAATAGAGGTTCGCCTCCAATGACAACTCGCACAGATTTAGCTTTGCTGATTTCATAAAAGTTACCCTCAAGGACTGCTGGTTGCTATTTATTCAAAATTTCAGTAAGTTTCTTGATAATTAAGAAATAATTGTTTTTCGCAAATCCTTTTTCCAGATCATTAACTTTCATCTGATCATTCTTATAAGTTGCAACCACCCATAGATTAACAGGATTTCCTGCCCTTTCTGATTTTTCCATTTTCTGAACCAGGGTATTTGCGGCTTCAGTTTCTCCCTTTTCTTTAAGTAGTTTTAGAGCCAGAATATTATTAAATGACGGCGATTGGTCCTGATTCGTGAAGTCAATTATTGACTTTCTGAGGACTTCAGTTTCATTTGGTCTCTTAAGTTTTTCCAGACAGAAAATATCGAGATAATCTTGGATTCTGGTTTCTACATTATATGGTTTTCCTACTCCAAGATTTTCAGGCCACTCTTTTGACTTTTCGATCATCTTCATCGCCTCTGCATATTTCTTGTTCTTTATAATGTCAATTGACAAAAACAGACAGGCTTGTTCAAAAATGATCTTTCCTTGCCTTGCTCCTTCCGAGGGCAAAATGTTCATGCCTTCCAGCGTTTTGAGACTCTTTGCATATTGTCCGTTGTTTATTAGGGCAATAGCATATTGAACCCAAATGTCAGGATTACCTTTGTGTTTTTTAACTGCTTCTGTTGAAAGAGACAAAGTCATCTGATAGTTCTGACGGGCATCATAATAATCGATCAGCCTGTAAATTGTACGCCAGTCATCCGGTGCCAGATTTTGTGCTGATTGCAGATCCATGAGTTCCTGTTTTTCGTTCTTTGGCCTTAACAGGGCAGCGCGTGCCAGATAGAATGGTGCATAATCTGGTTCCTGACCACAAGCCTGAAATAGCTGCATTGCATCCGCGTCACGCTGGGTAGCTAAATAATTCATTGCAAGATAGTATTTGAATTTCCAGCTTGGGTTCTTTGACACAGCCCATTTGAGTACCGAAACAGTTTCAGTACGATAAGGGAACACATAAGCCGGAGATGCTGAAGCCACTTCATTTAACATTGTTGGATCCTCTTTGAGATACGCTTTCAATAATGCAATTTCAGGTTGGGATGGTGCTTTATCCAATACCAGCAAAGCGTCATTCTTAAATCCATATCCATAATAAATCATGCATAACTCGAGATAAGTCTGATAGGGCATTTCGTTCGTTATGGTAGAAGTGAAACGCGAATAATTTTCAGCAGAAGGATGCACGATATTCCGCTCAAAGTCAGCAAAATGATTTAATGGATCAAGATTACTGATGGTCTCGATATACTTATCAGCAAGCGCGGTCTCTCCTGATTTCCGGGAAAGAATTGTCAGCACTTCAAGTGCATTAAAATTAGTACGGTTGTAATCAAGTGACAGATTGCCGTAATGTTCGGAAAGTTCTTTGTTTCCAAGTTGCAGTTCAATTCCGGCCATCAGCGCATAAGCCGTTGAGCGATACTCCTGTGAACGGGCTGCCCAGCCAAGAGATTCAAGTGCATCTGTCAGGTTTCCCTGTGCATGATAGGTTACACCAGCAAAGTAATTTGCAGCAGAATGGTAGGTGTCAAGCTGAAGAGCGTTATTGGCATAATACAGAGCAGAATCGTACTGGTTGCTGCGATAATAAATTTCCGTTAAAGCTGCCATGGCATCTATATAAAGCGGATCCTTCTGAAGACACTTTTTATAGAGCTCTTTTGCCTGCCCGTAAACTCTCTCTTCTTTTAATTGATTACCTTCCTGGTAAAGAGATGCCGCTGTGGTGATATCATTTGGCATTGTGGAGTAGAAAGGCCGGCTTAACAGTTTTCTTTTTGATGGGCTAAACTGCAGATCCATACCCTCAACAACTACCTCATAGTCTGCTTTAGCACTCAGTGGAACCGAAGTTTTATAGACATCCATCGGTTTAAATTTTTTATCTTCGGTAAAAATAACCTTACCCTCGGATTTAACATTCACTTTTGCCTGTGCAAAAGAGAGGGAATTGATCCCTATCTGAAGTTTCCCGTCTTCAGATTTAACACTCAGCACACCCATGGGTGAAACATCGGTAAGCCCGCCTATCTCCTTGACAGGGAACCATATTTCTTTCCACCAGTCAGTAAGGCCAGGAGAAAACGGAGTCTGTGATATCGGAGTTTTAAATGCAGAAGTACCTCCATATTGATTGAACATACGACCCGCCTGGAATTCCATATACTGTCCATCGGAGTCTGTCAGCAGATCTTCCCATATTGCGCCGCTCCTTGCCTGTGACCATAACCAGAGTTTATGCCCTGGCATATCATCATACAAGGACCAGTGGCCAAAACCAAAGTCAGATTTATGATAATAACCTCCCATGAAATCATTATACTCGCCTACTATATGGGCAGACCTGTCAGATCCAAAAGCATTGTTGGCGTATATTGATAAATCACGTCCCTGCTTGTCTACTGGCCATGGGCCAGCTTCGCCACTATGTTCAAGTTCGTTGTTCCCCGGATATGAGAATTCAAGATCAGCAGTAACAACGGCTGCTGCTGTCATCCAGTTATAATACGTTTGAGGCAGCGGAGAAGGATTACTCCACATTGCTCTTGTTTCAAAATACGCTTTGTCTTTAGGTAGCCTGATCTCTACCCGCCACTGTGTACGTGAAGGCAGATCCATGTTTCCGACAATGCAACTGACACTTCCGTCGGCGTTTTCACGAGTTATATAATCAACCGGTGTTGATGTTGAAGGCGAATGCCCGATTATTCCAAAATTGAATTCAATCCCTCCTGATGTCCATGGCCCTCGTAAGGAAATATTACGGAATTTCATCACTTCATTGCGATAAATAAATTCTTTGCCAGTAGATTTTTCTATTGCTCCCCAAATCTTTCCTCCTACCTCCGGGAGAATATATACTTCGATATAATCGTTTTCGAGTTTAATTACTTTCCATTGTTGTTTTTGTCCTGTAAGGCTATAGCCATCGAAAGAATGATAAGGATATATTCTTTTATTTTCTTCAGCCAGGAAGGGGATTGGATTCGGATCGCTGAATGGGTAAGTAACAAGTTCCCTGAATTCCTGCGTGACAGTAGCCTTCTGAGCCATTAGCATCTGAGGCAAAAGCAAAAATACAACCAGGTGGATCCTGTACATTTTGCGCATTAAAATACTCATATTGCTTCCTATCATTGTGAATCAAATGTATTTAAATTTTTTATAACAGGGTTCATGATGTATCCTGCTTTTATGGTTTCAAAAAAAGCAACTTTAATAAAATTTGTATTTATTATCGTATTGTATAAATTTGGATAGAAAATTACCATTAAATAGCACGAAATGAGTAATCCTGGCTTTGAAAAATCTTCATCAAGCATGATAAAACTTTGAACCGAGCATGTTTTACTAACACAAACACTTGAATAACATAATCCTAAAACATGCGAGTTACATCATACCAATAAAATAAATTATATTATGATGAAAACAAAAATTATCTCAACAGAAGGATTATTGGTAATTTTTATTTTGTACGGCATTTCAGTGTCTAACTTCCCTTTATCGGGCCAGAATGCCGATAACCTGTTGCTGAAAAATTTCCGGCCAGTTTCTATTTACAAAATCCCAGTCACTCATGTGGATAAGGCGGCTTATCCGGTAATCGATGTCCATTCGCATGATTATGCCAAAACTGACGAAGAGATTGTACAATGGTTAAAAAATATGGATGCCTGTGGTATTGAGAAGTCAATTGTTTTAACCCAGACATCAGGTCCAAAATTTGATACTATCTATAATTTATATGCCAAATATGGCGATCGATTCGAAGTTTGGTGCGGTTTTGATTACACCGGTTATGACAAACCCGGCTATGGACCAGCCGCTGTGAAGGAACTGGAACGTTGTTACAAGATGGGAGCCAGGGGTGTTGGTGAAGAAGGAGATAAAGGGCTGGGGTTATTTTTTAATGATCCGGTAAAAGCCTGGGGAATGCATTTCGATGATCCTCGGATGAACCTTCTATTTGAAAAATGTGCCCAATTGCATATGCCTGTAAGTATTCATGTTGCGGATCCTATCTGGATGTATGAAAAAATGGATTCAACCAATGATGGGCTTATGAATGCCCAGGAATGGCGAATTGATATGACAAAACCCGGGATCATCGGTTTTGATGCGCTTATTCAGACTCTTGAAAACGCCGTTAAAAACAATCCGAAAACCACTTTCATCGCCTGTCATTTTGCCAATCTTAACCACGATATGGTCAAACTGGGGGATCTGTTCGACAAATACCCAAACTTTTATGCTGATATTTCTGCGCGGTATGCCGAGTCAGCAACAATTCCGCGCTATATGAAGACATTTTATGAAAAATATCAGGATAGACTTTTATATGGTACAGATATGAGCTATCCTGTTTCCATGTACAGAATCACCTTCCGGGTACTCGAATCCAGTGATGAACATTTTTATGAAATCGGCCTTTTCGGTTATCACTGGGCACTAAACGGTTTCGGACTGTCAAAGGAAATATTGAAAAAACTTTATCACGATAATGCTGTCAAAATATTAAAATAGGTTTGTATGGTTTGTTTCAGAACCATATCTTATACAGCTTTTTGTCAGGGGGAGGTGTAGTTAATAAGAAGAATTTAACTATGAATAAAAAGGTCCTTGTTTTTTTGATTGTAATGATAAGTTCATGCACTTACCCGGGCTTGATTGAAATAAATGCCCAGAATAAACCTGATGTAATAAATGAACTTGACGTGATACATTTGGAAGGAGGCGGAGGAAAAGGGAACAGTTGGATCCAATTTAGCGACGCCCCCAACTCTCTATATCATTATCTTGCAGGACAGGCGTATGATCTTCTTGCAAAGCGGGTAGAGGAAATAACCAGGTTGAGCTCATTGTCCGACTGGCAACAAAGGCAGAAATTGATACGCGAAACCTTGTTGAGTATTGTGGGCCCTTTCCCCGAAAAAACTCCTTTAAATGCAAAAATCACTAAGATTGTTGATAAAGATAGTTTCAGGATTGAGCATATAATTTATGAGTCCCAACCAGGATTTTATGTTACATCCTCAATGTTCATACCCGGTGGACCAAAAAAAAGAAGTAAGTTTCCTGTTGTGATCTACTGTAGCGGACATTCCAGTGATGGGTATCATGGATCGTACCAGCAAATGATCCTGAACCTGGTGAGAAAGGGGTTTATCGTGTTTGCATTTGATCCGGTTGCCCAGGGTGAGCGTCTTGAGTATTATGATCCTAAAACAGGTACAAATATCGTTGGTGACCCGGATTCTGGTCATTCTTACCCAGGTGCCCAGGCTTTTATCTCAGGAAGTTCACAAGCCCGATATATGATATGGGATGGCATTAGGGCGGTTGATTATCTTCTTACCCGCAAAGAAGTGGATCCTGCCAGGATTGGGATAACAGGTCGTTCAGGAGGAGGAACACAATCTTCTCAAATAGCTGCACTTGATGATCGGATACTTGCCGCTGCTCCCGAAAGTTATATTACGAACTACACAAGGTTATTTCAGTCTTCCGGACCACAGGATGCGGAACAGAACCTGTTCAATGGGATTGTACGAGGTATTGATCATGCTGATCTCTTATTAGTAAGGGCACCAAAACCTACATTAATTATTGCTACTACCGGAGACTATTTCAGTATTCAGGGATTCAGGGAAACAGCAGAAGAAGTATCGAGAATATATAAAGCTTATAATAAGGAGGATAACTTCGGTACGGCAGAGGATGTTTTGCCACGTCATGGGACTACCAAAAAGAACAGGGAAGCAATGTATGCTTTTTTCCAAAAATATTTGGATAATCCGGGTAATTCAAATGATGATGAAGTTAAATTTTTAACTAAAGAAGAGATGCAGGTAACCAGTACAGGTCAGGTTGCCACATCCCTTGGAGGAGAAACTGTTTTCAGCCTGAATCGAAAGGAGACAGAAAAACTTGTCGCTGGATTGCAATCTTCCAGAAATGATCTTACAAAACACCTTTCCGGAGTACTGAATTCAGCTAAAAAGCTTTCAGGTTATCAGGATCCATTTGTATTTCATGAACCGGTGTTAACCGGATGTATTCAAAGGGAAACTTATGTAGTTGAAAAATATTTTGTAAAAGGGGAAGGAGATTATATTATTCCCTACCTGTTAATGAAGCCGGACAGGCCAAACAATAAAGCGCTGATCTATTTGCATCCTTCAGGCAAGTCAGCCGAAGCTTTTGTCGGTGGTGAGATGGAATGGTTTGTCCGGAATGGTTTTACAGTGCTGGCTCCTGATCTGATCGGAACAGGTGAAATAGGTCCGGGTGATTTTGGTGGAGATTCATATATTGAGGGTGTTTCTTATAATTTATGGTTTGCTTCCATGCTTATTGGAAGAAGCATAGTCGGAATACGAGCCGGTGATATTGTAAGGCTCACCCGGTTATTAAAGAAAACCTGTGGGATAAGTGAGGTTTATGGTTTTGCCAGGAAGGAAATGGCACCTGTACTATTACATGCTGCAGCGTTTGATTCGGCTATTACACGGATAGCTCTCATAGAACCTTATTCCTCTTACCAGTCCATTGTTATGAACCGTTTTTATTATCCTAAGTTTTTATATAGCACCGTTCCCGGAGCCCTCAACGCTTATGATCTTCCTGACCTTGCAGCCAGCCTGGCACCAAGAAAGTTGTTAATGGCAGGCATTACAGATGGGTTTGGCAAAAACACAGATACTGAAAATATCAATATGGATCTTGCCATAATCAAAATTGCTTATCAAAACAAAAAAGCTGACGGGCAGCTGAATGTTGTATACCTGAAACCAGCTGAAAAGTCGTATGATCTTTATATGGAATGGATAAAATAAATAACTGAAGTTTTATCCTATAAGTTTTAACCTGTCGTAAAACCGATTGCATGGAAAGCACTTATTGATTTGAGATTCTTTCACATGAAGACATTATTCCGGCAATGTTAGAGAAATTAAAGATAAGTTTGATTTTAATCCACTTCATAGGGAAAAATGGTTATTAGAGGTGCTTTTAATTATATATGAAAGGAAAATACTATGACAAAAAAAAATGTCACACGAAGAGATTTTATCGGTAAAACTGCAGCCGGATTAGCCGGCGTAGCAGTTTCATCAAGTGGTTCATCAACGACTGCATCTTCTTATAAGAGAATTATCGGTGCAAACGATCGGATCAATATTGGATTTCTTGGTTGTGGTGCACGAAGCATGGGGCATCAAAGCATGGTAAAAACATCGGAAAAGGAGAAGAATCTTGCTGTAGTTGCTGTTTGCGACATTTGGAAACTCAACAAAGAAAAAACCGCATCAAATTGTAAAAAGCTGTTCGGAGTAGATGTAAAACAATTTAAATATTCCGAAGAGATGCTAAAAATGCCGGAGCTTGACGCGGTGATGATAGCTACCGGAGATTTTCAACATGCAAAGATTTTAGCGGAAGTTGTCAATGCAGGTAAGGATTGTTATTGTGAAAAACCTATGGCTATTGATGTGGAAGAAGCTAAACTGGCAAGAAGTGCCGTTCTGGCATCCAATCAGATTGTCCAAATTGGATCACAATGGGTGAGCGACCCGATGCAGAAAAAGGTACGGGATATTGTTCGCTCAGGGAAATTGGGTCAGATTACAAAAATAGAACAGGTATGGAATGATAATGGTCCCCGCTGGCATGTTCCAAATGATCCCGATGTAGCCGCCATCAGGGAAGAGGATACTGACTGGAACAGGTGGCTATTAGGTAAACCTTATGTCCCATTTGATCCGTGGAAATATTTTGAATTCAGAATATTCCGTGATTACTCCGGGGGAATTACATCTCAATGGATGAGTCATGGTGCAAGTTTGGTTCATTTTTATACTGATACCGCAATTCCTGATTCAATGGTAGCCAATGGAGGAATTTTTGGCTGGCCCGATATCAGGCAGAATCCCGACACATTCCAGGCGCTTGCAACTTATGAAGATGCGAAGTTATTATATTCCTATACTTCAAACTATGCAAGCATGTTTGGTGATTACACCTGTATTCGTGGAAAAGAAGGAACTTTATTTGCGCATGGAGGAGAAGGGAGTGCCCGTTGGTTTTTCATTCCCGAGCACCAAAATCTTCCCGGAGGCTTTGATTTTTATGAGGGGATGAAAGAGGCAGTAAAAAGCGGGAAAGCTGAAATAGTCACTACTGAAGAATATGGTATGAAGCTTGGCCCCGTTAACGTGAGCGACGACAGCAAATATCACCTCGACAACTGGGTTGATTGCATGAGGAACAGGAATATCATACCAAATGGGAATATTCATACCGGGTTCTGGCATTCAATAGCCACTATAATGGCTACACGTGCTTACAGGGAAGGCAAGAAATTATATTGGGACCACTCTAAAGAAGAGATTGTGGATCAACCTGTGATCGGATAAAACATATGAATGAACTAAAAAAGAAAATCAGCCATTATCGCTACAGGATTCTTGCATTGGTGTTTATGGCTACAACTATAAACTATTTCGATCGTAGCATTATAGGTGTAATGGCACCTACCCTGCAAACACTTTTCAACTGGACAAACAAAGACTATGCAGCCATAATGGTTTCTTTCAAAGTTGCTTATGCAATAGGGTTATTGTTCATGGGTGGCATTATTGACAGACTTGGTACAAAAATAGGATATACTATTTCAATTGCTATATGGAGTATATTCGGTATGTTGCATGCTGTTATAAAGCCCGCCTTCAGTTTAATTGGATTTATTGTGGCGCGTTTTGGATTGGGAATTGGTGAATCGGGAAATTTTCCTGCTGCAATTAAAACAGTTGCTGAGTGGTTCCCAAAAAAAGAACGGGCTTTTGCAACAGGTATTTTTGATGCATCAACCAGCGTTGGGGCAATTTTAGCCCCATTCATTGTTGGAGCTGTTGTTACAGTCGAAGGAACAAACTGGCAAATACCTTTTCTTTTTACAGGAGTGCTTAGTTCTATATGGGTACTCTTATGGTGGATAAACTATAATAAACCCGAACTTCATCCAAAATTATCAAAAGAGGAGTTAGCTTATATTAACAGCGATTCTGAAGAAGAGACAACTGAAAAAATTCCATGGTTAAAACTATTCCCCAAGAGAGAGACCTGGGCTTTCGCTCTAACTACCCTAACTGATGGTGTCTGGTGGTTTTACCTTTTTTGGGGAGCAAAATTCCTTGGTGAACAGTTTGGGGTCGACATTAATAACATTGGAGTTCCTTTCCTGATTATTTTTGTTATGGCTGATGCAGGAAGCCTGCTGGGAGGATTAGCCTCGGGTGCATTAATAAAAAAAGGCTGGTCAATAAATAAGGCAAGGAAAATTACCATGCTGGTTAATGCAATTATTATTTTACCTGTTGCCTTTGTACCTTTTGTTGCAAGCAAATGGCTCGCAGTTTTTTTAATTGGTCTTGCAGCTGCAGGGCATCAGTCGTGGTCGATTAATGGTTATACTTTGGTTTCTGATGTGTTCCCGAAAAAAGCAACTGCCTCTGTTATAGGAATTGGGAAAATGGTCGGAGTAGCCATGGCAATCATTGCTGATATTGCCTTGGGTGCAGTACTGGATACCGCCGGTAATTCGGGGTATTTCTGGGCATTCATTATAGCAGGTTTTTCTTATATATGCATATTGGGATTCGTACACCTTCTGATGCCCAAGATGACTCCGCTAGACGATAATTTGAATTATATACACCACTTTTAACTTTTACCTTGTAATTATGGATGTTATTTCTTTAACAAGGAAGCTATTGTCTTTTAATACTATAAATCCCCCTGGTAATGAGGAAGAAATTGCAAAATTTGTAGGAGGTATACTTGCCGGGCATGGTTTCAAAATCGAATATCCGGTTTTCGAAGACAACCGCTTACATCTCATAGCAGAAAAGGGATTATCTTCAAAAAGACCACCAATAGTTCTTTCAGGTCACTTTGATACTGTTCCGCTTGGAAAAAAAAGCTGGAGTTTCGATCCTTTTAAGGGAGAGATAAATGATGGCAAAATATTGGGGCGGGGTTCAAGTGATATGAAGGGAGGTCTGGCTGCAATGATTTTAGCTTCGATCGAGGCATTTATTGAAACTCCTCCGACTGGAGGAATAAGGCTCATTTTCTCTGCAGGAGAAGAATTGGGCTGTCAGGGAGTATCAAAGCTTATAAAAGAAAAGAGAGGACTTGGTGAAGCCAGTGCAATAATTGTTGGTGAACCTACAGCAAACTTTCCTGTTACCGGTCACAAAGGCGCTCTCTATTTAAAGGCTACCACCTCCGGCAAAACTGCTCATTCATCGATGCCTGAATTAGGAGTTAATGCTATTTATAAAGCCGCCAGATCAATTATGAAAATAATAGATTTTAATTTTGAGGCTCAGCCAGATCCGTTACTTGGTTATCCGACCTTAAATGTTGGCACGATAAATGGCGGTATGAATATTAATTCAATACCTGATCACGCGGAATTTACTATAGATATCAGATCAACTACTAAGGTTGACCATAGGAAAATACTTAATCAACTTATAAGAGAAATTGGTGATGAGACAGTGATTGAAACACTGGTTGATCTTAAACCGGTTTTCACTTCAGAAAATGATCCATTTGTTCAAATGGTGTATGATTTGTGCAAAGTTGAAAGCATGAGGAATGGATTTTCAAAAGCACTTCCTTATCTGACTGACGGATCGGTATTGCAAAAAATATACGATGATGCACCTACTGTAATTCTTGGTCCGGGTCAACCTGAGATGGCCCACCAAACTGATGAGTTTTGCATTATTGACAAACTGGAACGTGCTGTTAATATTTACAAGAATATTATCCTAAAATGGAGGTAAATAAATGACCGAATTTCCTGATAAAATAAATAACGAAGATCAACTTGAAGAGCTCCTGTCAAGACCTGGTGTAGAACTTACCAAAATGTTTTCACGAGTGGAAGGAGACATAATGTTTTTAGGTATCAGCGGTAAGATTGGCCCTTCTCTGGCAAAAATGGCAAAAAGAGCTTGTGAGGACACGGAGATAAAAAAACATATTTTGGGAGTTGCGCTTCAGATAGATCCTGAACAGCAGAAATGTTTTAGTGAAATGGGAATTGAAACCATTCAGGGTGATCTCCTGGATAAAGACTTTATTGAAAGTCTTCCCGCTTGCAGGAATATCTTCTTCCTGGCCGGGATGAAATTCGGTTCTGTTGACAACCTTCCTTTGACATGGGCTGTCAACTCATATTTACCTGCCCTTGCTGCTGAACATTTCAGGGATTCAAAAATTGTTGCCTTTTCGACAGGGTGTGTATATCCTCTCGTACCCATCAGTTCAGGAGGATCGGTTGAGACCGATTTACCGGTTGCAACGGGGGAATATGCCCAATCATGTCTGGGAAGAGAGAGAATGTTTGAATACGGAAGTAATAAATATAAGACAGAAGTGATCTTAATACGCCTGAATTATTCCGTTGAAATGCATTATGGGGTATTAATTGATATCGCGATCAAAGTTAAAAACGACCAGCCTGTTGACCTGACCACGGGTTATTTCAATGTGATCTGGCAGGGTGATATGAATGATTTTGTTCTTCGTTCGCTTGAATATGCTCAAAGCCCTTCAAAAATACTTAACATTACAGGTCCCGAGATTTTATCTGTGAGGGAAGTAGCATTGGAATTCGGAAGATTATTTGGGGTAAAGCCGCGATTTATCAACGCGGAAGCTGAAACAGCTCTTCTGAGCAATTCAGAAGAAGCATTTAAACTGTTTGGCAGGCCAAAGGTACTGGTAAGCAGGATAATACAATGGACAGCCGAGTGGCTGAATGATGGCGGGAAACTGCTGGGAAAGCCTACACATTTTGAAGTCAGGAATGGTACATTTTGACAATCAATCACAGGAAATGGATAAAATAATTCCCAAAAAAGTAATGACTGCCTTAAATAACGGAGTAGTTATTCCGGCACTCCCTCTTGCATTAAACAGCAGACGCAAACTTGATGAACGCAGGCAGAGAGCGCTGATAAGATATTATTTAGATGCGGGTGCCGGAGGAATTGCTGTGGCAGTCCATACAACTCAGTTTGCAATACGACTTCCAGAAATCAACCTCTATTCACCTCTTTTGAAAATTGCCAGGGAAGAGTTCGACAGATTTACTGCTGAATCAAAAAAGCCAGTTATCCGGATTGCAGGTGTCATTGGTAAAACAAGACAAGCTCTGAAGGAGGCACAACTAGCTGCCAAACACGGATTTCATGCCGTCTTACTGAGTCTGGCGGCATTCAGTGATTCTCAGAACCATATAATTATCAGGCACTGCAAGGCAGTTGCAGAAATCATGCCGGTAGTTGGTTTTTATCTGCAGCCTGCGGTCGGAGGAAGAAAACTGGATATCGATTTCTGGCGCGAATTTGCTCAGATACAAAATGTAATCGCTATAAAAATAGCGCCATTTAACAGGTACCAGACACTCGATGTTATGAGAGGAGTCGTTGAATCAGGCAGAGCTGATGATATTCCTTTATATACCGGTAATGACGACAACATCCTGGTTGATCTTCTGACTGAATACAAAATTCCCGTTGGCACAAATATTAAAAGTAAACGTATTGTTGGTGGTCTGCTTGGTCACTGGGCGGTTTGGACACATTCAGCTGTCGGGCTTCTAAACGCCGTTCACAATGGTGAATTTGACACTGATGTTCAGCGATCGCTGATCCTTGCAAACCAAATCACCGATTGCAATGCAGCATTTTTTGATGCGGCCAATAACTTCGCAGGCTGTATTGTCGGCTTGCATGAAGTTCTGCGTCGCCAGGGTTTATTGGAAGGTTTATGGACACTCGACAAGAACGAGAAACTTTCTCCCGGGCAGAAAGAAGAAATAGACAGAGTATATGCTGCTTATCCGGAATTCAACGATGACCCATTTGTCGCAGAAAATCTTGAAAGGTGGCTTTCATAAATCTTAAATGGATTTAATAATGCCGGACAATTTCACTTTTAAGATCAGGCCTATGATAACTAATGACCTGAATCAGGCAATGAGTTTATCAAATTCCGAAGGATGGAACCAAACAGAAAAAGACTGGAAATTGCTACTTGAAAATCCTGGTAATATCTGTATTGTAGCTGAATATGATAACAAAGTTATTGGAACAGCAACTGCTTTGAATCATTCAAACAAAATTGCCTGGGTAGGAATGGTGCTGGTTGATAAATCATTCAGAGGGCTGGGGGTAGGTAAAAGGCTACTTACAAATATTATTGGTACACTGAAAAATGTTGATTCAATAAAACTTGATGCTACACCTGCAGGACTACCTTTATATCAGAAACTTGGTTTTATCGATGAATATAAAATATACAGGATGATAAACCCTGAGTTACAAAGTTTTAAAAAACAGGCATTCAATTATGAGCCGGTAAATATTGACCCGGAAAGCTTTTCAGATGTGCTTAAACTTGATAAGAGGATATTTGGAACTGCCAGGACTTATCTCCTGCAGACTTTGCTTAGTAATTATCCGGGGAAAGCGTATCTGATAAAGAGAAATAAGAAGATAGATGGTTATATGTTTGGAAGAGACGGTGTTAGATTTAACTATATCGGACCTGTTTTTGCTTTTTCACACGATTCAGCCAGAATTCTTATATTAAAAGCTTTGGAATCACTAAATGATCAGCCGGTTGCCCTGGATATTCTCCAGGATAAAGAAGACTCGATCAAATGGCTGGAATCACTGGGTTTTGTAAAACACCGGCACTTTATCAGGATGTATCTTAAAAGCAATTCTTATTCCGGGCTTATTGAATATCAATACCTTATAAGTGGACCGGAATTCGGATAGATTAATCTCTTGATTTTTGGGCTTTCGGCAGAAATGAGACTATTAAAGCACCTGTAAGAGCAACACATATCAAAACGATAAATCCAAGTGCGTAGCTCTTAGCGACATTATTATACAAAGCTCCCAGGAGCATCGGAAAGAGAGATTCTGCAATGCCATCAGCCACCAGGATTATTCCCATTGTTCTGCCAAGTACCCGCACTCCGAAAAGATCTCCTGCCATCAGAGGAATAATCATATAATCTCCCCCAAGACCGATTCCAAAAATAACTGCAAATATATAGATACGACCTGGAAAATCGGGCATAAGCAATAATGGTATGGCAGAAGCAACTATAATGTAAATCAGTATCATTACATATTTACGTCGAATTATATCGGCCAGCCATCCCATAAGCACTCTTCCTGCAAGGCTGGATAATAATACCAGTGAAATAACATGTGCAGCCTGTGATTGAGAGAAGTCAAGGTCGCGAAGATAAAGTTTCAGGTGTTGATTCACACCACCCACCACACCAATGGCGCACATGCTTCCGATTCCGAGTAGATAAAAGTTACGGTTTGTAAGTATATTTTTAATAGAAACTGCATGTTCGGTTTTATCGGACTGACTCCCTTTTGCTGAAGATCCTTTAATAAAAAAGACCATTGGAAAAGCGATTAAGACAACAAGAACACCCAAAGCAGCCAAAGAATTATGCCACCCGTAATTCTTTTCAATACCTGTTGCAATTAGTGGAACAATGGCCCCTCCTGTCCCTATTCCAAGGTAGGCTATACCCATCGCTTTGCCCCTGTTCTTGTCAAACCATCTGGAGATCAATACCTGGCAAGGAAGAGGGCCGCCACATACATAACCAAGTGCATTAAAGACATAAAACAGATAAAAAAGGCCTAATGAATTAGAAAAACTTAAACCGACTAGAGCTACTCCCATCATCAATACTCCTGCCAACATTAATCTCCTTGGCCCATACTTATCAATCAGCCAGCCTGCTATAAAACCAAATAAAGGACCAACAAGCAGTTTGCCCAAGGCATTTCCAGAAGTAACTACAGTTCTCGACCATCCAAATTCTTTTGTCATAAAATCAAAAAAGAAGGGTAATCCATAATAGGCAAATCCGACCAGAGCAAAGAGTGATAAAAATGCAGTTACCACAATATAAGTTTGTGAACTTCTGGAGGAAGATTCTGTATAGAACTGCCGGGTAGAACTTGGCATATTATATTAAATTATTATGAGTTTGATATAAAGTTAAAAGATAAACCTACTGATTGATTAAAGAGTTAAAATTATCTCACTTGATCCCTTTTTAAGATCGAAGCATAAAATTGTAGTTGATATATCTGAATACCAGCTGTTTGATTTAATAGATTTTTTATCATTAACCCTCAAGAGTGGTTGTGGTTCTTCACCTTCATTTCTTATTCTTGTATTTTGAATAGGGAAATTAAGTTTAATTGTAAATGCACTGGCTGAAAAGGGCGCTTTCAATATAACCTTATTTCCACTTAAAGTAATGAATGTTAATTCCCTGGCAGCCCAGTATCTGGCAATTTCATTCAACTTCATCCATAAAAGATGATCGTATTTCTGATTAAGCCTCTTAACCACTTCTTTAAGTATGTTAAAACCAGTCTTGTCGCCATTAAAATAAATACCCGGCCAGTGACATACCATGATTGCTGGTTCATTGCTCTCAATTACTTCCACTATACGTCCTGACAGGAGATCTTCGGTAATCAGCTTATCGGCGCTTCCTGGAGTCAGTCCATCCCAGCCGCCAAACCAGTCCTCTGTACAACCTATGATCGATACTACGCATTTTGCATCAGCACTATTTAGGTCAGAAGGGTAAAGAACCAGCGGTTTTACACTTTTACCCTTTTCAGTGTAAAGATCACGGAAATAATGCGGTATCCCGGGACCATAAACCTCCTGAACTGCCTGCAGAGTGCTGAGTGCTAAATTGTCCTGATTCCGTCCGCCATAGCCTCCTGGTGTTGTCAATCCCTCACATGGTAATCCGGCTTCCTTTAAAATATTAAGTGCATAGGTCTGGTATGCAGCTAGTTCATCTACACTTTTTGTCTGGCTCCACTCCCAGTTTTCCATGAAGTCAGGAGTAGGGTATGGATAAGGTTTTCCGGTTTTAATATCAATTACACGTGTGTGACTTACCATTTCAGGATGGATATCCCAGTTGGGAACGATTAAATTCCGTACAAGAGCAAGGCTCTCATCCAGTTCCTTTTTTGTCCAGCCGGGAATGAACCGGTTAATCCAGCCTGTACATGCCGGAAAAGGGACAATACTATATTTCCCTTTTATTCCGTTCTCCTGACTCCATTCGCCAAACTCCCTTACAAAGCTGTTGGGGATCTCACGGGGAAGTTTTCGCCAGTCCTGTTTATACTGATCCGGAAATACCTCTGCAAATTGTGGTATTCCAAAGTAAGCCATATTAACAAGACAAGTAGAATCATCAATGATAAGGCTTATGGGAACACGGTTGTATGGATTCAATATTTCCACATCAGGGATTGCTCCATTCAGTAGTCTGAAAGAAGAGGAAGAAATAAAAGCTGCACTTACTATTCCAGCAGTCTTTACAAATGAACGCCTGGTATAATCCATAAAATTATTATTATCAATAATGGAAGATAGTTGAATAAATAAGCAAAATCAAATAACAGGAATACTTAATTTAACTTACATTTCAAGTTAAGTCCTTATGTGCAAAACCGGATAGCTTGACCACCTTTATCCGGTCATATTACAATTAATGTACATAACTATGCAACAGGCATTTACCATTGGCGTTTGGTGATCAATAATATCCGGCCAACCATGGTTAGGATTACTGGTTTTCCCACTTTAGAAGATTATATTTTAAAATTCCTCATGCTTTTGATTGTGCCAAAAGGCGTATCCAAAAGTGATGCTTCAATGGTATAATTTCCTTCTTTCAGATCAGTATCAAATACAAATGAAAGTTCATTTTGCCCAAAAGAAGAAATAATAACCTCCTGCGTTTTTTCCTGAACAACTGTTTCGTTTTTCAGTAACCTTAGCCTGATCTCGCCCCGCCAATCTTTATCAAGATCGTTTATTACAATTATTGGAATGTCTTGAGGGACACCTCTTCTTATTGTATCGTTCCAGAAATCAATCATTAAACCAATTGGAGAGAATGCATTCCGTAAATAATTATAGAACTGAGGTTCCCATTTCAGGTTCTTCACATCAATCCAATTGTCGCATGTTTGACCATCAGACCTGTCATAACCAAGTCCTGTAAAAAGTAATACACCAGCAGCTTTTCTGTGGCAACGCCAGAATTCAGTTTCAGCAGCAATGTATTGTGCAGATAATTTCCAACGATCTTGTGCAGTTGCGTTTTCGCCCAAAAGATTTTCAAAAAGTTGTCTGGTAAGTGTGGTCGGATTACCGTTGCGGTTTAGCCAGAGCCATCCATATTCATTAATAATTATAGGATATGTCCCAGAATTCTTGGCAGCATTGCCTTCAGGAATTATGCTTGCTTTGGCAATATCTTTTAATTTAAAATGAGCATCATAAAAATGATAAGGATGCGATTCAAAAATATCGCTCCTGGAACGAAATGTACTATAGCTGTTATCCCAACTTCTATTGGATAAATCGAGAGTCCTGACTCTGGCAATTGCCGTACAAATGTAAGGTTTAGATAATTGAGTTTCGTTGCTGGCATCCCAAATAACTACTGATGGATGATTCCAGCGCTCCTGCATCCATTCTTTGTACTCAAGGGTCAGTTCATCATTATTTAGGCTTTTTATCCATTTATTCCAGGTTGTACCTCCATACCAGATCGGAAATTCATCCTGAATCATAAACCCTTCTTCATCGGCAATATTGTACCATTCTTCGGGAGGGAAACTAATACAATTCCTATAAGAATTCCAGTACATGTCCTTTTTAAACTTCTGGTGCAAATTGCGCACCCAGTCGTGGTCCCAGGGTAAATTTCCACACAATGTATCTTCAAAAAAACGATACAGTGTAATGTTTGTGCCTCTTAAAAAATAGGGTTTCCCATTTAATACCGCCTGATGAGTAACAGAATCAAAACTAAGTTCACGCATACCAAAACGGGTTTTGTAAGTATCACCATTAGTGAGTACTTCCAATGTATATAAAAACGGCGTTTCGGGTGACCAGAATGTACAATCTTTAATTGGTATTTCAATATCAATTATCTTGTCACTATTGGCATTTAAAAATATTTTACCAGTCATGAATTCCCCTACAACGATTCCGGTTTTTGCCTCCTTTATAACAAAAGAAATTTTTGAAGAAGCTGCTATACCTGTGTTATGAAGAATAGTTTGAATCCGGGCTGATTTTTTCTTAATATCAGGTGCTACCTGAACATTCCGAATATAAGGTGTTCCGCTCAAAATCAGATCGACATCATCAAAGATTCCAGATATATAGTGTTTTTTTTCATAATCAAAACCATCAGGCATATCCTGAGGTAATGAATTCCTGCAAGAACCCACAGCAATAATCAATTCATTCTCTCCTTCAAGAAGAGATTTTTTTAAATCGAAATATCCAGGTGTGAAACAGGGCAAATGCTCCCCGATATAAGTTCCATTCAGATAAACTCTTGTACCAAACATCGCTTTCCCAACCTTTAAGATAGCTATTTCAGGAATATTTTGGGTTATAACGAAAGTGCTATGATACCAATAAGTCTCACGAAGACTATCCTGCTGATGATAAAATAAGTCCAGGTTTTTATCAATGGAAACCCTGTCAGCTACCGGTGGTGCAGCATTAATAAAAGCCGGTTGTGCAAGCGTAACCAGACCCGGGACAGGAATGGTACGGTCAAATTTTGTTGGTACAACATCTTTCTTACCATCTGCTATCTCCCATATTCCGTTAAGTGAGATGGTGTTTCTATTGTCTGAACTTTGTTTACATTCTATAAACACTATTGTGCTAAGTAACAAAATAAGGAAAAGAATACTTTTTCTCATAATTAATAGCTTTTATGAATACTTCACAAACAATGATTAAAGATACCTTATCATTAATATCCGATGTATCAATATACAAATAATTGACTGCTATTATTCAATTATTTGAGAATGATGGCAATTACTACCGATCTTTGCTAAATTTAAACAGATTGTCTTAAAATCGATCAAAAACCCAGCAAGAACCTGGCAACAAACAAAAAACAATTATATAAGTAATTGTATAAGTTGTCGATTTTGTTGTTGCTCTGGCCGGGTTCAAATTTGGATTTTCCTGATCCCGTGTCAGATCCAATAGATCAGTATAGAAAAACCTTCTCTAATCTGAAAGGAAGTATAAAATCCATATTTATCTGACCACTTCAAAAGACGGTCTGATAACGCAAAACATACATTAAAAAAACTAAGACTTAACGCTGGATTTGGGTTGTCAATATTACCGGTAATTGTAAAATTCATGAACATTAAAGGATGATCATTTGTTTATTTATATAAATGATTTTCAGGAAAATTAAGTATACCTGTATGGGTCAGAATCATAAAAGAATGCATTTTGGGAAAATTAGTTATACCTAACTTAATAACAGAAGTCATGG
>Ga0326726_10000344_pt1 | contig 44052 bp, 42 predicted proteins | sample MHFenrmetagenome_2_FD_207603 | JGI IMG/M metagenome (GOLD analysis project Ga0326726, IMG submission 207603) | Lab enriched peat soil microbial communities from Michigan Hollow, Ithaca, NY, United States - MHF15MN | ecosystem: Environmental > Terrestrial > Soil > Wetlands > Peat | place: USA... | reverse complement strand
CTCACGGACGGACCGGAAACACTTGCCCCCGCCGCAGGACTGATAGCGGCTGCAGATGATGATGCCGATCTTCTTCATGATATCCTCCGTCGGGTCTCCCGCTAGGATAGTCCAAGGACCCGGTGGCTGTCCACGAGCGACCGGGCGGCCTTCCGGATGGCCAGGCCTTCACCGCGGCCGGAGGAAGACGATCTTCTGGCGGCCCGACTCCTCGTCCTCGATGAAAAGGACGATGTAGGGCGCAGACCAAACCGCGCCTGCGACCAGGAGCCCAGGGGCCTCATATTGGCCGGCCCGCTTCCCGGTCCGCAGGTCGAGCGCCGTGACGGTCGGCGAGGCCGAGGAGATAAGGACCAGGGGGCCGGCCGCGGCGAGCTCGTAGATGACCCGGGACGGTATGGCTTCCCAGGACAGGATCGAGCCGCTGCGCCGGGCGAGTCGGTAGACGACGCTGTTCGACGCCGCGACCGCGATCGCCCCTCCCCCGATGACGGCCGGTTGGACGGGAGCTCCCTGCAGCCGTCTCCTCCATTTCACCTTTCCGGTCGCCGCGTCCAGGCAGTAGAACACACGCCCCGTGTCGCCGAAATAGACACGCCGTTCGGCCGCCACGGGGTCCGCGGCGATGGCGCCATCCCCCTTGAACGTCCAGACGATCCGGCCACGCTTGTCAACGGCCCGGAGCGATCCGGCATCCCGCTCGAAAACGAGCTCTCCGGTCTGGCCCGACAGATCGGGGAGAGAGGAGTCCACCCCTAACCGGCTCAGCACGGCCCGCGACGACGCAACCACAGCTGTGACCGATCCGTCGCCGGTCCGGCAATAGACGATGCCGTCCTTCGCCCATGGTTGGCCCGCGATGGTTCCTTCGATCTCGAGCGTCCAGGCCTCGGTTAAGGGGAAGTGAAGGGGGAAGGGATCGACGAGCGGTATTTGGGGGGCGGAGGCGCAGGCGGCGAAGGCACCGCCGATAAGGACGGCCGCCGCGATCCTCCAGGACAAATTCATGGTGCCCGTATTATATAACATCGGAAAATGGGGACGCTTCTATTTTTCCCGACCTGCTTTTTGCAGACCACGGACGAACCTGCTATCATCACGCGGGAGAGCCGGGCATGGTCAACTACATCCTGCTTTACAAGATCCGCCGCGTCGTCAAGAAGATCCTCAGGGATAAGATCGCCGACGACGAGATCGCGACGACCCCGAAATCGTGCATCGGCTGCCTCGCCGACGACATCAGCTGGGAAGTCTATTACCTGTTCAAGGAAAGGGACGAAAAAGAAGGCCCGCCGCCTTCCGCGAACCAGGTTTAGCCCTGGTCCTTTTTCTCTTCGCCGCCCGGACGGGCCTTGCCCTCGCGGATCCGGACCTTCAGCGCGTTCCACCAATCGATGCGCTTGCGCATCTCCTTCTCGAAGCCGAGCTCACCGGGCTCGTAGTAGGTCCGTCCCCTCAGCCGCTCGGGCATGGTCTCCATATCGGTCGTTTCGACGGCGCTGTCGTGGGCGTACTGGTATTCGCGGCCATAGCCGATCTGTTTCATGAGGGAAGTCACGGCGTTCCGGATCTGAAGCGGCACGGGCTCGTGCGGGCTCTGCTCGATCTCGTGCTGGACGGCGCCGTAGGCCGCGTAGATCCGGTTGCTCTTGGGGGCCGCGGCGAGATAGACGCAGGCCTCGGCCAGGGCCAGCTCCCCTTCGGGCGAACCGAGGAAATCGTAGGCCTCCTTGGCGTGCAGCGTCAGGGTCAGGGCCTGGGGATCGGCCAGGCCGATGTCCTCGGAAGCGAACCGGATCATGCGCCGGGCCACATAGAGCGGGTCCTCGCCCGCGGCCAGCATGCGGACGAGCCAGTAAAGCGAGGCGTTGACGTCGCTGTTGCGGAGGCTCTTGTGGAGGGCCGAGATGAGGTTGTAATGCTCCTCACCCGCCTTGTCGTAAAGGAGCGTGCGCTGCTGGAGGGCCTCCTTGACGTTCTCGATCGAGATCGTCTTGCGCTTGGCCAGCCCGGCCGCGATCTCGAGCGTATTGAGGGCCCGGCGGGCATCGCCGTTGGCGTAGTCGATGAGCATGTCCCGGGCCGCCGGGTCGATCGCCAAGCTGGCCGCGCCGAGACCGCGTTCCTTGTCCCCCAGGGCGTCGTCGATGATGCGGGTCAGGGCGTCGTGGTCGAGCTCCTTGAGGACGAGAACACGGGTCCGCGACAGGAGCGGGGCGATGACCTCGAACGACGGGTTCTCGGTCGTCGAGCCGAAGAGGATGATGTCGCCCTTCTCGACATAGGGCAGGAAGGCGGCCTGCTGGGCCTTGTTGAAGCGGTGGATCTCGTCGATGAACAGGATCATGGGCTTGCCGAAGAGCTTTCTCTGCTGTTCGGCCCGGGCCATGAACTCCTTGACCTCTTTGATGCCGGACAGGACGGCGCTGAAGAGCTCGAACGGCAGGTCGAAGTGACGGGCCAGCATCATGCCCAGCGTCGTCTTGCCGGAGCCCGGCGGGCCCCAGAAGATGATGGAGACGAGCTGGTTCTTTCCGATGAGCTCGGACAGGATCTTGCCCGGGCCGAGGATGTGGTCCTGGCCGTAGACCTGGCCGAAGGCGCGGGGCCGCATCCGCTCGGCGAGCGGCGCCTGCAAGGGCCGCTCTTTGGCCTTCGTCTTCGCGCCGGGCGTCGTCATCGCGGGAGGATTATATCACAAGAGGCCGCCGGCCGGGCCGGACCGCGCCTTGACCAACCCCCCCGAAAGATGCTAGATTTGGCCTCCGAATACCGTGAAAAAAGAAGACCCTCAGGCCAGGCCTGCCAAGGACGACCGGACGAAGACGAAGCTCGTCTACAAGATCGACGAGGTCAGCCGCTTGACGGGCGTCGACGCGGCCACGCTCGCGTCCTGGGAGGATGAGTTCCCCTTCCTCAGCGCCGGGCAGACCGGGACCGGCGACAAGTTCTATCGCCAGCAGGACGTGGCCATCATCACCCGGGTCAAGGCGCTGATGGACTCGCAAACGCTGACGGTGGCCGGCATCAAGCGGCGGATCGAGGACGAGTTCGGCCTGCCGCGGACGAACCCGGTCCATGCCGAGCGCCTCCGCAGGACGCTCAACAGCGTCCGCGACGAGCTCCAGGAGATCGTGGTCAAGCTCGGCGACGGCCGGAAAAAAAAGGCCTGAAAAATCCCCCCGTTTTGGTATAATAAGGGCCCCTGGTCCGGGACGTGGCGCAGCCTGGTAGCGCACATGCTTGGGGTGCATGGGGTCGGCGGTTCGAATCCGCCCGTCCCGACCACTTCTTCCCCCCGCGACCCCGTCAGGGGACTGTCCCCGGAGGGGACTGTCCCTCTTATTTCGGTGAAGGCTGCTGGAAAAGGAGTCCAACCGTGACCGCGATGAAAAAAGAGAAAGGCACCGAGGACCTGAAGGGCCGGGCCGTCTCCCTGGCGGGACTCGTCGCCTATCAGGACGGGGCCATCGTCAGCCGCGAGATCGCCAGCCTGCCGACCGGCACCATGACCGTCTTCGCCTTCGACGCCGGAGAACAGCTGAGCGAGCACACGGCGCCCTTCGACGCCACGGTCATCGGCCTCGAGGGCGAGGCCGACATCCGGATCGGCGGCCAGGCCCAGCGGGTCAAGGCCGGAGAAATGATCATCATGCCGGCCAACGTGCCGCATGCCCTGAAGGCGGAGACCCGGTTCAAGATGCTGCTCGTCATGATCAAGAAGCCGGCGTGAACAAAGCCCGCCCGATCATCCTGCTGACCAACGACGACGGGTTCTACCGCGAGTCCATCCAGATCCTGTTCCGGCGCCTGGCCTCGATCGGCCGCACCTATATCGTCGCCCCCGACCGGGAGCGGAGCGCTTGCTCGCTGGCCGTCACGCTGCGGCAGCCGCTCCGGACTCAGCGCGTCAAGCCGCGGATCTGGGCCGTTGAGGGCACGCCCGTCGACTGCATCTATTTCGCCCTCCAGAAGTTCCTGCCGGGGCGGCCGGACCTCATCATCTCGGGCCTCAACCCGGGGCCCAACCTCGGCCAGCAGGACATCCACTATTCGGGCACCGTGGCCGGGGCCATCCAGGGCATGTTCCAGGGCATCCCATCGCTGGCGGTCTCGCTCGTGCCCGACGCCGAGGGCCGGTTCGCGCTGGCCCGCGCCGCCGAGTTCGTGAAGACGATCGCCGCCGATGTCTTGGCCCGCGGCCTGCCGCCGGGGACGGCCCTCAACGTCAACATCCCCTCGGGGCCGATCAAGGGCGTCAAGATCACGCGCCTGGGCTGGAAGTTCTACGACCCCGAGATCATCGAAAAGACCGATCCGCGCAACGCGACCTATTATTGGATCGGGACAGGCACGCCGCGGCGGGTCGGCGACGCTTCGACCGACGTCATGGCCGCCCACGACGGCTATATCTCGCTGACCCCCCTGCACACCGATATGACCGCGACGCACGGGATGCGCTCGCCGAAGCTCCTGCGGATCGCCCGGGACCTGCGGTCGGCTAAACGCTAGTCGCGTCGGGCGAAGCCTGGGCCGCCTTCTTCTTCGCCCGCCGATGCCGGATGTACTCGACGGCGATCGGGACCGTCGAGATGGCGATGATCGTGAGGACGGCGATCGAATAGTTGTTCTTGACGAGGGGGATGTTGCCGAAGAAATAGCCGGCCCCAGTCAGCAGGACGACCCAGCCGACCCCGCCGATCACGTTGAAGGCCAGGAAGCGGCCGTAGGACATCCGGCCGACGCCCGCGACCAGCGGCGCGAACGACCGGACGATGGGCACGAAGCGGGCGATGATGATCGTCTTGCCGCCGTGTTTTTCGTAGAACGCATGGGTCCGGTCGAGGTATTCTTTCTTGAAAAAACGGGAATTTTCCTTGCGGAAGACCTTCGCTCCGACATGGTAGCCGACCCAGTAATTGACCGTGTCGCCCAGCACCGCGGCCCCGGACAGGGCCAAGAGGAGCCAGCCGACCTTGAGGGCCTTGAGGGCGCCGAAGGTGCCGGCGGCGAACAGCAGCGAGTCCCCGGGGAGAAAGGGCATGACCACGAAGCCGGTCTCGACGAAGATGACGACGAAGAGAATGGCGTAGGTCCAGAGGCCGTACTGCTGGATGATGGCGCTGAGGTAGCGGTCGAGATGGAGGACGATATCGACGATCTTCTGAAGCATTGGCGTAATATACCATATCCGGGGCCGGACTGTGGTCCGACCCCCATGTGCTAAAATGAACGGGATGAACGAGCGGAAGATGGAGAGCGTCGAAAAGGCCCTCGGGCGCCTTTCCCCTCTCGAGGCCTGTTGCACGCTCTGTCCCCGCGACTGCAAGGTCGATCGGACGAGCGGCGCCGGCGGGGTCTGCCGGACGGGTCAGCGGGCCTCGGTCTCGCACGCGCTCCTCCATCTCGGCGAGGAGCCGGTCCTGAGCGGCCGGTCCGGTTCGGGGACGATCTTCTTCACCGGCTGCAATCTCAAGTGCTTGTTCTGCCAGAACTACCAGCTGAGCTGGCTCCTCGAAGGCGAGCCGGTCTCCGACGAGGCCTTGGCGGAGATGATGCTCCGCCTCCAGGAGCAGGGGGCCCACAACATCAATTTCGTTTCGCCGAGCCATGTCGGGCTGCCGATCCTCCGAGCCCTCCGGCTCGCGCTCGCCCGCGGCCTCGACGTCCCGCTCGTCTGGAACTCGAACGGCTACGACAGCCTCGAGGTCGTGCAGGCCCTCGAGGGCGTCATCGACATCTATCTGCCCGATCTGAAATACCGTTCGGCCGCCCTTTCGAAGAGATACTCGGCCGCGCCGGATTACTTCGCCAGAGCCTCGGAAGCGGTCCGCGAGATGTCGCTTCAGCAGCCGGCCCTCGACCTGGGATCCCGCGGCACCGCCCGCCACGGCCTCATCGTCCGCCACCTCATGCTGCCGGGCGCGGTCGAGGACACGCTCGCCGTCCTGAAATGGGTCGGCGAGAACCTGTCCCCCTACATCGGGTTGAGCCTGATGAGCCAGTATCACCCCTGTTTCCAAGCTCCGGAGGAGATCCAGAGAAGCGTATCCGAGGAGGAGTACCGGCGGGCGGCGGACGCGGCCTCGGCGCTCGGCCTCGATCATCTCTTCCTGCAGCCGGAGCCTTTCCGGCCGGAGGACCACCTGGTCCCGGACTTCCGGAAAAAGAACCCTTTCCGCTGGAAATAGCCGATCGGACGGGCCGGCCTACCGCGACTTCGCAACAGGCGTGTAGGTCCGCGAAGCCGGCAGACGCGAAGCCGGGACCCCCATCACCGCGGCCAGATCCCTGATCTTGGCTTGGACCGCCTCGACCCCCTTGGGGCCCACCCGGAGGAGCTGCTTTTGCGCCGGGTTCAGCGCTTCGAGCGTAGCGTCGGTCATGGCGTAGCTCAGGACCTTCGACGAGAGGCCGATCGGACCGTTGACGACGGGCGTCCCGAGCAGCTCGGCCATGGCCTTGACCACGGTATCTTCGAAGTTGACGCCCGGGTAGCCGAGCTCGTTATAGGCGTCTTGAAGGAGGGGTTGGATCGCGCGGTAGAGGCGCACCGCCGCCGTGGCGTCGAGAGATCTGACGACGTCCACGACCGGCGCGTACCGGGCATAGCTTGCCGGGTCGATGAACGTCCCGGCCTTGGTCCGGACTATGCGAAAGCCGCCCTGGGGGCTGAAGAAACCGATGTGGCTCTTGGGGCTCAGCCCGTTAGCCACGTTATCGACAGAGACGACGAAGGTGCGGATGAGGTCGTTCGACAGCAGCCACTTGGCGAAATCGGGGTTGGCCGTGATGGCCGTCGCGAACTGCCGGACGGCCGGGTCGCTCGCGGCCAGGGAAACGGCCGGAAAGGCCAGCGGTTCGAGCCCCGGGGCCGCGGGCGCCTGTTCCTTCTCCGTCTGGACGGCCGGCGCGGGGGCGAGCGCGACGGCTTCGGGCGCCTCGGGCTTCCTGAGGACGAGAACGTAATAGAGGACGGCGATGACCGCCAGGACGGCGAGGATGCCCAGGGCCAGCCCCCAGACCCGCCGCGGTTCTTCCTTCGGCTCTTCCCCTGGCTCGTCGTCGCGATGGAGCTCGTCCATGATCCCCTCCTCAGGTGCTCTTGATGATCCGGACCCGGCCGTTAGAGGCCATCAGGATGATCGAGGCCCCGCCCCGCCCGACATTGGTCTTGACGGTCTGGGCCGGCTGCCGGACCCCCAGATCGAAGTCGCTGGTGACCCCGCCGTGGGGCGCGTTGGCTTCGAGGGACGCCCCGGCGCCCGGCTCCAGCCTCAGGACGATGTCCCCGCGCCGCGAGATCACCGAGACCTCGTCCCCCTCGCGCAGGTCCAGGACCTCGACGTCGGCGTTGCCGGTCCCCAGGTTGAGCTTGAGCGAGCCGGAGAAATTGGCCACCGCGCAGTCGCCCTGGTCGACCGCGGCGTCGATCCGCCCATAGACATCGGAGATGGTCAGGTCTCCTTCGCTGATCCGGAGGCCCGTGAGGATGACATTCCGCGGGGCCTTGATCTCGAAGTCCACGGCCGGCGCCTGGCCGGGGCCTTCGAACGTGGGCGTCCGGATGAGGAGGCCCTGGTCCGTGTCCTTGATCTCGACCTCGGGAGTGACCTTGCGGATCCGGTACGGCCGGTCCGAGTTTTGCGGCCCCGCCTCGACCGTCGCCGCCCGGGCCACGATCTCGACCTCCTCGCGGTCCCAGCCGGTGATCGTGACGTCACCGTAGTCGTTCTCTAGGGCCAGGGTCCCGCCGGGGGTGAAGGGGACCGTTTGCCGGAATTCGGAGCCGGACGGCCTGTTGTCGGACTCGGGGAAGGTCCGCCAGCCGGGCTCGTCCCCTTCCGGGTTGTCGAGCAGGATGCAGGACGAGAGCAGGGCCGCCATCGCGGCCAGCCCGATCACGCCCGGAAGCCTCTTGATCATGGTCATCCCTCCCGTCGAAGCGAGCGGGCCCTATTATACCCCAAACCTAGATTGGATTATTCACGAGTCGAGAGGGCTGCAGATGCGCGACGTCAGAGGGTGAAGCCGTACTCGGAGTACTGCGAACCCTTTGCGACGACGCAGATGCGGCCGGATCGGCTTGCCCGAAGGGTGAAAACGCCGCTCTTGGTTCTTCTGGTTTGACGGAGAAAAACGGCGTTTTCATGAATAGTCCAGGCTAGCCGAAGCGCCCGGTGATGTAGTCCTCCGTCCGCGGATCGCGCGGGTTGGTGAAGACGCGCGTGGTCTCGCCGATCTCGACCAGCTCGCCGAGCAGGAAATAGCCCGCGACATCCGAGACCCGGGCCGCCTGCTGCATGTTGTGGGTGACGATGACGATCGTGTAGCGCTTCTTGAGCTCGGCCATCAGGTCCTCGATGTTGGCCGTGGCCGCGAGGTCGAGCGCCGAGCAGGGCTCGTCCATGAGCAGGATCTCCGGCTCGACGGCGACCAGCCGGGCGATGCAGAGGCGCTGCTTCTGCTCCTCCGAGAGCCCCAAGGCGTTGTCGTCGAGGCAGTCCTTGAGCTCGTCCCAGAGATGGACCGCCTCGAGACTGCGGGCCAGCCGGGCCTCGAGGACCTTGTCGTCCCGGATCCCGTGGACCCGGAGCCCATAGACGACGTTGTCGAAGATGCTGAGGGGGAACGGATTGGGGCGCTGGAAGACCATGCCGACCTTCTTGCGCAGGCCCAGGAGGTCCGTGCCCGGGGCGTAGATGTCCTGCCCATCGACGAGCACCCGGCCGGTCACCCGGACATCCTCGATGAGGTCCGCCATGCGGTTGAGGGAGCGCAGGAAAGTCGTCTTGCCGCAGCCCGAGGGGCCGATGAGCGCGGTGATGCGGTTCTTTTCGATGTCGAGCGAGATGCCCTTCAGCGCCTGGAACTTGCCGTAGTAGAAGTTCAGGTCCCGGACTTCGATGATGGCCATGGCGTCTATCCGAACCGGCCCCGGAGATAGTCGTCGGTCCGCTTGTCTTCGGGGGCGGTGAAGATCCTGTCGGTCGGGCCGATCTCGATGAGCTCGCCGTTGAGGAAGAAGGCGGTCCGGTCGGCGACCCGGGCCGCTTGCTTGGTGTTGTTCGTGACCAGGAGGATGGAATACTCGCTCTTGAGCCGACGCAGGGTCTCCTCGATCTTCATCGTCGAGATGGGATCGAGCCCCGAGGTCGGCTCGTCGAGCAGGATGAACTCCGGCTTGACGGCCAGGATGCGGGCCAGGCAGAGCCGTTGCTGCTGCCCTCCGGACAGCTTCAGGGCACTGGTCTCGAGGCGGTCCTGGACCTCTTCCCAGAGGCCGCCCTTCTCCAGACTGTCCCGGACGATGCTGTCGAGCGGGGCCCGTCCGCGCACGCCGGCCCGGCGGGCCCCGAAGGCCACATTCTCGTAGATCGAGCGGGGCAGCGGCACGGGCGTCGCGAAGACCATGCCCAGCTTGCGCCGAAGCGCGACGACGTCCTCGGCCGGATCGTAGATGTCGCGGCCGTCGACGAGGATCGTGCCCTCACGCCGCGAACCCCTGACGAGGTCGTTGAGGCGGTTGAGGGCGCAGAGGAACGTGGACTTGCCGCTGCGGGCCGGGCCGATGATCCCCAGGATCTCGTTGCGGCGGACCTCCAGGTCGATCCCCTTGAGCCGGCGGACCTGGCCGAAGTACTGGCTGAAGCCCCGGACTTCGATGGCCGCGCCGTTCGTCATGTCCCACTCGTTCCGTTCATGAGTACTTCTTGATGAACCGGTTCATCAGGTAATACGTCAGGATGTTGATGCCGAGGATGGCGATGATCAGGACGGCCGCGGTGCCGTAAGCGTTGGCCGCGGAGATCCCTTCCCGGGCCAGGATGTAGAAGTGGACCGACATCGTCCGGGACGACGAGAAGAGCGAGGTCGGCAGGCGCAGGGCGCTGCCGGCCGTGAAGATGACCGCCGCCGTTTCGCCGATGCTCCGGCCGACGCTCAGGATGACTCCCGTCACGATCCCAGGCAGGGCCGACGGCAGGACGACCCGGGTCACCGTCTGCCACTTGGTGCTGCCCAGGGAGAAGCTGACCGTGCGGTAGACCGGCGGCACGCTCTTGATGGCCTCCTCCGACGTCCGGATGATGGTCGGCAGGATCATGAAGGCCAGGGTCAGGCTGCCGCTGAGGATGGACCAGCCGAAGCCGAGCTTGGTCACGAAAAGGATGAAACCGAAGAGGCCGAAGATGATCGAAGGGATGCCGGCCAGGCACTCGGCCCCGAACCGGATGACCCGGGTGACCGGGCCGCCCCAAGTGTATTCGGTCAGGTAGATGGCCGTGCCGACGCCGAGCGGCGTGGCGATGAGGATCGCCCCGGCCGTCAGGACAAGCGTGCCGACGATCGTCGAGAAGATGCCGCCGGCCCTGCCCATGTCAACGGGGTTCTTGGTCAGGAAATTCCAGCCGAGGACGGGCAGGCCCCTGCGGAGCACGAAGACGACGATGAAGACGAGGACGGCCACCGTGACCGCGGTCAGGGTCCAGAGGACGACGCCGACGGCGGCCTGCTCGGCGCGGGGACCGACGCGCTTCATCGCTTCGTCCCCTTCATCCGCGAGGCCGTCACGTTGGCGATCGAATTCAGGATCATGATGATGACGAAGAGGACGACGCCGGTGGCGAAGAGGGCCTGGCGGTGCTCGCCCGCGGCGTAGCCCAGCTCCAGGGCGATGTTCGAGGTCAGCGTCCGGACCGGCGAGAGGACCGATCCCGGCACGGCGGCGGCGTTGCCGGCGACCATGATGACGGCCATGGTCTCGCCGATGGCCCGGCCCATGCCCAGGATGATGCTGGCGACGATCCCGGAGCGGGCTGCGGGAAGCAACACCATCTTGACGGTCTGCCACTTGGTCGCCCCGAGGGCGATGGAGCCTTCACGGTAGGACGGCGGCACCGCCTGGAGCGAGTCGACGGAGATGGAGATGATGGTCGGCAGGATCATGATCCCCAGGATGATGGCCGCGGCCAGCACGGAGAGCCCTGGGCCGCCGAGCGTCCGCCGGATGAACGGGACCAGAATGACGACCCCGATAAAGCCGTAGACGACCGAGGGGATCCCGGCCAGGAGCTCGACGACGGGCTTGATGATGCGGCGGAGGCGCTTGGAGGAGAACTCGGTCAGGACGATGGCGCAGGCCAAGCCGAACGGGATCCCGATGACCATGGCTCCGAGGGTGACGTAGATCGAGCCGACGATCATGGGCCAGAGGCCGAACAGCTTCTCCGACGGATACCATTCCGTCCCGGCCAGGAACTTCCCAAGGCCATAACGGGCCATGATCGGGGCGCCCTGGCCGACGATGAACACGGTGATGACGACAAGGACGGAGACGGCCGAGAAGGCGACGACCAGGAGGGCCAGGCGCACCAGCCGGTCGTTGCGCTCGAGCCTGTTGCCTCGCTTTGCCGTCGCCATGTGCTGAGGTCCTTGGGCCTGCCTCGTTCCGGTCAGCGGATGGCGAGGAGCCCCTCCTTGGAGATCAGCGCCTGGCCCTCGTCGGAGAGCACGAAATCCACGAATTGCCGGGCCAGGCCCGCGGGCTCGCCGCGGCTGAGGAACAGGAACGGCCGGACGAGCCGGTAGCTCTTGTTCCGGATGTTCGCGTCATTGGCCGCCGCCCCGTCGAGGGCCAGGGCCCGGACCTGGTCGTTGACAAGGCCAAGCGAGAGAAAGCCGATCGAGGCCGGATCGTGGGCGACGATCTCCCGGACGGTGCCGTTCGAATCCTCCGTGATGGCCCCGCGGAAGATCCTGACCTTGCCCATGACCATCTCCTGGAACGCGCCCCGGGTCCCCGAGCCCTCCTCCCGCGTGACGACGGTGATGGGCCGGTCCGGACCTCCCAGCGGCTTCCAATCCAGAAGATCGCCCGAGAATATCTGCCGGACCTCGGCGATCTTGAGGCCGCGGACCGGGTTCGTAGGATGGACGACGACCGCCAGCCCGTCCCGGGCCACCACGATCTCGGTCAAATCCTTTTCGTCGGGTTTGAGCTCGCGCGAGGACATGCCGATGTTACAGGCCCCGCTCTTGCAGGCCTGGATTCCGGCGCTCGATCCTCCCCCCTGAACGTTCACCGCGAAGCCCGGATGACGGGCCATGAACACCTCGGCCCACTTGTCGGCGAAAGGCTGAACGCTGGTCGATCCGGCCAGCGTCAGGGAGTTGCCGGACCCGCGGGGCCGGCATGCGGGAAAAAAGGCGACGCCGAGGGCCAGGGCGAGACAGGCGAACCACTGGCGCGTCATGGGGATGCGTCGGGGGAATTATATCTTAATCGGGCCGTCGAGGCGAGATTAGGCCTCGTTCTCTTCATCGAGCTTTCTCATCCGGGAATCGTAGGCCGCTCTCTTTTCTTCATAATCGGCGCTGACCCTCTCCAGCTCCTCGAGCAGGCTGTCGATCGTCTTCTTGGCCTGATGCATCGTCTTCGAGACCTCGACGACCTTGGCCCCGTTCCGGTCCTGGGAGGCCTTGACCAGCTGGGCGTTGAGGTCCCGGAGGGACGCGTCGCGCGTCTCGACGCCCTTCTCGATCTCGGCGATCCGCGTCTCGAGCGGGCGCAGGGCCCGCGACCGTTCGGCGATGACCTCGGAGCGCAGTCGCCGCAGCTCCTTGGGCGTCCATTTCGGGCGCTCCTCACCGGGCCCGGCGGCGGTCGGGGGCGGAACGGCGGCGATCGCGCCCTGCATGACCTCGTCGCGCCAGCCGACCTTGTCCAGGAAGCGCTGGTAGCCGCCCTCGTAGATGACGATATCGTCGTTGTCGAAGACGACCAGCCGCTCGGCCAGGGCATGGAGGAACATCTCGTTGTGGGTGACCATGACGACCGCCCCCTCGAAGGCGTCGATGGCCTCGAGCAGGGCGTCGTTCGACTCGATGTCCAGGTGGTTGGTCGGCTCGTCGAGAAGGAGCAGGTTGAGCGGCGTGGCGATGAGCCTGCCGAGCAGGACCCGGCTCTTCTCCCCGCCCGAGAGCACCCGGATCTTCTTCAGGGCGTCGTCGCCCTCGAACATCATGCCCCCGGCGATGAACCGGGCCCGCTTCGGGTCCCCCTCGGGGTCGGCCGAGGCGATCTCCTCGAGAACGGTGTTGGTCTCGGCCAGCGTGGAGATATGGGTCTGCTCGAAATAGCCGGGCACGACCGACGACGGCGAGTCGATCGACCCCGACCGCGGCGCCAGGTCGCCGGCCAGGAGGCGGAGCAGCGTCGTCTTGCCCCGCCCGTTGCGGCCGATGACGAAGACCCGGTCCTTGGCCGCGATGTTGATCGAGAAGCGGCGGATGAGCGGCCGCTCCGGCGTGTAAGCGAACGAGAGGTCGCGGACGTCGAGGGCATATTTGTGATAGCCGATCTTCTCGGCAAAGGCGAACTCCAGGTTCTTGACCTCTTCGAGCTTCTCCCGCTTCTCCATCTTCTCGAGCGACTTGACCCGGGACTGGACGAGCCCGCCGAGCCGAGCTTTGGCCCGGAAGCGGGTGATGAAGAGGTCCATCTCCTTGCGCTTGCGCTCGTCGTTGAGGCGGGTCTTCTCGTAGATCTCCTCTTCGGCCGCGATCTGCTCATAGTACTTGCCGGTGTCGCCTTCGACCTTGCGGACCTTGCGGCGGTGGATGCCGAGGACGTGGGTGACGACGTTGTCCATGAAGCTGCGGTCGTGGGTGATGAGCATGAGCTCGCCGGGCCAGCCGGCCAGGAAGCGCTCCAGCCAGCGGATCGAGGTGATGTCCAGGTAGTTGCTGGGCTCGTCGAGCAGGAGCATCTGGTAATCGCCGACCAGGACCTTGGCCAGGTTGAGCCGGACCTGGTAGCCGCCCGAAAGCTCGGCCGGGCGCTTCTCCAGATCGGCCGGTTCGAAGCCCAGGCCGGCCAGGACCTTCTCGACCCGCCAGATCTCGTTCTGGGCGTCGTGGGACAGGGCCTTGGCGCCCTCGAGCAGGACGGTCGGCTCGGTGAACCGGACCCGCTGCTCGACGTAGCCGATGCGGTACTTTCGCGGCTTGGTGACGGTCCCCTCGTCCGGCTCCTCCTCGCCGATGATCATCCGGAAGAGGGTCGTCTTGCCGTGGCCGTTGCGGCCGACGATCCCGACCCGCTCCTTGCGGTTGACCTTGAAACTGATGGAATCGAAGAGCCCCTGCTTGCCGTAGCTCTTCGACAGGTTATCGACGACGATCATGGGCGGTGTTCTCTCTTTTCAAGAAGGGATATCTTACCCGAAAGAGCGCCGGCCGTCATTTCGACGTGGTCAGCAGGAAGAAGCTGAACTCCTTCAGCGTCCCGCCGGCCCCAGGCCTCTCGAGCCGGTGGGCCGTCGCCGTCCGGACCCGCGAGAATCCGGCGGCCTCGAACTGGCCCTTGAGCTTGCCCCGGTCGAAGCCGAAATGCCGGACCCCCGTCGGATCTGCGTGGAAATCCCCCGCTTCCGCGTCGAGGTCGGCCACGGCCATCCGCCCGCCGGGATTCAGGAGCTCCCGGAAGCGGGCCAGGGCCGCCGGGATGTCCCCGAGATGATGGAAGGTCATCGTGCTGACGATGATGTCGAACCGGTCCTCCAGGAGCGGGTCCTTTTCGACATCCCAGATCCGGAGGCTGACGTTCGTGAGGCCGGCCGCTAAGACCTTTTTCTCGAGGACCCCCAGCATGCCCGAGGAGGTGTCCACGGCTACGACCCGGCCGACCAGAGGCTGGATGCGCAAGGTGACCAGTCCGGTCCCCGCGCCGTAATCCATGGCCACGAAACCCGGGTCCCAGGCGAGGCCGGCAATGACCGCATCGGCCAAGGCGGCCGTCATCTTCAGCCGGGAGGCATCTCGCTCCCAATCCCCGGCCGACTTGTCGAAGTCCCGCCGGCCGCGATCGCGCGAGGGCATCGGAGTGAAGGGCCCGCCTCGCGGCGGCTATTTCCCCGCCGCTTCGACGACCTTGGTCTTGTGGGCGCCCTTGGTCACGTGGACCTGGAGCCCGTCCTGGCCGGCCAGCCACACTTCCGAGAGCACGTAGACCGTGAGGTACTCCGTGTAGGACGGGGCGAAGTCGCCGACCTCGTCAAAGACCAGCCGCGGTCCGGCCGGGGGCGGCGTGGGCCGCTCGAGCTTCTTGAGAATGGGAACGGGCACCTCGCGGCCGTTCGAATCCTGCTTGAGGACGAGCGATCCGTCGGCCTTCAGGGCCGCGGTGTAGTCGCCCTTGGGCAGCTTCTTGCCGCCGGCCTGGAAATCGAAGGGGATCTTGAACGAGGTCTGGGCGATCGCCGAAGAGACTCCTGCGACGAGAACGCAGGCCAGGGCCAGGACCATCGCTTGACGTCTCATCTCACGCCTCCTTGATTCAGACCGTGACGTCGGCCGGGTACGCCGGGATCGGATCGGGCGATTCCGGAACGCCGTTCTTGGCCGCCTCGGTCATGGCCTCGATGAAGGTGTCGATCTCCTCGAGCGTCGTGTAGACGTTCGGCGAGACGCGCAGGGCCTGATAATCGAAGACCGAGTTCGGCGGCGCCCCGCCGACCAGCGGGACGACGATGATCCGGTAATTGTTCCGGAGCCAGGTCGCCAGCTGGCGGACGTCGATGCCGTCGATGTTGACGGCCATGACGCCCCAGGCCTGCGGCGGCTCGCTCGTCTCGGTCAGCACCTTGATCCGGGGATTGGATTTAAGGGCGTTGACCCAGCGCATGTTCAGGAAGCGCAGCCGGGCCGCCTTGCGCTCGGCGCCGATGGCCTGATGGAAAGCCAGCGACTCGCCCAGCGCCGCCCGGATGGCCCAGGGATGCGTGCCGATCGACTCGAACTTGCGGATGTCGTTGTCCTGCTGCTCGGGCGCGGCCTGAAGCGGCCAGAACCGCGGGATCATGTCCTTGCGAACGTACAGGCAGCCGTTGCCGAGCGGGGCCAGGAGCCACTTGTGCAAGCTGACGCCGTAGGCGTCGCACTCGAGGTCGCGCAGCTTGAACGGGAAGTGACCCAGGGCGTGGGCGCCGTCGACGATGGTGACAATGCCCTTGGAACGGGCCAGGCGCGACAGCCGCGCGACCGGGAAGAGCTGGGCCGTGAGGTTGGTGATGTGGGTAAAGTGGAAGACCTTGGTTTTCGGCGAGATGGCCTTCTCGAACATGTTGTAAAGGAAGTCCTGGGTCGCCGGCACGGGGAACTGGAGCCGGGTGACCTTGATGCCTTCGCGGCGCATGCGCTGGTCCCAGGTCGTCAGCATGCGGGGATAATCCTGCTCGGTCGTGATGACCTCGTCGCCGGCCTTGAGATCGAGCCCGTTCTGGGCGATCTGCAGGGCCTCGCTGGCACCGCGGGTCAGGGCCATCTCCTCCCGGTCGCAGCCGAACTCGTTGGCCATGCGGCGGCGCAGCGTCTCGCTGTTGCCGGCCACCATGCCCTGGTAGTGGACGGGCAGCATGTTGATCATCTCCATGTACCGGAAGACCGAATCCAAGGACACCCGGGGCATGGGACAGGTGAAGCCGTTGTTGAGGTTGATCAGCTCGCGGTCGAGCTTGAAGGCCAGCTGGATCTCGCGCCAGTAGAACTCGTCCTTGGACACGTCGTCGGGCGTCCGCCCGGCGACCGACTGCGAGGCCTCGTCGATGCGGGCCAGGCCTTTCGGATCGAAGGCCACGGCCGCCGCGCCGAACGCGCCGACCGACTTCATGAACGATCTCCGAGTATAGGGCTTGTACAGCTTCATGCGACCTCCTTGAACGTCCGCGGGAGAATGACCGACACGGGGATTCTAATGCAGGGGCGCCTCACGGTCAAGGCCATTAGGTTCGATAGGGACTGTCCCTCTTGCTGGTGGTCTACTAGAATCTGGGCGCCGCGGGCCGTTGGCCGTAGACGATCAGGTCCTCGACCCGGATCTCTTCCCCCGGGCGCGGGTTGCGCAGCTCGAAGCGCAGGGTGTGCCGGCCGGGAGCCAGATCATAGGCCCAGCCGATCTCGAGACGGCGCGCCCGCTCTTCCACGGGCATGCGGATGACGGATGGGGCCCGGTCGTCGAGCCGCATCTCGATCTCGTAGACGTAGGGGTCGGAGCCGTCGCTCCCCATCTTGGACGGCCCGCCCGTCAGGACGAAGCCCGTGCCCTCGAACGTGATCTCGGTCGATGCCGTGAGCCCCAGGCCCAGGCGCCGCCGCTCGACGGGATAAAGGCCCGGGAAGCTCGTCTCGAGCCGGACCGGCCGGATGGGGTCGACGGGCAAGCGGATGGCCTCGCCCTCGACGGTCCCGCCGTTCGTCCGGACCATCTCCAGGGCCTGGCTCAGGCTCGTCTCGTAGACCCTGTTGAGCGACATCTCCGTGTAAGGAAAAGGCCGGTCCTCGATGGCCCGGAGCGGGCCCTTCCAGTAGGCCGGGATCTTCTCGTACCCGAGAAGCGTGCCCAGGATGCCGCCGGCGCTGGCCGGGTTGCAGTCCGAGTCCTGGCCGCAGCGGGCCGCGATCTCGAGCGTCCGGCCGTACACACCGTGTCCGTAGAGGAGCCCGATCACGACGTAGGCCCCGTTGACGCGGGCGTCGATGTTGCCCGGCTCGAAGACGAAGTCCGGGCAGCCGCGGTCCTCGGCCCAGTTCCGCTCGACGGCCAGCCAGGCCTTCTTCCAGTCGTTCGGATCGGCCTTGTAGCAGGCGATGACGTCGGCGATACAGCGGGCGAAGCTCGATCCGGCCGGCAGGACCTCGAGCGCTTCCTCGACCACATCGCGGATATCGGTCCGGACGAAGGCCAGGCTGTACATGGCCGCGACATAAACGCCGCCGTACCAGCCGTCGCCGTAGTTCATGATGTGCCCGACCCGGTCCGCGACCGCGGCGCCCGCGTTGACCATGCCGGGGCTCATCAGGCCGGCGAAGTCGGCCTCGATCTGGAAGTCGATGTCGTCGGCGTGCGGCGAGTTCGTCCAGTGGCCCGAATCGGGCGGCATGAGGCCGTTGAGGATGTTATAGCGGGCCGCCTGGTTGGCATGCCAGAGCGGGTAGGCGGCGTGGGCGAAGGCCTGGGCATGCTGGGCCGCCGTCGCGTCCAGGCCCTCACGGGCCAGGACCTCGACGAAGGTCAGGTCCATGTAGACATCATCATAGAGCCCGGGCGATCGCTCGAACGCCCGGGCGATGATCGTATCGTCCCAAGAGATCGGCGCATAGTCCGCGATCATCGCGCCCGGGTAGCGGAACTCCGTCGGGCCGCCGAACGTGCAGCCGATGACCTGGCCGGCCCAGCCGCCCTTGATCTTGTCGAGCAGGACGGACCGGGAGATCTGGGCGCCAAGCCGGGCTGTCCCGGCCTTCGGGGCCGGGCGGCAGGCCGCGGCGGCCCAGAGAACGGCCGACGCGGCCAGGACGGCGACCGTGCGGCGCCTATTCATCACTCGCCCTTGAGGCCGATCTCGCGGATGATGTGCGAGGCCCCGGAGAACTTGTCGGTCACCCAAAGGACATAGCGGATGTCGACGCTGATCGACCGCTGCAGCTCGGGGATGACGTAGTAGTCGCCGATGACGCTCTCGTAGGTCATGTCGAAGATGATGCCGACCTGCTCGCCCTTGGCGTTGAGCGTGGGCGAACCGGAATTGCCGCCGGTGACGTTGGTCGTGTTCAGGAAGCAGGCCGGAACGTCATGGAGCCGGGCGTCGCCGTAGGGGCCGAAGTCCTTGGCCTGCCAGAGGTCCTTGATCTTGGCCGGGACCTTGAAGGGGAAAACCCCGGTGTCCTTTTCGAGGACGCCCTTGACGGTCGTCTGCGGCAGGTAGACGACGGCGTCACGAGGCGTATAGCCGAGGACCGGGCCGTAGGTGAAGCGGATCGTGCCGTTGGCGTCCGGCGGATAGGTCCCCTTCTTCATCTCCAGGATGGCCGCCTCGTAGGTCATCTTGAGGTCGGCCCCTTCGCGGCTCAGGCCCTTGCTGTCCTCGCGGAAGCCCTTGAGCTCCTGTTCCATTGACGCGGCCAGCTTCAGGAAAGGATCGTCGGCCGCGGCCAGCGCGGCCGGCTTGAGATCGAGCAGGGCCGGCCGCTTGGCCGGATCGCCGAGCGGCGTCTGGGCGTACATGGCGTCGACCCGAGCTTCGATCTCGGCGTCCGTGCCCGTGATCAGCGGCTTCAGAGAGGCCGGCCAAACGGCCAGGTCCGGATGGGACGCCTTGAGCCGCTTCAAGTTCCACTTCAGGAGCTCCCGGTCGGTGGCGAAGACATAGCTTCGCTCGGCCAGCTGGATGCCCTGCTTGAGCCGGGGCAGGTTGCGCTCCTGGTAGGCGAATTCCCGGTCCTTGTCGGGCTTCTGCAGCTCGGGCACGGCCCGAACGATCGTGTAGGCCTGCGACAGGATGTTCGACCCGCCGAGGGCGCCGTTGAGGAGCTCGGTTTTGGCGGCGAAAGCCTTTTGCTTGGCGATGAAGGCGTCGAGCGCCGCCGGCGACCCGCCGAACTTCTTGGCCCGGGCGGGGTCGGCCGCGATCCAGTCGAGCAGCTCCTTCTCTTGGGCCGCCTTCTTCGCGACGATGTCGTATCTGAGAAAGCCCTCGAGCTTGCCTTGCATGTTCTTCAGGCCGTTGTAGAGGCCCTTGACCAGGCTGGCGTAGCGGATCTCGACTTCCTTATCGGCCTTGCCGGCGGACTCGTAGAAGGCGATGCGGTCCTGCATATCCTTGATCCGCGAGGCCATGGTCTCCTGGTCGTTCTTGAGCTCGGACAGCGAATAGTTCCGGTAGGTCCGGCCGGGATAGCCCATGATGAAGGTGAAATCGCCTTCCTTGAATCCGTCGAGCGAGATCTTGAGCCAGACCTTGGGCTTGTACGGGACGTTCGTCGGGCTGTAATCGGCCGCCGTGCCGTCGGGCCCGACGTAGGCCCGCAGGAACGAGAAATCGCAGGTGTGGCGGGGCCACATCCAGTTGTCGGTCTCGCCGCCGAAATTGCCCAGGTCCTGCGGCGGCGCATAGACGAGCCGCACGTCGCGGATCTGCTTGAAGGTATAAAGGTAATAGGCGTTGCCGCTGTACATCGAGGCCAGGGTGCAGCGCAGGTCCTGGCCGGCTTTTTCTCCGGCCGCCGTCAACTCCTTCTGGGCCTTGTCGAAAGCGTCGTAGCGCTGCCGGGGCGTCATCTTAGGCTTGAAATAGGCGTTGACCTTCGCCGTCACATCCTCGTAGCCCAGGAGGACGCCGGCCTGGTAGCCCTGGGCCGGGATCTCCTCGCCCCGGGTCATGGCCAGGAAGCCGTCCGTGATATAGTCCTTGGCTTTGCTCGAGGCCCGCTGGATCGCGCCGTAGGCGACGTGGTGATTGGTCAGGACCAGGCCTTCGGGGCTGACGAATTCGCCCGTTCCGCCGCCGAGGTTGACCACGGCGCTCATGAGCCCGGTGCCGTCGGTCTTATAGAGATCGCCGGGATCCATCTGCAGGCCCAGCGCCTTGAGGTTGAGGGCCTTCATCTGGTGGGGCATCCACATGCCCTCGTCGGCGCCGGCGACCAGCACGAGGGACAGGACGAGAGCGAGAACGAGCCAACGGGTCTTGATCCGCATACCGCAGCCTCCTGGGGAAATTCCGAAGCCCCATTGTTCCTTACGCCCGGATGAAAGTCAAACATGACCCCGCGGCCGGGCCGGTGTTGAACCTCCGGACGGATTTGATATGATAGCGCCCTGGAATTTCCGTCGCCGAAGGACCGTGTGATGAACGAACCCCTGTGGCATGCCGTGGACGCCGAGGAGGCCCTCCGGACCCTGGCCAGCGACCGCCGGACCGGCCTCGACGAAGCCGAGGTCGCCCGGCGCCTGGCGGCCTACGGGCCGAACGAGCTTAAAAAAGAAGAGAAGGCCTCGCCCTGGTCGATCTTCCTGGGTCAGTTCAAGAACCTCCTCATCATCATCCTGCTCATCGCCACGGTCCTGTCGGCCGCGGTCGGAGAGATCTTCGACGCCGCCCTCATTTTCGTCATTGTCGTTTTTTGCGCTCTCCTGGGCTTTTTTCAGGAGTACCGGGCCGAGAAGGCCCTCGACGCGCTGAAAAAGATGCTCTCCCCGACGGTCCGGCTCATCCGGGCCGGCCGGGAACAGGATGTGCCGTCCAAGGACATCGTGCCCGGCGACGTCCTCCTGCTCGAGGCCGGCTTCAAGGTCCCGGCCGACGCCCGGCTCATCGAGAACGCCTCGCTCACGTGCGATGAGTCGTCCCTGACCGGCGAGTCCCTCCCGGTCTCCAAGGACATCGCCAAGCTCGCTCCGGGGGTGCGCGTCGCCGACCGGACCAACATGGTCTATACAGGCACGGTCATCGCCTACGGCCGGGGCAAAGCCGTTGTGACCTCGACCGGCCCCCTGACCGAGTTCGGCAAGATCGCCGAGGAGGTCTCGGCCATCAAGGTCGAGCAGACGCCCCTCGAAAAGCGGACCGCGGAGATCGGCAAATGGCTGGGCCTCGGCTCGCTCGCGATCTGCCTCCTGATCACGGTCATCAGCATCGTCCGCGAGTCCCTGACCGGGACCGTCGACTTCCCCTTCGTCATCAGCATGGTCATGTTCGCGGTCTCGCTGGCTGTCGCCGCCGTGCCCGAGGCCCTGGCGGCCATCGTCACCGGCGCCCTGGCTATCGGCATGCACCAGATGGCCAAGTCCAACGCGCTCATCCGCAAGATGCCGGCCGTCGAGACGCTGGGCTGCACGACCGTCATCTGTTCGGACAAGACCGGCACGCTGACCAAGGGCGAGATGACTGTCCGGCGGGTCCAGGTCCGAGGCCAGGCCTACGAAGTGACGGGCGTCGGCTACGCGCCGGTCGGCGCGTTCAAGGGCCTGCAGCCCGAGGACGCGGCCGGGCACGCGGACCTCGAGGTCCTGCTCCAGGCCGGCGTCTTCTGCAACGATGCCTCGCTCGACGAGACCGACGGGCGCTGGGCGGTCAAGGGCGACCCCACGGAAGGGGCCCTCATCGTGGCCGCCTCCAAGCTGGGCCTCAATCCCCTGGAACTGCGCCTCGAGAACCCCCGGATCGAGGAGATCCCGTTCAGCTCCGAGCGCAAGCGCATGACGACCCTGCACAAGATGCGGGACGGCCGGACCGTCGCCTTCCTCAAGGGCGCCCCCGAGTTCGTCCTGAACGCCTGCGACAGGGTGCGGAACGGCGGCGCGACGGCCGAGATCACGGCCGAGGACCGGGCCCGGATGCTCAAGGCCAATGAAGAGATGGCCGGGAGCGCCCTGCGGGTCCTGGGGTTCGCCTGCCGGGAGATCAAGGAAAATACGAATGTCCTCGAGGAGACGGTCGAGAAACGGATGATCTTCCTGGGTCTGATGGGCATGATCGACCCGCCGCGCGACGAGGTCAAGGCGGCCATCCAGGTCTGCCGCGATGTCCGGATCAAGCCGGTCATGATCACCGGCGACCATAAGCTTACGGCCGTGGCCGTGGCCCGGGAGATCGGCATCTATCACGACGGCGACCTAGCCCTGACCGGCGAGGACCTCGACGCCATGAGCGACGGCGACCTGGCGGCCGTCGTCGACCGGACCACGGTCTACGCCCGTGTCTCCCCGACCGACAAGATCAAGATCGTCAAGGCCTGGAAGTCGCGGGGGGACGTCGTGGCCATGACCGGCGATGGCGTCAACGACGCGCCGGCCCTGAAGCAGGCCGACATCGGCGTGGCCATGGGCATCAGCGGGACCGACGTGGCCAAGGAAGCCGCCGACATGGTCCTCAACGACGACAACTTCGCCACCATCGTCAAGGCCATCGAGCGGGGCCGCTGGATCTACGACAACATCAAGAAGTACCTGACCTACCTGCTGCGCTGCAACATCACCGAGGTCATCGTCATCGGCGGCGCCGTCCTGGCCCTCGGGCCGGACCACCTGCCGCTCCTGCCGGCGGCCATCCTCTACATCAACCTGGTCACCGACGGGCTGCCCGCCCTGGCGCTGGGCGTGGCCCCGCCCGACCCGGACGTCATGCGGCGGCCGCCCCGGGACCCCAAGGAGCGGGTCTTCACCAAGGACATCCTGCTCTTCCTGGCCATCGCCATCGTGCTCTGGAGCCCCTTCCTGCTCTTCATCTTTCTGCACGACCTGCGGAACATCGTCCACGCCCGGACGGAGCTCTTCTACCTGTTCCTCTTCGTCGAGCTGGTGATCGCCTTGAACTCGCGGTCGCTCAAGTACAGCTTCTTCAAGCTGCGGCCGCACAAATGGCTGATCATCGCCGTGGCCTCCCAGGTCCTGCTCACGGCGGGCTTGCTGATGATCCCGTCCCTGCGGGCGGGCTTCGGCGTCCTGCCGCCCCGCCTTCAGGACCTCGAGATCATGCTCGGCTTCGGCGCGTTCGTCTTCCTGTCGATGGAGGCCATCAAGGTCTATCTGCGCCGGCGCGCCTGAGGCGCGCGGAGGCTATTTCTTTTTCTTGGCCGTGAAGGGGAACGACCCGAAATCGCCGGCCTGGCACTCGCCGGTGATGGTCTCGCCCTCGACCTTACCCTTGTAGGTCAGGGAAAAATCGCCCTGGGGCGTGTTGATCAGCACGGTCCACTCCAGGTCTTGGCCCTTGACCGTGCCCTCTCCGGCCATCTCGAAGCCGCCGGGGCCGGCCATGTTGAACTTGATCTTGTCGGCTTCCTGGACAAAGGTCGCGTCGGAGGTCATGTCGCCCTGGGGCGTTCCCTGCAGAGTCAGCTCCCAAACGCCGGCCACGTTGACCGGCTTCACGTCGGCCGGCTTGGCCGGGGGCTTCTGCGGGGTCTGGGCCGAAAGTACGCCCAAGGCCAGGACGATCGTCAGCAGACACAGCAACAGGTTGCGAAAACGCATGCAAGACTCCTTTCCGGGATCAGTCGCTCCCTTTCTTACATCAGGTCCACGTCCGCGTCAATATCGCCCCCGCCGGACCCCCCTTCCTTTCCGGCGGCGATCTGTGTATAATAAGGCGCTCACGTCGGGGAGTAGCGCAGCCTGGCTAGCGCACAGCGTTCGGGACGCTGGGGTCGTGGGTTCAAATCCCACCTCCCCGATCTTCTTTTTATTTCTACACCCATGATCATCCGCTCGCTCGGCGACACGGCAGGCTTTCTCGCGGGGGACGGCTCGTTCCTCAAGGAGCTTCTGAACCCGGCCAAGGAGCCCTTGGCTATCCGCTACAGCTTGGCCCACGCCGAAGTTGCCCCCGGCGGCGCGACCCGGGTCCATCGGCTGGCGAGCGCCGAGGTCTATGTGATCCTCGAGGGCCGTGGCCTCATGCACATCGGCGCCGAGGCGGCCGAAGTCGTCGCCGGGCAGGCCGTCTACATCCCGCCCGGCCAGATCCAGCGGATCGAAAACACCGGGACGGGCCGGCTGGCCTTCCTCTGCATCGTCGATCCGGCCTGGACCCCGGCCGGCGAAGAGGTCCTGTAGGGCCGCGGGCGCCCCCGAGATCCCCGAGACGCCATGACGCCTGAACCCATTTATATGCCGCCGGTGCCCCGGGCCCGGTTCCTGCGCCGGCTCATCGGGATCCGGAAGCGGCTGAGCTGGAAGCAAGCCGTAACGGCCCTCAAGTACCCGAACTACCGGCTCTGGTTCTGGGGCCAGATCATCTCGCTCTTCGGCACCTGGATGGAATCGACGGCCTTGGCCTTCCTCGTCTTCGACCTGACCAAGTCCCCGGCCTATCTCGGCCTGATCGGTTTCGCCACCGGCGTCCCGACTTGGCTCTTCACCCTCTACGCGGGGGTCATCGCCGACCGGATGTCCCGCCGGACCCTGCTCATGATCACCCAGACGGTCATGATGCTCCTGGCCTTCATCCTGGCAGGGCTGACGTTCCTGCACTGGGTCCAGCCCTGGCATATCGTGGTCATCGCCGTCCTGCTCGGCACGGCCAACGCCTTCGAGGCCCCGGCCCGCCAATCGTTCGTCCTCGAGATGGTCGAGCCGGAGGACATGACCAATGCCATCGCTCTGAACGCAGCCATGTTCAACTCGGCCATGGCCGTCGGCCCGGCCGCCGCGGGGTTGATCTACGCCTTCCTGGGGCCGGCCTGGTGCTTCGCCCTCAACGGGGCGTCCTTCCTGGCGGTCATCATCAACCTCAAGAAGATGAGGCTGCGGCCCTTCGTGCCGCAGGTCGAACGGACCTCGGCCGTAGCCGACCTCAAGGAGGGTCTCAAGTACGTGGCGCACCACCCGCTCATCCGGACGATCATCGGCCTGCTCGGCATCGTCAGCCTGTTTGGCGTCTCGTTCGCTACGCTCTTCCCGGCCTGGGCGGTCAATATCCTCCATGGCGACGCCAAGACCAACGGCTTCCTCCAATCGGCCCGCGGCCTCGGCGCCGTGACCGCGGCGCTGCTCATCGCGGCGCTCGGTCGGTTCCGTTTCCGGGGCAAGCTGCTGACCTTCGGGACGCTCGCTTTGCCGCTGGCGGTCGCCGCGTTCGCCCTGATCCGCTGGACGCCGTTGTCACTCCTCCTCGTCTTCGGGTCCGGTCTGGCCCAGGTCCTCATCTTCAACCTGTCCAACGCCCTGGTCCAGACGTATTCGCCCGACAGCCTGCGCGGGCGGGTCATGGGCGTCTACACCATGGTCTTCTTCGGGCTTATGCCGATCGGGGCGCTGGGGATCGGACTGACCGCGCAACACCTGAGCACGCCGGCGGCGGTCCTGATCGGCGCGGGGGTGATGCTGGTATCGGCGGCAGCCCTGGCAGTCTATATGCCCCACCTGCGCCGGCAGGAATGACGGCCCGGCCGGTGAGCCTGGATTAGGCGACCTCGACGAGCTTGTAGAGGCGCGATCCCAAGCCGATCCTTTCGCCGTGGGCGAGCTGCCCCGTCCAATCGATATCGTAGCCGGCCCGCAGCGGGTCCGCTCCTCCGGCGGCGGCGGTGAGGAGGTCGCCGCTGGCTTGATCGACGGCCACGGGATCGAGCGAGGCCAGGATCCCGACGTCCTCGGCGATCCGCTTGTGGGTCTTGGCCATGCAGTCGCAGTCCTTGGTTACTTGGATTAAAAAATTGACAAAGACAGCCTTGCCCTTGAAATGGGAAAAGACGCGGAACGCGTACTCGGCCATCTTCTCCTGGAGCCGCAGCGAATCCTCGTCCCACTTCATCTTGATCGCGCCGTGCTTGCAGACCACCAGGCACTCGCCGCAGCCGATGCAGCGGGCCGGGTCGATGACGACATGACCCTCGGCCTGGACGATGGCCGCCTCCGGGCAGAACGACATGCAGACGCTGCAGTTGCGGCATTGCTTGGGGCTGACCCGGGGATGGGTGACCGAGTGCTGCTCGAGCTTGCCGGCCCGCGAGGCGCAGCCCATGCCCATGTTCTTGAGGGCCGCCCCGAGTCCGGTCTGGACGTGCCCGGTGACGTGGGTCAAACAGACAAAGGCGTCGGAGTCGAGGATGGCGCTGGCGATCTTCGACGAGGCCGTCCGCGACTGGGCGCTCCGGGGTTCCTGCTTGTCGCGGCCGATGAGGCCGTCGGCGATGATGACCGGCAGGCCCGTCACTTGGGGCGTGAAGCCGTGCGACCAGGCCAGGTGGAGATGGTCGATGGAATTCGAGCGGTTCCCGACGTAGAGCGTGTTCGAGTCGGTCAGAAAGGCGTGTTTCGTCCGGGTCCGGACTTCCCAGATCAGACCGGCCAGCCAGGCCGGTTTGATATAACCGGTGTTCCCGGCTTCGCCAAAATGGATCTTGAGGGCGGTGAAGTCGCCTTCCGCGATCCGGTCGTTGAAGCCGGTCGCGAGGTAGACCTTCTTGGCCTTGGCCGCGAGGACTTCGGCCGCTTCGCCTCCGTCGGCCCGGACGATGAAGACCTGGCTGGCCGCTGGCGTCTTGCCCATGGTTCAGCCCTTCAGGACATCGTCGACAGCCAAAAGACCAAGACCCGGCTTGACGGTCCGGCCGAGCGAGGCCAGGGTCTTCTCGACGGCCTCGATGGCGAAGCGGGCCTGGGCCGAGGTCAGGTTGCCCATGTGGCCCATGCGGAAGACCTGGCCTGCCGTCGGACCGAGGCCGCCGGCCACGACGACCCCATTGGCGTTGAGCCCGGCCCGGAAGGCCTTGTCCTCGACGCCTTCGGGATAGCGCACGACCGAAAGGGTCGCGGCGGCGAAGCGCGGGTCGGTGAAGAACGAGAAGCCAAGGGCGGCCAGCCCCTCCCGGATGGCCGCGGCGTAGAGGTCGTGCCTGTCGAAGCGTTCGTCCAAGCCCTCGTCGACGACGATGCGGGTGGCCTCGGCGAAAGCCCGGATCTCGTTGACGCAGGGAGTCGAGAAATACTTCGTCGGGTCGTGCATGATCGGCAGCCAGCGCAGGATGTCGGAGTAATAGGCCGGGATAGACTTCAGGCCGCGGCGCTTCTCCATGGCCCTTTCGGAAAAGACCAGGATGGCCAAGCCCGGCGGCGTGCCCAGGCACTTCTGGGCGGCGGTCAGGACGACGTCGAGGCCCCAAGGGTCCATGCGCTCGGCGATGCCGCCGGTGGCGCAGACCCCATCGACGATGAAGATCGCGCCCGTCTTGTCCAGGACCTGGCTGTACTCCTCGACCGGGGCGCAGGCGCCCGTCGCGGTGTCGACGTGCGTGCAGACGACGACGTTATAGTTCTGCGCCTTCAGCCGCTGCTCCAGCTGCCGCGGTGTCACGGCCTTCCCCCACTCGCAGGCCAGGACGTCGTGATCGAGGCCGAAGGCCTGGCAGATCTGGGCCATGCGGTCGCCGAAATAGCCCTGCGATAAGACCAGGACCCGATCGCCGGGTCCGGCCGTGTTGAGGACGGCCATCTCCATAGCCAGGGTCCCCGCGCCGGCGACAATGAAAGGCTCGCCGTTGGCGGCAAAGACGATCCGCTTGAGGTTCTCGCAGGCCTCGAGGAGGTCCCGGGCCATTCCGGGGCTGACGTGAGACACCGTCGGCAGGGCCAGGGCGTTAAGGATGCGCGGCACGACCGGGCTCGGGCCGGGGATCAGGAGCAGCTTCTCTTCGGGCATCGGGGACCTCTCGGGCGAAAGTCCCGTCCATTGTGACCAAACCCCGACGAGAAATCAAGGCGGGCCTGTTCGGAACGTCCTCAAGAATTCCTCATAATCGAGGCCGAACACGCGTCTGAAGGCTTCGGGGATATCTCGCTCTGTCAAGGTCGCCCGCAGGAACCGCGAGAATCTATCACGGCCGTAGATCTCAAGCAAGCGGTCGACGAGGCATCCGAATTCCGCGTAGATGAACCACATCTTATTTTCGAGAGGAAGGTCCCGGATGCTTTTCTTCTGCTTCTCGAGGATCGTGCCCCAGTCGTCCGGCAGGACGAAATACCCTTTCCGGATCGCTTCGAACGTCGCCTCCTTCGAATAGTACCCGTCGACGCCCAGCTGACCGGAGCTCCTGACGGCGATCCCCTCCAGAAGCCACCCGGGATAAGAGAGCGCCCGCCAAAGGGACATGTTCCGATAAAGGAGGACGTGCGACAGTTCATGGGCCAGGTAAACTTCGAGGTGGATGCGGCCTTCGCCGGCGTCTCGTAGGGCCCGCGCCGAAACGTAGAGCCGGCCCTGGACCGGGAAGGCCACGAAGCGGGCCTGACGGCCGGTGATCCGTCTGTATTCCCGGTCCGTTCGGCAGATCAGGATCTGCGGTTTAGCCCCAAACTTCAAGCCGTGCCATGCTTCGACGCGTTCGACCAGGCGGTCGACGATGTCCGGTCCGGGAATCGGAACGCCCTTGTGGAAATAGACGATTGCCTGGAGAGATTCGCGGCGTTCAAAGCCGGCCACAAAGGGAGAGAACGGAGCCAGGCGTCCCCACAGCATCGAATAGGCGGCGGCGCCGAGGATCAAGACGATCGCGGTCAGGGTAATCCGCCGTGCCGTTCTCCTCGGCCTCTCCCGCTCGGGATGAGCCGCCGGACCTGACCGCGCGTCCATCCCATCACCTAATCGACGATACGGAAGGCCTGACCCTCGAAGACGACGATCAACTTGTCCGAGACCGAGAGATATTTGGCGAGACCCGGTTTCTCCGCGATCAGGCGGAAGAACGCCTCCGAATGGAACGTGATCTCGGTCACCGGCAAGCCTTCGCGATAATCGCTGTCGGTCCAGATGCCGTCCTTGAGATAGAACGTCTTGTCGTCCTTGTAGAGGATGCGCTCCGAGAGGGACTCGGCGGCCCGGTCCTCGAGCTTGAAGGCCTGGGTCAGCTTGGCCGCCTTGACCGCGCCCACGCCGCTCACCTGCCGCGACGAAATGGCGTCCTGGGCCGCCGGGGCGGCCGCGGGGATCGTCAACCGCTCCCGCTCGGTGACCAGGAACGACGTATATGGCGTGACGATGCCGTACTTGAGGCCGAGGCGGCGGACCTCATCGGCCAGTTCCTTATTCTCGCCTTGGAGACGGATCTCCTCGAGCAGATAGCCGATGCGGCGAGTGGCCCAAAGACGAGGCAGGAAGCTGAACTTGTCGCTGCCGGTCAAGGCCTGGCGCTCGAGGACAAACCTCTTGGGCTCGCGTCCCGCCTGGCCGGTGAGAACGACGCCGGCCGGGCCATCGCCCGAGTACCTGCCGACGAGGACAAGCTGAGACCCCTTGAAGAGGTCGGGCAGGACCCGCGGATAGATTTGGCTCGTATCGATCCCCTGGAATTCGACCGCGAGATCCGCCAGGACGGGCGAAGAGATCTTCTCATAGAAGCTCGAGATCGTCCCCTCGAGGTCCTCCGTTTCGCCGATATAAGCCGAGGCGCCGCGGTGGTCCGAGGCGATGCGGTCGAGAAGCTCGGTGTTGACGTCGTCGCCGACGCCGAAGACGAAGATCCGGGAGCGGCGCTCGTTGGCCTTCCCGATGTTCTTCAGGATCTCCGCCGTTTCGGTCGTGCCGACCGTCGGCCGGCCGTCGGTGAGGAAGAGGACATAGCCCGGCCTTTCGCCGTCCCGGATCCGGGCCAGGGCGGCGAGCAGGGCGTCATTGATGTTCGTCCCTCCGGAATCCTCGACCCCATCCACGAACTTGAGGGCCCGGCTGACGTTGTCGCCCGTGGCCGCCACGAGGCCGTCCGAAAAGGCGGTCACGCCGTCGTCGAAATCGATCAGGGTGAACGCGTCCCGGCGGTCGAGGTGGTCGAGGATGAAGCGGGCCGCCTCCTTGGCCTGTCTGATCTTCGAGCCACTCATGCTGCCCGAGCTGTCGAGGACGAGGACAATGTTCTTGGCCACGACTTTCTCGCCGGCGGCGGCGAATCGGGGCGAGCCCAGGAGCATGAAGAAGCGGCCGTCCGGCCCCTCCCAGTTCAGGAAGGACAGGCCGATGTCGTCTTTCGAGAGCGAGTAGTAAAGCAGGAAGTCCTTGTCGGGCCGGACGTTCCGGTCCTCGTAGCCGGCCCGGGCCAGGCCCTCGCCTTCCTTCCGCACCGAGATCTTGTGCGAGGGCGAATAGACGTTGATGATCGGGACCCGGCTCTCGATCCGGATGGAGATGCTGACGTCCTCCAGCGGGTCGCGCGAGAACCGCTCCGTATTCAGCGGATAGAGGTACTTGACCAGGCTGTTGTCGGCCTTGAGCACCTCCGTGTAGGAGATCTGGACGCGCTTCTCCCCGTTCGCCGGGATGGGATAGACCCGGGCCCGGAAGAGGTTGCGGCCCATGTATTCGAGGAGGCCAGGGTCGCGCAGGCGGCGGACGATGTCCTCGTAGACGCGGCGCGCCTCGCGGCTGTCCAGGATCTCGCCCTTGACCCGTTCATTCCCGATGAACATGGCGAAATCCGAGACCGCGGCGCCCTCGGGCACCGGGAAGATATACGTCCCCTCGATGTCCCGGTTGAAATGATTGACGAAGACCTGGTCGATCGAGGTCCGGGCGACCTGATCGACGATCTCGACCTTGACATGATGATACTTGACGCTCAGGGGCGGGACCGCTTCCCCGCCCGGACGGCGGTCGGGGATGATGAACCCATCGGCCCGCAAGGCCGGCGACGCGGCGGCCAGAACGACGAGCCCGGCCAGGACGGCCAGGCCTTTGAAAACGCGCCCTTGACCCATGGTGTCCTCCTCGGGAGTCCTGTCAACTTTCCCTTCATCGTCTAATACAACGGGACCGGGCCGTTTGTTCCATCGGGGTGAAGAGAGCGGCCGGCGGGGGCAGCCCTCAGAGCAACTCGTCGAGACGGTCGATGAGGTCGTCGACGCCCGGGAAGACCTCGGCCGGGAAGCCCGCGAACCGTTCGGGCTCCTCGGACAAGAGGAAGATCCTTTCGATGCCCGCGTCGAGGGCGGCCAGGACGTCGAACAGCGTGTCCCCGACCACGGCGCACTCGCCGGGCTCGAGGCCCAGCTTCGTGAGGACCTCGCGGAAGGGGGCCCCCGAGGGCTTCCAGAGGCCCTGCTCGCGCGTGATCACGATGTCAAAGACCAGGCCGAACTTCCTCAGCAGGAAGTCCGTGTTGGACTGGGAGTTGTTGGTCACCAGGGCGGTGGCGACGCCGCGTTCGCGGAGGAGGACCAGAAGCTCCGGGATGCCCTCGCGCAGCACCGAGTCCCGGGTCTGCCGGTCCTCGTGCCTTTCGAGGATGGACCACTTGGCCGACCGCTCGGGCTCTACCAGGGAGTCGAGATAGCCGAGGATGGACGTTTGCCCGGTGCCGAGATCATCGCGGATCCGCGACCAATCGTAGTCGTTCTCGACGACCGTGCCGTCGAGATCGAAAATGAGACCCCTGAGCGACATCGGGCTGTCACTTCTCCTTGACCCGGCCGACCTCGAAGAGAGGCTCCCCCTCGTTGCACGGCGGCGTTCCGACGACGTAGAGGAGAATGCCGGTGAACGGCGCCCTCACGTCCTCCTTCCAGGTCCCGAGATAGTCGGCGACGGCACCGACGATCTCACCTTCCCGGACGAAGGCCCCCATCGGGACCCGGGGCGTCCAGACGCCGCTCCACTTCGAATTGACGACCTCATACTTATCGATCCAGACGGGTTCGGCCGCGGGTTCGGGCTGGCCTTCGAGGAGGCCCAGGTGACGCATCACGCTCAGGGCCCCCCGGACATTGAGGTCCACGGATTCCTCGTCCGTGCGACCGAGACAGCCGGCCTCGGTGGTGATGGCCAGCTTGCCGCGCAGGAGGGCCGTGTTGCCGCAATATTTGGAGGTCTTGAGATCGTGGCCCCGGGTGTCGTCGATGATGATGTGGGGCAGGCCGAAGGCCAAGGCCAGCTCCCGGGTCTTGGCGTCGAGGTCCTTCCGGCCGCTGATCATCCAATAGGTGTAGGGGATCAAGGCCTCGCAGCCGTCGCCGCAGTGCATATCGATGACCGCGTCCGCCCGGCCGATGACCTCGTCGTTGAGCACGGCGGCGATCCTCTGGCTCATGGTGCCGGCCCGATCGCCGGGGAAGACGCGGTTGAGGTTCTTCCAGTCCTCCGGCACATAATAGAGCGTCCGCTTCTTGAAGCTCGGCATATTGGCGATGTGGACCAGGATCAGGGTGCCGCGCAGGGACCGGGGATCGAGCATGGCCTTCAGCCGATAAAGCGCCAGGATGGGCGGGTATTCATAGGCATGGATCCCGGCGACCAGGGCCAGCACCGGACCCTTCTCGGCCCCGTGGAGGACCGTGAAGGGGATCCCCCCTTCTCCCCCATCCTTCCCGGCCGGAACGGAAAGATAGCCGGAGGCCGCCGTCCCCGCCCTGACCTTGACGGAGCCGATGGCAAAATCGTCGCCGGCCCAGACCGCCGGACCGAGCGCCAGCGCGAGAACGAGTCCGATCCCCGACGCGATCTTCGTCTTGCCGATGGACATGCGGAACCTCCTGACCTGGAGCTTCCTTCCATTCTATTCCAATCCCGGCGTCCTTCGCCAGCGCATTGACCCCGGACGCGGCGGTCTGCTATAATCCGCGCCGGTCATTCTCTTCCGGGAGGTCCGACAATGGGCAAATTCATCGCAGTGGTTGGCGGCATCGTGGCCATGGCCGGCGGGCTGGCTCTGGTGATCTTCTCCCACACGTTCCGCCACGACTTCTTCCACGTCGTCCTGGGATTCGTCCCGCCCATCCTGTTCTTCGGCGGCTTCATCGGCCTCATCGCCGGCATCAGCAGCATCAAGGACGCCAAGCGCACCAAGAAGCTTGAGCAGGAAGCCGAGCCCAAGACGGTCTGACAGGATCCCTTCTGGCCGGCGGCGGCCGGCCGCCACGGGCGCCATGCCTTGCCTGCCCAAGAAGGGCGTGCTAAGATGGTGTGGATAACGTGGTGATCGTTCATCTGGTCTCTCTGAGCCTGTTGCTCTCCCTCCCCATACCCATTGCGGCCCGGCTCCAGATGGCCTTTCTCCAGGATTCTCCGGCCCTTTTCCGCCAGCTCCTGACGACCGAGGGCACCATTCCGGTCTCCCTGCCCGAGCCCTTGTCGCTGGCCGACCAGCTGTCGCCGGACCAGACCTATCTCGAGTTCGAACGCATCTTCTCGATCTTCAAGACGACCGAATTCACGACGGATCCCGAGCTGTCGACGCTCCCGGGTTCGCCCGGCATGATCCTCAGGGCCCGCTGGTCTTTCCGCAACAAGCGCACTGGGGTCCAATATCCGCTCCGTCAGCTCTATTTCTTCATCGTCCCCGTCGTTCCGCCGCCTTCGCCGGCGGGGGCCGGTCCCGTCTTGGACTTCAAGATCGTCGAGATCCGGGCGGAGAAGCTCTGATGCCCGGCCGCCGCTTTTGGCGCCGCGGGACGCTCCTGTGGGCCAGCCTGGCCGCCCTGGCCCTGGCCCTCCTCATCGGTGCCTTGTCGCTGACCCTGCCCGGGTTCCTGTCGCGGGACTACGACGCCAAGAGCCGCGAATCTCTGCACCGGCAGGCCACCCGGACCCGCCAGGAATTCTCAGCCCTTCTGGGCGCCCTCGAAGCCCGGAAGGCGCTGTTCCCCACCGCCAAGATGCCGGCCGAAGCCCGGGATTTCTTCCCTCTCTTCCGCCAGGCCGGCCTGGATCCCGAGACCGACGGCGTCGCACTCTGCAACGGCGACGGCCTCCTCGAAGCGTGGTACGGCGACGTCCTGAGCCCGGCCGATCAGATCAGCCGGGAGGACCTCGCCCGAGTGGTCCGCGAGGGCGGGCCATTCCTGGTCAAGGCCAGGGCCTCGATCTACCTGGTCGCTCTGCAGCCTTTGGAGTCGGACGATCGCTGGCTGGCCCACTTCACGCTGCTGGCGTTCCTGCCCCAGGTCCGGTCCTCGCACATCCGCGAGTTCCAGGCCCTCAGCCTGCCCTCGGGGTTCGATTTCAGCGTCGACTATTGGGATTTCCGGGAGGATGTCGAGGGTTTCGGCAAGTTCTTCGCCCGGCACAACGACGGGTTCATGGGCGAGCCGCGCCAGAAGAACGAGATCCAGACCCTGTTCTTCCCTCTCCGTAACGAGAAGGGCCGCATCATGGCCACGGCGACCCTGGCCTCGCCTTCGCTGACGTCGCGCCTCACGGCGACCCGGGAGGACCTCCGGCTCGTGCTGTTGCTGCTGCTGATCGTCGCGGCCGTCCTCGCGCTGGCCTTCTTCTGGACCTCCCCGGGATTCATCCACGGGCAGCGTCTCGGGCCAGGCCTGGCCGGGGCGGCCATCCTTGTCATCGGGAGGCTGCTGGCGTTGCCGCTCGGCCAGCTCGAGAGGATCCAGTCCCTGGGCCTGTTCCAACCGACCCAGGCCGGTTTCATGTCCTGGAACGGGCTGACCCAATCGCCGGCCGATATCTTCCTGACGTCGCTCGCGCTGCTCGGACTCGCCGCCGGGCTCGCCTCCTATGTCCTCCGGCGGCCTCGGGGGCAGGGAGCCCTGCGGTCCCCGCTGAAGAACGCTTGGGCCATCCTGCCGGCGGCCGCGTTCGGCGCCGCGACGATCGCCGGCCTGCGCGAGATCGCGCGGCTGGTCGTTTTTAATTCCAACATCTCGCTCCTGCGCTGGGACCTCGAGGTTTCGCGCCTGACGCTTCAGCTCAGCCTGTTCGCGGTCCTGGTCACGGCCTGCCTGGTCCTGGCCTCGGCCTTCCGGCTGGCGGTCCGGGACCGGCGCCTGAATCCCGCCGCTGCCGCGATCTGCGCCCTGGCCGGCGCCGCCCCGGTCGTGTTCGGTTCCGCGCCCTCGGTCCTGATCGCCGCGGCGAGCGCGGCCCTGGTCGGCTGGTTGGCCGCGATCGCGATCTGGCCGGGTCTGGCCCGGCGCCGGGAGATCTGGCTCGCCGGCCTGGTCCTGGCCGCCCTCTGGCTGGCCCGCTCCGTGGAGGGCCTGACCGTGGCCCGGACGCACCGGCTCATCGAGACGACGATCGCCCACGCCATCCAGACCCAGGAGAACTGGGGGAATTTCCTGATCCAGGAGTCCCTCCCGGGCCTTGACCAGAGCGAGAACGAGATCGTCGGGTTCCTGGGCGACCCGAAGGATCCGGACCTCGCCTACAAGCTCTGGGAGAAGACCCCGCTGGCCAAGTCCAACTGGTATTCGAGCCTGGAGATCCGGGACGCCGAGGGCACGACCCAGAGCCGTTTCTCCCTCAACGTTCCCCGGGCCCTGGGGACGACGCCGGACTACCCGCCGTCCGAGGGCTGGTCGATCGTCCGTCACCAGCTCGATTTCATCGACAAGAAGAAGGACTTCCTGGTCGGCTATCGGGACTATCATGCCAACGGCCTCTTCGTCGGCCGGGTCGTCCTCTACGTCTCCCTCGACCCGGAGATGCTGCCGTTCCTCTACTCGGCCAATCCGTATTTCGAGGTCCTGCGGACCGACTCGCTGCCGTCGCTGAGCGAGGTCGATTTCGGCCTCGAGATCTTCGACCTCGAGGGCCGCTCCGTCTTCAATCCGCGCAAGCTGACCTCCGGCCTGTCTGAAGCGGCCTTGGAGCGACTGGGCGAGTCGAGCCCCCCCGCGTGGTCGGTCTTCCGCGAGAAGGGCAACGTTTACGACGATTATTTCTTTCGCTGGGGCGACCGCGGCTACAGCCTTTTCGCGCCGCGCCGGAGCCTGCGGACCCAGGCCGTCGATTTCCTCCGCTTCTTCTTCCTGGGGCTGGCCCTGGCGCTGGCCGTGGCCGTGGCCGTGGCGCTCCGCAGCGGCCGGGCCTCGGTTCGCCGACCGTTCTGGTCCTTCTCCAGCCGCGTCTACGCGGCCTTCCTGGCCGTGGCCCTGGTCCCGCTGCTCATCTTCACGGTCTTCACCCGGAACCTGTTCGAGAGCCTGTTCACCGAGCGCTTCGTCGAGGATTCGGCCGTCCATGCCAGCTACGCCCAGGGCCTGATGCAGGCCTTCCTGTTCATCAAGGGCGAGCGGTCGCCCTATCTTGAGCCCTCCGAGGACCTGGCCCTATGGATCAGCGAGACCCTGTCGAACGACGTCATCATCTACAAGGACGCCGTGCTTCTCGCCTCGAGCCGCCAGGAGTTCTTCGCCTCCGGCCTGCTGCCGGAGATCCTCGACGGCGAGACCTACCAGGCCCTCGTCTACGACCGCGAGCCGTTCTCGATCCAACGGACCCGCCTGGGCGGCTACTCGTTCCAGACCCTGACCGTGCCTTACGATTCCAAGACCATGACCCTGTTCGTCTCTCTGCCCTTCCCCTTCGAGAGGGACCAGGTTAACCAGGCCAGCCGGGAGATCGTCGAGTTCTTGGTCGTGCTCTCGGCCTTCTTCGCCGTCCTCGTGGCCGCGTTCTCGCGCGGCATCCGGAGCATGATCATCGTGCCGGTGCGCAAGCTCCTGGCCGGGACCCGGGAGGTCGGCCTAGGCAATCTCGAGGTCACCATCGAGCACCGCTCCAACGACGAGATGATGACGCTCATCGACGGCTTCAACACGATGATCCGCAACCTCAAGGCCCACGAGCAGGAGCTGGCCGAGATGAGCAAGAAGGTGGCCTGGACCGAGATGGCCCGCAAGGTCGCCCACGAGATCAAGAACCCGCTGACGCCGATCCAGCTGTCCGCCGAACACGTCCTCAAGGTCTACGAGGACCACCGTGGCGACCTCGACCAGGCCCTCAAGGAGTCCATGTCCTACATCATCGGCGAGGTCGAGCACCTGCGGCGCATCGCCCAGGAGTTCATGGAGATCGCCCGGGACACGACGGTCAGCAAGGAACCCCTCGACCTCCGCCTGATCCTCGAGGAGGTCCTGCGGCCCTACCGCCGCCTGCTCTCGGAGCGCATCCGCATCACCCTGGTGGCCGAGGGGGCAGGGTTCCGGGCCCGCGGCGACGAGGCCAAGCTCAAGACGGCCTTCCGCAACATCGTCGCCAACGCGGTCGAGGCCATCTGCCAGCAGGGCGAGCTGGCCGTGACCATCGGCCGCCGCGGCCCGCTCTACACGATCGCCGTGCGCGACAGCGGGCCGGGCATGAGCCGCGAGACCGTGGCCCGCATCTTCGATCTCTACTTTTCGACCAAGGAGTCCGGAACGGGGCTGGGCCTGCCGATCGCCAAGAAGATCGTCGAGGAGCATGGCGGCACCATCCGGGTCGAGAGCGAGCCCGGCCGCGGCACCACCGTCACCATCGAGCTCCCGGCCGCCGCCTGAGCGGTGGAATTCCGGGCCGGATTCTGGCACAATAGCCGGAGCGCTTCACCCGGAAAGGATGCCCGCGGATGGCCAAAACGCTCGTGACCTATTTCAGCCGGACCGACAACACCAAGCTCGTGGCCGAGGCGATCTACAGCGCTTTGTCGGGGGACAAGACGATCAAGCCGATGGCCGAGGCGGGCGACCTGTCGCCATACCAGCTCATCTTCGCGGGCTTCCCCGTCCAGACCCACAGCGTGCCCTACCCGGCCGAGGTCTTCCTCAAGTCGATCCCGGAGGGCAAGAAGGTGGCGCTCTTCTCCACCCACGGCTCAGTCACCGGCAGCCAACTGTCGCGCGAGGCCCTGGAATACGCCTCGATCCTGGTGGGGAAAACGCAGCTGCTGGGGACGTTCTCGTGCCGTGGCAAGGTCTCGGGCCGGGCCCTTGAGGTGCTGATGCAGTCGCCGGAGCACGAAGCTTGGGCGGACATGGCGGCCTCGGCGGCGACGCATCCCGATACGAGCGACCTCGACGCCGCCAGGGCGTTCGCCCGCTGGACCGTGACCCTGAGCGCCCAAGGCCACTACCGCGGTCTCTAGCCTGGGCCATTCATAAAAGCCCCGGGCTAGCGCTCCGAGGCCCGGGTCCGGGCGAACCCCGAAACCCCCACGAACTCGATCCGCTCTTCCCGTTCGATCTCGTCGAAGAGCAGATTCAGCCCCAGCGTGTCGCTCGAGATGTGCCCCGCCAGGATGATGTTGAGATGGGCCTTCTTGGCGTTCTCGAGGGCCTCCTCGCTGATGTGCATGCTGACGATCGTGCTCACCCCCGAGGCGGCATACGACTCATAGATCGTCTTGGCCCCCTCGGTCCCGCCGGTCATCTCGAGCGAGATCCGGCCGCAGTGGCCGGTCTCGGAGCCGCTGACGATCTTCGGTCCGACCATCCGGCGGACGGCCGCCCTGTACTCGGGGATCTTTTTAAGGAGCTCAACAAGGTCCTTGAGCCGGGCCGGCTTCTCCTTATCGAAGAGCTTCGTGAGATACGTGTTGACGCAGTTGTCGGCCGGAGTGTGCAGGCACATAAAGGGCAGGCCGAGCAGGCTGGCGGCATCGACGGCCCGGGTGTGATTCGAGGGCAGGACGCGCCGCTGGACCTCGGTGATGCGGGTGTCCATGAGCTGCTCGGCGACGGAGATGTTGACCCCGTGGGCGGCCAGCATGTCGGGCTGCAGGCGCATGACCTCCGGCAGCTGGGCCATGGCCACGCCCTGCGGGTGATGGGCGATGACGAGATCGATGGCCGCCTCCCGGTCGCGGTTGGCCGTGTGGGCCAGCAGGAGCTCGGCAACGTCCATGTCGATGCCGACCATGACCTTTTTCACCTCGGTGCCCGGATCGCCATTGAGGATCCGCGAGTCGGCGTAGGGGTTGAACAGGCGGTCCTGCTCCCAGGTCTCGCGCTCGTCGTCCTTGAGCTTCGCGGACCGCTCCCGTTCCTCGTCCAGGATCTTCTGGACGACCTCCGGACCGCGCGGGTCCTTGGCGATGCCGGCGGCGATGGCCTTGCGGTAGATCGTTTCGAGCTTCATCGTCATGTCCTTTCATTAGAGGACGGCGCGGCAGCCGCCGCCAGGCGGGCCTGGGTCCAGGATGAGCCCAGAAGGGACCCGCCAACGGAGTTGATGTCCGCGGCCAGGGCCAGGGCTCGGGCCTCGAGTCCGGCGGCCTCCCGGCCCGCGGTCGTGGTTTCGCCCTTGTCGAGCAAGCGGCAGAGCCGGCAAGCTCCCAGGCGCGCGAGCTCGGCGCCGGCAACGAGCCCGGCCAGGCTTTCCTGGGCCACCCGGAAATCCATGAGGATGCTCGAGAAAAAGCCTTTTTCTCTGGCGGCGACCGTCCCGGCCGCCAAGACATGGGCCGCCGTCCCGGCCAGCCGGCCGAGCTCACAGGCCGCCCGTCGAGGCGGATCGAGGGGCCCGGACCTTTCGAGCCAGTCAAGAAGCTGGCGACCGAGCCGCGGGTCCCGGTGAGAGGCTTCGTCGAGGACTGAGACCCGGCTGCTCAGACTGGCCGGGGAGACGAGGTTTGATTCAGGCTCCTCCCGGACCAGGCCGTCGAGGGCGCGCCAGATCTCCTCGGCCGGCCAGTCGGGCCCTGTCGCCAACGGGTCGGGAAGGTTCCGGAAAAGATCCGCGGCCCGGGACCGGAAGGCGATTTCGGCGGCCGTCCAGAACTCGTCCACGGCCTCTCCTCGCTCAACCGCCCCGGCGGATGACGCCCGACGCTTCGAGCGTGTCCATCTCCGGGACCGATAATCCCAGCTCGGCCAGGATCTCCGCGGTATGCTGGCCATGCGCCGGGCAGGGGCCTCGCTCGGCGCCGTGTTCTTTGAGCGGATGTCCGACCCGGACGACCGCCGGCTCGTCCGCCCGGGCCGCGATGATCAGCCCGCGGTGCCTGAGCTGGGGCTCGTCCAGGACCTCGTCGAGGGACGGCACGACCTCGCAGCAGAAATCGGTCCCGACCAGGAGGGCCCGCCATTCGGCCGCGGTCCGGCTGGCAAAGAGGGCTTCGAACTGGGCGTGGTCCTCCGGCTTCTCGGAGAATTGGAGGGGCTGCAGGTCGGGCCGATCTATCGTGCCGCAAAAGGCGCACCAGAACTTGGCTTCCAGGGCGGCCAGAGCGATGTCCCGGCTGTCGCGTGTCTTGTAGACGTTGTAGCAGGGGTGCTTGCCGGCGAGAGGCCGGCCGCCCCGGCCGCCGCGCTCGCCGGCGGCGTGTTCGGCGACCGTCATGACCATCCACGACACGGCGCTGTCGAGCATGCCGATGTCGAGATAGCGGCCCTCGCCCGTCCGCTCGGCTTCGCGAAGGTAGGCCAGCAATCCGGTCGCGGCGTACATGGCCGAGCTCAGGTCCGCGATCTGGACGGGCGGGATGGCCGGCACGGCCCCGGGGCGGCCGCAGAGATCGAGGATGCCGGAGCGCGAAATGAAGTTCAGATCGTGGCCGGCCCGGTCCCGGTCCGGGCCGTCCTGTCCGTACCCGGAGATCGAGGCGTAGACGATGCGGGGATTGACGTTCTTCACGGCGGCGTAGCCGATGCCGAGCCGGTCGACGGTGCCCGGCCGGAAGCTCTCGACGACGATCCCGGCCGTCGCCGCGAGCTTGAGGAAGATCTCCCGGCCGGCCGCGGTCTTGAGATTGAGCGAGACGCTCTTCTTGCCCGGGTTCAGGGCCAGGAAGTAGGCGCTCTGGCCGTCGATGAAGGGGCCCATGGCCCGGATGTAGTCGCCGCCTTCGAGGTCCTCGATCTTGATGACCTCGGCGCCGAGATCGGCCAGGAGCAGGGTGCAGAACGGGCCCGGCAAAAGGCGCGACAGGTCGATGACGCGGACGCCCTCGAGCGGTGGACGGCTCATGATCGTCCCCTATTTAGCAGAAAGCTCGGGCCCGGTCAATCGCGGGGGATCCTACGGGCCGTTCAGTTGACATCGTCCGGGTCTCCCGCTATTAATGGGTGGATCGCAGGAGAGACAGGAATGCGCGTACGGATCGCCGGAACAGGAAAATGCCTGCCGGGGACGGACGTCCCGGGCCGCATCGTGACCAACGAGGAGATAGTCCGCATCCTCCTCGACCACCAGGCCATCAAGCCCGGGTGCGACCGGCCCTGGAGCCCCGATGAGCTGACGCCGCAGAAGATCGTCGACCTGGTCGGCATCCGCGAGCGCCGCTGGGTCGACAAGACCGTCAACACCTCGGACCTAGCCTTCTTCGCCGCCAACCGGGCCCTGGCCGACGCCGGCATCGGCTGGCAGGACATCGGCATCCTGGCCATCGGCAGCTCGACGCCTGAGGCCCTTTTCCCGTCGACGGCCTGCATGGTCCTGAACAAGGCCATCGCCGCCGAGATCGCGGCCGGCCGCATCTCCGAGAAGGACGCCCGCGCGGTCCTGCGCCAGCCGGCCTTCGATCTCCTAGCCGCCTGCACGAGCGGCCTTTACGCCATCGACCTCGTCCGCAAGCACCTCCTCTTCGGCGAAACGGACGCGCGCTACGGCCTGGCCATGGGAGCCGAGGTCCTGAGCCGGCTCCTCGATTTCAGCGACTCCAATGCCGACCTCTGGGGCGACGGCTCGGCCGCGGTCGTCCTCGAGCGAACGGAGGGGACCTCGGGCATCATCTGCATGGAGACGGGCACGGACACGCTCAGCGTCGACGCCGCGTACAGCGCCGGCCACGACACTCGCTACCACGACGCGCTCATCCACCCCAACATCGCCATCAAGGGCCACGACATCCAGAAGTTCGTGCTGCGCATCATCCCGGAGCTCATCCTCCGGACGATCGAAAAGGCCAACCGCGTGCCGGACCGGACCCGGGAGTACCGTCTCGAGGACATCGACCTATTCATCTGCCACCAAGCCAACGCCCGGATCTTCGAGTTCCCGGCCAAGAAGCTGGGCCTCCCTCTCGAGAAGTTCTATGTCAACGTCGACCGCCGCGGGAACTGCTCGTCGACGTCGGTCCTTCTGGCCCTGCGGGAAGCCGTCGAGGAAGGGCGGCTTAAAAAGGGCGGCCTGGCCCTGCTCTTGTCCTTCGGGGGCGGGCTGACCTGGGGCTCGATGCTGGTCGAGCTATAATGGGATTCCTCGGCTTCATCCTGCTCGTCTTCGTGGCCTACGTGGCCTATCTCTTCCTGCGTATCGTCCTGGGCCTGAAGCGAGCCGCGACACGAGTTCAGGCCCGGCCCGGGCCCTCCCGGCGGGACCAAGGCCTGATGGTCAAGGACGAGGTCTGCGGGACCTACATCCCCCGCGAGGACGCTCTGACCGAAATGCGCGACGGGGTCGAACGCTATTTCTGCTCAGAGGAATGCCGGCGCAAGGGCCTGGCACACTGACCTCGGATCGCTTCCGGTCTCTCTCTCTGCAGCCTTGCTCAGGGCATTGCTTCGTGCGAAACGAGCCCAAAAGCGATGGAGGTTATCAGAGGAAAGTAATCCGGAAGTCGGAGAATTCCCCCGTAGCCTGCTCGCGCCGGACGTCGAAGCGCTCGACATGGGCCAGGCTCGGCCCCTCGCGGAGCCGGTCCAGGAACGACCCAATGGACTCGGCAGGTCCCTCGGCGAGGACCTCGACGCGGCCGTCTTCCAAGTTCTTGACCCAGCCTGTCAGGCCGAGGCGGTTGGCGAACTTCTCGGTGAAGAAGCGATAGGCCACGCCCTGGACGCGGCCGTCGATGAGGACGTGGACCCTGACGAGCTCCTGACCCATGGCCTGCGCCGTCCTCTCGCTCTCCGTTCTCTCTCCCGTCGTCCCATTCTAGATACTCCCGGCCCGGCGTCAAGTCAACGGCCGGGACCGGTCGATTCGTGATAAAATCAGATACCGCAGCGAACGGACATGGCCATGACCAAGAACCTCATCTCGATCGCCGGGTGGGACCCGTCCGGAGGGGCAGGCGTCCTGCTCGACGTCCGCGTGTTCGAGCGCCTGGGCCGGCGCGGCTTCGGCGTCCTGACGGCCGTGACCGCCCAGAGCCCGTCGCGCGTGGCCAAGGTCTTCCCCGTTACGGCGAGGGCCGTGGCCGACCAGTTCGCGGCCTTGTCCGAAGGGATGGAGGTCGGGGGGATCAAGGTCGGCATGCTGGCCACCGGGGCCAACCTCCGGGCCGTGGCCCGCATCCTCGAAAAGCACCAGGGCCGGCCTCGGGTCATCGATCCCGTCCTGAAGTCCAGCTCAGGGGCCTATCTGCTCGAGCGGCGGGCCTGGCCGCGCCTCCTCGAGACCGTTGAGGGCCGGGCCGACCTGATCACGCCGAACCTCGACGAGGCGGCCGCGCTGGCGGGGTTCCCGGTGCGCAACGACGCCGAGATGCGCAAAGCGGCCGAGAAGATCCAGCTGCGAAGCGGCCTCCCCTGCTTGGTCAAAGGCGGCCATCTGGAGGGCCGGGCCACCGACATCCTCTTTGATGGTCACGAGTTCTCGGTCTTCGCCCACGAGAAGATGCCGCGGCGTGTCCACGGCACCGGTTGCTTCCTGTCCTCGGCTATCGTCTGCTACATGGCTGAGGGCCGTCCGCTGAAAGAAGCGTGCGGCCTGGCCATCGTCCGCGCGATGCGGGCCATCCGCGCGGCCGTGCCGGCCGGCCCGGACGTCTGGGTGTTCGATCTCAGCCGGGAAGGCGGCCGGGTGCCGCTCCCGCCGCGGCCGGGGGCCTGAGGATCCGGTCGGCGCGGTCGAGGACCGCCTTCGGGAAGATCACACCCTGCTTGGCCGCCGCGTCGAGGTTGAGGTAGAGCTTGATCGTCTCCATGGATTGGATAGGGATCCGGCCGGGGCTCTCGCCGTTCTTGACCCGCACGGCCAGGCGCCCCGTCTTGAGGCCCATCTCATAGAAATCGAAGCCGAGGGCGGCGCTGGCCCCGAACTCCACGGACCTCAGGAAGCTGGCGACGAGAGGGGTCGCGTTCTCCGCCGCGGCCCGGCCGATGAGATCGAACGAGCTGTTGAGGGTGTTGTC